>JADMIO010955761.1_pt1 | contig 77768 bp, 69 predicted proteins | sample 8958161 | NCBI WGS metagenome assembly JADMIO01 (sample SAMN16585339, study PRJNA669376) | soil metagenome | isolation source: Crop rotation soil | place: USA: Cullars Rotation, Alabama | collected 2011
GCCGCGACTTCAAGTCACGTGAATTCCAAGCTTCGGATCCCACTGTGCTGGAAAGCTTTCCAGCAACGGCCCCGGCGAGTCGCCGATCACCGGCTTCAAGGTCCAGGGCGAGACCATCTACTACGAAGCGCGTCTGACCTACGCCGGGCTTCCGCAGTGCGGCTACGAAGGCGGGACGTTGTGCATCGATCCGCCGGGCGGCGGCGCGGTGTGCATCGACGCGACGCCCGCGGGCGGCATTCCGCTCATCTGCAGCGATCCGAGCTGCAGCCCGAGCGGCGTTTCCAGCGTGAAGTCGAAGCAGATCGCGTACGTCGTCAACACCGCCGACTTCGAGCCGACCAACGCGAACGGCTGCCAGGGGCAGGTGCGCGCCGTGGCGCAGTACCGGAACGGCACGTCGCACTTCACGACGGACGTGACGCCGCTCAACGCGGACACGCCGATCTGCAACCCGGTGCAGACGCCGACGCCGACGCCGACGATCACGGCGACGCCCACGCCGACGCCGACGCCCACGTTGACGCCGACGCCCACACCCACCCCGACCACGACCGCCACGCCGACTCCCACGATCACGCCGACGCGGACGGCCACGTTCACGCCGTCGCCGACGACGACCGCGACGCCGGTGCCGATCGGGCGCCACTACGAGTGCTTCGAGGTGAGTCGCGAGGCCTTCACCAACATCAACGGCATCTCGGTGGTCGACCGCTTCGGGGCGAGCACCGTCAACGCGTATCGGCAGAAGCGGTTCTGCGCGCCTGCCGACAAGAACGGTGAAGATCCCGGCGCGCCGAACGAGCCGATCCACCTCCTCGGCTACGCCATCAAGCAGACCGCACCGGTGACGTTGCCGGTGCGGAACGTGCTCGTGACGAACCAGTTCGGCACGATCCTCGTCGATCTGCTGCGGCCCGACCTCCTCATGGTGCCGACGAACAAGAGCCTGGTCGCGCCGGTTGCGAACCCGCCGCCGCTTCCTGGGACGGTCGATCACTTCAAGTGCTACTCGATCTCGCGCGCCGCGAAGTTCAGCGCGAAGGGCATCGACGTGACCGATCAGTTCGGCTCGCGCATCAACGACATCAAGAAGCCGACGCGCCTCTGTGTCGCCGCGAACAAGAACAACGAGGGGATCGTGAACCCCGCGGCCGAGCTGCTCTGCTACCAGGCGAAGTCACCCACCCGGCCGCGCTTCGTCGGTCCGGCGCCGATCTTCATCAACAACCAGTTCGGCCCGGACAGCATCGCGCTCACGCGCCTGACGGAGCTGTGCGTGCCGTCGGTGTCGTCGTTCGCGTGCTGCGGTCCGAGCGATCAGTGCATCGATACCGATGGGACGGTGACGACCGGCAACGGCATCCCCGGTGCGGTCGACGTGCCGCTCGGTGCGGCGCTGAAGCCGTTCCCCGTCGGCGCGCCGAACGGCTCCGGCCTCTCGCTCATCGACAACGACAACGACGGCCAGTTCACGTTCGGCCCGTCGGGCGACGACATCATCGCCCAGGGCGGCGCGGCCTGTCCGACCGGCGTGCTGAACGGCGTCTACGACGCCATGCAGGACTGCCGCGTCCTCGACGTGAACGGCACGCTGGTGGGCGGCACGCCCATCGACTGCAACCTCGAGACGGGGGCGATGTGCACCCCGCCGCTGCCGTCGCCGATCAAGTATTACGACGCGAACGGCAACAACACCTGGGACAACGGCGAGGACATCGTCCTCGACGTCAATAACGACGGCATCTGCGACTAGCGTAGCCGCTGCTCACCGCGCGACCGGGGCCGAGTGGCTCCGGTCGTCGCGGAAACGAAAGCGCGGCAGCAGTCTCTGAAGACTGCTGCCGCGCTCCACCCGCTACCTCCACCCCACCCCCACCTCGTCTGGTCGACCGCTCACGGTGCGAGCGTGACCACCATCACGTCGCGGTCGCCGGCGCTCGTGAGCGGGCCACCGCCGAAATCGATGCTGCCCGAGAACGCGCCCGCGACCACGAGATTGCCGGTCGGGTCGAACGCCATCGACAGGCCGTAGTCGGTGCTGTCGCTGCCGTAGACGTGCGACCAGAGCGGCGCACCGGCGCTCGAAAACTTGGCGACGAACGCATCCGCGACGCCGGCGCTCGTCACGGCGCCCGCACCGAAGTCCGCGGTGCCTTGGTAGTATCCGGTGACCGCGACGTTGCCGTCGCCGTCGACGGCAACCGCGCGGGCCACGTCGAAGCTGATGCCGCCGAAGTGCTTCGACCAGAGGTGCGCGCCCGTCGGGCCGAACTTCGCGAGGAACGCGTCGCCCGGCGTGTTGCCGTTGCTCATCATCGGGCCGCCGCCGAAGTCGATCGTGAGACGGAAGGTGCCGGCCACGACGACGTTGCCGTCGCCGTCCATCGCGATGCCCCAACCGGAGTCGCCGAAGTCGGCGCCGAAGCGCTTCGCCCACAGCGGCTGTCCGTCCGCCGTGTAGACCGCGACGAACACGTCGTCGCTCGCGTCGGTGCTGCGCAGGACGCCCGTCCCGAAGTCGACGCCCGCCTGGAACGAGCCGGTCATCGCGATCGTGCCGTTCGGACCGACCGCCACCGCCTGGCCGATGTCGATGCCGGAGGTGCCGAAGCGCTTCGACCAGAGATGGTCGCCGTTCGGGCTGTACTTCGCGATGAAGATGTCGGCGCTGCCATAGCTGGAGGTGAGGGCGCCGCCGCCGAAGTCGACCGTCGACGCGAACTGTCCGACGACGATCACGTTGCCCGCCTCGTCGACCGCGACGCCGTTGCCGTAGTCGTCGGCGGTATTGCCGAGCCGCTTCACCCAGACGAGGGCGCCGTTCGCGCCGCTGTACTTGGCGAGGAACACGTCGCGGCCGCCGCCGCCCGTCGTCGGACCCATGCCGAAGTCGACGGTGCCGGCGATGAAACCGGTCACGAGCACGTCACCGTTCGGATCCGCGGCGATGCCCGTGCCGCGATCGTCGAGGGTACCGCCGAGGCGCTTCGACCAGATCGACTGGCCGTTCGCGCCGTACTTCGCGATGAAGACGTCGGTCGCGCCGGCGCTCGAGAGGGTCGCGCCGCCGAAGCTCACACGGTCGCTGAACTCGCCGGTGACGACCACGTTGCCGGCCGCGTCGACCGCGGTCGCGTACGCCTGGTCGACGAGCGCACCGCCGAATCGCTGCGAGCGAACGTGCGCGCCGCCGGTCGCTGCCGTCACACGCACCGTCGCGGTGTCGGTCGCCTGCGCCCCGTCGTCGTCGGTGACGGTGAGCGTCGCGACGTACGTGCCCGGATCGCGGTAGCTGTGGACCGCGACGGCGCCCGTGCCGCTGCTGCCGTCGCCGAAGCTCCACGACCAGCTGACGATCGTGCCGTCGACGTCCGTCGACGCCGAGCCGTTCACGGTGACCGCGGCACCCGGAGACGCGGACTGATCAGCGCCGGCGTTCGCCGTCGGTGGCCGGTTGCACGAAGGCGTGTTGACGATCGCGCCGATGCTGGCCGCGGAGACGTTGCCGGCATTGTCGCGAGCGATCACGAGGTAGGTGTAGACGGTGCCGCCGGCGAGGCCGGTGTCGCGCGTCGACGTCGCCGGCGCGGTGATCTGCTGGATCATGGTGCCGTTGCGGTAGACGTCGTAGCCCTTGAGGCCCGACCCGCCGGCATCGGTCGCGGCGCTCCACGAGATCGTCACGTCCGTGCAGCTCGCCGCCGCCGCCGACACGCCGGACGGCGCGGACGGGGCGACCGCATCCGGTGTCGCGGTGACGGTCGGAGTCGTGGTCGGCATCGGCGTCGCGGTCTTCGTCGCGGTGGCCGTTGCCGTCGCGGTCTTCGTGGCGGTCGCCGTCGGGTTCGCCGTGCGCGTCGCGGTGACGGTCGGGATCGGCGTGGACGTCACGGTCACCGTCAGGGTCGCAGTCGGCACCGGCGTCGCGGTGCGCGTCGCCGTCGCGACCGGTACCTCCGTCGCCGTGGCGGCGACGATCGTCGCCGTCGCGACGGGCGTTTGGGTCGGGACCGGCGTGACCGTCACGCTCGGCGACGGCACGACCGGCGCCGTCGGCATCGTCGTCGCGCCGACGACCTCCGAGCGGCGGGACAACGATGCGCCTCGCCGCGCACGTACCCGGTAGTAGTAGGTGGTGACCGGCGCGAGGTAGCCGTCGTGATACGAGCGCGCGCCGCCCTCGATCGTGGCGATCGGCGCGAAATGACGCCTGGGATGCGTGCTGCGCTCGATGATGAAGCGGTCGACGTTCAGATTGACGTCGCTCCAGTTGAGGTCGATGTCCGTGGCGGACATCGGCGCCGCAGCGACCGGCGCCGGCGCCATCAGTCGCGGCTCCGCGGAAGCCGGCGCCGGTGCGGAGGCCAACGCGGCTACGATTGCGAAAATGGTCGCGAGGCATCTCGAGGCAGTCATACGATTCTCCTGACGCAAAGATTGATTCGCGAGGTATCGTGCGTGTTCGAGAATCGGTGACGGAATGGGTTGCTGGAGATTGCTGCTGTGGAGGGAATCATCTCGCACTGACCCGCGTGTGTTGGCGGGCCGGATCAGCGAGAAGCGCGCCAGCGGGCGCGCCAGCGCGTTTGCTGAGCAGAATTCGCTGCCTAACGATGACGACGATCGAGACGCCAGAGCGGGTGCACGCTCACACGCGCAGTACGAAAAACGCGTCCGACAAAACGGCGTCGCGCTTGTCGCGCGGCGGTCGCGCAGCACAGTCGCATGGCCGACGCGTACCGCTGCCATATGCGCCTGCGCATGGGCTCGCCGCGGCGTGCTGGAAACACGGGCTCCGCGCGGCGCTCCGTCGTGTGGGGCCGACGGCGGTGCGACGGTCGACGGCCGCGGCGGCTCAGCGCGCGCCGCGGCCGCGAAGACGACCTAGTGCGAGTAGGTCACGACGGCCGCGTCGCGATCGCCGGCGCTGGTGACGCCGCCGCCGCCGAAGTCGACCGCATCGGAGAACGCGCCGGCAACGATCACGTCATTGCTCGCGTTGATGGCGATCCCGAGGCCGTAGTCGGTATCGGCGGCGCCGAACGCGTGCGACCACTGGTGCGCGCCGGCGCTCGAGTACTTCGCGATGAACCCGTCGGCGACTCCGGCGCTCGTGACCGCGACGCCGTTGCCGAAATCGGCGGTGCCCTGGAAGTAGCCGGTGACGGCGACGTTCCCGCCGGAGTCGACGGCGACCGCGCGGCCGAGATCGAAGCTCGAGCCGCCGAAGCGTGTCGCCCACAGCGTCGTGCCGTTGGGGTCGAGCTTCGCGAGGAAGGCGTCTGCGGGGGTGTTGCCGTTGCTCGTCATCGGTCCGGTTCCGAAGTCGATCGTCAAGCGGAACGTGCCGGTGACGAACACGTCGTCGGCGACGTCGAGGGCGACGCCCCAGCCGGAGTCGCCGAACGTGTCGCCGTAGCCGCGTGCCCAGCGCGGCGTGCCGTCCGCGGCGTACATGGCCACGAACACGTCGTCGCTGGCATCCGAGCTCCGGAGCGTTGCCGCGCCGAAATCGACCGCGCCCTGGAAGGACCCCGTCATCGCGACGTTGCCGGCGCGGTCCATCGCCACCGCTTGGCCGATGTCGATGCCGGAGGTGCCGAATCGCTTCGACCACAGATGCGCGCCGTTGGCCGCATACTTCGCGAGGAAGACGTCGGCGCTGCCGTAGCTCGACACGAGCGCGCCGCCTCCGAAGTCGACCGTCGACGCGAACTGGCCGACGACGGCGACGTTGCCGGCGCCGTCGACGGCGATGCCGTTCGCGTAATCGTCGCCGGTGTTGCCGAGCCGCTTCGCCCACACGAGCGCGCCCGTGCCGCCCGCGAACTTGGCGACGAATGCGTCGCGCGAGCTCCCGGCGATCGGCCCGGCGCCGAAATCGACCGTCGCGTTCACGAAGCCGGCGACGACCACGTCGCCGTTCGGATCGACCGCGATTGCGCACCCGCGGTCGTCGCTGCTGCCGCCGAAGCGTTTCGACCACACATGGGCGCCCGTCGCCGAGTACTTCGCGACGAAGACGTCCGTGGCGCCAGCGCTCGTGAGCGTCGTCCCGCCGAAGCTGACGCGGTCGCTGAACTCGCCGGTCACGACGACGTTGCCGGCGCCGTCCGCCGCGGTCGCGTAGGCTTGATCGACGAGGGTGCCGCCGAAGGTCTTCGACCGCACGTACGCGCCGGGCGTCGTCGGTGCGGCGACTTGCACCATCGCGCTGTCGGTCGTCCGCGCGCCGGCGTTGTCGAGCACGGTGAGCGTCGCGGTGTAGGAGCCGGGGGCCATGTAGGTGTGCGACGCCACCGCGCCGCTGCCGCTCGTGCCGTCACCGAAGCTCCAGGTGTACTGCATGATCGTGCCGTCGGTGTCGATCGATGCGCTGCCGTCGAGCTTGGCAGTGGCGCCGGCGGTCGCGCTGAGGTCGGGGCCCGCATTCGCGACCGGCGGGTTGTTGCACGCCGGCACGTTCGTGCTCGCAGTGTTGCTGGCGGCGGACTCATTGCCGGCGTTGTCCACGGCCTTCACGACGAACGAGTAGACCCAGCCGCTGTTCACTCCGGTCGTCGTCGCCGCGGTCGACGGTGCCGGCACCTGCAACCCGAACGACCCGTTGACGTAGACGTTGTAGCCCTTCAGCCCGGATCCGCCGGTATCGGTCGCCGCGTTCCAGGTGACGTTGATCTGCGTGCACGTCGCGGCCGACGCGCGGACGGACCCCGGGACGGAGGGAGCCGCCGTGTCGCCGGTCGCCGTCGGGGCGGGCGTGGCGGTCCGCGTCGCCGTCCGGGTCGGCGTGGCGGTCCGGGTCGGCGTCTTCGTCGGCACCGGGGTCTGCGTCGCGCTCACCGTGCAGGCACCCGTCGTGACCGACTTCGCGCCGCTGCTCGCGGATTCCACACCGGCGACGTCGACCGCCGTGACCGCGTAGCCATAGGTGGTCGACGCGGTGAGGCCCGTGTCCGCGGTGGTCGTGCCGGTCACGAGTTTCACGAACGCACCGTTCCGATAGAGATTGTAGCCTTTGATGCTCGAGCTACCGGGCGTCGACGGCTGCCAGGAAACGCTCACCTGCGAGCAGCTGGTCGCGCTCACGGTGAGCCCGCCGGGGACCGATGGGCCGGTCGCCACCGCCGTCGTGACCGGAGTGGGTACGACGGTCCGGGTCGGTGTGGCATCGGTGAGGAACGTCCTCGCGGTCACCGGATCGGTTCGCTGCGACCAGGTGCCGTTGTGGAGCGCGCGAATGCGGTACTCGTAGGTCGTCGCCCGCGTGAGACCGGAGTCGAGGTACGACTTCACGCCGCCGCCGACGCTCGCGATCTCGACGAAGTCACGGTCGGTGACGATGCGTCGTTCGATCGAGAAGGTGACGACCGGTTCGTCCTGCGTCCAGGTGACGACGACGGTGCTCGTCGACGTCGCGGTCGCGGTGAGGCCGGTCGGCGCGGCGGGCCGTGCTTCGGCGGGGACGCCGGCGGCGACGATCGCAACGGCGATGAACGCCGGCACGAGCGTCAGCGGTCGCAGCCTTCGAGCGAAGGAGGTTGCAATCATCGACTCGCTTCCTTGCGATTCGGTGCACGCGGTCGCTGCCGACCGCGATTCACGTCAACGGTTGTTGGTTTGCGGGTACTGCGAGAAAGACTGACGGAGCGGTGATGCGGAGAATCGGTCGACTTCCCTCAACCCCACAGCCCCTCCTCTGCATGTCCGATGACTGCACGGCGCGGTCATCGGTTGGTCCGTTTCGATACATCACCGCCGGAGAGGTCCGCAAGTAATTTTCGAACGCGACATGTAAACGCCAGACGTATCGTTGCTGATGCGAGTGCAACGCGTATCGACGAGGAGTCCTGCGGTACGACGGAAACTGCTGCGTGTTCGGGCAGATGCCGGCGCCAAATGGCAGGCGTCCGGTGTTCGCCCGACACCAAGCAGATGCCATGCCGCATGACGTGCGTCGGTCCCATGTTCCCGAGTGGCGCACGCCCCGTTGGAACGACGCGCATTTGCGGGCGCTTTGCGACCGTGGCTGTCCGTCGCGGGCGAGCAAGGTGCTAAGTCGCTCGTTGCGCCGGTGCGAGACTCGTGCAGCCGCGTCGCGCGACGTCAGTTGGGTGCTGCCGTGATGTCCGGGGGAGGTTCTCGGCGCAAGATCAGCAGCGCGCCGAAATTGTAGGTCGCGTGTGCGACGATCGGCGCGACGAGCGACCCGGTCGCGATCGCGAGTGCCGCGAAGCCCGCACCGATGCACGCCGCCCAGATCGCGTACACGCGGTTCAGCGCATGCAGCAGGCCGAAGATGGCGCTGGTCGCGATGACCCCGATTTCTCGCAGCAGCACGCCGCGGAAGAAGATCTCCTCCGACACTCCGGAGAGCGCGGCGACCGCGGCGACGTCGGCGACCGTCAGCGCACGTGCGAACGGCACGAGCACCGAGTCCCAGAGATGCGCCATCGCCGGCGCGCGTCGCAGCACCGGGATGGACGTCCACAGCAGTGCGCCGGCCGCGATGCCGAGCCCGACGTCCGCGGCGTGCGGGCGCACGAGCGACCAGAGCGCGATCCCACGCAGCTGCGCCCACGCGATGCTCACGACGAGCAGCGCGAGGGACAACGACCACTCGAGGCGGAGGAAGGTCGTGCGCGTCATGACGAGCTTGACGGTGCGAAGCCGAGCGTTCTTAGCATACGCCCCGTGCGCGAGCTGCTCGTCATGTGGCGCAACACGCGGCTGGTGGTGCTGACGGCGACGTGCGCGTCCTTCTACGCCGCGGTGCTGATCCCGTTCATGGTCGTGCCGCTGATTCCGGGGCTCACGCACTTCCGTCCGGCGAACGCGCTGCCCGTCGTGTGCTCGTTCATGTTCGGGCCTGCCGCCGCGTGGGGCGCCGCGTTCGGCAACCTGATCGGCGACTTCTTCGGCGGCCTCGGTCCCGGCGATGCGTTCGGGTTCGTCGGCAACTTCTTCTACGCGCTCGTGCCGTATCGGCTCTGGCGCGCGTGCGGCCGCGACGAACCGCTGCCGGCGACCGCGGGCGGATGGGTGCTGCTCATGGTCGTCATCGCCATCGCCAGCATGCTCTGCGCCGCGATCGTGGGCTTCGGGCTGCACCTGCTCGGGTTCGTCCCGTTCACGATCCTCGCGAACGTCATCGTGGTGAACGACTTCGTGACGAGCGCGGTCCTGGCGCCTGTGCTGCTCGCCGTCGTGTATCCGCGCGTCCGGAAGGCGCGGCTCCTCTACGTCGACCTCGCCGGCGCCCCGCGCCGGGCGTCGGTCGCCCGCCGCGTAGCCGGCGCGACGCTCGTGACCGCGGGCACCGTCGCCGCCTTCGTGCTCGGAAATCTCGTCTCGGCGGGATGGATGGCGCCGCTCGTCCCGACGGTCTCCCCGCGGCTCGGATTCGTGCTCACCGTGCTGCCGCCGCTGGCGGTCGCGGTGACGGGCGTCGCGCTCCTGTGAGCGTGGCGCTCGAGGTCCGCGATCTCGCGTGCCGGTTCGAGGACCCCCCGGCGCGCGCGCTCGCCGGCGTGTCGCTGACCGCCGCACGTGGCGAGCTCGTCGCGATCATGGGGGCGAGTGGCGCCGGCAAGTCGACCTTGCTCCGCTGCGTGAACGGCCTCGTGCCGGCGCTCGCGCCGGCCACGTGCGACGGATCGATCCTGCTCGGCGGCGAGCCCGTGCTCGGCCGTGGACCCGGCGAGCTCGCCGGCCGCGTCGCGATGGTGTTCCAGGACTTCGAGGCGCAGCTCTTCTCGACGAACGTGCGCCTCGAGATCGCGTTCGGTCCCGGCCAGCTCGGCGTCGCGCCCGACGAGATCGGCCGCCGCGTCGCGCGGATGCTCCAGACGTTCGGGCTCGCCGAGCTCGCCCATCGCGATCCGTCGACGCTCTCCGGCGGACAGAAGCAGCGTCTCGCGGTCGCGAGCATCCTCGCGATGGCGCCCGAGGTGATCCTGCTCGACGAGCCCGCCACCGATCTCGATCCGATCGGCCGTCGCGACCTCTACGCGTCGCTCGAGCGGCTGCGGGCGGAGTCGGTCGCGCTCGTCACGGTCGAGCACGAGATCGACCCGGTGCTCGGCGCCGATCGCATCGTCCTCATGCGCGAGGGTGCGATCGCGGCGAGCGGCGAGCCGGCACAGCTCGTCCGCGACGTCGCCCTCTTCCTCGCGTGCGGCGTGCGGCCGTACGACCTCGCAGTGCTCGGCGAGCGCGTCGGCGTCGAGCTGCCACTGGACGTCGACGCGGCGGCGGCGCTGCTGCGACCGCGGCTCGTCGCTCGCGATGCGGCGACGGCGACGCCGCGATCCGGATCGGCCCACGCGCCTGCCGGTGAGCCCCTCCTGCGCGTGCAGCATCTGTCGTTCGCCTACGACGCCGGCCGGCCGGTGCTCGACGACGTGAGCGTCGACGTCCGGCGTGGCGAGCTCGTCGCCCTGATCGGCCAGAACGGGTCGGGCAAGACGACCCTCGCGAAGCACATGAACGGGCTCCTGCGCGCGCCGCGTGGGGCCGTGCGGCTCGACGGCGAGGACATCGCGGCGCTGCCGCTCGAACGGCTCGCGCGCCAGGTCGGCTACGTCTTCCAGAACCCCGATCATCAGCTGTTCGCGCCGACCGTCGAGGAGGAGGTCGCGTTCGGACCCCGCAATTTCGGCTTCTCCGCGGCGGAGGTCGCCCGGCGCGTGACGGCGTCGCTCGCGGCGGTCGGCCTCGCCGACGTGCGCGACCGCGATCCGTTCCTCCTCGGCAAGGGCGAGCGCCAGCGCCTCGCGGTCGCGAGCGTGCTCGCGATGGAGCCGCGCCTGCTCATCCTCGACGAGCCGACCACCGGCCTCGACTACCCGCAGCAGCGGCGGATGCTCGATCTGATCGCGCGGCTGCGTGCCGCCGGGACGACCGTCGTCATCATCACGCACAGCCCGTGGGTCGTCGCCGAGTACTGCGAGCGGGCACTCTTGATGCGCGCAGGCCGTCTCGTGTTCGACGGCGCGCTCGAAGACCTCTTCGCGGAGGACGATCTACTGCGCACCGCCGCGTTCGAGCCGCCGCCGGCGACGCGGCTCGCCCGCACGCTCGGCATTCGGGCGCGCACGCTGGCCGACGTCGCGCGCGCGCTCGGCGCGCCGCCGGCGACTGGATCGCGCTGACCGATGGCGCTCTCGCTGTACGTCGAGCGTGACACCGCGCTGCACCGCCGGCATCCCGTCGCCAAGGTGCTCGCGATGCTGCTGTTCTTCGTCGCGGTCTTCCTCGTCGACGATCCGGTGGTGGTCGCGCCGTTCGTCGTGCTGCTGCTGGCGACGATCGTCGCCGCGGGCGCCTTCGAGGCGGTGTACCGGCTGCGCTGGATCATCGTGCCGGTGTTCCTCTTCACGACCGTCATCTGGGCGCTCTTCTATCCCGCGCAGGCGGCGGGTCCGGCGAGCCGCGCCGACGCCTTGCGCTTCGGCTTCGGCATGGCGCTCAAGCTCGAGAGCTTTCTCCTGATCGGGTTGCTCTTCCTGGCGACGACCACTGTCGAGGAGTTCGCGTTCGGCCTCACGCGGCTCGGCGTGCCGTATCGTGCGGGGTTCGTGCTCACCTTGGCGTGCCGTCTGGTGCCGGTCTTCCTGGAGGCGGCGCTCACCGTCGTCGACGCGCAGCGCTGCCGCGGCCTCGACCTCGCGAGCGGCAGCGTTCGCACCCGGATCGTCCGGTACGTACCCGTGATCGTGCCGGTCTTCATCGGCGGGCTGCGACGCGCCGACCAGATGGCGTTCGCGCTCGAGGTGCGCGGTTTCAGCTCCGGTCGGCGTCGAACCGAGCTGCCGCGCGCGCCGTTCGGCGGGGCCGATTGGCTGCTGCTCGCCGCCGCCGCGGGGCTCGTCGTGCTGTCGGTCGTGCTGTGGACCGCGGGCGTCGGCCGCGCAGTGCCCGCGCCGTGACCGCGGTCAGCGCAGCCGGTCGAGTGCCGCGGTGAAGGCGGCGAGCGCGGCGTCGTTCCACAGCACGAAGCGCACCTCGTCGTGCGCGTCGGGATGCCGTGCAAGCACGTCGCGCACCGCGCCGATCGCGATCGGTGCGGCCTCGTCGAGCGGATAGCGGTAGACGCCCGTCGAGATCGCGGGAAACGCGACGGTGCGCGCGCCGTGGTCGCGGGCGAGCGCGAGGCTGTTCACGTGGCAGGCGGCGAGCCGTGCGGGAACGTCCGGCTTGCGGCTGTAGACCGGTCCGACGGTGTGGATCACCCAGCGCGCCGGCAAGCGTCCGGCCGTCGTGATCACCGCCTCGCCGGTCGGGAGACCGTCCGGCCACTGTGTCGCGCGGATCGCGCGGCAGGCGGCGAGGATCTCCGGGCCGCCCTTGCGGTGGATCGCGCCATCGACGCCGCCGCCGCCGAGCAGACTCGAGTTCGCGGCGTTCACCACCGCGTCGACGTGCGCCGCGGTCAGGTCGCCGATCTCGAGCACGATCCGGCCGCCTGCGACGGGCAGGACGACGTCCGCCATGCATGCAGCTTGCGCGGGTCTCGCCGGTGTCCGCAACCTCGACTCGTCGGGTTCACGTTGCTAGCATCACTCGCCTCGTGTCCACGGCCACACCCATGCGCCGGCGCGTCGTCGTGACGGGTCTCGGGCTCGTGACGCCGCTCGGCACGGGCGTCGAGCGCAACTGGAGCGCGCTGGTCGAGGGCCGATCAGGGATCGCGCCGGTGACCCGCTTCGACGCCCGCGACGCGCCCGTCCGGATCGCGGGCGAGGTGCACGACTTCGTCCCGACCGATTTCGTCGAGCGGCGCGAGCTCAAGAAGATGGACCCGTTCATCCAGTTCGCGATCGCGGCGGCGCAGATGGCCTGCGACGCGGCAGGATTTCGCGTCGCGTCCGACACCGCGGACCGCGTCGGCGTCATCGTCGGCGTCGGCATGGGCGGCATCCTCACGATCGAGGAGACGCACGCGGACTACCTGGTGAACCGGCTGCGCCGCGTGTCGCCGTTCTTCGTCTCGAAGGTGATCGCGAACCTCGCGCCGGGACAGATCGCGATCCGCTTCGGCGCCAAGGGCGTCAACTACACGACCACGAGCGCCTGCGCGTCGGGTGCGAATGCGATCGGCGAGGCCTTCCGCGCCATCCGCGACGGCTACCAGGACGCGATCATCGCCGGCGGCACCGAGGCGCCGATCTGCGGCCTCACGCTCGGCGGCTTCCACGCGATGCGCGCGCTGTCGACGCGGAACGACGAGCCGGAGCGCGCGAGCCGCCCGTTCGATCGCGGTCGCGACGGCTTCGTCGTCGCCGAGGGCGCCGGCATCGTGATCCTGGAGACGCTGGAGCGCGCCTGCGCGCGCGGCGCGCCGATCCTCGCCGAGATGGTCGGGTACGGCGCGACGGCGGACGCGTTCCACATCACCGCGCCGGCGCCGGGCGGGGAGGGTGCCGCCCGCTGCATGCGGCAGACGCTCGCCGACGGCGGGATCGGACCGCACGACGTCGACTACATCAACGCCCACGGCACCTCGACGCAGTACAACGACACCAGCGAGACCGAAGCGATCAAGCGCGTGTTCGGCGAGCATCCCGAGCACCTGGCCGTCAGCTCGACGAAGTCGATGACCGGCCACGCCTTGGGCGGCGCCGGCGGGATCGAGGCCGCGTACACCGTCCTCGCGCTCTCGCGCGGCGTGCTGCCGCCGACGATCAACTACGAGGAGCCCGATCCGGCGTGCGACCTCGACTACGTGCCCAACGTCGCGCGCCCGGCGTCCGTGCGGGTCGCGCTTACGAACTCGTTCGGCTTCGGCGGCGCAAACGCGTGTCTCGCATTCCGCCGGTGGGACTGAGCGGCATGCTCATCGCGGCGTCGCGGCGGGCATGAGCACCGCGGACGTCGCGAAGGCGCCGGTCGGCATCCCCGCGCTGCTGCGCGAGCAGGGTGGCTGGTGCGCGGCGCTCGGGTCGTTGCTCTACGCGACGCTGCTGAATGCGAGCGCGGACGACTACGAAGCCGGCGGACCGGTCGCCGCGGTCCTCGCCGGCCACGAGCACGATCCGCCGCGCACCGCGCTCAGCTTGCGATTCATGGGCGCCGTGCATCGGCTGGTGCTCGCCGGCCGCGCGCCGACGCTGGCGCCGTTCTACCCGTCGGTCGGCGGCGACGCGACGCGCCCCGGCGCCTGGGACGAGTTTCGCGCGGTCGTCGCCGCGCAGCGCGACGAGCTGCGCGCGCTCGTCGAACGGCCGGTGCAGACGAACGAGGTCGGCCGTTGCGCGGCCCTCGTCGGCGGGTTCCTCACCGTCGCCCGCGAGACCGCGCTGCCGCTCGCGCTGCTCGAGGTCGGCACCAGCGCCGGTCTGAACCTGCGCTGGGACCACTTCCGGTACGAGAGCCCTCGCGATGCGTTCGGCGATCCGGCGTCGCCCGTCCGGATCGTCGACGGCTTCAGCGGCGCGCCGCCGGCGCTCGACGTGCCGGTGACGGTCACGTCGCGGCGCGGCTGCGACCTCGCGCCGTTCGATCCGCTCTGCGACGACGGCCGCCTCACGTTGCAGTCGTACGTGTGGCCCGACCAGGCGGAGCGCTGGGGACTCCTGCGCGGCGCGCTCGCGATCGCCGCGCGCGTCCCGGTCACCGTCGAGCGTGCCCACGCCGTCCAGTGGCTCGGCCGCGAGCTCGCGCGTGACGCGCGCGGCACCGCGCGCGTCGTGTTCCACTCGGTCGTGCTGCAGTACCTGACCCGCGACGAGCGCGATCGTCTGCGTGCGACGATCGCCGACGCCGGCGCGCGTGCGAGCAGCGACGCGCCGCTCGCGTGGCTCCGCCTCGAGCCGCCCGGCAAGCAGCTGCTCTTCGAGCTGCGGCTCACGCTCTGGCCCGGCGGCGAGGAGCGTCTCCTCGCGCTCGCCGGTCCGCATGGCCGGCCCGTCGAGTGGCGCGACGAGCGCAGCCGGAGTTGACGGCGTGGTCGTCGGCGTCATCTCCGACACGCACGGCCTCGTGCGGCCCGAAGCCGTCGCGGCCTTGCGCGGCGTCGGGATGATCATTCACGCCGGTGACATCGGCACGCCCGAGGTGCTCGCCGAGCTCGCACGGCTGGCGCCCGTCGTCGCCGTGCGCGGCAACAACGATCGCGGTGCGTGGGCGCGGCGGCTGCCGCTCACGCGCGACGTGGAGCTCGGCGGCACGTGCGTCCACGTCCTCCACGATCTGCACGAGCTCACGCGCGACCCGGCGCGTGCCGGGTGGGCCGCGGTGATCGCCGGGCACTCCCACCAGCCCCGCGTCGAGCGCCGCGACGGGGTGCTCTATCTGAACCCGGGGAGCGCCGGCCCGCGACGGTTCCGATTGCCGATCGCTGTGGCGCGCCTGACGGTCGCGCGCGGCGGCCTCCGCGCCCGAATCGTCGAGCTGCCGGTCAGCCCCGCGTAGCGCCGCCGACGTCGGCGAGCGGCTTGATCATGTACGTCGTGGTTGCGCGCGCGGCCAGCTTGCCGTCCGCCCACACGTCGACCTCCGCGTAGGCGCTCCGCCGGCTCGACCGCAGCACGTACGCGTCGGCAGCGACGACGCCGCCCGCGATCGGCTCGAGGTACGTCATGTGCATCTCGACCGTGAGCAGCGCGTGATCGGTGCCGTAGATGCCGAGCAGCGCCGCCGCGACCGCAGTGTCCGCGAGGCCGAAGCTCGCGCCGCCGTGCATGATGCCGGCGATGTTGCCGAGCTCCGGGCGGCTCTCGACCTCGAAGCGCGCGTAGCCGCGCCGGATCTCGACCGCGCGATACCCGAGGTAGCCGGGGAACGCGGCATTGCGATCGTTGAAGCGGGCGAGCAGCGCCGCGCGCGTCTCACTCGCGAGCGGCGGGTAGTCACGCCCGCGGCTGCCGTCGTCGTTGCTCCCGCGCGTCCCGTCGTCCGCCATGGCGTCCTCCGGCGGAGTGTGGGCGCCACGTCGTGGCGGCGCAAGCGGTGCCCGCGTCGCGGCGCGCCCCGACCGGCGTTCGTTGTGAGCGCGGAACGCGTCGGCTAAGCACGATCCACCGCTCGACGGCGAGGAGGACGCGATGGCGTACGAGTTCATCACCTACGAGAAGCAGGGCCGCATCGCCACGATCACGATCAACCGTCCGGAGGTGATGAACGCGCTGCACCCGCCGGCGAACCTCGAGCTGTCCGCGGCCTGGGACGATTTCGCCGCCGACCCCGAGGTGTGGGTCGCGATCTTCACCGGCGCCGGCGAGAAGGCGTTCTCGGCGGGCAACGACCTCAAGTACACCGCCGAGCACGGCATGCGCGGCATGAAGCTCGGCAACGGCGCGTTCGGCGGCATCACCGAGCGCTTCGACCTCTACAAGCCGACGATCGCGGCGGTGAACGGGTTCGCGCTCGGCGGCGGGTTCGAGCTGGCGCTCGCGTGCGACATCATCGTCGCCGCGGAGCACGCGCGCTTCGGGCTGCCCGAGCCGCGCGTCGGTCTGGCTGCGCTGGCGGGCGGCGTGCATCGCCTGCCGCGCCAGATTCCTCTCAAGCTCGCGATGGGCATGATGCTCACCGGCAAGCAGATCACCGCCGGCGAAGCGCACACGCTGGGGCTGGTGAACGAGGTCGTCCCGGCCGCCGAGCTGCGTGCCGCCGCCGATCGCTGGGCGGCGACGATTCTCGAGTGCTCGCCGACGTCGGTGCGGGCGACGAAGCAAGCGGCGATGGACGGGCTCGGGCTGCCGGTGTCGGAGGCGATGCGGCGCTCGTACCCCGCGGTCGGTCAGCTCTTCGCGTCGGAGGACATGATGGAGGGCGTCCTGGCGTTCGCGCAGAAGCGCAAACCGCAGTGGAAGGGCCGCTGACAGACGCGACCAGTCGCGGTCGTCACGCGCAGGCGAGGGCTGATCGCGTGCGAGGCGCGTAGCACACCGCTCGCATCGGCGGCGTCCGCGACGCGAGACGCCGCGGCCGCCCGTCGACGCCGCGGCGCGGAACGGCGCACGCGACGCGCGCCCGCCGCGCCGCCGCCGCGTGGATGCGGCGGCGGTCGCGGCGGCACCGCGGATCAGGAGTCGACGTCGTCCTGCGCGAGCACCGGCGTCGTGCCGCCGGGGCTCACGACGATCAAGCGGTACTTGCCCGCACCGCAGCCCGCGGTGCCGTGGATCGCGACGTAGAACGTGCCGCTGAACGGCAGCCGTCGCTTCACTTGCGGGCAGTCGGCGCCGCACGTGTTCGGGATCCGGCACGGGTCGGTCGCGACGCTCGTGTTCGCGACCGGCGTCGTCGCATCGCTGGCGAGCAACGACACCACCGGCGCGAGCGTCGCCGTGTTCGTGCCCGTGTCGTCGCGGGTATCGACACGCAGCTTGATCTCGTCGCCGGCCTGGCCGGTGATCGACCAGACGTCCTGCTTGCCCGCCGCGACCTGGCCCTTCACCTTGCGCGCGACCGGGATGTCGGGGAACGCCGACTGGAGGTTCAACGCCGCGACCACGTCGGGCGCGCGCGGGTCGAGCAGCGCGCTGATCTGATCGATGAGCGCCCGCTCGAGCGGGCCCCCGAGACACGCGACCAGGTTCGGCAACGTGCAGGTGTAGCTCGGGTCGAGCGCGAGGCAGCCGGCGTTCAGCGCGGCGAAGTTGAGGCCGTTCCCTTGGGCGCCGCAGACCTCCTCCGGCGTGACCGCCGCGCACGACGAGAGGATCTTCTCCTGCTTGCTCGTCTCGTACGACGCGATCTTCGCGGTCACGTTCGCGCACGTCTCGTCGGCCTTCGTCATGCAGGCATTGAAGGTCGCATTCGACGAGCGGTCGTCGGGATCGCAGCACGGCGGCGGCGCCGGATCGCAGACCGGACCGTAGACACCTTGCTGGCACTGCACCTGGCAGACGGAGACCTCCTCGGTGCACTTGAGCGTCTGCGTGATCACCTTCTTGGCGAAGTTCGCTCCGGCGGTCGCGATCTTCTTCTGGCACCGGGCGACTTCCGCGATGTCGGCGTGCGCCGCGGAGACGGTGAGCGCGACGAGCGTGGCCGCGACGGCGGCCGCTGCGATCGGCTTCATGGCTTCCTCCTTTTCCCCGGAGCGGAACGTCGGCACGGCCCGGGGCGTGCGATGACTGCCACGCCCGGTTGCGCGGCTGCAAGGACAAACGACACAGCACGCGCGTTTGCCGACCCCCGGACCTTCCCCTAACGTCGACGTGTGGCAGCGGTCGGTGCAGGCGCGCGGGCGAACGGTGCGGCGCTCTACGACCGGCGCGTGTTCTTCGTGGTGGGGAAGGGCGGCGTCGGCAAGAGCACGGTCGCGGCCCTGCTCGCCGTCGCACTCGCGGAGCGCGGAAAGCGCGTGCTTCTGGCGCAGATGGAGCCTGGACGGCGCCTCGGCGAGGTGCTCGGCGTGAGTGGCGGCACCGAGGCGCCCGCGGAGGTCTTTCCCGGTCTCTGCTTTCTCACGATCGACGGCGAGGCGGCGCTCAGCGAGTACCTCGCCCTCGTGCTGCCGGTACGGCGGGTGCAGCGGATGGTCGTCGAGAGCAGGCTCTACCGGCACTTCGTCGCCGCGGCGCCGGGCCTGAAGGAGCTCATGACGGTCGGGAAGATCTGGTACGAGGAGCAGCTCCAGAGCGGGCGCGGCCGGAAGTGGGACGCGATCGTCGTCGACGCGCCCGCGACCGGTCACAGCCTCCAGTACCTGCGCATGCCGCGCGCGGCATACGACGCGTTCCCGACCGGCCTGGTGCGCAACGAGGCCGCGAAGGTGCTGGAGCTGCTGCACGACGGTACGCGCACGGCGGTGTGCCCGGTCACGACCGCGGAGGAGATGCCGGTCAACGAGACGATCGAGATGTACCGCCAGCTGCGCGACGTGCTCGAGATGCCGCTCGGCGTGCTCTTCGTGAATCGCATGCACCGCGCGCCGCTCGCGCCCGAGGACGTGCCGCGGCCCGCGGCGGACACGCCGCCGCTCGTCCTCGACGTGCTCCGCTGCGCGCGCGAGGAAGCCGGGTGGGCGGCGATCAATGCGCGCCACCTCGCGACGCTGCGCGAGACGGTGCAGATGCCGCACGTCGAGCTGCCGTTCCTCTTCGCGGAGGAGTTCGGTCTGCCCGAGGTGCGCGAGCTGCTCGGCCACGCGGAGCGACAGCTCCCCGTCGACGGCGCCGGGCCGGCGGCACACGGAGCATGACCGGATGCTGAGCGGCGTCGTCGCGGACGCCCGCGTCGTGATCTGCGTCGGCAGCGGCGGGGTCGGCAAGACGACGACGTCGGCGTCGATCGCGCTGTGGGGCGCGCTGCAGGGGCGGCGGGCGGTCGTCCTCACGATCGATCCGGCACGGCGCCTCGCCAACTCCCTCGGCCTGAAGACGCTCGGCGACGAGCCGCACGCCGTGGACCTCGCCGCGGTCGGCGTCGATGCGCGCGGCAGCCTCGCCGCGATGATGCTCGACCAGAAGGGCGCCTGGGACCGCCTGATCGCGCGGCACGCCCCGTCGGAGGACGTCCGACAGCGGATTTTGAAGAACCGCTTCTACCTGAACCTGTCGCAGAGCTTCGCGGGCTCGTACGAGTACATGGCGATCGAGCAGCTCTGCGTGCTCGCGGAGAGCGGCCAGTGGGACCTGATCGTCCTCGACACGCCGCCGACGAAGCACGCGCTCGACTTCTTCGAGGCGCCGGAACGGGTGCGGGATTTCCTCGACCGCCGCATGGTGCGGTGGCTCTTGATGCCGTCGCTATCGCAGGGATGGCGCGCCGCGAAGGCATTGAACCGGACCGCCGGGTTCCTCTTCCGCAAGCTCGAGGAGGCGACCGGCGTCGGCGCGCTCGCCGAGGTCTCCGACTTCTTCTCCGCGATGAGCGGCATGTTCGACGCGTTCTCGGCGCGCACCGACACGATCCACGACATCCTGCGCGCGAAGAGCACCGCGTTCGTGCTCGTCACCGGTCCCGAGGAGCCGGTGCTGAACGAGGCCGAGGTGTTCTCGAGCCGGATCCGCGCCATGCAGATGCCCATCAAGGGCGTCGTCTTCAACCGCGTCCACGAGGAGTTCGCGGCGGATGCCTCTCTCTTCCAGGCCGGCACCGTCGCACGCAGCGATCGGCCGACGATCGAGCGCGCGCTGCGCGACGTCGGCGTCGGTGCCGACGCCGCCGCGTGGATGTCCACCAACTTCGTCGACTATCAGCTGCTCGCGCGCGGCGAGGCGCTGCGCATGGATCAGTTCCGCTCGCAGCTCGCGCGCCGCACGCCGATCGTCACGGTCCCGAACTTCGACTCGGACCTGCACGACGTCGACGGGCTGCTGCACATGCACGCGTACCTGTTCGGCGACGGTGCCGCGGCCACGGATCAGCCCGCAGCCGGGCGCGCGGGCGTCAGGCGGAACGCGGAGCCGGAGCGGGAAGCGACGGAGCCCCGACGGGCGCGAGCGAGCTCGAGCCGTTCGACGCGGCGGAAGCCGTGACGTCGAAGCTCGAGCGCCAGCTGTTCCAGCTCTGACAGGCGGCGCAGTAGCCGCGCCATTCGTCCGCGTCCGCGCCGCATCCGTCGCACCGGAACGCCGCGACGGCGCCGGCGGCGAGCGCGTGGCGGTACGCCGTCACCGCGTCGTCGAACGACGAGCGGCGGACGTGCAGCTCGGCGACGAGCGCGTGATACGCGGGTAACGACGTCCACGGTGGTGTCACCTGCGCGAGCTCCACACCCGCCTCGTCGAGCTTGCCGTCGCGGATCAGCTGGCGGGCACGGAAGAGACGCGCGGTACCGTCGCCGGGGTGTCGTCGCACCAGGCGCCGCGTGAAGGCGTCGAGGCGCGCCGCGTGCGGCCCGCCGCGCATCAGGCGCTCGAGCCGCTCGAAGGTGCCGGCGCGCGTTCCGCGCGTCAGCATGCGGCGCCAGAGTCGCTCAGCCTGGCGGGTCTGGCCGATCTCGACGAGCGCGTCGCCGAGGCTCACGGCGGCCGGCTCGAAATCGGCATTGCTTCGCAAGAGCGCGCGCAGCGCCGTCGCGCGCGTGTGCGGCTCCGGATTCGCGAGCGCGCTCTGGTACCGCATGCCGAGCAGGCGTCGCTCCGCGGCGGCACGTTCCGCTGGATCGTGGATCGTCGCGAGCTGCGCCTCCTGCATCGACGCGGCGTCGTGCCAGCGGCCGGCGGCGATGTACGCGTCGCGAAGCGCGTCGGCGATCTTCGGGCTCGCCGGATCGGCGCGGCGCGCGCGCTCGAGCGTCTCGATCGCGCCGGGAAGGTCGCCGAGCCCTCGTCGCGCCTCGGCGAGGAAGAGGAGCAGCTTCGGATCCGGACCGCGCCGGTCGATGCCTTCCTCGAGGACCGTCCGGGCACGGCGATAGTCGCCCTCGTCGAGGTAGGTCCGCGCGAAGAGCAGGAACGCGGCGAGGTCGTCCGGCGTGTCGCGCAGCGCCTTCGCGAGGAGCGTGCGCGATTTGTCGTGCTCGCCGAGCCACGCGAGGCCGAGGCTCTGGTCCTTGCGGACGTGATGGCGGCGCGTGCGGCGGTTGCCGCGCTCGGCACGCCAGCCGCTGAGCGCGTGTCGGCCGGCGCGAATCGCGGAGACGAGAAACGTCACGAGCGCGCCCAAGACGACGGCGCCGAGGAGCAAGACCGGCAGCGGCGCCTCCCACGACTGCGTCGACGACAGATGCAGCGTGACGGACTCGGGATTCAGGTGCAGCAGGTACCCGAGGCCGACGAGGGTCGCCGCGATCGTCGCAAGGATCAGCGTGAGGCGCAGCACGGCGAGGGGGCGGGCTCAGAGCCCGGCGGTCGCAGTCCGCTGGCCGAGCGCCTGGCTGCGAAGCGGCTCGGGCAGCTGCACGCGCGGGGCGTGATCCCACAGCCGTTCGAGGTCGTAGAACTCGCGCACCGGCTGGTAGAACACGTGCACGATCACGTCGCGGTAATCCATCAGGATCCACTGGCCGCGCTGCGAGCCTTCGATCGCCGCGGGCCGCAGGCCCTCGGCCTGGAGCGTCTCCTCGACGGCGCGCGCGATGCTCTGGACCTGACGATCGGAGCGGCCGGTGCAGATCACGAGGTAGTCGCCGATCGACGTGAGCGCCCCGACGTCCAGGACCACCAGATCGATGGCCTTCTTCTCCAGCGCTGCGCGGCTCGCGAGGAGCGCCGTCTGGAGCGCGTCAGGGGACGTCAATGGTCGGCGGACCTCGTCGTGAAGAGCTCGTGATCGCGCATGTACGATTCGACCGCGTCGGGCACGAGGTAGCGGACGGAGAGGCCTGCCGCGCGGCGACGCCGCACGTCCGAGGCCGAGATCATGAGCGAAGTGATGGACAGAAAGTGCAGTGAGTGTCCGGAGCGATGCACGTACATCCGAGTGCCCGGATCGTAACAGAAGGCCTTTTCGACGGCAATCGGCGGTCGCTCGACGACGTTTCCGGGACGCGACAGGACGCACACGCTGCAGAGCTCGAAGATGCTCGCGAACTCCTTCCAGCTCTCGATCTCCGCGAACGCGTCCGCGCCGACGATGAACGTGTACGCGGCGTCCGGGTGCTGCGCGCGAGCGGCGCGGATGGTGTCGATCGAGTACGAGCGTCCCTCGCGCTCGACCTCGGTGCGATTGACGAGGAACGTCGGATTGCCGGCGAGCGCGAGCTCCAGCATGCGCAGGCGATGCGCCGTCGCCGCGACGCCGGCGTCCGGCTTGTGCGGCGGCACCGCCGAGAGCACGAACTCGACGCGGTCGAGCCCATACGCCTCGCGCGCCTCTTCCGCGGCGCGCAGGTGCGCGACGTGGACGGGATTGAAGGTGCCGCCGAAGAGGCCGATCCGCGTCGCCACGCGCTACTCGCGGACCTGGCCGTTCCCTCGCACCACGTACTTGTAGGTGGTGAGCTCGCGGAGGCCCATCGGGCCGCGCGCGTGCAGGCGGTTGGTGCTGATGCCGATCTCGGCGCCGAACCCGAACTCGAAGCCGTCGGTGAAGCGGGTCGACGCGTTGACGAAGACCGCCGCGGAATCGACCTCGCGCGTGAACTTCGCCGCCGCGGCGTCGTCGGTCGTGATGATCGCGTCGGCGAGGCCGGAGCCGTGCCGGCGGATGAACGTGACGGCGTCGTCGATCGTGTCGACGACCTTCACGGACAGGATCAGGTCGAGGTACTCGGTGTCCCAATCGGCGTCGCTCGCGGCCTTCGCGTCGGGAACGAGGTGGCGCGTCTCCGCGTCGCCGCGAAGCTCGACGCCGGCGGCCGTGAGCCGCTTCGCGATCGCGGGCAGGAAGCGCGCGGCGACGTCGCGGTGGACGAGGAGATTCTCCACCGCGTTGCACACGCCCGGACGCTGGACCTTGCCGTTCATGCAGATGCGCTCGGCGATCGCGAGATCCGCGGCGCGGTCGACGTAGAGCTGACACACGCCGCTGAAGTGCTGGATCACGGGGATGCGCGAGCTCTCGGTGATCGCGCGAATCAGCTCCTCGCCGCCGCGCGGGATGATCACGTCGATGAAGTCCGACTGCCGCAGCATGACACGCACCGCCTCGCGGTCGGCGGTGCGCACGAACGAGATCGCGCCCGCCGGCAGCGCCGACGCGGCGCCGCTGAGGAGGTCGGCGATCATCGTGCTGGTCCGGATCGCCTCGCGGCCGCCGCGCAGCACGACCGCGTTGCCCGACTTGAGGCACAACGCCGCCGCGTCCGCCGTCACGTTCGGCCGCGACTCGTAGATGATGCCGATCACGCCGAGCGGCACGCGCACCTGCGAGATCTCGATGCCGTTCGGGCGCGTCCAGGTCGTCATCACCTCGCCGACAGGGTCGGGTAGGTCGGCGACCTGCTCGACGCCGGCGGCCATCGCCTCGATGCGCGCCGGCGTGAGCGTAAGCCGATCGACGAATGCGGGTGTGGCGTCGGTGGCGGCGGCGACGTCGCGCGCGTTCTCGCGCAGCAGATCGTCGGCGCTCGCGCGCAGCGCGGCCGCGCCGGCGCGGAGCGCGTCGTTCTTCGTCGCGGTGCTCGCCACCGCCAGCGCGGGCGCCGCGGCGCGGGCCTGACGGCAGAGCGTGACGATGGTGTCTTCGAGGTTCATGGCCGCTCCTGGAGGACGACGAGATCGTCCCGGTGGATGATCTCGTCGCTGATCTTGTAGCCGAGGGCGAGCTCGATCTCGCGCGAGTGCAGGCCTTTGATCTTGTCGAGCTCGGCGGCGCTGTAGTTGACGAGGCCGCGCGCGAACTCGCGGCCGTCGAGGCCGACGCAGTGGACGCAGGCGCCGACTCCGAAGCTGCCGCGGATCTCGCGAATGCCGGACGGGAGGAGACTCCGGCCTTGCGTGGTGATCGCGCCGCGCGCGCCGTCGTCGACGACGAGCGAGCCGCCGGGCTTGAGCGTGTACGCGATCCAGTGCTTCCGGCTCGCGAGCCGATCGCTGACGGGCGCGAACAACGTGCCGACCGCCAGATCCTCGTCCATCACGGTCGCCAGCACGTCGGCGCGCGTGCCGTCGGCGACGATCGTCGCGATCCCGGACGCCGACGCCTTCTTCGCGGCCGCGAGCTTCGTCGCCATGCCGCCGGTCCCTCGCGGTCCGCCGCCGCCCGCGATCGTCTCGAGCTCGTCGGTGACGGTTTCGACGAGCGGGATCAAGGTCGCGGACGGGTCGCGGCGCGGATCCCCGGTATGCAGGCCGGCGACGTCGCTCAGGATCACGAGCAGGTCGGCCTCGACGAGCGTCGCGACCAGCGCCGACAGGTTGTCGTTGTCGCCGACCTTGATCTCGTCGACGACGACGGTGTCGTTCTCGTTGACGATCGGCACGACCCGCCACTCGAGCAGCGCCATGATCGCGTGCTTCGCGTTCAGGTAGCGACGGCGGTTCGAAAGATCGTCGCGCGTGAGCAGCACCTGCGCGACCTTGCAGGCGCAGGCCGCGAAAGATGCCTCCCATGCGGCCATCACGCCGATCTGGCCGATCGCGGCCGCGGCCTGCTTGTGCGGGATGGTCCGCGGCCGCTGCGCGAAGCCGAGGCGTCCGACGCCCGCTGCGACCGCCCCCGAGGTGACGACGACGACCTCGCGACCGGAGGCGCGGAGCGCGGCGATCTCGCCGCTCAAGCGGTCGATGCGCGTGCGGTCGAGGTCACCGTCGGCGCGCGTCAGCACGGCGCTCCCGACCTTCACGACGACCCGCCGCGTGCGCCGCAGGATCGCGCGCTTGCGTTCCACGGCCGTCATCGACGATGCGGCGGTCATTGCGCGGGCCCGAGATCGTGCGCGACGTCGATGCGGTCGGCATCCGCGCCGCCCGGCGCAGTGCCGGTCGCGTGCGCGCGGCCGGCGCGGACCGCGTCGGCGAGTCGATGGAGCAGCGCCTCGACGCCAGCGCCGGTCACCGCGGAGATGAGCAGCATGTCGAGCCCGCGTTCGCGAAACCCCACACGCGCCGCCTCGACGCGCTCGGGGTCCGCCGCGTCGATCTTCGTCCCGACGACGAGCTGCGGCTTTGCGACGAGCTCGGCGTCGAACGAGGCGAGCTCGTGATTGATCGCGTCGAACGCCGCGAGCGGATCGCGCTCGCTCGCGAGGTCGACGAGGTGTGCGAGGACCGCGGTGCGCGCGACGTGGCGCAGGAAGCGCGTGCCGAGCCCGGCGCCCTCGTGCGCGCCCTCGATGAGACCCGGAATGTCGGCGATCACGAGCGCGTCGTCGCCGACACGCGCGACCCCCAGATTCGGGACGAGCGTCGTGAAGGGATAGTCGGCGATGCGCGGCCGCGCCGCGGACACCGCCGCGATCAGCGTCGACTTGCCGGCGTTCGGATACCCGACCAGGCCGACGTCGGCGAGGAGCCGCAGCTCGAGGCGCAGCTCGCGCGACTCGCCTTCCTCGCCGGGCTCGGTCCGCCGCGGCGAGCGGTTCGTCGACGTCTTGAACTGCGCGTTGCCGCGCCCGCCGCGTCCGCCGCGCGCGACGACGATCTCCACACCTGGACGATCGAGGTCGGCGATGAGCTCGCCGCTCTCGGCGTCGAGGACGCGGGTGCCGACCGGCACGCGCACCTCGCGCGTGGCGCCCCCGGCGCCGTGCTGCTCCTTGCCGCGGCCGTGCTCACCGCGCTCCGCTTCGAGGCGGCGGTTGAAGCGGAAGTCGAGGAGCGTCGTGAGGCCGGGGTCGGCGCGCAGGACGACGTCGCCGCCGCGGCCGCCGTCGCCGCCGCTCGGGCCGCCGAACGGCTTGTACTTCTCGCGCAGGAAGGCCATGCAGCCGCGGCCGCCGTCGCCGGCTTTCACCGACACGCGCGCTTCGTCGACGAACTTCATCGCTGGCCGAAATGTATCGCAGGCGCGAACGTGCGCGCGAGCACCGTCGCTGCACGCGGCGTGGACTGGGAACGAGTGTCGGGGGTGAGGCTTAGGACGCGGCCGGCGCGGCCGGAGAGACCTCCGGGGCCGTGGGCGGGTAGACGCTGACGCGGCGGCGGTCCTTGCCGAGCCGCTCGTACTTCACGATGCCGTCGATCTTCGCGAAGAGCGTGAAGTCGCGGCCGCAGCCGACGTTCTTGCCGGGATGGACCTTCGTGCCGACCTGCCGCACGAGGATGTTGCCGGCGCGCGCGACCTCACCGCCGTACACCTTGACGCCGCGACGCTGGCCGGCGCTGTCGCGGCCGTTCCGGCTGCTGCCCTGTCCCTTTTTATGCGCCATGGGTCTCTTCCGTCGCCGGCGCTTGCGCGCCCTCGAAGCCGGTCACGCGGACCACCGTGAGCTGCTGCCGGTGGCCTTGCTTACGGCGGTAGTTCTTGCGGCGCTTCTTCTTGAACACCAGGATCTTGCGCGCCTTCTCGTGGCGGACGATTGCGCCGAGGACGCGAAAGCCTTCGACAAGCGGCTTCCCGATCTGCACGCTGCCGCCCGACGACGCGAGCAGCACCTCGCCGAACGCGAGATCGGCACCCGGCTCACCTTCGATCTTCTCGACCCGCACGGTCTCGCCCGGGGCCACCCGATACTGTTTCCCGCCAGAGCGGATGATCGCGTAATCCATGGGAACCCCGTCCACTACGGGACCATGCTTCCGCTGTCAACTGACTGGACCTGGGTGTGCGGGACCGAGCGTGTTACGGGAGCGCGTGCGGACCCGCGTGCCCCGATGACGGCATCGTTTCGATCGGTCGGTCTCGGCGGCGGTGGTGCGATGTACGCACCCGCGATCTCACCGCACGATCCGGACCTGCTCTTCGTCGCGTGCGACATGGGCGGCGTCTACCGGAGCCCCGACGGCGGTCGCGGCTGGACGATGCTCGACAAGCGCGCGCTGCGCGATACCGGCGGCTGCCCGCTCGTGTTCGACGCACGCGACGCGACGGTCGTCTACGCCGCGACGAAGCGCGAGCTCAAGACGAGCAGCGATGGCGGTGTGCATTGGACCACGCGTTGCGCGCAGCCGCCGTGGGCGGGCAGCGCGTGCGCTGCGCTCGCCGTCGCCGACGACGGCGGCACGATGCTCGCCGGCGGTGATCGCGGCGCGTGGTGGAGCGCCGACGCCGGGCGCACCTGGTCCGCATGTGGCGGCGTCAGCGGCCGCGTCGTCGGCGCGGCGATCGTCGCGGACCCGGCGACGCCGGCTGGGCGCACCTCTCTCGTCGCGACCTCCGACGGCGTGTTCCGGTCCGACGACGACGGTGAGACGTCGCGGCCGTCCGCGACGGGGCTTCCCGGCGGCGAGGTGCGCGTGCTCGCGACCGGGTCCGCCGTCGGCTCATGCCATGCGGTGCTGTACGTGACGGTCTGCAGCCGTCCGGCGGAGGGCCGTGTCATCAGTGGGATCTGGCGATCCACGGATCTCGGCCGCACCTGGCAGAGCGTGGCGACCGTCGAGGGCGCCGCCGACGTCGGGCCCGAGTACGAGCGTGTCGCCGCGACCGACGGCGACGTCGTGTTCGCGACGGTCCGCCGCGGCGTCCTGGTCGGCATCGACCGCAGTGACGACGGCGGCGCCACGTGGCAGCCCGTCCTCGCGGCGGGGCCCGGCGACGACGGCGGTCGGCACGTCGCGGCCGGCTGGATCGTCGCCGACCGGGTGTGGCGCTCGTGGCGCGGGGCCGCGTGGGGCTTTGCGGTGAGCCGGCGCGATCCGCGCCACGCGCTCTTCACCAATGCCGGCGAGCTGTACCGGACGACCGACGCCGGTGTGACCTGGGCGTCTGCGTATGCGGTAGGCGACGAGGCCGCGCGCGCCTCCGCGCCGACGCGCACGAACGGGCTCGACGTGACCTCCGCATGGCAGGTCGCCTTCGACCCCCACGATCGTCGATGCGTCTACGTCTGCTACACCGACGTCGGCTTCGCGCGCAGCGTCGACGGCGGTGCGACCTGGCGCCATGCGACGCGCGGCATGCCGTGGTGCAACACGGTCTACCAGCTCGCGTGCGATCCGCACGTGCCGGGTCTCCTCTACGCCGCGTGCTCGGCGGTGCACGACATTCCGCACTGGCTCAGCATCGACGCCGGGTCGGGTGACGGCGGCGTGTGCGTGAGCCGCGATTTCGGCGCGACCTGGGCGCCGCTCGGCACCGGTCTGCCGAGCGCGCCGGCCACGTCGATCGTCCTCGACCCGCGCAGCCCGCGCGACGCGCGTACGCTCCACGTCGCGATGTTCGGCGCCGGCGTGTACACGTCGATCGACGGCGGCGCGACGTGGCGTGCGTCTGCGACGCAGCCCGCCCGTGCAGAGAACCGACACGTCTACCGGTTGAAGCTCTGCGGCGACGGAACGCTCTACTGCACGGTCACCGCGCGCCGCGCCGGATACGCTTTCAGGGCGCCGGGCGGGCTCCATCGCAGCCGCGACGGCGGCGCGACGTGGAGCGAGCTGCTCGCCGACGCGGCGCTGCGCTGGCCCGGCGACGTCGACACGCCGCCCGACGACAGTGCGACGATCTGGCTCGGCGTCGCGAGCGCGCCGGGCCATCCACAAGGCGGCGTGTACAAGTCGATCGACGACGGCGCGACGTGGCGCTGCGTGCTCGCGGAGAGCGAGCTGCCACTCGACCTCTGCGCTTACGCCCACTCGCACTTCGTCACCGTCGATCCGTCGCGGCCGGCGACGGTCTACGTCGGCGCGATCACCCACGGCCTCTTCGTCACCCACGACGCGGGTGCGACGTGGCGCGAGGTGGCGGGGCTGCCGTTCACCGGTTGCCAGCGGGTCGCCTTCGATCCGGACGACCCCGACGTGCTGTGGGTGACGACCTTCGGGGGTGGCGTGTGGAAGGGACGCGCGCCGCGCTGAGGCAGGCGCACGATGCGCATCACCACGTCACGAGCTCGGCGAGGCAGGTGACCGGCACCTCGATGCGGACGTCGCGGATGAACGAGCCGTTCGCATCGTTCTCGAAGCCGTTCACCCACACGCGGCGTGGCGCGGCGCGGTAGATGCGCTGCGCGCCCGACACGAGCAGCGGGTCGGGGTGCCCGGGATCGAACGGCTTTGCCGCGCGCAGCGCCAGGTGCCGCCGTGCGGCGGCGACGTCGGCGGATCGAGTGAGCATGCCGGCGGCCGCTTCGACGTAGACGCCCGCACCGGTCCCTTCGGGCGCCGTGGAATCGTAGATCACGAGAAATGCCTTGCCGTTGGCCGCGATGTTCAGCGAGTGCTGACCCTGCGGCGACGACGACCAGAAGAAGTCGCCGCGCTCGTCGTAGGCCGAGTACACGGGCGTGTTCCACGGCGCACCGTCGACCGAGACCGTCGCGACGGTCACGTACAGGATCCGCTGCACGATCGCTCGGGCGCGTGCCTCGTCACGGTCGCTCATCCCCGACGGCTTACCATGCCGGCGGTTGTGACGCGTCCATCGAACGGTTAGACGAGCGCATCGCCGACGTTCGCTCGCACGGCCGGGAGACGCTCGTGATGTTCGTGCGAGATCCCGTCGTCGGTGCCGTGAAGACGCGCCTGGCGGTCTCGACGGGCGGCGGGGAAGCGGCGGCTCTCTATGCGGCATTCGTCGATGACCTCTGCGGCGCGCTGAGTCCCAGGTTTCGCATGACCATTGCGTGTACGCCGGATGCCGGATCGCCGTACTTCCGCCGCCTCGCGGCGCGCCACGACGTGACGCTGACGCCGCAGGGCGGCGGCGATCTCGGCGCGCGCATGGAGCGCGTGGTGCGGACGGCACTCGCGGATGCGGCGCGCGTCGTGGTGATCGGCAGCGACGCGCCGACGTTGCCGGCGGCCTACGTCGCGCGTGCCTTTGCGGCGCTGCGTCGGACGCGGGTCGTGCTCGGGCCGAGCCTCGACGGCGGGTACTACCTCGTCGGCGTGCGCGCGCCAGTCGCGCCGATCTTCCGTCGCATGCGCTGGAGCGACGCAGCGGTGCTCGCGCGGACGCTCCGTCGGCTGGCGCGCGCGCGCGTTCCGCATACGCTGCTGCCGTGTTGGTACGACGTCGACACGCGGGCGGACCTCGAGCTGCTGCGGCGACACCTCGCGGTTGCGTGGTGCGTCGGCGAGCGCATCGCGCCGCGGACGCGACGCGTGCTGCGTCGGCTCGGCCGATCGCGAGGCGGCGGATGAGCGTACCGCGCCTCGTCCTGTACGGTCGCGCCGAGTGCCACCTGTGCGACGAGATGAAGGCGGTCGTCGACGAGGTGCGGCGCGACACGCCGCTCGAGCTCGCGATCGTCGACGTCGACACCGACCCCGCGCTCGTCGCGGCCTACGGGCTCGAGGTGCCGGTCCTCGTGATCGACGGCCGCAAGGCGTTCAAGTACCGCGTCGACGCACGTGCTCTGCGACGGCGGCTGGCGCGCGATTCGGCATGAGCGCCGCGGCCGGCTATGATCGCCCGCGCACGAGGGGGCGGAGGGGAACGCGATGCCGGTGATCGCCGTCGATGCGATGGGAGGAGACTTCGCGCCCGCCGAGGTCGTGAAGGGCGTCGCCCGTGCGTCGCTCGCCACCTCGATCGAATGCGTGCTCGTTGGCGACGAGCGCCGTATCCAGGAGATCCTCGACACCGTCTCGTACAACCCCGAGCACCTGAGCATCCACCACGCCAGCGAGACCATCGGGATGGACGAGAACCCGAAGGAGGCTTTGCGCGCGAAGCGTGATGCGTCGATCGCGGTGGGCGCCGGCCTCGTCGCCGCCGGCCGCGCCGAGGCGCTCGTCAGCGCCGGCAACACGGGCGCGTGCATCCTCGCCTGTGCCCGCGAGTTCCGCACCATCAAGGGCATCCGCAAAACCGCACTTGCGAGCGTCTACCCGCGGCAGACCGAGTATCCGGGGCAGGACCAGCTCGCGCTGATCCTCGACGTCGGCGCGACCATCCGCTGCGACGCGCTCGACCTCGTGCAGTTCGGGATCATGGGCAGCGCCTACGCGCGCGGCGTGTCGAAGGTCGCGCAGCCGCGCGTCGGCCTCCTCAACATGGGCGTCGAGGAGTTCAAGGGCGGCGAGGTGCTCACCGAGGCGCACCGCCGCTTGAAGACGCTGTCGGGCATCCACTTCATCGGCAACATCGAGGGCAACGACGTCGCGAAGGGCCGTGCCGACGTCATCGTGTGCGAGGGCCTCCTCGGCAACGTCGTGCTGAAGCTCATCGAGGGGATCGCCGAGGTCGTCACCGACGTTGCCGGCGAAGCCGTGCGGCGCCGGCTGGTGTGGCGCCTCGGCATGCAGCTCCTCTCACGCGGCATCCGCGAGGTCGCCCATCTCACCGACTACGCGAAGTACGGCGGCGCGCCGCTCCTCGGCTTCGAGCACATCTTCATCAAGGCGCACGGCCGCTCGACGGCGCAGGCGATCGAGAACGCGGTGAAGGTCGCGGCGAAGGCCGTGCGCGACGGCGTCGCGCGCGAGATCGCCAAGGGCATCGAGGCGATGCGGTGACACGGTTCCCGGCGCTGCAACGCTGGACCGACGCACGCCCGAGGTCGCTAACGGCGCCGCTGCCGGTCGTCTACCGATGGGACCTCGACAAGACCTATCTCAAGAGCGACTTCGAAAGCCTGCGGAAGATGATGCGCGTGCCGTTCGAACGCGCGCAGGACAAGGTCGACGCGCCCGGCGTCGCCGCCTTGATCCGGGCGCTCCGCGAGAGCGCGAAGGCGCAAGGACGGCCCGCGTTCGTCTACTTCATCTCGGCGAGCCCGCCGCAGATCGGGCGCGCGATCCGCGAGAAGCTCGCGCTCGACGGCGTCGACGTCGACGGGATCGTCTTCAAGGACCAGCTGCAGCATCTGGTGCGCGGCCGCTTCCGTCTGCTCCGCGAGCAGGTCGGGTTCAAGCTCGCCGAGCTATTGAAGGCGCGGCTCGCGGCACCGCCCGACGCGATCGAGTACCTCTTCGGCGACGACTGGGAATCCGATCCGCTCATCTACAGCCTGTACGCCGACGTGCTCGCCGGCGGCCTCCCGTCCGACGCGCTGTCGCGGATCCTGGTGCAGCTGCGGATCGACCCCGCGCGCTTCATCGAGATCGACGAGCTCGGCCGGCGCGTGCCGCGCTGCGCCTGCGTGCGCCGCATCTTCATCAACCTCGAGCGTCGCACTCCGCCCGGGCGGTTCGGCGCGTTCGGCATGCGGCTCGTGCCCACCTTCAACTATTTCCAGACCGCGCTCGTGCTGCACGAGGAGCAGGTGCTGCCGATCGAGGCGGTGATCGCGGTCGCGCGGTCGCTCCTGGAACGGTCGAGCTACACGCGCGAGCGCTTGCGGAACTCCCTCGACGACCTGGTACGGCGCGGCTACGTGACGGTCGCTGCGAGCTTCGAGCTGCGCCGCGAGCTCGAGGACGCCGACGCGCTGCCGCGCGGCTCCAAGCGCGATCCCTGGCATCGACGCTTCTGGCGCCGCGTCCGGCGCCGTCAGCCCGCGTACCGCATTCTCGGCATGCCGGCGGTGCCCGCCGCCGAGGTCGACTACGCGCGCCTCATCGAGACCTGGCTCGCGAGCGGTGGCCGTCCGGGAACGGGATGAAGAGACGAACGCCGACGAAGCGTGCTCGTGCCGCACGCACGCGGCAGGCGCGCCGCGCACCCACTGCCGGCCGCGACGCCGTGGTCGCGCTCAGCACGGCCGGATCGCGCGGGGAAGCGGAGCGCATCGCGACGGCGCTCGTCGACGAGCGGCTCGCGGCCTGCGTGAACCTCGTCGCGCCGCTGACGTCGATCTATCGCTGGCAGGGTGCCGTCGAGCGCGCCGAGGAGACGTTACTCGTCATCAAGACGCGTCGGGCGCTGGTGCCGCGGCTCGGCGCCCGCGTGCAGGAGCTGCACAGCTACGACGTGCCGGAGCTCGTCGTGTTGCCGATCGTGGCGGGCGCGGCGTCGTACCTGGCGTGGCTGCTCGGCGAGACGCGCCCGGAACGAGCGCCGCGCTGATCAGCGCGCGGCGAGCGCCGTATCCGCCGCGGCGGGCACGTTGCCGACGTCGATCGGGATGAACGGCATCACCGCCTCGAAGCTCGTGTGCCGCCAGACGTCGTCGGCGAGCGCGGTGAGATCTTGCTGCAATGGACCTTCGATCGCGAGCACGCGCGTGCCGCGGCGCTCGAGGTAGGGCGGGGGCGGCTGCTCGGCGGTCGTGAGTGGTACCGCTTCCGGCTTGTCGGTCCGCTCGGACTTCCGCCGCTGAATCTCGCCGTAGGCGCGCTCGAACTCGATCGCGTCGTTCTCGGTATCCCACGACGACATCCAGATGAGGCCGACCAGGTTGCCGTGCGTGAGGGCGACCAGCCGGTCGCCGTCCCAGCCGGCGGCGACCGTGCGCGCGCGTGCCGTGTCCGAAAACCGCTCGACGAGGACGCGGATCACGAGCTCGCCGAGCGTCGTATCCTCCGAGAGCTCCCAGCCGGCACCGAGGAACGTCGCGATGCCGCCGACGCGGATCGCGAGCGGGTACTCCGGCTTCTCGAAGTATTTCTCGGGGTGCAGGATCTGCTCGGTCGACCGCGGCGGTCGCGCCAGCAGCGCGTTCACGCCGTTCCATCCGGCATGCTCGTAGGCCCACGAGACGAAGTTCACGCCGGCGACGTACTGGAAGGTCAGCGTGTCCCGGATCATTGCCGGCATGTCGGGATACGTGCGGGCCATTTGCGCCGGCACGCCGGCGAGCTGCGCCGCGAGCGAGCCTGCGGCGCCGCGCCCGAGGCCGCCCATCACGACCGCATAGCCGGCGAGCGTCGCGTCGCCCTCGTAGACGGCGCGGCGCGCGAGCTCCGCGTCGTCGTCGCCGACGTCGCCCTTGCCGATGTTCAGACCGAAGTGCTGGTCCTGCAGCGCATGCGTGAGCTCGTGGCCGAGGATCAGCTCGCCGGTGAGGTCGCGGCCGAGGATCGCGCCGAGCAGGCGCAAACGAACGCCGCCGCTCGCCATCGCGTCGGTGACGAGCACCATGCGGCGGTCGATGGGATCGTAGAAGCCGGCGACCTCGCTGCCGTAGAGCTGCAGCACCGCCTTCTCGAGGTCCGTGCCGGGCGGCAAGAGACCGGCGGCGGCGTAGACGCGCGACATCGTCGCGAGCTCCGCCGAGGTGTACTCGCGCCGTACTTGCCGCTCGAGGAGCGCGCGCGCTTCGGCCGCGCTGACGGTCACGATCGGGACGTCGCGCGTGAACTTGAGCTCGCGCTCACGCGTCAGCCGCTGCTCGATGGACCGCGCGGCGGTCGTGTTCAGCTGGTCGTCGTGCACGAGCCGGTAGCTCGCGCATCCGGCGGCGGCGACGAGGACGATCGACACGGCGACGCGCGCGAGCGCGCGCGTCCGCATCAAGGCAGCGGCTCCTCGGCGACGATGCTCGCGAGACCGGTGCGCCCGAGCTCTCCGGCGCGCCGCTCGGCTTCGCTGCGATCGGAGTAGGGGCCGACGCGCACGCGATAGAGCTGCTCGGACGGCGTCGACACCGAGCTTATATAGACGCGGTCATATCGGTCGACAAGATTGGCACGCAGCGCGTCGGCCTTCGCGTGATCGCGAAAGGACCCGACCTGCACGCAATACGCGACCTGCGCGTAGCCGCCGGCCGGCCGCTCGACGACGTCGATGCGCACCGGCGCCGTCCCCGGTCCGACGATGCCGATCGCGCGCGCGGCGGCATGCGAGAGGTCGATGGCGCGACCCTTCACGAACGGACCGCGGTCGTTCACCTTCACGTCGACGGAGCGCTGCGTGTCGAGGTTCGTCACGCGCACCGTCGTGCCCAGCGGCAACGTCGGGTGCGCGCAGGTGAGTTCTTCCTGGTCGTAGACGTCGCCGCTGCTGGTGCGCTGACCGTGGAACCCGGGGCCGTACCACGATGCGACGCCGATCTGCGGCTTGCCCGGACGCGGCGCGGTCCGTCCCGGCAACGCATTGATCGCGCAGCCGGCGGCGAGCGTCAGCAGGCCCACGGTCACCGCGAGTTGCACACCGTGGCCGCGCGCGGAGCGACGCCGTCCGTCGGCATTTCGCGTGCGTCGCGCGCTGCGCGACGGCGACCACCCCCGCCCCTCCGTCACGGCGCGGACTGTAGCGCGCCGCGCGCGCGTTGCTCAAGCCGTAGAAGCACCGATCCGGACACGTCCTGCACGATCTCCGCGGTGGCATGCCCGTACGCGCTGTGGTAACTCGACGACACTCGTCCGCCGCGCGCGCAGCACGTGTCCGCGGCCGCCCCCACGCAGCAGGGGAAAGGGAAGCACATGTCCGGCCATTCGAAGTGGAGCACGATCAAGCACAAGAAAGCCGCGAAGGACGCCAAGCGCGGCAAGATCTTCACCAAGCTGATCAAGGAGATCACCGTCGCGGCCAAGATGGGCGGCGGCGACATCAACGCAAACCCGCGCCTGCGTACCGCGGTCACCACGGCGAAGGCTCAGAGCATGCCGACCGACAACATCGAGCGCGCCATCAAGAAGGGCACGGGTGAGCTCGAAGGCGTCAATTACGAAGAGGTGCAGTACGAAGGATACGGTCCCGCCGGCGTCGCGATCATGGTGACGGTCCTCACCGACAACCGGAACCGCACCGTCGCCGAGATCCGCAACCTCTTCGGAAAGAACGGCGGCAATCTCGGCACCGACGGCTGTGTCGCGTGGATGTTCTCGAAGAAGGGCGTCATCACCGTCGAGAAGAGCGCCGTCGCGGAGGATCGGCTCTTCGACGTCGCGCTCGAGGCCGGCGCCGAAGACATCGATGCGGAGAGCGAGGGCGCGTACGAGGTCACGACGAGACCCGACGTGCTCGATCAGGTGAAGGAGGCGCTCGACGGCGCCAAGATCGCGATCGTGTCGGCGGAAGTCTCGATGGTGCCGCAGAGCACCGTCACCTTGCGCGGCAAGGAGGCGGAACAGACCTTGCGCCTGCTCGAGGTCCTCGAAGATCACGACGACGTGCAGACGGTCGCGGCGAACGTCGACATTCCTCAGGAAGAGGTCGAGCGCCTGAGCGCGTAGTGCGTGGTGCGCGCTTGACCGCGTAGCGGTATCCGAACGGCGCCCGCGGAGGGGCGGATGCGGAGTGGTGCGGTGACGGCAGGGACGACGTTGCGGGTGCTCGGAGTCGATCCGGGCACGGCCGTCACGGGCTGGGGCGTGCTGGAGCGATGCGGGGGCCGCGTCGTGCACGTCGCCCACGGCACGATCGAGCCGCGTGCGGGGACGTCGCTCGCCGTGCGTCTCGCGGTGATCCATCGCGCGCTGCTCGACCGCTGCCGCGACGACGCACCCGACGTGCTCGCGCTCGAGAAGAGCTTCGTCGGCAAGAACGTGCAGAGCGCGTTCCGGCTCGGCGAGGTACGCGGCGTCGCGCTGCTCACGGCGGCCGTCGCGGGTCTGCCGGCCTTCGAGTACAGCCCCGCCGAGGTGAAGGTCGCGGTCGCCGGCTCCGGCCGCGCCGAGAAGACGCAGATCGCGCGCGCCATCTGTCGTGAGCTCGCGCTCGACGAATGCATCGCGCCCGACGCCGCCGATGCGCTCGCGATCGCGCTCTGCCACGTCTATGCGTCGCCGCTCCGCGACGTGCTCGGCGCCGCGGCACGGGTGCGCCCGCGCGGCGCCACGCCGGAGGTGGCGCGGTGATCGGCCGACTGCGCGGACGACTCCTCGAAAAGGCGCCGGAGCAGATCGTCGTCGACGTCGGCGGCGTCGGGTACCAGCTGTTCGTGTCGCTGAACTGCTTCTATCGCATGCCGGAAGTCGGCGAGGCGGTCGATCTCCGCGTGCACACGCACGTTCGCGAGGACGCGTTGCAGCTGTTCGGCTTCCTCGACGACCACGAGCGCGCGCTCTTCCTGCTCCTCATCCAGGTCGCGACGATCGGTCCGAAGGCCGCGCTCGCCGTGCTTTCCGGCCTCGCGTCGGACGACCTCGAAGCGGCGCTCGGCGACGGCGACGTGCGACGGCTCACCGCCGTGCCCGGCATCGGGAAGAAGAAGGCGGACCTCATGATCCTGCAGCTCAAGGACAAGGTGCGGACGCTGCGCACGGTACGCAGCGCGAACGGCACGGCACACATCGGTGGCGACGGCGCGGAGGCCGTCTCCGCGCTCGTGAACCTCGGCTACAAGCAGAGCGAGGCAGAGCGCGCGGTGAAGGCGGCCGAGGAGGCCGGCGCCGTGCCGCTCGCCGACGTGATCCGTGAAGCGCTGCGGAGGCTCGCGTCGTGACGGCCACGAACGATCGCGTCGTCAGCGCGGCCGCCGGCGACGACGAGTCGTCGTTCGACGTCAGTCTCCGTCCCGGCGCGCTCGCCGAGTACGTCGGCCAGCGCGCGGTGAAGGACAACCTCGGGGTCGCGATCGACGCCGCCCGCGGCCGCGGCGACGTCCTCGATCACGTGCTCCTGTGCGGGCCACCCGGCCTCGGGAAGACGTCGCTCGCCTACATCATCGCGCGCGAGATGAGCGTGAACATCCGCTGCACCTCGGGGCCGGTGCTCGAGCGCGCCGGTGACGTCGCGGCAATCCTCACGAACCTCGACCGTGGTGACGTGCTCTTCATCGACGAGATCCACCGCCTGAACCGCGTCGTCGAGGAGGTCCTCTACCCCGCGATGGAGGACTTCCAGCTAGACCTGATCGTCGGTCAGGGGCCCTCGGCGCGGACGCTCAAGCTCGAGCTCAAGCCGTTCACGCTCGTCGGCGCGACGACGCGAACGGGTCTGCTGACCTCGCCACTGCGTGATCGCTTCGGCGCCCAGTTCCGTCTGGACTTCTATGGCGAGGAAGACCTGCAGACGATCCTGCGCCGCTCGGCGGCGATCCTGAAGGTGCCGCTCGAGCCGGCCGGTGCCCGCGAGATCGCACGGCGGTCGCGCGGGACTCCGCGCATCGCGAACCGCCTGCTGCGCCGGGTCCGCGACTACGCGCAGGTCCGCGCCGACGGGACGATCAGCGACCGGGTCGCCGCCGACGCGCTGGCGATGCTCGAGGTCGACGACAAGGGCTTCGACAAGATGGACCGCGCGATCCTGCTCGCGATCATCGAGAAGTTCGACGGCGGGCCCGTCGGCCTCGACACGCTTGCCGCCGCGGTCGGGGAGGAACCCGACACGATCGAGGATGTCTATGAGCCCTACCTCATCAAGGAGGGGTTCCTCAGCCGAACGCCGAAAGGGCGGGTGGCGACCCTGATCGCGCTCGGCCACTTCGGCCATCCGCCGCCGAGAAAAGCGGAACAGCCTCGACTTTTCTGAGCTTTTTACCAGAACGCATGGCGATTCGCCGCGGCAGATCGCATGTCCGGTACGCTGACGCGCCGTGTCGGCCTAGACATCGGCCGACGGCGACTCTAGACTCCCGCGCTTCTCCAGTCACCGATGGAGGGGCTCGCAAGATTTCTCATCCTGTCGGGGCTCGTGCTGGTGGCGGCGGGGGCGGTCCTATACGCCTCCGGGCGACTTCCATGGCTCGGGCGGTTGCCGGGCGACATCGTGATCCGACGCGACGGGTTCACGTTCTACTTCCCACTCGCGACATCCATCCTGGTCAGCGTCGTCATCTCACTCCTGATGTACCTGTTCCGCCGCTGACCGTACGACGAGAGGCAGCATTCTGAAGAGACGCCACCGCGAGGCGACGACCACAGGCACCGACACCGCCAGGCCGGACGGATCCCCCGTCGAGGTCCAGCGCCGCCGTGAGGGGTTGATCATCCTCTGCACGGCACTTGCCGTGCTGCTGTTCGCGTTCTTCGAGACCAGGCTGCCGCAGTTCTCGAGCAGCCATTCGCTCTCGAACAACGTCATCTTCTTCCTCCTCATCAACCTCAACATCATCCTCCTCGTCCTGCTGGTCTTCCTGGTCGCGCGGAATCTGTTGAAGCTCGTCTTCGAGCGCCGCCAGGGCATCCTCGGCTCCCACCTGCGGACGCGCCTCGTGCTCGCGTTCGTCGCGGTCTCGATCTTCCCGGCGATCCTGATCTTCCTCGTTGCCCTCGGGTTCATGACGAGCTCGATAGAGAACTGGTTCAACGTCCAGGTCGAGAACTCGCTCGCGGGCTCGCTCGAGATCGCGCAGGACTACTACACGCACGCGGCCGACACGGCGATGCACGAGGGCCGCGAGGTCGCGGCGCACGTCGCCGCCGCCGACCTGCTCGCGCCGAGCGGTGCGGAGGAGCTCCGCGCGTACGTCGCGGCGAAGCGACGCGAGTACGACGTCGGCACCGTCCAGATCTTCGGCGCCGAGCACCAGGCGCTCGCCGCCGCGCGTGCCGACGAGCTGCCCGTCGACGCGACCTTGATGCGCACGTCGCCGCTCGTCGCGGCCGCATTGGCGGGCCGCGCCGAGTCGCGCATCCAGTCGGTCGGCGACGGCGACATCATCCGCGCCGCGGTGCCGATCACACGCGACGACGGGATCGTCGGGGCCGTGGTCGTCGACTACTTCGTGCCGGAGAGCGTTGCGAACCGGAGCGCCGACATCGCCCGGTCGTATCAGGAGTACCGCCAGCTCAAGATCCTGAAGCAGCCCATCACGAGCAACTACGTCGTGACGCTCGTCCTGGTGACGTTGCTCGTCATCTTCTGCGCGACCTGGATGGGCCTGTACCTCGCGAAGGGCATCACCGTGCCTGTCCAGAAGCTTGCCGAAGGCACGCGCGAGGTGGCGCAGGGCAACTGGCAGTACCGCATCGGCGTCGGCGAAGAGACGCACGTCGCACGCTACGACGAGTTCGGCACGCTGGTCGGATCGTTCAACCAGATGACCGCCGACCTCGAGACGATCACCGCCGAGCTCGAGAAGCGCCGCCGCTACATGGAGACGATCCTCGCGAACATGACCGGCGGCGTCGTGTCGCTCGACCGCGCCGGCCGCGTGATCACCATGAACAAAGCCGCCGAACGCATGCTCGACCTCGACGCGCGCGATGTGCTCGGCCGCGACGCGGCGGAGGTCTTCGACCGCTCCGATCTCGTGGCGGTGCGCGATCTCGTCGCCGGTCTCGCCGACGGCAATGGACGCGACACGATCGCCGGGCGTGCCGAGCGCCAGGCGAAGCTCGTCGCCGGCGGACGTGTCATCAGCGTCGTCCTCACCGCGACGATGCTGCGCGACGACAATGGCGAGCCCGTCGGTACCGTCCTCTTCGTCGAAGACGTCACCGAGATCGTGAAGGTGCAGCGCATGGAGGCGTGGCGCGAGGTCGCGCGGCGCATCGCCCACGAGATCAAGAACCCGCTCACGCCGATCCAGCTCTCCGCACAGCGGCTCCACAAGCGGTACGCCGAGCGCCTCAAGGACGACGGCACGCTCTTCGAGGAGTGCACGCGGACGATCGTCCAGCAGGTGGACGAGCTGAAGGCGCTGGTGAACGAGTTCGCGACCTTCGCCCGCATGCCGGCGGGCGAGCACGTGCCGGAGAACCTCAACGCGGTCGTCGAGGAGGCGATGCTGCTCTTCAAGGAAGGCCACCGCGAAATCCGCTTCGGGTTCGACGGCGATCCGACCCTGCCGCTCCTGCCGCTCGACCGCGAGGGCATGAAGCGCGTGCTCATCAACATGTTCGACAACGCCGTTGCCGCATGCGCCGGCATGAACGGCGACGCGCGCATCGAGGTGCGGACACGCTATCACCGCGATCACGGCATCGTGGCGCTCGAGATCGCCGACACGGGCGCCGGCATCCACCCGGCCGCGCGTGCGCGTCTCTTCGAGCCGTACTTTTCGACCAAGCAGGGCGGAACGGGCCTGGGGCTCGCGATCGTGCAGACGATCGTCGCCGACCACCAGGGCTTCATCCGCGTCAAGGACAACGATCCGCGTGGCAGCCGCTTCGTAATCGAGCTGCCCGTGAAAGAGGCGATCGAACAGGTCGTCCTCCATTGAGCGAGGGGAGGGGCACGATGGGCAACGATGCACTCGGCACCGAGACGATTCTCGTCGTCGACGACGAAGCGGGCATCCGCGACAGCGTACGCGGCGTACTCGCCGACGAGGGATACCGGGTCCTCGAAGCGGAGGACGGCCGCGGCGCGCTGCAGCTCATCGCCAGTGAGCGCCCGCGCCTCGTGATCCTCGACATCTGGATGCCCGAAATGGACGGCATCGAGCTGCTGCGGCACATCCGCGACTCGGATCCGTCGACGCAGGTGATCGTCATCTCCGGCCACGGCAACATCGAGACCGCCGTCACCGCGACCAAGCTCGGCGCCTTCGACTTCATCGAGAAGCCGTTTTCGCTCGACGGTCTCCTCCACGTCGTCGACCGCGCGCTCGCGTCGCAGGTCGTCGACGGCGACGGCATCGACGGCGCGGAGCTCGCCGACGGCGCCGTCGGCGGTCCGGGTCACGCGCTGGCCGTCGCGCCGCCGTGGGCGGAGCGCACGATCGGACGCAGCGTCGTGATCAACGGCCAGGGCCTGCACTCCGGCATCCGCACCGGCCTCATCCTGCAGCCGCTACCGCCGGGCAGCGGGATCGTCTTCGGCAGCATCTCGGCAGCAGCCACGATCCCCGCGCGCATCGAGTACGTCGACTCGACCGGCTACGCGACGACGCTCTACCACAACGGCATCGTCGCCCGGACCGTCGAGCACCTGCTCGCGGCGCTGCACGGCTACCGCATCACGAACCTGCTCGTGAAGATGCAGGGCGAGATCCCCATTCTCGACGGCTCCGCGGCCGACTTCTGCTCGCTGATCGAGAGCGCGGGCACGCAAGACCAGCCCGGCGTCGTCGACGAGATCGTGATCGACCGCCGCTACGAGATCGGCGATCGCGACGGCGGCGGCGAGTACCTCTGCATCGAGCCCGCGGCGAACTTCGGCGTGCGGTACGTGCTCGAGTATCCGGCGCCGGTCGGCCGCCAGGAGCTCACGTATCAGTTCACCGATACCGAGAGCTTCAAGCAGGAGATCGCGCCGGCGCGGACGTTCGGCTTCCTGCGCGAGATCGAGACGCTCGAGAAGATGGGCCTCGCGAGCGGCGGGCGCCTGCACAACTGCATCCTCATCGGCGACAACGGCGTCGTGAACACGCCGCTGCGCTTCCCCGACGAGTTCGCGCGCCACAAGATCCTCGACATCTTCGGCGACTTCTACCTGCTCGGCCGGCCGATCCGCGGCTTCGTCACCGCGCGGATGACGGGTCACAGCGACAACGTCGCCTTGCTGAGGTTGCTGCGCGAGCGCTTCGAGCTGCACTGACGCGCCGCCGTCCGCTGCCGTCGTGGCCGGCGGATCGGACCGTCAGCAGACGAGCGTCGCCGCGCGCCTGCGGAACAACCACACGCCGAGCGCCAGATAGGCGAGCCCGAACGCGAACAGGACGGCCGTCGGCACGAGGATCGTCGCGACGGTCTGGCGGCGGATCATCAAGTCGTTGAACGCGGCCATCGCCCACGTCGTCGGGAAGATGCGCGCGGCGGAGCGCATCCACGGCGGCTCGAGGTCGATCGGCCACCAGCATCCGCCCACCGCGGCCATCGTGACGATCACGATCGACCCGACCGGCAGCACCGCCTCGCGGCTCTCCGCGATCCCGGCGACGACGAGCCCGAAGGCGGTACCCGCGAACACGATGCCGGCGGTCGGCAGCGCGAGCGCCCACGGCTGCGGCCCGAGCGATGCGCCGAACGCGAGCCGGCCGACCACGAAGAGCACGAGCATCTGCACGAGGCCGACGACGAAACGCGCGAGCAGCTTCGCGACCAGGACGGTTGCGAGTGGCGCCGGCATCGTGCGCAGACGCGCGAGCGTGCCCCAGTCGCGCTCGTCGAGGAGGCCCATCGACACGCCGAGCAGCATGCCGAGCAGGAGGAACGTGACGCTGAAGCCCGGCACGTTCTGATCGAACGTGTTGAGACGGCGGGGCGCGCCGGTCACGCTCGTCTCCGCGATCGACAGCAGCCCCGGTAGCCGCACGTTCGGGATGGTCGGCAGCGCCGGCAAGTCGAGGTGCGGCGTGTCCGGCGGGCGCGGCAGCCGCGGTTTCGGAAGCTCGACGCGCGGTGGCGCGGCGGTCGACCCGAGCACCTCCGCGACGACCTCGTCGACGCTGCGGTCGGCGAGCGCCGCGACGTCGGCGGGAACCGCCGGTGGTTGCGGCGGCGGCGGGACGCGGTCGGCGAAGCGTCCGGCGCGCTCGCGGACGTCGGCGAGCCATGCCTCGAAGGCGTGCTGTCGGTCGCGAAGCTCGAGCAGGAAGCTTCGCACCGACTCGATCCGACGGCGCAGGCGCGCGACCGCAGCGTCCGCGCGGTCCCGGGCCGCCGTGGTGGCCGCGTCGAGCTCGCGGTCGACGGCGCTCTGCACGCGCGCGAGCTCGCGCTCGACGTGCGCCTGGAAGCTACGCACTTCCTCCGGCAGCGCGCCGAGACGCGTGCGCGCGTCCGCTTCGGCGCGCTCGAGCTCCGTGCGTGCCGCGACGGCGGCGGCGCGCGCGCGCTCGAGCCGCGCCTCCGCGCGGTCGCGCGCGCGCCGCTCGATCTCGTGCCGCAGCTCCTGCACGGCACCGCGGACTTCGGCGAGCTCGAGGTACCGCACGGGGTCGGTGTAGAGGTCGATCGTCGCCGGCAAGCCGTGCTTCAACGCGTGCGACGTACCGGCCGGGATCACCAGCGCCGCGCCCGCGTCTCGGCCGCGCACCAGCGCCGCCGCCGCGTCCGCGCTCGCGACCGGCCGCAGGCGAAGCCCGGCGTCCGACGACAACCGTGCGGCGAGCGTGTGCCCGAGCCGGCCGCCGTCGAGGTCGGCGAACGGCAGCACGTACGCGCCGGTACCGCGCGGGTTCTCGCCGTAGAGGCTCGCGAGCGAGAGGCCGGCGACGGTGATCACCACGAGCGGTGCGATCGTGAGGAACACGAGTCCGGCGCGATCGCGCGTGAGCAGTCGCAGATCCTTGCCGACCGCGGTCGCGAGCGTGGCGAGCGTCGCGGTCACTGCAACGTCGCGACGGCGGCGTGCTCGTCGCGCAGAGCGCGGCCGGTCATCGCGAAGAAGACGTCCGCGAGGCTCGGGCGTTGGAACGAGACGTCGAGGATCTCGCCGCCCGCGCGCGCGGCGGCGAGGAGCGTCTCGGTGACGTCGTTCGGGTCGGTGAGCGCGATCAGCACCTCGTTCGCGTCCGCCGTGACGATGCGTGCGCCGCCGGCGCTCGCGAGCCAGCCGTCGGGCAGCTCGCGCGCGGTGCGGAGGCGGACCCGTGACGTCATCCCCGCCGCGGTCACCAGGTCCGCGGGCCGCCCGCTCGCCACGACCGTGCCGCGGTCGAGGAGCACCACGCGGTCGCAGAGACGCTCCGCCTCTTCCATGTAGTGCGTGCTGTACAGCACCGCCGCACCGCCGTGCGCGAGCCCGGCGACCGCTTCGTAGATCCGCTCCCGGGACTGGGGGTCGACGCCGACGGTCGGCTCGTCGAGGAGGATCACGCGCGGCGCATGCAGGATGCCGCACGCGAGGTTGAGGCGACGGCGCATCCCGCCGGAGAACGTGTCGACGACGTCGTCGGCGCGCGCGTCGAGCGCGACCATCCGCAGCGCCTGCGTCGCGGCGTCGCGCGCGGCGACGGCACGCAGCCCGTGCATGCGGGCGAAGAAGGCGGCGTTCTCGCGGGCGGTGAGGGTGGGGTAGAGCGCGATCTGCTGCGGCACGAAGCCGATCGCGCGCTTCGCGGCGCGCGCCTCGCGCGGCAGCGGGTGCCCGGCGACGGCGACGGTGCCGCCGTCCGCGTTCAGCAACGAAGCGAGGATCGAGAGCGTGGTCGACTTGCCGGCGCCGTTGGGCCCGAGCAAGCCGACGATCTCACCCGCAGCGACCGTGAAGCTGACGCCGCGCAGCGCGTCGCGGGAGCCGTAGCGCTTCGTCACGGCGTCGACTGCGAGCAGCGCGTCCATCGTCGTCATAGTGGCACGTAGCCGAGATCCGTCCAGGCGGTTACGGTGCTGTAATCCTTACAGTCACTTGTAAGGGGCGCGCCCATTGCGCGCGGTGTCGCACCGCATCCACCGGATATTGCGCATGCCATTCGTGGCACACTTCACGCTATATCCGGTCCAGATCCCGGCGTAGAGATTGGCGTCTATGTCCGCCGGTCTCTCCGATGAAAGGAGAAACGTATGCTGCAATGGGCGCTGACGTTCTTCGTCATTGCGTTGATCGCGGCGGTCCTCGGCTTCCGCGGCGTTGCCGGCATGTCGGCGGAGATCGGCTACATCTTCGTCGTCGTCGCCGTCATCTTCATCGTGGTCGCTTTGCTCACCGGCCGAAGCGCGCCACCCGTACCGTGACGATCGACGCGGCGCGCGCCACCTGACGTGACGCGCGCCGCGTCGCCCTCGATCGTCCGCGAACGACTCCAGAGAGGAGCCACCCCCTGATGAAGTTTGGACGTATCGCTTCGCTCGCGCTCGCCGTCGCCTTTGCCGCGACGGTCGGCGGCGCCACGCTCGGCTGCAACCGCGAAGGACCCGCGGAGCACGCCGGCAAGAAGCTCGACAAGGTCAAGGACAAGATCGACGATGCCGTCGATCCCAAGGGCCCCGCGGAGAAAGCGGGGCGCGCCGTCGATCGCGCACTGAACGACAACCACTGACGTCGTCGCGCTGAGCCTGCGTCGGCGCGCGTCGCGTCGACGCAGGGCTCAGTGCTGCTTGTACAGGTTCAGCCGGTTGTAGAGCGTCTTGAGGCTGATCCCGAGCACTTCCGCCGCTTTCTTCTTGTCGCCTTCGTAGTGGTCGAGCGTCGCGAGGATGAGGCGCCGCTCGGTCTCGGCAAGCGACGTCCCCACCTTGAGCGCCGGCTGCGAGTTCGTGCCGGTGTGATCCGAGCTCAGCTCGGGCGGCAGGCACTCCATGTCGATCTCGTCTTCGGCGAGGATGAACGCGCGCTGCATCAGGTTCTTCAGCTCGCGGACGTTGCCCGGCCACTCGTACGTGCGCAGGCGGTCCTTGCACGAGAGGCTGAGGGCCTTCGCCGTGCCCTCGGCCTTGTTGAGCTCCTGGAGGAAGTGGTCGGCGAGCAGATCGATGTCGCCATGGCGCTCGCGCAGCGGCGGCAGCTGGATGGGGAAGACGTTCAGCCGGTAGTGCAGGTCCTCGCGGAAGCGGCCCTCGGCGATCGCATCCTCCGGGCGGCGGTTGCTGGCGGCGATCACGCGAACGTCCACCTCCGTCGCCTGGTCACCGCCGATCCGCATGATCATGCCGGTCTCGAGGACGCGCAGCAGCTTCACCTGCAGCTCGACGGGCATCTCGGTGATCTCGTCGAGGAACAGGGTGCCACCGCTCGCGCGCTCGAAGTACCCGCGATGACGCTGCGTCGCGCCGGTGAAGCTCCCGCGCTCGTGGCCGAAGAGCTCGCTCTCGATCAGGTTCGGTGACACCGCGCCGCAATTGAGCGGCAGAAAGGGCTTCTTCCGCCGCCGGCTGAGGTCGTGGAGGGTCTGCGCGACGAGGTCCTTGCCGGTGCCGCTCTCGCCGAGCAGCAGCACGGTCGCCTCGGTCGGCGCCACCTTCGCGATGAGGTCGTAGACCTTCTGCATCTGCGTCGAGGCGCCGAGGAGCCGGCCGTAGTAGCCGAGCTTCCGGAGCTCCTCGCGCAGGGTGCCGATCTCCTGCTTGAGCTCGCGGGTGCGCGCGACGTTCGCGAGCACCGTCCGCAAGCGCGGGATGTCGATCGGCTTCGTGAGGTAGTCGGAGACGCCTTTGCGGAGCGCCTCGACGGCGGAGTCGACGGTCGCGTGGCCGGTGATGAGGACCACGTCCGGCGAGGTCGTGCCTTCGAAATCCTTCAAGAGGTCGAGCCCGCTGCCGTCCGGCAGGACGAGATCCGTCACGACGACGTCCGGTGCGCGGTCGGAGAATTGCGTCCGGGCGTCCGCGACCGTCGCTGCGGTGCTGGTCGTGAACCCTTCCTGCTGCACGAGCTCTGCGAGCCCGGAGAGCCAGTTCGCGTCGTCGTCGACGAGGAGCGCGTGTGGCATCGTCAGACGGCCGGGGTCACGGGCACCCGGATGTCGCACCGGGTGCCGTGCGACGTCGACTCGGCCCGCAGGCTGCCGCCGTGCTCGGCCAACACGGAGCGGGCGACGTACAAGCCCATTCCGCGTGCGTTCGGCTTGGTCGTGACGCGTGGCTCGTACACGGCGGGAAGCGCGGCCGCGGGAATACCGGCGCCGGTGTCACGCAGCGAAATCGTGGCGCCTGTGTCGTCGTTCGCGAGCGTGATCTCCAATGTGCCCCCGTCGTTCATCGCTTCCAGTGCGTTTACCGCCACGTTCAACACCGCATGCTTCAGAGCCTCTCGGTACCCCGTCACGAGAACCGGGCGCTCGCCGATCGTGAGGTCGAGCGTGACGGTCTGCCGTCGAGCCTGCGGTCGCACCCAGAACTCGAGGTCGCGGAGGACGTCGCGCAGGTCGAACGTCTCGAGTGTGTCAGGCTTGAAGGCGGTATTCGTGAACAACGATGTCAGCGATGTGTTGAGGCGAGCAAGCTCGTCTTTCATGACCCCGACGTACCGCAGCGCCTTCTCCCGCGGCGGCGGGTCGTCACGCTCGCCGTCGGCCAAGGTGCCTCGGAGCAGCTCGAGATGCAACAGGACGGCCGCCAGTGGTCCCTTGAGGTCGTGCGCGATCGCCGCCGCGAGGCGTGACCACGTGCGCAGCATCGTGGCAGCGCGGAGATCGGCCTCGGCGCGTCCCAGCTGGTCGCGGTCTCGCACGATGGCGATGCGACGAGCAGCGTCCGCGGACTGCGGTGACACGTCGATCCGGAGCCGGTGCGTGCCGTCATGCAGCGGCAGATCGAGATCGAAGCGGTTCGCGTCGGTGCCGGGTGCGGCGCCTGGGCGCGCGAGGGTGTCGCGTACGCCTGCGCCGAGCTCGGTCCAGCGCCGGCGGAGCGCGTCGACGTCGTCGCAGCCGAAGAGCGCACACGCGCCCGGCGTCGCATCGTCGAGCGCGCCGTCGGCGGCGAGCAGCAGGACGCCCTCATCCACGGCGGGAATCTTCACGCGTCGGCTCCGGCAATCGTCTCGTCGTGAGGAGCATGGCGATCGTTCCGCGATACCAAGACGTCGCACCGCTGGCGAGTGAGCGGTTCGCGACCGCATCGACGGCCGTCGCGCGGCCGCTTGCTTGACATCCCACAAGGCGGAGCGTACGAAACCGGTGCACCTTTTAATCTGACCCCGCGAGGTCAGGAAAGGTCGGTCCGGTGACCCTCTCCACGTTCGGGTTTCACTCGTTCGAAAACCCTCCCGGCCCCGGCCGGGAGGGTTTTTTCGCGTGATGTCCGACGAATCGGCGGTGGTGCTCGACGGCGGCGCGATCCAGCGTGCGGTGTCCCGCCTCGCGCACGAGATCCGCGAGCGCAACCGGAACGTCGCGCAGCTCGTCCTCGTCGGCATCCGCTCGCGCGGCGTCCACCTCGCGGCGCGCATCGCCGCGAAGCTCCACGAGCTCACGGGGATCGACGTCCCGGTCGGGTCGATCGACATCACGGCCTACCGCGACGACGTCGAGCAGCCGCGCGAGCGTATCGAGGTGACCGCGACCAACGTCCCGCTGCCGATCGACGATCGCGCCATCGTCCTCGTCGACGACGTGGTTGCGACGGGGCGCACCGTCCGCGTCGCGCTCGACGTGCTCGGCGGGCTCGGTCGGCCGCGCGAGGTGCAGGTCGCGACGCTCGTCGACCGCGGCAACCGCGAGGTGCCGATCCGGGCCGACTACGTCGGTCAGAACGTCCCCGTGTCCGATCCGCGGCGGGTCCATGTCCGCGTCCGCGAGCTCGACGGCGCCGACGAGGTCACCCTGCGATGAAGCGGCACGTGCTCGCCATCGCCGATCTCGCGACCGACGAGATCGAGGAGATCTTCCGGCGCGCCGAGGCCATGGAGGCGCGTCTCGCGCGCGGCGAGCGGCCTTCCGACGCGACGGGCGCGATCATGGCGACGCTCTTCTACGAGCCGAGCACCAGGACCCGCCTGTCGTTCGAGGCCGCCATGTGGCGCCTCGGCGGGGCGGTCATCAGCGCATCCGACATGAAGAGCTCGTCGGCGGCGAAGGGCGAGACGCTCGCCGACACCGCGAAGGTGGTCTCGAGCTACGCCGACCTCCTGGTGCTGCGGCACTTCTGGGACGGCGCGGCGCGCCTCGCGTCCGAGCACGCCGACGTTCCGGTGATCAACGCCGGCGACGGCAGCCATGAGCACCCGACGCAGACGCTCTGCGACCTCTACACGCTGAAGCGCGCGAAGGGCTCGCTGAAAGGGCTGACGGTCGCGGTCGGCGGCGACTTGAAGCGGGGCCGCACGGTGCACTCACTGGTGCGGGCGCTCGCGCGCTTCGGCGCGAACATCGTGATCGTGCCGGTGCGCGGCCTGGAGTTCCCGCGCTGGCTGCTCGAGAGCCTCGCGGAGCAGCACGGGTACACGCCACGCGTCGCACGTCCCGAGGACGTGCGCGCGCTCGCCCACGACGTGCACGCGCTCTACCTCACGCCCGCGAAGCCGCACCAGCTCGCGCTCTTCACGGACGTCGAGTTCGACCTCGGCGCCGGTCTCGCGAACGCCGAGCCGATCACGCTCGACGCGCTGTACATGACGCGCCAGCAGCGCGAGCGCCGCGAGAGCGACGGCGAGGAGACGGGCGAGTATCTGCGCGTGGATGCACAGACGTTCCAGGACCCGTCGATGCGCAACACGCTCCTGATGCACCCGCTGCCGCGCACGGGCGAGATCGCGGCCACGCTCGACCGCGATCCGCGCAGCATCTACTTCCGCCAGGCGGCGGCCGGCGTGCCGGTGCGAATGGCGCTGATCACGTTCGTGCTCGAGCAGCGCGGCCGCGGCACACAGCCCGCCGTCCCGCGCGATCCGGGCGTGCTCCGTGCCGGTCCGCTCTGCGGCAACCCGAACTGCATCACGCGCCGCGAGGAGGTCGTCTCCGAGCAGCGCTTCCGTCTCCACCGCGAGGCCGGCGGGCGCGCGCACCTGGTGTGCCTCTATTGTGATCACGAGGTGCGCATCCAGGTGATCGGCAACCGCAAGTCCAAGCACTTTCACGTGTACGAGGAACCGATGTACGGCTACCTCGATGCCTGGGCGCGCGACGCGACGCTCCAGATCTTCGACTCGGTCAAGCAAGCGGAGGAAGCGGGGTTCAAGCCGTACAAGCTCGGCCCCCAGAAATCGATCATGGACGCGGCACAGGTCGACGCGAGCATCCGGACGCTCACCGAAGCGATCCTCGCCGACACGCGCGAGCTCAACGACCTCGTGATCGTCGGCATCAAGACCGCCGGCGCGTTCATCGCGCGCCGCATCGCCGACCACATCCGCGAGCTGCGCGGCGCGGAGATCGAGGTCGGCGTGATCGACGTGCACGGCGGCGCGCACAGCATCCGCCCCTGGCCGGGCGGGGACACCGAGGGCGCACCGCCCGTCGAGGTCGCGGAGAAGGTCGTGGTCCTCATCGACGACGTCATCAACACCGGCTGGACGACGAAGGAGGCGCTCAGCGTGATCTGGCGCAGCGGCCGGCCGCGCGCCGCGCGTCTGGCAGTGCTCATCGACCGCGGGCATCGGCAGCTTCCGATCAAGCCGACGTACGTCGGCAAGCACCTGCCGACGGCGCCCTTCGAGCGCGTGCGCGTGCGCCTGCGCGAGCTCGACCGCGAGCACAAGGACAAGGTCGTCATCTACTCGACGGTCGACCCGAAGGCGGCGGCGTGATCGATCTCGTGCTCATCGGCGGCCGCGTGCTCGACCCGAGCCGGGGACTCGACGCGCAGGCGGATCTCCTCGTCGACGGCGGACGCGTGCTCGCGACCGTCCCGGCCGGCGAGGCGCCGGCCGCGCGGCGGCGGATCGACGTCGCGGGACTGTGGGTGACGCCGGGCCTCATCGACATGCACGTCCACCTTCGCGAGCCCGGGGGCGAGCACAAGGAGACGATCGCGAGCGGCCTCGCCGCGGCGGTCGCCGGCGGGTTCACGGCGGTCGCGGCGATGGCGAACACGTCACCGGTGAACGACACGCCGGAGCTCACACGCTGGATGATCGCGCGCGCGCATGACTTCGGGGCATCGCGCCTGTTTCCGATCGCCGCGGTGACGCGCGGTCTCGCCGGCGAGGTCCTGACGGACTTCGCGGCGCTGCGGGCCGCGGGAGCGGTCGCATTCTCCGACGACGGCATGCCGCTGCAAGACCCGGCCGTCATGCGGAGCGGCCTGCGCGCCGCGCGCGCGGTCGGCGCGCCGATCATCGCGCACGAGGAAGACCGCGAGCTCGCGTGCGGCGGCGTCGTCGACGCGGGCCCGATCGCCGAGCGCTTGCACGTCCCAGGGATGTCGGCCGGCGCGGAAGCCCGGATGATCGCGCGCGACTGCGAGCTCGTCGCGGAGACCGGCGGCGCACTCCACGTCGCGCACGTCAGCACGGCGCTCGGGGTCGACTGCGTGCGCGCCGCGCGGTCTCGCGGCCTCGCCGTCAGCGCCGAGGTGACGCCGCATCACTTCACATTGACGAGCGACGCGGTCCTGGCCCACGGCACGAACGCCAAGATGAACCCGCCGCTCCGCGCGTCGCAGGACGTCGACGCCGTGCGCGCCGGGCTCGCCGACGGCACGATCGGCGTGATCGCGTCGGACCACGCGCCTCACCACGCCGACGAGAAGGCGCGCGATCTCGGCGCCGCGCCGTTCGGCATCGTCGGGCTCGAAACCGCGCTCGCGCTCGCATTGGCGATGGTGCACGACGGCGTGCTCACCGCGGCCACCGCGATCGCCGCGCTCAGCTCGGCGCCCGCGCGCGTCCTCGGGCTCGAGCTCGGCACGCTCGCCGACGGCGCGCTCGCGGATGTGACCGTGATCGATCCCGACGTGCGCTGGACGGTCGACCCGGCGGGGTTCCGGTCGCTGTCGCGCAACACGCCGTTCGGAGGTCGCGAGCTCCGCGGGCGCGCGGTCGGCGTGTGCGTCGGCGGCCGAGTGCTCGGCGACATCGATGCGCGGAGGGTCGCGTGACCGAGCGCCAAACCACGAGCGTGCCGTCGGCCGGCGGGCGCCGTGCCCGATCCGCGGCGACCGTCGTGCGGCCCGCGATCCTCGCGCTCGCCGACGGGACGGTGTTCCACGGCAGCGCCTTCGGCGCCGACGGCGAGGTCGGCGGCGAGGTCGTCTTCAACACCGCGATGACCGGCTACCAGGAGATCCTGACCGATCCATCGTACCACGAGCAGCTGGTCGCGATGACGTACCCCGAGATCGGCAACGTCGGCGTGAACCGCGAGGACGTCGAGTCACGGCAGCCGTACGTCGCGGGCTTCATCGTGCGCGAGTACTGGGACCCGCCGAGCAGCTGGCGCGCGGAGCAGAGCCTCGGCGATTACATGGCCGCGCACGGCATCGTCGGCATCGCCGACGTCGACACCCGCGCGCTCGTCCGCCACCTCCGCACGCACGGCGCGCAGGAGGGCGTGATCTCGACCGTCGACCTCGACCCCGCCCGCGCCGTCGCGAAGGCGAAGGCGCGGCCGGGTCTCGTCGGCCGCGACCTCGTCCGCGACGTCACGTGCAGCGAGGCGTACGACTGGACGGACGCGACGTGGCAGCTCGGCGGCCATCCCGCGGAGACCGCCGGCTCGGAAACGGCCGCGTCGGACGCCCCCGACGCAGAGAAGCCCTTCGTCGTCGCCTACGACTTCGGCATCAAGCACAACATCCTGCGCAACCTCGTCGCGAGCGGCTGCAAGGTGCGCGTCGTGCCGGCGACGACCACCGCCGCGGACGTGCTGGCGCAGAGGCCCGACGGCGTCTTTCTCTCCAACGGCCCCGGCGACCCCGACGCGGTCCCGTACGCGCGGGAGAACGTCGCGCAGCTCGTCGGCAAGGTGCCGATCTTCGGGATCTGCCTCGGGCACCAGATCCTCGGCCTCGCGCTCGGCGGCCGCACCTACAAGCTCAAGTTCGGGCACCACGGCGCGAACCATCCCGTGCTGGACGTCACGACCAACAAGGTCGAGATCACCTCGCAGAACCACGGCTTCGCAGTCGACGTCGACTCGCTGCGCGGCCTCGCCGACCTCACGCACGTGAACCTCAACGACAAGACCGTCGAGGGCCTGACGCACAAGACGGAGCCCCTCTTCTCGGTGCAGTACCATCCCGAGGCGTCGCCCGGCCCGCACGACGCGCGGTACCTCTTCCGCCGGTTCGTCGACCTGATCAGACGCACGAAAGGCTGAGCGTTGCCGAAGCGCACCGACCTCCACACCATCCTCCTGATCGGCTCCGGTCCGATCGTCATCGGGCAGGCCTGCGAGTTCGACTACTCGGGCGTCCAGGCGTGCAAGGCGCTGCGCGAGGAGGGCTACCGGGTCGTCCTGGTGAACTCGAACCCGGCGACGATCATGACCGACCCCGAGTTCGCCGATCGCACCTACATCGAGCCGATGACGGTCGACGCGCTCGAGCAGATCATCGCCGCCGAGCGGCCGCAGGCGGTGCTGCCGACGATCGGCGGCCAGACCGGCCTGAACCTCGCGATCGAGGTCGCCGAGGCCGGCATCCTCGATCGCTACGGCGTCGAGCTGATCGGCGCGAAGCTCCACGCGATCAAGAAGGCCGAGGACCGCGACCTCTTCAAGGCGGCGATGCAGAAGATCGGCCTCGACCTCCCGCGCAGCGGCATCGCGCACACGCTCGCGGAGGCGGAGGAGGTGAAGGCGCAGATCGGCCTGCCGCTGATCGTCCGGCCGTCGCGGACGCTCGGCGGCACCGGAGGCGGCGTCGCCGCGACCGAGGCCGAGTTCCGCGAGGTCGTCGCCGGCGGCCTGCACGCGTCGCCGACCAGCGAGGTGCTGATCGAGGAGTCGATCGCGGGCTGGAAGGAGTTCGAGCTCGAGGTGATGCGCGACGGCAAGGACAACGTCGTCATCGTCTGCTCGATCGAGAACTTCGACCCGATGGGCGTGCACACCGGCGACTCGATCACGGTCGCGCCGGCGCAGACGCTGACCGACAAGGAGTACCAGCTGATGCGCGACGCCGCGATCCGCATCATCCGCGAGATCGGCGTCGACACCGGCGGGTCGAACATCCAGTTCGGCGTGCACCCGGAGACGGGTCGTCTGGTCGTGATCGAGATGAACCCGCGCGTGTCGCGGAGCTCGGCGCTCGCCTCGAAGGCGACCGGCTTCCCGATCGCGAAGATCGCGGCGAAGCTCGCGGTCGGCTACACGCTCGACGAGATCCCGAACGACATCACGCGCGAGACGCCGGCGTGCTTCGAGCCGACGATCGACTACGTCGTCACCAAGATCCCGCGTTTCACCTTCGAGAAGTTCCCCGCGGCGCGCGACGTCCTCGGCCCGCAGATGAAGTCCGTCGGCGAGGCGATGGCGATCGGCCGCACCTTCAAGGAGTCGCTGCAGAAGGCGATGCGCTCGCTCGAGACCGGCAAGCACGGCTTCGACCCCGTGCGCATCCCGCCCGTCGCGGACGAGCGCTTGCGTGAGCGCCTGCGCATACCGAATGCGGAGCGGCTGTGGGTCATCGGCGACGCCTTCCGCGCCGGCATGACCGTCGAGGAGATCGCCGCCGAGACACGCATCGACCCGTGGTTCCTGAAGAACATCGAGGAGATCATCGCGTGCGAAGCGACGGTCGACGTCGGGAACGGGCAGGGCGCCGACGGCGCTCGCGAGCTCGCGGCGATCAAGCGGCGCGGCTTCTCGGACGTCCGGCTCGCCGCGCTCGGCGGTGCGACCGAGGACGCGGTCCGTGCGAGCCGCATGCAGGCCGGGGTCGCGGCCGCATACAAGAAGGTCGACACCTGCGGCGCCGAGTTCGCCGCGCACACGCCGTACTTCTACTCGACCTTCGACGACGAGGACGAGTCGGACGCGACCACGCGCAAGAAGATCATGATTCTCGGCGGCGGCCCGAACCGGATCGGGCAGGGGATCGAGTTCGACTACTGCTGCGTGCACGCCGCCTTCGCGCTCAAGGCCGACGGCTTCGAGACGATCATGGTCAACTGCAACCCGGAGACCGTCTCGACCGACTACGACACGTCGGATCGCCTCTACTTCGAGCCGCTCACGCTCGAGGACGTGCTCGCGATCGTGCATCGCGAGAAGCCGGATGGTGTGATCGTACAGTTCGGCGGCCAGACCCCGCTCAAGCTCGCGGTGCCGCTCGCGCGTGCCGGGGTGCCGATCATCGGCACGCCCCCCGACGCGATCGACCGCGCCGAGGACCGCGAGCGCTTCGACGAGGTGCTGACCACGCTCGACCTCCTGCGCCCCGACAACGGCACCGCGCGCTCGCCGCGCGAGGCGATCGCGATCGCGGAGCGCATCGGCTACCCGCTGCTGGTCCGGCCGTCGTACGTGCTCGGCGGCCGCGCGATGGAGATCATCTACGAGGCCCGCGACCTCGAGCGCTACGTCGACCGCGCCTTCGCGGCGTCGCCGGACCGGCCGCTGCTCCTCGACCGCTTCCTCGAGGACGCGGTCGAGGTCGACGTCGACGCGGTGAGCGACGGCCGCGACGTCGTGATCGGCGGCATCATGGAGCACATCGAGCGCGCCGGCGTCCACTCCGGCGACAGCGCCTGCTCGCTGCCGCCGATCTCGATCCGTCCCGAGGTGCAGGACGAGATCCGCCGCCAGACCGTGGCGCTCGCACGCGAGCTCGGCGTCGTCGGCCTGATGAACGTGCAGTACGCCGTGCAGCGCGACCGCGTTTTCATCCTCGAGGTCAACCCGCGCGCGTCGCGGACGGTTCCGTTCGTCAGCAAGGCGATCGGCGTGCCGCTCGCGAAGGTCGCGGCGCGCGTGATGGCGGGGAAGACGCTCGCGGAGCTCGGCGTCACGCGCGAGATCGTCCCCACGCACGTCAGCGTGAAGGAAGCGGTGTTCCCGTTCCTCAAGTTCCCCGGTGTCGACGTCGTGCTCGGTCCGGAGATGAAATCGACGGGCGAGGTGATGGGCATCGCCGACTCGTTCGGCGTCGCGTTCGCGAAAGCGGAGATTGCCGCCGGGACGGTGCTTCCGCTTCGCGGCCGCGTGTTCATCAGCGTGCGGCCGGAGGATCGCGCCGACGCTCGGCGCGTCGCGCGCCGCCTCGCCGGTCTCGGGTTCGAGCTGATCGCCACGCGCGGCGCCGCGGCGGAGATCGAGGCCGAAGGGTTGCGCGTCGAAACCGTCAACAAGGTCTTCGAGGGCAGCCCGCACGTCGTCGACGCGCTCGCGAGCCATGCGATCGATCTCGTCATCAACACGCCGCAACCCGACGCGCAGGCGCTCGCCGACTCGTTCTCGATCCGCCGCACGGCGCTCGAGAAGCGCATCCCGTACTTCACCACGATGGCCGCCGCCCATGCCGCCGCCGAGGCGATCGCCGCCATGCAGCAGGGTCGCCTCACCGTGAAGGCGTTGCAGGACTATCACCGCGAGGTGTGACGCCGGGCCGCGAGGCGCGGCGAGGAAGGAGCGTCGACGTGCGCAAGCTCATCAACCCGCCCGGCACCGAGGGCGTCTACCAGAGCTGGAAGTTCTCGCAGGCGGTCCGCGTCGGAAACCTCGTGTGGGTGTCGGGACAGGTCGGCCTCGACGAGAACGGCATCGGCAACGGCATCGAGGCGCAGGCGCGCACGGCGTTCCGGAACCTGGTACGCGTGCTCGACGCGGCCGGCGCGACGTTGCGCGACGTCGTCGAGCTCGTGACGTACCACCGCGACATGCAGCAGATGAAGGGCTTCGCGAACGTGAAGAACGAGTTCTTCCCGGAGGACTATCCGGCGTGGACGGCGGTCGGCGTCACCGCGCTCGCCCTGCCGGAGCTGCTCGTCGAGATCCGCGCCACCGCGGCGATCGCGGAGGGCTGACGCGGTCGTCGTTGCGGCGCGGGCCGATGACGCTCGCGGCGAACGTCGCTATCGTGCGGGCGCGATGACGCCGCTCGAAGACCTGCTGCGGACGCTCGAGCCGCCACTCGCGTATCTCGCCGGCGCCCCGCATCAGCTCGGGCGCGCCGGGCTCCCGTGGCGCGCGCTCCACGAGAAGCTCGCGCGCTCCGTCGAGTCGGTGCGGGACGACCGCGCCCGCACCGCGCTCGACGAGCTGCGCACGCTGCTCGATCGCATCGCGGGCGACCGCGGCACGTCTGCCGCGGGCCCCGAGGCGTCGACGCCGCTCGTCGCCGAGCTGCACCGCATGCTCGATCTGGTCGCGTTCCTGAAGCAGGCGCCCGCCGCGCCGCCGCCCGCGTCGTACCGCCGCAGCGACGGCACGCTCGCCGGGGACGCCGAGGTGCTCCGCATGCCGGTGCAGTACGTGAAGGGCGTCGGACCACGCCGCGCGGAGCAGCTCGAGAAGTTCGGCCTCGCGACCGTGGAGCAGCTGCTCTTCCACCTGCCGTTCCGCTACGAGGACCGCCGCGCCGTCCGCACGATCGCGACCCTCGCCGCCGGTGAAGAGGCGACGATCGAGGCCGAGCTGGTGAGCGTCGAAGAGCGCTTCTTCGGCCGCCGGCGCCGCGTGCTCGAAGCGGTCGCGGAGGACGAGACCGGCCGCGTCGCGCTCGTGTGGTTCAACCAGCTGCACTTCTTCCGCTCCCGGTACCGCGCCGGTCAGCGGGTGCTGCTCCACGGCAAGCCCGAGCCGCTCCGCCAGGCGTCGCTCGGCGGCGGGCGCATGATGCATCGGATGATCCACCCCGAGCTCGAGGTGCTCGAGGGCGACGAGAGCGCCGAGCTCGGACGCATCGTGCCGGTCTACGAGAAGCCCACCGGCATGCCCGCGGGCGCGATGCGACGGATCGTGCACAGCGCCGTCGACGCGTATGCGGCGCGCGTCCCGAGCGTCATCCCGCCCGAGATCGCCGGACCACGACGCCTCATCGACCTCGGCGAAGCGCTGCGCCACGTCCATCAACCGCCGCCCGACGCCGACGTCGCCGCGCTCGACGCGAAGACGTCGCCGGCGCATCGCGCAATCGTCTACGACGAGCTCTTCTACCTGCAGCTCGGCCTCGCGATCCGGAAGAGCGCGATCACGCGGGAGCCCGGCATCGCCTTCGACGTGAAATCGCAGCGGGCCGCCGCGCTCGCGGCGTCGCTGCCGTTCACCTTCACCGGCGCGCAGCAGCGCGTGATCCGCGACGTCGAGGGCGACATGGCCGCGCCGTGGCCGATGCACCGCCTCGTGCAGGGCGACGTCGGCAGCGGCAAGACCGTCGTCGCGCTGCACGCGGCGCTGGTCGCGATCGACGCCGGCTATCAAGCGGCGCTGATGGCGCCGACCGAGCTCCTCGCCGAGCAGCATTGCGAGACCATCCGACGGCTGGCGGCGCCGGTCGGCTTGAAGGTCGCGCTCCTCAGCGGCACCGTCACCGGCAAGCTCCGCGGCCGCACCGAGCGGGCGATCGCCCGCGGCGACATCGAGCTCGTCGTCGGCACGCACGCGCTGATTCAAGAGGGCATCGCGTTCGCGCGTCTCGGCCTCGGCATCATCGACGAGCAGCATCGCTTCGGCGTCATGCAACGGGCCCAGCTGAAGCGGCACGGCACCAACCCCGACATCCTGCTGATGACGGCGACGCCGATTCCACGGACGCTGGCGCTCACCTTGTACGGCGATCTCGAGGTGTCGGCGCTCGACGAGCTGCCGCCGGGGCGCCGGCCGATCGTGACGCGTGTGTACCACCAGAACCAACGCGAACGCGTGCTCGACCTCGTGCGCAAGGAGGTCGAGGCCGGGCGGCAAGCCTACTTCGTCTATCCGCTCGTCGCCGAGTCGGAGAAGAGCGACCTCCTCGACGCCACCCGCATGGCGCGCGACCTCGCCGCCGGCCCGCTCGCAGGCGTCCGCCTCGGCCTGGTGCACGGTCAGATGCGCGCCGACGAGAAGGACGACGTCATGCGCCGCTTCCGCGCCGGCGAGCACCAGGTGCTCGTGTCGACGACCGTCATCGAGGTCGGCATCGACGTGCCGAATGCGACCGTCATGGTCATCGAGCACGCCGAGCGCTTCGGGCTCGCGCAGCTCCATCAGCTCCGCGGGCGCGTCGGCCGCGGCGAGCATCGCTCGCTCTGCCTGCTGGTCGCGTCGTACGCGCGGGGCGACCAGGCCCGCGAGCGTCTGCGCGTGATGGAGGAGACGAACGACGGCTTCCGGATCGCCGAGAAGGATCTCGAGCTCCGCGGTCCGGGCGAGTTCCTCGGCACGCGGCAATCCGGGCTGCCCGACTTCCGCGCCGCGAACCTGCTCCGTGACGGCGCGATCCTCGCCGAAGCGCGCGACGACGCCGCCATGTGGCTCGCGCGCGACCCGGCGTTGAGCACGCCGGAGTCCGCGCCGTTGCGTGACGTCCTCGCCCAGCGGTGGGCGGGCCGTCTCGAGCTCGCGCGCGTCGGCTGAGACGACGCGGCACCGCGCCGCGCGCCGAGATCGCGCCTTGCCTTTCAAAACATGCCTCGGTATCGTCGGCGCCGTGCGCATTTAGGGTCGTGCGCCGCTGTCAAAAACGCTCGACGGTCCGTTATCGAAACCGCTCGAACGGGGGGAAAGGGGTGGAGACATGAAGATCCGCGCGCAGGTGCTGGTCGTCGCCGCGTTCGTGCTCGGACTCGCCGCAACGGCGGCAGCGCAACCTGGAACGGTCTTTCTGCAGGGCCGGGGCGGCTCGCTGATCCCGGTCGGCAGTTTCCACCACGAGCAGAATCCCGGCGGTGCGTACAGCATCGCGGCGGGCTACGAGTTCACCGACTTCTTCGACCTCGCCCTCGAGTTCACGCACAGCTTCAACGACGCGAAGAACTTCCACTTCTCGACGCCGCAGTTCACGATCGAGTCGGACGAGGTCGACCAGACCTTCATCACCAGCCTCAATCCGCGGATCAACTTCACGCCGGCCGACTTCCCGGTGCGCCCGTACGCCGTCGGCGGCGTCGGCTGGTACCACTTCGCGACCTTCAACAGCGTCTCGTTGAACCACCACAAGATCCTCGACGACGACGACATCGATGCGGTCGGCCTGCAAGGCGGGCTCGGCGTCGAGGGGACGATCCTCGAGGTCCGCGAGCACCGCGGCGACGAGATCCCGCTGCTCGAGATGACCCTCGGCGTCGAGGCCGTGTACCATCAGACCTTCATTCCGAACCGTCCCGACAAGCAGATGGTGACGGCGATGGGCACGCTCGGCTTCCGGTTCTGATCCGGTGAGCGTCGCGCCCGGACCGGGGCCGCGGCTCCCCGCCTGGGCGGCGAAGAAGCGAGGGATCCTGCGCGAAGCGCGCCCGTTGCGGCGCGTATTGCGCGAGCTGCGGGTCGAGACCGTCTGCGAGTCGGCACGCTGCCCGAACATCGGCGAGTGCTTCGCGCGCCCGACGGCGACCTTCATGATCGCGGGCACGGACTGCACGCGACGCTGCGGGTTCTGCGCGGTGAATACCGCGCGCCCGGCGCCGCTCGATCCCGACGAGCCCGCGCGCATCGCGGAGGCGTCGCGACGCATGGGGCTCCGCCACGTCGTGGTGACGGCGGTCGCGCGCGACGACCTCGCCGACGGCGGCGCGGCGCATTTCGCCGCGACCATCACCGCGGTGCGAGCCGCGCTGCCGGCCGCGCGCATCGAGGTGCTGACGCCCGACTTCAAGGGCGCCGACGCGCCGCTCGCGACCGTGCTCGCCGCGCGGCCCGACGTCTTCAACCACAACATCGAGACCGTCCCGCGGCTGAGCCGCGCCGTCCGTCCGCAGGCGAGCTACGAGCGCTCGCTCGCCGTCCTGGCGCGCGCCAAGGCGATGAGCGCGTCGACGGTCACGAAATCGGGGCTGATGGTCGGCCTCGGCGAGACCCCGGACGAGGTGCTCGACGTGATGCGCGACCTGCGTGCCGCCGACTGCGACCTCCTCACCGTCGGCCAGTATCTGCAGCCGACGCGCACGCATCTGCCGGTCGTAGAGTACGTCGCTCCGCAGACGTTCACGGAATATGCTAGGGTCGCGCGCAGTCTCGGGTTCCGGCACGTGGCATCCGGCCCGTTCGTGCGGAGCTCGTATCACGCGGACGATTCGTTCACCGCATAAACGAAAAGAGGAGGACATGGATTTCCCACGCATCAAGAGGCTCCCGCCCTACGTCTTCAACATCATCGGCGACCTGAAACAGGCCGCCAGGCGAGCCGGCGAGGACATCATCGACCTCGGCATGGGAAATCCGGATGGCGCTACGCCGCCGCACGTCGTGCAAAAGCTCGTCGAGGCGGCCACCAAGACTCCGAACCATCGCTACTCGGTGTCGCGCGGCATCTACAAGCTGCGCGTCGCGATCTGCGAATGGTACAAGCGCCGCTACGACGTCGACCTCGATCCCGACGCCGAGGCGATCGCCACGATCGGCTCGAAAGAGGGCATCGGCCATCTCGCGCTCGCGATGCTCGGCCCCGGCGACGTCGTGCTGTGTCCCAGCCCGACGTACCCGATCCACCAGTACTCGGTGATCATCGCCGGCGGCGACCTCCGTTCGGTGCCGCTCGTCGCGGGCGAGGACTTCCTCGGCCACCTGCAGGATGCCGTGAAGCAGGCGTGGCCGAAGCCGAAGCTCCTGATCCTCAACTTCCCGCACAACCCGACGACCGAGGTCGTCACGATCGACTTCTTCCGCGCCATCGTCGACTTCGCACGCGAGCATCAGATGCTCGTCGTGCACGACCTCGCGTACGCCGACATCGTCTTCGACGGCTACGAGGCGCCGAGCTTCCTCCAGGTGCCCGGCGCGAAGGACATCGGCGTCGAGTTCTTCTCGCTCTCGAAGAGCTACAGCATGGCGGGATGGCGCGTCGGGTTTGCCGTCGGCAACCACGAGATGATCCACGCGCTCGCGCGCATCAAGAGCTACCTCGACTACGGCATGTTCCAGCCGGTCCAGATCGCGGCGATCGCGGCGCTGAACGGCCCGCAGGATTGCGTCAAGGAAAACGCGCTGCGCTATCAGGTCCGGCGGGACGTCCTCTGCGAGGGCCTTTCGCGCGTCGGCTGGGAGATCCCGAAACCGAAGGCGACGATGTTCGTGTGGGGCCGCATCCCGGAGCCGTACCGCGCCATGGGCTCGATCGAGTTCTCGAAATTTCTCCTCAACGAAGGAAAGGTCGCCGTTTCGCCCGGCATCGGGTTCGGCGACTACGGCGACGAATACGTCCGCTTCGCCCTGATCGAGAACGAGCACCGCACGCGGCAAGCGGTGCGCGGCATTCGCAAGGCCTTCGGCGGCGCCCTTGCGCCGTCGGAGCAGCGGGCGCGTGTCGGCTGACCTGATCGGGGGCGGTGCCGCCGCCCCCGACCCTCTGCATCCCGAGACGCGCTGACGCGATGGCGGCCACGCGGGAGATCCGTGCCGGCCTGATCGGGTTCGGCACGATCGGGACCGGTGTCGTCAAGCTGCTGCACAAGCGCGCCGCTGCGATCGACGCGCGGCTCGGCGCGAAGCTGCGGCTGGTCCGCATCGCCGACATCGACACCACGCGCGACCGCGGCGTGAAGCTGCCGGCGGGGACGCTCGTCGGCGACGCCGCGCGTGTCCTCGACGCCGACGACATCGACGTCGTCATCGAGCTCATGGGCGGCTACGAGCCGGCGCGCCAGTTCGTGCTGCGCGCGATCGACCACGGCAAGAGCATCGTCACGGCGAACAAGGCGCTGATCGCGGTCCACGGCCGCGAGATCTTCCGCGCCGCGGCGCGCCGCAAGGTCGACGTCGGCCTCGAGGCGAGCGTCGGCGGCGGCATCCCGATCGTGCGTGTGCTGCGCGACGCGCTCGTCGCCGACCAGACGCAAGGCGTGTACGGCATCGTGAACGGCACCTGCAACTACATCCTGTCCATGATGAGCACGCAGGGGACGGAGTTCGCCGACGCGCTCGCGCAAGCGCAGGCTGCCGGTCTCGCCGAGGCCGATCCGAGCTTCGACATCGACGGCATCGACTCCGCGCACAAGCTCGTCATCCTGACCGCGCTGGCGTTCGGCATCGAGGTCCGGCTGCGTGACATCTTCACCGAGGGCATCCGTCACCTCGACCAGATCGACGTCGCGTTCGCGCGTCGCCTCGAGTACGTGGTGAAGCTCCTCGCGATCGCGACCCGCGTCGACGGGCGCATCGCGGTGCGCGTGCATCCCGCGCTGGTCCCGGCGCGGCACGTGCTCGCCGGCGTCTCGGGCGCGTTCAATGCGATCTACGTCGAGGGTGAGGCGCTCGGGTCGTCGATGTACTACGGCCTCGGCGCCGGCATGATGCCGACGGCGACGGCCGTCGTCGCGGACCTCATAGAGGTTGCGCGCAACCGCCTCGGTGCCACGCCCGCGCGCATCCCGCCGCTCGGCGTCGCGACCATCGAGCGCGTGCCGGTCGTGCCGATCGGCGAGCTCTTCACGTCGTACTATTTGCGGATCATGGCGCGCGATCGGCCCGGCGTGCTCGCGGACATAGCTGGCATCCTCGGTCGGCATCGGATTAGTATCGAGACCGTGATTCAGCAGGGCCGCAGCGCGGCGGCGGTCGTCCCCATCGTCATCAAGACGCACGAGGCGCACGAGCGCGACGTGCAGGCCGCCCTGCGGCGCATCGGCCGCATGGCGGCGGTCAAGGGCAAGCCGATCTGCATCCGCATCGCGGAGCATCTCGCGTGAGCATCATCGCGGGAGCGCGCTGAATGGATCGCAACCTCGCGCTCGAGATGGCGCGCGTGACGGAAGCGGCGGCGCTGGCGTCGGCGCGGTTCATGGGCCGCGGCGACGAGGCCGGCGCCGACGAGGCCGCGGTCGCGGCGATGCGCCGGGTGTTCAACGCCATCCCCGTCAGCGGCAAGGTCGTCATCGGCGAGGGCGCGCGCGAGGAGACCGACGCGCTCTACGTCGGCGAGGAGGTCGGCAGCGGCGGCTCGCAGGTGAGCGTCGCGCTCGACGCGCTCGAGGGCGCGAGCATCACCGCGACCGGCGGCCCCGGCGCGCTCTCGATCATCGCCGTCGCCGAGTCGGGCGTCTTCTTCAACTGCCCGGACACGTACATGGAGAAGATCGCCGTCGGGCCCGAAGGGCGCGGCGTCATCGACCTCGACCGCTCGCCGACCGAGAACTTGAAGCTGCTCGCGGAGAAGAAGGGCGTCTACGTCGAGGATCTCACGGTCGTGATCCTCGAGCGTCCGCGGCATGCGAAGCTGATTCGCGAGGTGCGGCAGGCCGGCGCGCGCGTGAAGCTCCTCGGCGCCGGTGATCTCTCCGCCGCGCTCGCGACCGCGCGTCCCGAGGCGGGCGTCGACGTCCTGATGGGGATCGGCGGCGGCCGGCAGGGCGTCCTCGCGGCCGCGGCGCTCCGCTGTGCCGGCGGCGACATGCAGGCGCGGCTCGCCCCGCTCACGCACGACGAGACGGACGCCTGCTATGCGCAGGGCATCGCCGATCTCAAGCGCAAATACCTGCTCGACGACCTCGTCGCCGGCGACGTGATGTTCGCCGCGACGGGCGTCACCACTGGCGATTACCTCGACGGGGTGCGCTTCTTCCGCGGCGGCGCCACCACCAATTCAGTCGTGATGCGGTCGCAGACGCGCACGGTCCGCTACATGCACACGACGCATCACTTCGACTTCAAGCCCGTCTACTGAGCCCGCGCGCATCCGGGCCGTGACGGCCCGCGGATGCTCCGCGCGACGCCGCCCATGGCGGTGCGCTCTCAGGCGCGCCCGCTCACGGCGCACGCGATGATCGCGGCGGCGTCGCCCGCGGCGAGGGCGTCGGTGTTGACGACGAGGTCGTAGTGCGTCGGGAGCTCGCGCTCCAGCTCGTAGAAGCGCCGGAAATAATGCTCGCGGTTGCGGTCGGCGGTCGTGATCGCGGCGACGGCGGCGCTCTCGGCCATCCCTTGCGACGCCGCCAAGCGCCGCGCGCGGGTCTCGACCGACGCCGTCACCAGCACGCGCACGACGTCGGTGCGCGCGGCGAGCGTCATCGATGCGGCGTGTGCGACGATGACGGCGTCGCCTTCACTGGCGATCTCGTGGATCGCGGCGCGGATGGTGAAGCGCAGATCGTCCGCGCTCGCGCGATAGGGCTGCTCATCGACGGTGGGCAGACCGAGAGCGGCGGGGCCGACGAGGTCACGGGCCGCGGCGAGCTTCGCGATCACGCGTCGGAGCAGCGGCTGTCGTTGCTCGACGGCGGCGACCAGCGCCGGGTCGACCTGCGCCAGCCGTGCCGCGCGCTCGATCACCTGTTCGTCGACGTAGCGAAAGCCGAGGCGTTGCGCGACGAGATCGCCGATCTGCTCGCCGAGCGCGCTATCGGTTCGCGAGATGCACACGATCCGAGCGGTCATGCGGTACTCTTTATCGTCTCAGTCCCGCTCGATGAAGCCGCGGAAGAGAGGCGCCATGTCGTCGAGGATGCTGTCGAGGTACATCGGGACCATTCCGCCCTGCGTCGAGAGGATCGTGATCGCGTTCACGTTCGCGTCCTCGCTCGACGCGTGGCGCAGCCGCTCCGACATGCCGTCGTTCACCTTGGCGACGTCGCGGTAGATCTCGCCCAGGTGCTCGAGGCTCCAGTCCGGCGTCTTCCCTTTGCGCATCCGCAGATACTGCGCGACCAGGTACATCGCGACGGCGCGGTAGATGGTCTCCTCGATGGATGCGAACGGCAAGTGGAACCGCACCATCGGCCGCAGCTGGTCCATCACGGGGCACGCGCTCGTCACCATGTAGATCCCGATGATCGAGCTCAGGCCTTTCTGGACCGTGGTCTCCTTCACATACACGCGCTCCTCGCTCTCCACCGTGACGGTCGCGTGCTCGAACGAGGACGAGTCCTTGAACGTCTCCACCAACGTCGACAGGCTCACTGCTACGGGGCAGTGCTCGACGCCGTCGTCGAGCGGACAGTTCGCGCACCGGAAGTAACCGAGCCTGGTCCACGCGCGCGGGATCGCGTCCTGCGCCGGCACCAATGCCAGCGTCTCCGGATCGAGACGGACGTCGAATTTCCGTTCCGCGCCGCCCGCGAGCTGGAAGGTATACGAAAAATGCATCGTCGCAGCTGCACCGGATGCAAGCATCGGCGCACAGGCTACTCGTGCGCGTCCGGTGCCGTAACTGCCATTTTGCACGGTGCCGCCCGTGAAGCGGTCTTCGGTCGGCCGCGAAAAAGGTTCGCCTTGGCAGGTTCGGGCGGATACTGTAGACGAAATCGCCGCCTATGCCCTGGAAAGTATGTCACGCCACGGCGTTCGAGCCGGAGGCGTACCTCGTCAAAGGCTTCCTCGAGCACCAAGGAATTCCGTGTCTGCTCGAAAGCCGCCGCTTCAACATGGACCCGGTCCGCACCGGTAGCCTCGGGACGATCCGCATCCTCGTGCCCGAGGAATGGGTGCCGGTCGCGTCGAAGCTGATCTCGCACCGGACGCGACGGCCGGCACGGCCACGGGCCCAGGTGATCGCGGTCGATTTCACACGGCGTCGACGCCGTCCGGTCCGGACGCGGAAGACGCGCAGCGAGGCCCCATGAGCGCGCCGAAGCCGAAGCCGTCCGAAGCCGCCGAGCGCCCACCGCGCTTCTCGACGATCTCCGACATGGAGATCCAGGAGCTCTACGACGCCGACGACCTCCGTGGCCGCGACGCCGCCGCCGACGTCGGGAAGCCGGGCGAGTTCCCGTACACCCGCGGCGTCTACCCGACGATGTACCGCGGCCGCACCTGGACCATGCGCCAGTTCGCCGGCTTCGGCACCGCGCGCGACACGAACGAGCGCTTCCACTTCCTGCTGTCACACGGGCAGAGCGGCCTCTCGACCGCCTTCGATATGCCGACGCTCATGGGCTACGACGCCGACCACCCGCGCGCGCTCGGCGAGGTCGGCCGCGAGGGTACCGCCGTCTCGACGATCGAGGACATGACCGAGCTCTTCGCCGGCATCGACCTCGCGTCCGTGACGACGTCGATGACCGTCAACTGCTCGGCGAGCATCATCCTGGCGATGTACTTCGCGGTCGCGGAGCGCCAGGGCGTGCCGCTCACGGCCGTCGGCGGCACGATCCAGAACGACATGCTGAAGGAGTTCATCGCGCAAAAGGAGTGGATCAGCCCGCCGGAGCCCTCGGTGCGGATCATCGTCGACATGATCGAGTTCTGCACCAAGCACGCGCCGCGCTTCCACCCGGTGTCGGTGAGCGGCTACCACATCCGCGAGGCCGGCTCGACGGCGGTGCAGGAGGTCGCGTTCACGCTCGCCGACGGCATCCACTACGTCGAGGCGGCGCGCGCTCGCGGCCTCGCCGTCGACGACTTCGCGCCCCGGCTCTCCTTCTTCTTCAACCTCCACAACGATTTCCTCGAGGAGATCGCGAAGCTCCGCGCCGCCCGCCGCCTGTGGGCGCGCACCATGCGCGAGCGCTTCGGTGCGACGAACCCGCGCGCGCTCATGCTCCGCACCCACGCGCAGACGGCGGGCTGCTCGCTCACCGCCCAGCAGCCGATGAACAACGTCGTCCGCGTCGCCGTGCAGGCGCTCGCCGGCGTCCTCGGCGGCGTGCAGTCGCTGCACACGAACTCGATGGACGAGACCCTCGCGCTTCCGAGCGAGCAGGCCGTGATGGTCGCGCTCCGCACGCAGCAGATCATCGCCGAGGAGAGCGGCGTCACGAACACCGTCGACCCGCTCGGCGGCAGCTGGGCGATCGAGGCGCTCACCAACCGTATCGAGGAAGAAGCCGCCGACTACATCCGCCAGATCGACGCGATGGGCGGCATGATCCGCGCGATCGACCTCGGGTTCCCGCAAAAGGAGATCGCCGAGGCCGCGTACAAGTTCCAGCAGCAGTTCGACCGCGGCGAGAAGGTGATGGTCGGCGTCAACAAGTACCAGGTCGGCGACGAGCCGAGGATCGAGATCCTGCGCATCGCCCCCGATCTCGAAGAGCGGCAGGCCGCGCGCGTGCGTGCGTTCAAGCAAGCGCGCAACCAGGCGAAGGCCCACGAGCGTCTGGCCGCGGTGCGGTCGGCGTGCCGCGACGGCGAGAACCTGATGCCGCTGCTCATCGACGCGGTGAAGGACGGCGTCACGCTCGGCGAGGTCTGCGACGTCTATCGCGAGGAGTTCGGCGTCTACCGCGATCCGGCCTGGCTGTAGCCGGCCGCGCAGAGCGGCGCCCGTGACGCACCGATGACCGCGACGCCGAACCGCAAGCTCCGCATCCTCGTCGCCAAGCCCGGACTCGACGGCCACGACCGCGGTGCGAAGATCATCGCGCGCGCGCTGCGCGACGCGGGCTGCGAGGTCATCTACACCGGCCTGCATCAGACGCCCGAGATGATCGCCGAGGCCGCGCTGCAGGAGGACGTCGACGCGATCGGCCTCTCGATCCTCTCCGGCGCGCACAACACGCTCTTCCCCGCGATCATGCGGCTCCTGAAAGAGAAGGGCGGCGACGACGTCGCGATCTTCGGCGGCGGCATCATCCCGCCGGAGGACATCGCGACGCTGAAGGCGCAGGGTGTGCGCGAGATCTTCACCCCCGGCGCGACGACCGACGATATCGTCGCGTGGGTCCGCGCGAACGTCACTCCTCGCGCGGACTGACGCGCGAACTGTCAAATCCGTAGCGCTGGGCGCGGCGGCGGTACGCGGGTCGCGCGTTCGTCGTATCGCGCGCGTCGGACCGCTTCGCGGGCACGTCGATTGCTCGCGGCTGACGCCGCGGTCCAATGGCCCCCTTCCAACACACGTGCGCGGTGCGTGGGCGCGACGAACGTGTGGCGCGGTCAGCAAAATGACGCCGTCACAGCGCGTTCGCCGTGTCGATCTCCTCGGTGACGATCGCGGCCTGCTCCTCGAACGGTTGCGCGCCGGCGCGGTGATCACGCTGGCGGCGCTCGTCGCGTTCGGAGTCGCGGACGTCTGCCGGCAGCCGCCCTTTCTCGGCGTCCTGCTCACGCTGAAAGTCGCGCTCGGGGTGGTGTTGGTGGTCGGCCTGACGGCGACGCGGCGTACCGCCTCCCGCCGTACGGTGGTCGGTGCCGCGGTCGCCGTCGTCGCGCTCACGGCGACCACGAGCGCGGTGTCGGGCGTACTGACGGCCGACCCGGTCTCGACGCCGCTGCTCCTCGTGTCCTTCGCCATCACGGCCGCGACCGCGCTGCCGTGGGGCGTCGCACCCCAGCTCGCAACCGCGTGCATCGCCGCCGTGGGCAGCGCGGTCACCGCCGGAGCAATCGGCGGCGCCGGTCTGGTCGGGTCGTACCCGGCGATCGCGGTGCTGATCGCGCTCGTCGGGTCGGTGTGCGTCGCGTACGAGCAGGGTCGTCGCCGCCGCGACGCCGCGCGCCTCGCCGAGCTGCTCGACGGGCAGACCGACGTCCTCGAGATGGTCGCGGGGGGACAGGCGCTCCACGAGGTGCTGGCGGCGCTGTGCCGGGTCGTCGAGCAGCACGGCGGCGGCCTCCTGTGCTCCGTCCTGCTCGTCGACGGCGAGGTGTTGCGCCACGCCGCCGCGCCGTCGTTGCCGGCCGAGTACGTCGCCGCCATGACCGACGGCGTCCCCATCGGTCCGCAAGCGGGTTCCTGCGGCACCGCCGCGTTCCGACGGGCGCCGGTCGTCGTGCGCGACATCGCGACCGACCCGCTGTGGGACGGACCGCGGGCGCTCGCGCTGCCGCACGGCCTGCGCGCGTGCTGGTCGGCGCCGATCATCGCGACCGACGGCCGCTGTCTCGGCACGTTTGCGATGTACTACCGCGAGCCGCGCGAGCCCGACGACGGTGCGTGGTCGGTGCTCCAGCTCGCGACGCATCTCGCGGGGATCGCGATCGAGCGCCGTCGGACCGAGGATGCGCTGCTCGCGTCGCGGCGGCATGCCGAGGAAGAGTCGCAGGTCTCGGGCGCGCTGGTGCGCGTCGGGCACGTGCTGAACGCGACCCTCGACACGCCCGAGATCCTGAGCCGGCTCTGCGAGCTCGCGACGCAGCTCGTGGGGTGCGACTGCAGCGACACCGTGCTGCCTGCCGCCGACGGCGAGACGTGGGCGCCGATCTCCGGCAGCGGCTACAGCGACGAGGAATGGGAATCGCTCCGCGTGCTCGCCATTCCGGGGTCGGTGATGGCGCCCCTGGTGATGCTCCTGCAGCAGCGCGGCAGCATCCAGTTCCGGACGGACGACGTCGCCGACCCGGCGACGCTCGCGATGCTGCGCCGGTACGGCATCACGGCGAGCCTCTACGTCGCGCTGCGACGCGGCGATGCGGTGATCGGGATCCTGTCGTGCGCGACGCGCAGCGCGGCGACGCGGTTCACGGACGTCCAGGAGCGCGTCGCGCGCGGCGTCGCGCAGCTCGCGTCGCTCGCCCTCGAGAACGCGCGGCTCGTCGAGGAGCTGCGCGCGGCGGACCGTCTGAAGAGCGAGTTCGTCTCGACGATGTCGCACGAGCTGCGCACGCCGCTCAGCGTGATCCTCGGGTACACCGACATGCTCGGCGACGAGCTTCCCCGCCGCGAGCAGGAGCGGACGCTCGCGCGCATCCGCCGCTCCGGCGTCGAGCTGCTGGAGATGATCGAGGCGACGCTGAATCTGAGCCGGCTCGAGGCCGGCAAGGATCCCGCGCAGCTCGAGCCGTTCGACGTCGCGGACCTGTTCGAGGAGCTCGCCGGCGAGTTCGGCGCGCTCGACCGTCCGGCCGCGACCGCCCTGCGCTGGGACATCCCGGCCGATCTCGCCGTCGTCACCGACCGGCGCAAGCTGAAGATCGTGGTGAAGAACCTCGTGGGGAACGCCCTGAAGTTCACGCCGGCGGGGGAAGTCGTGGTCGGCTGCGGCGCCGCGCGCGACGGCTGCGTGGTGACGGTTCGCGACACCGGGATCGGCATCGCGCCCGAGCACCTGCCGATGATCTTCGACATGTTCCGGCAGGTCGACAGCTCGGACAGCCGTTCGTACAGCGGCGTCGGGCTCGGTCTGTACATCGTGAAGCGTCTCGTCGATCAGCTCGGCGGTCACGTGCTCGTCGAGAGCGAGGTCGGGCGCGGCACGTGCTTCACGGTCCATCTGCCCGCGCGCGAGCCCGCGACCATCGCCGCCGCGAGCTGACGCCGCGGCATTGCCGCCGCGTGCCTGCGCCGATATCCGGTCGGGGTGCGTCGCGCGCCAACGCCGCTCGTGTCGATCCTGCTGCCCGCCCGAAACGCCGCCGCGACGCTGCCGGTGTGCCTGCGCTCGATCGGGCGGCAGCGACTCGCCGCGTGGCAGTGCGTGATCGTCGACGACGGCTCCACGGATGCCACCGTCGAGGTCGTGCGTGCGGCCGCGCGCGACGATCCGCGGTTCACGCTCGTGCGCGGCGACGGCCGCGGCCTCGTCGGCGCGTTGAACGCCGGCGCGGCGGCGTGCACGGCGCCCGTGATCGCGCGGATGGACGCCGACGACGTGATGCACCGCGACCGTCTCGGCGCGCAGCTCGCCGCGCTCGGCGCGGGGTTCGATGCCGTCGGCTGCCACGTGCGGCTCTTCCCGCGGGCCCGCCTCAGCGACCGGCGGCGCGCGTACGAGGCCTGGCTGAACGCCATCGATTCGCCGGCGAAGCTCGTCGCCGATCGGTTCGTCGAGTGTCCGATCGCGCATCCGACGCTGATGATCCGCCGCGACGTCCTGCTGGCGCACGGGTATCGCGATCGCGCGTGGCCGGAGGACTACGACCTCGTCCTGCGCCTGGTCGCGAGCGGTGCGGGTCTCGGCGTCGTGCCGCGGCGCCTCCTCGCGTGGCGCGACGGCGCCGGCCGTGCCTCGCGCACGGATCCGCGCTACGCGGTGGCGCGGTTCGTCGCGTGCAAGGCGGAGCACCTCGCCGCGACCGTGCTCGCGTGCCGTGACGACTACGTCCTGTGGGGCCACGGCGGCACCGGCCGCACGCTCAGGCGCGCGCTCGCGGCGCACGGCAAGCGCCCGTCCCACGTCGTCGAGCTGCACCCCGGACGCCTCGGCAACCGGATCGACGGTGCGCCGGTGATCCGACCGGAGGCGCTCGTGCAGGTCCGCGACCGGCCCGTGGTCGTGTCGGTCGCGCGCGACGGGCCGCGTGCGGAGATCCGCCGCGCGTTGCGCGACATGGGGTTTCGCGAGGGCGACGACTTCGTCTGCGCCGCGTGATCTTGCGCGTGTGTCGGCACTCCGCGTAACGTGCGCGGCCGATGGAGCGGCGCGACGTCATCATCGTCGGCGGCGGCCCCGCCGGCGCCGCGACCGCGCTCCATCTCGCCCGTCGCGACCCGGAGCGCGCACGCCGCGCGGTCGTCCTCGAGGCGGCGGCGCACCCGCGCCGGAAGGTCTGCGCCGGCGGGCTCATCCCGCACACGCTCGACTGCCTCGAGGAGCTCGGCATCGGTCTCGCGACGCCGCACGTGCCGCTGACGCGGGCGCGCGTCGACGTGCCCGGGCGCCGCGTCGAGGTCGGCGGCGCGCGCTTCGGCGCGGTGATCCGCCGCGACGAGTTCGACGCGTCGTTGATCGCCGGGGCGCGCGCGGCGGGTGTCGACGTACGCGAGCACGCGAAGGTGCGTGCCCTCGCGCGCGCCGGCGACGGCTGGATGGTGACGACCGACGCCGGCACGTTCAGCGCGCCGATCGTGATCGGCGCCGACGGGTCGGGGAGCTTCGTCCGTCGCACCGTCTTTCCGGAGGACCGGGCGCCGGTGGCGCGCGCGGTCATGGCCGACGTGCCGCTCGCGACGGCAGCCGGATGGGACGGTCACGCGCGTCAGCGGTACGACTTCGACTTCCGCGACGTGCCCGACGGCCTCGCCGGGTACGGGTGGGCGTTCCCCTGCCTCGTCGACGGGCGTCCGCACGTGAACGCCGGCGTCTACGCGCTTCGTCGCGATGCGCGCGTCGATCTGCGCGCGATGCTGGCGCGGTTGCAGCGTGAGCTCGGGGACGACGGCGCCGCGCGCCACCGTGCCGCGCCGATCCGGTGCTGGTCACGCGCCCGCTTCACGGCGCCGGGGCTCCTGCTCGTCGGCGACGCGGCGGGCGTCGAGCCGCTGATGGGAGAGGGCATCTCGTTCGCGTTCGAGTACGGCCGCTGGGCCGCCGGCGAGATCGCGCGCGCGTTCGCGAACGGTGACCTCGCGCTCGCGGGCGCCGAGGCGAGGTTCCGGACGTCGTGGGTCGGTCGGAAGCTCCACCGTCTCGGCCAGGCGGCGGCGATGTTCTACGGACCGGGGAGCCGTCTGTGGCTCGGCCTCGCCGCGCGTTGGCCGGGCGCACAGGACGTCGGCCTGCGCTGGTACAACGGCATGGACGGCTGGGACCGGCGGAGCGGGTGGGAAGCGCTGCGGACGGCGCTGCGCCGGTTGCCGCGGACGCCCGAGGCCGGCTCGCCGCTGTCGTGGTATCCGACGCCTTGAGCACGTCCGAGCGGACGCGAGGCGGTGCGACGGCAGCGTCGCCCCGCGATCGCGCCGACGTGATCGGGTGGTGGGCCGTCGCTTTCCTCGTTGTCGTCGCGCTCGCGCTCCGCCTGCCCGGCATCGCGTCCCGCTCGCTCTGGCTCGACGAGGCGTGGCGCGCGAACATCGCCGTCGCGCCGAGCTGGTCGGCGTTCTGGAGCTCGGTGCTGCAGTCGGACGAGATCGGTGCGCCGATGCCGCCGCTCTTCGCGTTCGCGCTGCGCCTCGGTGCGCTGTGTGGCGGCCGCTCCGCGGGCGCGCTCCGCGCCGTGCCGCTCGTCGCGAGCGTCGCGGCGGTGCCGCTCGCGTTCTTCCTCGTGCGGAGACTGGCGGGCGTGCCGGCCGCGATCGCTGCGGCGGCGCTCTTCGCGTGCTGGCCGGCGGCGGTGCTCCACGGGCGCGAGCTCAAGCAGTACTCCGTCGACGTCGCGTTGCTGCTGGCGTTGCTGATCCTCGTCCACGCCGTGCGGCACCGGCCCACGGACGCGCGGCGCTGGATGGTGTACGCCGTCGCCGCCGCGCTCGTGCCCGGGCTCTCGTATCCGGTGACGCTCGTCCTGCCGGCGCTCGCGCTGCTCTCGGTGCCGGGAGAACGATCCGCGCGCGGATGGTGGCTCGGCGCGCACGTGCTCGCGGGTGCAGCCGCGATCGCGTGGTACGTGGAATTCATCGCGATCCAGCGCCAGCGTCCGCTCACGGCCGCCTATTGGGCAGCGCAGTTCCCGGCGCTCGACGCCGGCGCGATGCCGGGGTGGATCGCCGGGCAGCTCGTCGCGTTCGCCGCGTACGCGACCGCCGACCCGGTGTGGGTCTACCTCGCCGTCGCAGCGCTCGGGTACGCCGTCTTGCCGGCGTGGTTCCGCTGGACGGCGCTCGTGACGCTCCTGACGGTCGTCGTCGCAGCGGCCGTGCGCGTGTACCCGCTCGCGGGCGGGCGCACGAGCCTCTTCCTCGTCCCGTTTCTCTACGTCCCGCTCGGCGCGGCGGTCGCGTGGGCGTGGCCGCCGGCGGGCACGCGCGTTCGGGCGCCCGTCCTCGCGCGCGTCGCCGGCTTCATCGCGCTGGCGCTCGTCCTCGCCTGGCCCGCGCGGGCCGACCGCGATCGCGACCTCGGACTCGTCTTCGAGGAAGTCGCGCCGCTCGTGGCGCAGCTTCGTGCCGAGCGCCAACCGAACGATCGCGTGTATGTCTATTGCGGTGCCGTGCCGGCGTTCCGCTTCTACCATCCGGAGCGCGACGAGCGGATCGTGCTCGGCGCCTCGCATCGCGGTGACGACGCCGCCTACGAGAAGGAAATCCAGGCGGGGCTCGCGCGCGGCGACCGCCTGTGGGTGCTCTTCTCGCACGTGTACCAGCCGCCGAAGGGGCGCGCGGAGCGCGACGTGATCCTGAGCGCGCTCGGTGTGTACGCGCGCGAAGCGGACCACACGGAGCTTCCCGGCGCGTCGCTCCACCGCTTCGACGTCGTGCAGACGCCCGGGGCCGTTCGCCACCTGCGGCTCACGCCCGAGGACATGCGCGACCCCGAGCGGATGAAGGAGCTCCTCGGCCGCTGACGCCGTACCCCTGCGCAAACGCGCGGTTGCGAGAGCCGGGCGGACGATGCAATAACCAAAATCCCGCCCGCCCCGGCGGAATCATTCTCGGGAGGACTCCATGAAGAAGCCAGTCATCGTCAGCGCGGTGCGCACCGCCATCGGCACGCTCGGCGGCGCGATCTCGCAGATTCCCGCGACCGAGCTCGGGGCGATCGCGATTCGTGAGGCGCTTCGTCGTGCCGGAAACCTGCCCGGCGACGCCGTCGACGAGGTCATCATGGGCAACGTGCTGCCGGCGGGCCTCGGCCTGAACCCGACGCGGCCGACGTACCTGAAGGCGGGCATTCCGAAGGAAGTGCCGGGCTACACGATCAACAAGGCGTGCGGGTCGGGTCTCAAGGCGGTGCAGCTCGCCGCGCAGAACATCATGCTCGGCGACGCCGACATCGTCGTCGCCGGCGGCATGGAGAGCATGAGCGGCGCGCCGTACATCCTCTCGAAGGCGCGCTTCGGCTACCGCATGGGCCACGAGCAGGTGATCGATTCCATGATCGCCGACGGCCTCACCTGCCCGGTCACGCTCGTCCACATGGGCATCACCGCGGAGAACATCGCCGATAAGTACGGCATCTCGCGCCAGGAGCAGGACGAGTTCGCCGCCGACAGCCAGAACAAGACCGCGGCCGCGATCAAGAGCGGCAAGTTCAAGCGCGAGATCGTGCCGATCGAGATCCCTGCGAAGAAGGGCGACCCGATCAAGTTCGACACCGACGAGCACCCGCGCGGTGAGACGTCGGCCGAGAAGCTCGCCGGCCTGAAGCCCGCGTTCAAGAAGGACGGCAGCGTGACCGCCGCGAGCGCGTCCGGCATCAACGACGGCGCTGCGGCGGTCGTCGTGATGTCCGAGGAGGGCGCGAAGCGCGCCAACCTCCCGATCCTCGCGTACATCCGCTCTTACGGATCGGCGGGCGTCGATCCGTCGATCATGGGCATGGGCCCGTGGCCGGCGTCGGAGAAGGCGCTCGAGCGCGCCGGCCTCCGCAAGGAGGAGATCGACCTCTGGGAGCTCAACGAGGCGTTCGCGGCGCAGTCGCTCGGCGTCCTGCGCGAGCTGCGCATCCCGAGGAACCGCGTGAACGTGAACGGCGGCGCCATCGCGCTCGGCCATCCGATTGGCGCGAGCGGCGCGCGCATCCTGGTGACCCTGCTTCACGCGATGCAAGATCGCGACGCGAAGCTCGGCGTCGCGTCGCTCTGCATCGGCGGCGGGCAGGGCATCTCGATGGTGCTCGAGCGCTGACCGGGTCGGCGCTGCAGCGGAACCGGCAGTAGTCGTGGCGGTCGCGGCCTTCTTCGACGTCGACGGCACGCTGATCGCGAAGAACTCCGGTCCGCTCTACATGCGATTCCTGCGGCGTCGCGGCGAGATCCGCCGCCGCGACGCCGTCCGGACCATCTACTACTTCCTCAAGTACCGCTTGAATCTGCTCGACATCGAGCAGGCCCTCGCGCAGTCGAGCAACTGGATCCGCGGGCGGCGCGAGGCCGACATCGCCGAGCACTGCCGCGTCTGGTACCGCGAGATGGTGCGGCAGTATCTCGTCCCCGAGATGATCCGGAAGGTCGAGGAGCATCGCGCCGCCGGGCACCTCGTGGCGCTCCTCTCGAGCACGACGAACTACCTCGCCGATCCGCTCGCGGAGGAGCTCGGCATCGAGCACCTGCTGGTGACGAAGCTCGTCGTCGTCGACGGCTGCTTCACCGGCGAGGTGGAGCGGCCGCTCTGCTACGGGCACGGCAAGCTCCATTGGGCGCGCCGCTTCGCCGAGCAGCACGGCGTCGACCTCGGCGCGAGCTTCTTCTATACCGATTCGGTGACCGACGTTCCCATGCTCGAGATGGTCGGGCATCCGCAGGTCGTGAACCCCGACCCCATCCTGCGCCGGATGGCGCGCCGCCGCGGCTGGCACATCGTGCCGCTCGAGGCCGTGCGCACGGCCGCGCACGCGTGACGGTCGTCTGATGGCGCGCAAGCGACGCGGCGACGGGGGCACCGGCTGGCTCATCGCGGGCGCGCTCGTGCTCGCGGCGGTCGTCGCCTGGTGGTGGTTCGGCGCGCGCCGTGCCGAGGCGCCGGCGCTGCCCGGCAACATGCCGGGCGCGCGCGTGATCGCCGAGCCGCCGGCGGAGCATCACGAGGACATCACGACGAAGGACAAGCAGGAGCTCGACCGCATCCTTCGCGAGCGCGCGCCGGGCGCGGGGCAGTAACGCCGCCGCGTCCCGTCTGATGCCGTCGATCCGCGACGACCTCTTTCCAGCACATTGGGATCCTAAGCTTAGAATTCCACGTGGACAAGTTGTCGCG
>JADMIO010703139.1_pt1 | contig 77765 bp, 50 predicted proteins | sample 8958161 | NCBI WGS metagenome assembly JADMIO01 (sample SAMN16585339, study PRJNA669376) | soil metagenome | isolation source: Crop rotation soil | place: USA: Cullars Rotation, Alabama | collected 2011
CGCGACAACTTGTCCACGTGGAATTCTAAGCTTAGGATCCCAATGTGCTGGAAAGAACTTTTACATTTACTTTCTCTTTTTTTATTTCTCACCAGTACAGTTAATGTTTTTTCGCAGACAGCCTATGAAGGGTTTGGCTCCCAGGCCGTCGGTGGATCAAACAGTACAACAGTCTATCATGTAACCAACCTGAATTCATCAGGAGCAGGTTCATTAGCTAATGGGATAGGCAGTAACAGAACAATCGTATTTGATGTATCTGGAACGATAACGGGAAGGTTTGACCTGGCTAACATAAGTTACCTGACTATCGATGCAAGTGGGAGAGATATTACCATCAATAATAATAATAATGGAGATGCCATTAGTTTCGATGGAGCTAATACACATCATTGTATTTTGAAAAATGTTCACGTCACCAATGCAGGCGGCGATGGAATAAACGTAGTAGACGGAGCGCATGATATTATGATAACCAATTGTACATCCTGGGGCAACCGTGATGGAAATATAGACGTGGCAGGAGATAACAGTGGGGTTACCAAGAATGTAACCGTACAATGGTGTATAATCGGGGGTGGAGCTGCTAATAATTCTTCTTATTCAGGTTGCCAGCTGATAACCGGTCAAAACGTAAGTTCACATCACAATTTATTTGTGCCGGCTACAGTAGGTGGAGTTGGAGAAAGATGTCCGCTGGTGCATTGTAACTATTCTCCTGTGGGAAGTCCTAATGCGGATCTTAGAAATAACCTGATCTGGCGATTTGGTCGTGATAATGGAACCGGTTCGGGATTTGGAATTGATATCGCCTACGGCGCGGCCGGTAATGCAATCAACAATTATGTTTATACTACCGGAGGAAGCACTGGCAACAGTGTTACAACCAGTGCTTATGGCGAACCATCGGGTTCAATGTATGCAGCAGGGAATGTATCAGGTAATACTGGTGTGAATGCCAACAGCCAGAGTAACCACGCACTTTATACAATAGCGGCCCAGTATGCGGTCACCACACAGGATGCTTGTACTGCCGCACAAATGGTACTTGCGAGTGCAGGTCCTTCGCCGCGAAATTCAGTTGACCTTGGATTTGTGAGTGGAATTACTTTGCCTAACTGTTCATCTACTCCAATCAATCAACCCCCGGTTGCCAACGCCGGCAGCAATATAACAATGACTTTGCCGACTAATTCTGCGACATTGAGCGGAAGTGCTACTGACGCTGATGGTACGATAGCAAGCTATGCATGGACCCGTGTAAGTGGACCAACAACATTCACTCTCGGTTCTGCCAATGCTGCTGTAACTACATTGACGGGTCTTGTTCAGGGCACCTATGTATTCCGTTTGACCGCAACCGATGACGATGGTGCGACGGGAACAGATGACGTAACAGTAACAGTAAATGCTGCTGTTAACCTGGCTCCGACAGCCAATGCCGGCAGTGATGTAACATTGACCTTACCAACTAACTCAACAACACTCCTGGGTAGTGGCACCGATGCGGATGGTACGATAGCCAGTTATGCATGGACAAGAGTAAGCGGACCCACAACGTATACATTAGGAAGTCCGAATGCAGCAACAACTTCGTTAACCAATCTTGTAGCCGGAACTTATGTATTCAGGTTAACGGTTACCGATAATGGTGGAGCAACCGGAACAGACAATGTAACAGTAACTGTCAGCGCACCGGCGAACATTGCGCCCACAGCCAATGCCGGAAGCGATATCACATTGACCTTACCGACAAACTCAACTGCATTAAATGGAAGTGGTGCAGATGCGGATGGTACGGTCGCCAGCTATGCATGGACGAGAGTAAGCGGCCCGACTACTTACACTCTCGGAACTCCGAACGCAGCATCAACAACATTGACAGGCCTGGTACAGGGAACTTATGTATTCAGGTTGACGGTAACAGACAATGGTGGTGCAACAGGAACAGATAATGTAACTGTTACAGTGAATGCAGCGCCTAACCAGCCGCCGACAGCCAATGCAGGAAGTGATATAACATTGACCTTGCCTACCAACTCAACAGCATTGAATGGTAGTGGTGCAGATGCAGATGGAACAATCGCCAGCTATGCTTGGGCAAGAGTAAGCGGCCCTACAACTTATACTTTAGGAACGCCAAATGCCGCAACAACCACGTTAACCGGGCTTGTACAGGGAACTTATGTGTTCAGGCTGACTGTAACAGATAATAGCGGTGCAACCGCAACAGATAACGTAACAGTTACTGTAAACGCAGCGCCAAATCAACCGCCGACAGCAAATGCCGGTAGCGATATTACGTTGACCTTGCCCACGAATTCAACTTCCCTTGTTGGAAGCGGAAGCGATCCTGATGGCACGATAGCCAGTTATGCATGGGCAAGAGTGAGCGGTCCTGCAACTTATACTTTGGGAACTGCTAATGCTGCAACAACAACGTTAACCGGACTGGTACAGGGAATTTATGTATTCAGGTTGACTGTAACCGATAACAGCGGTGCAACTGCAACAGATAACGTAACAGTAACTGTTAATGCAGCACCTAACCAGCCACCGACTGCGAATGCCGGTAACAATATAACAATAACGTTGCCTACGAATTCAACATCATTGGTCGGTAGCGGAGCCGATGCTGACGGAACGATCACCGGCTATGCATGGACGCGGATAAGCGGACCTGCAACGTATACACTTGGTACCGCTAACGCGGCTACGACAACCTTGACAAATCTTGTACAAGGTGTATATACATTCAGATTAACTGTAACAGATAATAGTGGTGCTACCGGGACAGATGATGTAACTGTCACTGTAAATGCGGCGGCTAACCAACCGCCTACAGCTGACGCCGGCAGCAATATTGTGATCACATTGCCGACAAACTCAACCACGTTGAACGGTAGTGGAGCAGATCCCGATGGAACGATCACATCCTATGCGTGGACAAGAGTGAGTGGACCGGCTCAATATACTTTGGCGAATGCAAATGCTGCATCAACTGGCCTGTCTAACCTGGTGCAGGGAACATATGTATTCCGTTTAACAGTAACAGATAACAGTGGAGCAACGGCCACGGACGACGTAACAGTCACTGTCAACGCATCTGCACCTTCTAACCAGGCGCCGGTTGCGATCGCAGGTAATAATGTTACCCTTAACCTGCCGACAAACGCAACGACATTAAATGGGACAGGTTCATTCGACCCGGATGGAACTATTGCAAGCTATGCATGGTCGAAGGTGAGTGGCCCTGCTACATATACATTGGCTAATGCTAATGCAGCAACCACTAACTTATCTAACCTCGTTGCAGGGACCTATGTGTTCCAGCTTACAGTGACAGATAATAGTGGAGCTACCGACGATGATAACATAACAATCATAGTTAGTTCTGTTCCTAACCAACCGCCATCAGCCAACGCTGGTAATAATATCACACTGACCCTTCCATTGAACTCAACCAATTTGAATGGTGGAAGCTCAACGGATGCTGATGGAACAATAGTAAGTTATGCGTGGACAAGAGTTAGTGGTCCTGCAACTTATACACTCGCAAATGCTAACGCAGCAGCAACCGGCTTAAGCAACCTGGTAGCGGGTACGTATGTGTTCAGGCTGACAGTTACCGACAACGATGGAGCATCTTCAACTGATGACATCACCGTAACTGTAAACCCTGCAGCTAACCAATCACCGACAGCAAATGCTGGTAGTGATGTAACATTGACTCTCCCAATTAACTCAACCATACTTGCAGGTAGTGGTTATGATCCTGATGGAACAATTGCAAGTTATGCGTGGGCAAGAGTGAGTGGACCTACAACATTCACTTTAGTTAATGCTAATGCCGCATCAACAGCATTGAATGGGTTAGTGCAAGGGGTCTATGTTTTCAGATTAACTGTAACTGATAATAGCGGTGCAACGGCTACCGATAATGTAACGATAACTGTCAATGCAGGTACGCCGCCAGCGAACCAACCTCCGACTGCAAATGCTGGCAGCGATGTGACAATTACATTGCCATTAAACTCAACTATGCTTACAGGTAGTGGTTACGATCCTGATGGAACGATAGCCAGCTATGCATGGACAAGAGTAAGTGGACCGACTACGTTTACGTTGGTAAATGCTAACGCGGCTGTAACGGGACTAAATGGTCTCGTACAAGGAACCTATGTATTCAGACTTACAGTAACTGATAACAGCGGCGCAACTGCAACTGACAATGTAACGATCACTGTCAATGCATCAACACCGCCAACTAACCAGGCACCGACAGCAAATGCGGGTAGCGATATCACGATCGTGTTGCCAATCAATTCAACAATATTGACAGGTAGCGGTTATGATCCCGATGGAACTATTGCAAGCTATGCATGGAGCTGGGTCAGTGGTCCTGCTACTTACACGATCGTAAACGCCAGCAGCGCAGCGACAGGATTAAATGGTCTCATACAAGGAACTTATGTATTCAGATTAACAGTTACCGATAACAGCGGCGCAACTGCAACGGATAATGTGACCGTGATTGTAAGCGCTTCAAATAACCAGGCCCCGACAGCCAATGCCGGTGCTGACATCACTATCACCTTACCGACCAACACAACTACCCTCTATGGTAGTGGTAATGATCCGGATGGTACGATAGCAAGTTATACATGGGCAAAGATCAGTGGACCGACAGCTTACACGCTGGCAAATACGGGCTCAGCAACGACAGGTTTATATAACCTCGTCCAGGGAACATATGTATTCAGGTTAACTGTAACAGATAATCGTGGTGCTACCGCAACAGATAATGTGACAGTAACTGTCAATGCAGCCGTTCCGACGGGTAACCTGCCGCCGGTTGCGCGAACTGAAAATGATATCACGATAACCTTACCTGTTAACACCACACTGGTGCATGGTAACTCGTCTTCAGATCCCGATGGTGTGATCGTGACTTATGCATGGACTCAGTTGTCCGGACCGGGCACTGCCGTCATAACAAATGGCAGCACTTCCGTTGCAACTATGTCTGATCTGACAACGGGTATCTATACATTCGAGTTGAAGGTGACTGACAACGGTGGCGCTTCTTCTACGAAGACGATCAAAGTCACGGTCGACAACCAAACTGATCCGAAGCCGTTCATGAAGATCTATCCAAACCCGACTTCAGGTGTGTTGAACCTGCAGTATGTTGAAAACAGGAATGGTAAATTCAGGATCATGATCTATGATGCAAACAGGAGATTGATGAAAGATGAATTAATCGATAAGAGCCAGGTGTCAATTACAAAGACAATGGATGTAAGCCTTTTTGGAGCTGGTGTATACTTCATCGAGGTGATGGCACCCGATAACAGCGCTAAAGCGGTAATGCAGTTTGCAAAGATGTAATAAGAAAGCAATCGAATGATAACTATAACAGCAGGTGAGTTTTCACCTGCTGTTTTTTTTTAGTTACACAGAGCGCTAAGTAGAAAATCTCCGTGGACCTCCGTGCCTTCTCCGCGGCCCTCTGCGTCCCAAGACTTTGGAATCGGATGCAACCTGACTTACGGATATCAGATAAATATTCTATTCCCGTAACTATAGTTCTCCCTGAATTCCTTTGGCGTGCAGCCTTTTTTCTTTTTAAATAAGCGGTTGAAGTTTGAAATATTATTGAAGCCGCAGTTATAAGCAACTTCCGAAACTGATTGCGTTGTATCTATTAAAAGCCTTGACGCATGGCCAAGTCTCATTTCAAGCAAGCTGTCCATAAACGTAATCCCTGTCCGTGTTTTAAAAAACCGGCTGAATGACACATCAGTCATGTTTGCCAGCCTGGCTACCTCCGTCAAGGTGATCGCCTTTTGGAAGTTCTGGTTCATATAATCAACCGCTTTCCCGATCCGGCGACTGTTGTAAGAGAACTCGACATTATTAAATGTAGAGTCGGACAAGGTATGCATGTTGCGGGATATCGAAAGATCATGAAGAATGGACATAAGCTCAAGCACCGAATCAAAGCCCTGCTTTTGATTTAGGACCAACAGGCGGGGAGTTATCTGGTCAATTGTCTGCCTGGAAAACAAGATGCCTCGGGCTGACCGTTCCAGCATATTGCGGATAAATCCCAATTGATTTCTTCTTAGCAACTTTTCATCGAACAGGTCTTTATGAAACTGGATGGTGACCTCGCGGATCTCTTTGCTTGTACATTTATGTGTTTGCCAAACATGCGGAAGGTTTGAGCCGACCAATACCAATTCAGCATCATCAATTTCGCCAATATGGTCGCCCACCACGCGTTTGGCACCTTTTCCATTAAGAATAAAATTCAGCTCCAACTCTTCGTGGCTATGCAAGGGAAAATCAAATTCCGATTTTATCCTGGTAAAAATGGTGAAGCAATCACTGCTTGTTAATGGCGTTATCTCCCTTAAGATATTTGTTTGCATGACACTTAATATCGGATAAAATTATAAAAAATAAGATAAAATAGTATTATACAAAAACAATTTGTACCGCAATCAGTTCTATTTTCTTAAGTAGGCGAGTATATGTTTTCGAAAAGAATAGATCGCGGCACGAGATAAAGCATTATGTTTTGCTAAAATAGTATTAGTTAGCGGTTGAGAATGAATCCTACATTTGGGTAGACGGTGATCTAATTATAACATATTTGAACTTGCAATCGGTTACAAAGCGGCAATCTTATTAGAATTGGATATTTTTATTCGATATTTCTGCAATCGGTTGCAATTTCAGAAAAACTCCTAAATTAGCTTAAAATCTTGCTATATGAGAAAGACAATGCTCTGTCAGGCGACAGCGGTTATGTGTGCCTGCCTTCTTATTTCTGCTATTACTTTCGCCCAAACAAAATCTATCTCCGGAAAAGTATCTGATGAAACAGGTAAGCCACTCGAAGGCGCTACTATCAGTCAAAAAGGAGGAACAGCTGTTACAACCACTAACAGTCAAGGGGCATTCAAACTCGATGTTACTTCCATTGCAAAAGTGTTGGTGATTACTTATGTGGGTATGGAAGATCTTGAAGTAGTTATTAATAACCGGTCAACGATTTCGGTAACATTGAAAACCGCTGATTCAAAACTTGGTGAAGTAGTAGTAGTTGGGTATGGAAAAGCAAGAAGAGCCAACCTGACTTCAGCGCAAACCTCCGTTTCAGCAAAAGACATTGAAAAAACCATAAACACAACTATTGAACAGGCCATACAAGGTCGTGCTGCCAGCGTATATGTTACTCAAAATTCCGGGCAGCCAGGTGGTGGTATATCGGTGAATATAAGAGGTATCAGTACCATCAGCGGAAACACTGAACCATTGTACGTGATTGACGGGGTACAACTTCAGGGTGGAGGAACTACCAACTCAACAAATCCCTTATCATCGTTAAATCCTGCTGATATTGAAGATATACAAATATTACAGGGACCATCGGCTACTGCTATTTATGGTTCACGTGGTACGAATGGAGTTGTGCTTATTAATACAAAACGCGGTAAGTCGGGGGAAAGTAGATTGAGTTATAATGCTCAATTTAATCTCCAGACACCTCCGAAATCGATAGGTGTAATGAACTTGCGGCAATACGCCCAGATGTCAAATGAATTTCATGCCTTGGCAGGCGGTAATTCACCGGAAGAATGGAGAGATCCTTCCATTTTAGGAACAGGAACTGATTGGCAAGATGAAATGTTCAATAATGCTGCCATGCACAAGCATCAGTTAGGCGTGAGCGGCGGAAATAACACGACTACTTACTATATGTCTGGTGAATATTTGAAACAGGAAGGCGTAGCCAAAGGCTCAGGTTTTGACCGGTATGGGTTTCGTATAAATCTTGATAATAAACCGAGAGAATGGATAACGCTTGGCGCTAATCTTAGTTTTAATCAAACAAACGAAACAATTACGACGAGTTCGGAAAGCGTTATTTCAGATGCTTTACAAATAACTCCGCAGGTTCCTGTTAAAAATCTAAATGGCGAATGGGGGGGAGGTGACGTTGTGAATGGCGCCAATCAATTTACCCCGGTCAATCCTATAGCTATAGCAAGCTTAAGAAGCAATACTAACAGGAGAAGACAATTCTGGGGCGGTCTAAATCTTGGTATAACTATTACAAAAGGTCTTACGTTCAGAAGCTCATTTAATACGGATATTAATTATTCCAATTCCGTATACTTCAATCCAACTTATAGTATTGGTTGGGCTGTAAATAACAATGCTACCTTGAGTGAGTTTGTAGGAATGAGTACCTATTGGAACTGGAATCAACTCCTGGAATACAACAAACAAATTGGCAAGCATAATGTAGGTTTAATGGTAAGTCATGAATCACAGGAATCAAAATGGAAGAATTTAAGTGCCAGCCGTTCAGGATTTCTTACCAATAATATATTTGATCTGAACGCCGGTGCTCCACCTGGTACGAATGGCGGAGGCTCGGGCCCCTGGGCAATGGAGTCTTATTTAGGAAGGATCAATTACAATTATGATAACAGGTACCTGCTGACAGCTACTTACAGGAGAGACGGATCTTCTAACTTCGGTCCGGGCAATCAATGGGGAGTTTTCCCTTCTATATCTGGGGCATGGAGAATTTCACAAGAGAAATTCTTTAATGTTGCTTTCATCAGTGAACTTAAATTAAGATTTGAAACCGGCTTGACAGGCAGCCAGGGTAATGGGTCAGGAATTTATTCACCATTAATTTCAGGTATTTCTGATATCGGCAGTGGCTTCTTACCTGGCAGGTATGGTAACTCAGCAACACAATGGGAAGAAACGAGAACGGATAATATTGGATTTAATATAGGGTTGCTGAAAAACAGGATCTCTGCGGAATTCGATTATTATATAAAAAATACCAATAACCTCCTTATGGATAATCCCCTGCCATTTTATATGGGTACAGATGGCCAGGGTTCAGTGGCCAATCCAAGAGTAAATATTGGAGAAATGCAAACAAAAGGATGGGGCTTCACTATCAATACAAGTAATATTAATAAAAGAGATTTCAAATGGCAATCAAGCCTGAATCTCTCGCACTTTCAGTCAGAGGTTACTAAGTTCTATTCCGATGCTGCCGTGATAGACCGTACATCAACATGGTATGATAACTGGTCACAAACATGGACGCAAAGAGCAGCGGTAGGTCTAGTGCCATGGTTATTCCGCGGATACATTGCGGAAGGATTGTTCCAGTCTGTTGAAGAAATAAATGCAAGCCCTGTAAGAGTTGATGGCAATGGTGTCAGGTACCCGACAAGTCCGACTGGTGTTTGGGTTGGAGATGTTAAGTACAGGGATATCAACGGAGATAAAAAAATTGATGCCAGTGATATAACAAACATTGGCAATCCCTGGCCAAAACTGTTTGGAGGCTTTACCAATACGTTTACTTACAAATCATTTGATTTAAGCATACTCATTACCGGAACTTTTGGAAATGATATTTACAATATGCTTGCGATGTCCAATTCCAAAACAAACAGGTTTTATACCAGCAGGAACTTAATGGTTGATGCCCTGAACTATGCACGATTGATTGACAAGAATGGCAAAACAGTTATTGCAAACCCGGGAACCAACATTCCAAGGATAACCGGTTCTACAATACCTTATGATAATAATTATAATGTAATCAGCACCCGGTGGATAGAAGATGGTTCATTTGTCAGGTTGAAGAATGTTTCACTTTCTTATACGCTGCCAGCTTCCATTATATCCAAACAAAAAATAGTCAAAGGGATAAAAGCAACAGCAGGCGCTCAAAACCTTCTCACATTTACAGATTATACCGGGTATGATCCGGAAGTGGGGGCTTCGGTAGGAGCGAATGTAAATGCAAATAACCAGGCTATCGGGCTTGATTATGGCCGTTATCCTTTAACCCGTATTTACACATTCAGTTTAAGCATCAACTTTTAAACTTTAAAGAAATGAAGAATATCAATATAAAGAAAATACATTGGTTGCCCTGCCTCGTATTGACAATTGCTTTGCTGGCTGGTTGTAAAAAAACTTTTATCGAAAGGCCACCGACAGATGCAATCGTGGATGTCAATTTTTATAAAACGGATGAACAATTAGCAGCGGCGACAGCTCTTTTGTATAATAAAATATGGTTTGATTTTAATGACAATCCGAATTTCAGCTTTGGCGACATCCGTGCAGGTGTTACTTACAGGGGTTATAATGAAAGACCGAATGTCGAGTTTAGCACAAATGATATTACGCCGGAAAACGTCAAGGCATGGAAGGCATTGTTTATTACCGTAGGACAGGCCAACCTTCTTATCGCCAACGTTAACAAGTATGCAGGAGCCGGAACATCAGAACTGGCAAGAAAGACAGCCATTGCTGAAGCGAGATTTATGAGAGCAGTCGCATACCGGTATTTGGTAATGAACTGGGGTGAAGTTCCGATTATTGAAAAGAACCTTGATTTATTGAAGGATCCCACAGTAACAAAAAATACAGTACCAAGTATCTGGCGTTTTCTTACAAGAGAGATGCGGGCAGTTGTTGAAGATTTACCCCTGGCTTCCACTCCGGGAAGAGTTACAAAATGGTCAGCGGAAGGAATGTTGGCCCGTTTTTATTTGGTTAGATCCGGAGTTGAATCTTCCGGAGGTGCGAGAAAACAATTATTTCTTGATAGCGCTAAATACTATTCGCAAAGAGTAATTCAGAATAGCGGGAAAGTTTTAAAAACCAAATACGAAGATTTATTTATATACCCATACGATAATAACAGCGAATCGCTATTTGAATTGCAATGGGTATTCCTGCCGGGCAATGCAGGATATGGTTATGGAAACAGTGCACCATCAAACCTTAACTGCAGTAATGATGTAAGCGGTTCCGGCGGAGATGGCTGGGGCGGAGATAAAGCTGCCACCTGGTGGATGCTAAGCCAATATGAAGGATTTACCGCTATCGGTACCGATACATTATCCGGCCGCACGCTTGATCAACGATTAAAAGCAACCTTTTACATGCCAGGGTTTAAATATCCTGAAATATCCAGTAAAGTTGGAACTGTAATAACGAAACCGTTTGTATTTCCATTTACGAATGATGCTCAACGCAATTTTGCCTGTATAAAGAAATATTGCATTGGACGGGGAGATGATATTGGAATTCCCAACCTTGAGCAGCAACGTTACCCTAACAATACATATATGATGCGTTTGGCAGAAATGTATCTTATATATGTAGAAGCGGCACTTGGCAACACTGCGTCAACATCCGATCCGGTGGCTGTGCAATATTTTAATACCATTCGAAACAGGGCGGGCCTGCCAAACTATGGAGATCCGGTTACAGGAAATCCTCTCCCTATAACTCTTGACGCAATTTTGAAAGAGAGATTTAAAGAGTTTGCAGTAGAAGCAATGGCCTGGTACGATTTTGTAAGCCTTCACTATTGGAACCCGCAAAAAGCTTACAGCATTTTAAATTCCCAAGACAGGGGGTTCTATTGGATCACTCCTGATAATATGACCACTCCTTCAAACTGGGTCATAGTGAAAACACCCTGGGCTAATCCGCCGGCTAACCCAAGGTTGATTAATGCCAATGCAGGAAACTTCAGGATACCTATTCCATCAGTAGAGACGGCGCAGGCTCCGTGGTTAAGCAATGCAGCTATTGATTATCCATAAACGGTATTAAAATTTTTAATAAAAAAATTACGTTTCAAATGAAATCTATAAATAAAATATTACTGATAGGGGTGATGATGGCAGTAAGTGCAACAGGTTTATTTATTTCCTGTACAAAGGACAAGTCTGGCGGAAGCCCCTCGATAAGCTATGTCAGAATTACAAGACCTGAATCATCTGACTCTTTATTGGCCGGCGCCGGCCAGGGGCAGCTTATTGCAATTATGGGTAAAGATTTGCAGGATGCAGTCCAGGTTTGGTTTAATGACCAGCAGGCAGTACTGACTCCCACGTATATTACCAACACATCACTTCTTGTACGGGTTCCCAGTCAAATACCTACTGTCGTCTCCAACAAGTTGAAAATTATTTTCAAAAATGGGTTTGTGTTACTATACACTTTTGAAGTGCAGATCAGCGCACCTGTAGTGAGCGCTATGACTTGTGAGTATGTGAAAGAAGGACAAGTTGCAACCATTACGGGCAATTTCTTTTATGCGCCTTTATCGGTGAAATTTGCTGGCGGTGTTACAGGTACTATTACTTCTGTCACCGACCGGGAGATAAATGTAACAGTTCCTGCTGGTGCACAACCAGGGCAGATAACCGTAACTACAAACTTCGGTGAAACGAAATCCAATTTTTGGTTTAGAGATAACAGGAATTTACTTATTACGAATGATCCCTGGACAGGATGGTGGGGACAAGCCATGGTGGTTAGTGGAACTGACCCATTGGCAATAAATGGCAATTTTAGCCGGATAACGCAAAATATCGGTCCATGGGCATGGACTGAATGGATTGGCGGTAAAGAAGATGCTTTAGCAACAAGTCATAATTTGCCTGACGAAGCGGTTCTGATCCCGAACAAGTACAATTTGAAATTTGAGATCAATACATTGAAGCCTTTCAATGGAAACAGGATCAAAATCATGATCGGCCAGGTGAATGGACCTGATCCTAACTGGGATACTGAACCTTATTACTGGGAACCTCCTTTTAATACCGGCGGCAAATGGCAAACAGTGACAATTCCTTTCAATGAAGTGGTAGCTCATTATGTTACCAATTGGGGAATCCGTCCGCAAGGTTACGGTGTTAAGGTCTGGTTCCATGGTCCCGGTGCTGTCGATGCGGATATCGCATTTGACAATTTAAGAGTAGTTCCAAAGGTTATCCCATAAATGAAATATAGCCGAACCGCATATAAATCATAAGTATGATAAAGACATTTAATAAAACTCTGCTTTCTATTAGCTGCCTGTTTATGGCTGTTGCTGGATTGGTATCATGCGACAAAAATGATAACAATACAACATCCGATAAGATCGAGTTATTGAGTTTTGGACCAACAGGAGCAAAGCACGGAGATACTCTCCGCTTTATAGGTTACAATCTTGATAAGGTTACTTCTATCAAGTTTACCGGCATCAATGCGGTAATAGATAAGGCAGCTTTCAAATTGCAGCAGTCAGATTTGATTCTGGTAATTGTACCACAAGCTGCGGAAAAGGGTTACGTGACGTTGACAACTCCCCAGGGGGATATAGTAACAAAAACACAATTGAACCTGGCAGTGACAATCGCAGTTACGTCAATTACAGCGCAGGCTCGCCCCGGAGAAAATGTTACCATTAGCGGTAGCTATCTGAATTGGGTCACCAAAATCACCTTTCCCAGGGATAAAGTTGTTACAAGTTTCGTGAGCCAATCATTCAACCAGATCGTTGTTAAAATACCTGATAATGCTGAAACCGGGCGGTTAGATCTCAGGTATCTTGGAACAGACTCGGCTAACCTGACCACTGACACATTACGTGTTACTCTCCCGGTTGCGGTATCATTTGCACCGAACCCGGTTAAACACCAAACAAACGTAACTATTACAGGAACAAACCTCGATCTCACCAAAAAAGTCATATTTACTAATGTAGCTTCACCTGTTACAACTTTTGTAAGTCAATCTGCAACACAATTGGTAATTAATGTTCCTGCCGCAACCAAGAAAGGTAAAGTAACATTAGAAGCCGCTTCAGGAGTTCAAACCGTATCGGCCGCTGATTTAGATGTACTGTTACCATCTGTTACAAATATGACACCTAATCCAATTGCTCCAGGGGCTAATCTTACTGTTGCCGGAACGAATCTTGATCTAGTTACTTCCATTACATTTGAGAACAGACCTGCCGTTACAACATTCGTCAGTCAAACAGCTTCACAGATTGTGGTAGCAACCCCCGTTGGAATGGCGGCGGGTAAAATAACATTAGGTGTGTTGAATTCAACCGTCACGGTTCAGTCGGCAAATGTTTTAGATATACTCGGCGGTCCTCCTCCACCAACAGTTGCACTCCCTTTTTATGATGAAGGTGTTTCTACCAATTGGACAAACACAGGTTGGATAGGTGGCGGATGGGGGGGTAATGTAGATTTTAATAATCCTACTCCTGTAAGAGTTGGTGCAAAATCTGCCAAGATTACTTATGTAGGAGGCTATGGTTCACCAATGCAATTGGGTGGCAACAATATCAATATGGCACCCTACACCAATTTTAAAATTTCTATTTATGGAGGCCCGGGTACTGCTGGCAAAAAAGTTAACATTGTGTTTAACGGTTCCGGCGGCTATCAAATCACCCTGGGAACTGAAGGTCAATGGACCGATTATTCTATTCCCCGGTCAAGTATTTCAGCTGCCAATACTTTAAGTGAAATATGGATACAGGAATTTAGCGGTGTTGGATTTATCATCTACGTAGATGCTATGGGTTTGAATTGATTGAAGTAATAACATATGAACCTGGTTGTTGTTGATGCAGCATCCGGACAAGGATAAATTTTTTCTCATAAGCAGTTAGTTTTTATAGTCGTTTCTGGATTGAAAGCTTTTCTTGTTCAGAAACGACTTTTTCTAGAGGCATCATGGATTTTTTTAAGAAATACCAGTTTCTTCCGGCGACTATTGCAGTTAGTGTATGCTTTTGTTTCTTCAAAGCCGGGGCCAACCAGTTGCCTTCTGATAAAAATGCGACAAAGGAAACGATCAATCTTTTTAATAATCTGAAAAGACTGGCGACGAAGGGATTCATGTTTGGTCACCAGGATGATCTTGCTTATGGCGTTGGGTGGAAATATGATGCTTCGTTGGGATCAGCAGGAAGAAGTGATATTAAAGATGTGACAGGAGATTATCCTGCAGTATATGGATGGGAACTTGGCCGAATTGAAATTGATAGTCCCAACAATCTTGATAGCGTCCCATTCGATAGAATGAAGGAATACATCAGGACAGGATATGAAAGAGGCGGAGTTATTACAATCAGCTGGCATCTTAATAATCCATTGACAGGTAAAACCGCATGGAATCCTGCAGAAGGAACGATTGCATCCATTCTTCCTCGTGGAAGCAAGCACGAACTTTTCAAAACATGGCTTGACAAGATTGCTGCATTCATGAACCAATTAAAGGGTACAAGAGGTGAATATATCCCGGTCATCTTTCGTCCTTATCATGAATTAAATGGCAATTGGTTTTGGTGGGGAGGAAAGAACAGTACCGATGATGAATTCAAGCGTCTTTGGATATTTACCGTTAGCTATTTAAGAAATGAAAAAAAGATTCATCACTTGTTATACGCGTATAACACTGATCGGTATTCTTCAAGGGAAGAGTATTTGCAAAAGTATCCCGGTGATGAATGGGTCGATGTGATTGGCTTTGATATCTATCAGCGAAATAGTTCCAATGAAAAGTTTATTGCCGATATCGATAAGATGTTGTCGACCCTCGAATCGATCGCCAAAGAAAAAGATAAAATCGCGGCATTGACTGAATTCGGCGGTAATCTTTCAGACAATAGCTGGTGGACAGGCACATTCCTGAAAGTTCTCTCCAATCATCATATATCATGGGCACTTGGTTGGCGCAATGCAGGTATGAAACGCGGAGGCGAATTTGAATACTATGTTCCCTATAAAGGAGAAGCCACCGCTGCCGACTTTAAGAAATTCTATGATGATGAAAGGACGATTTTTCAAAAAGATATCAGTAATGAAAAAATTTATCAATAATCGTTTAACAAGCAGCAATCGTTAGAACAAGGGTTGCGGGTTGATTCCTCAGCCTGCAACCATCTTTTTGTATCGGTCTGGCCGCTGGACGGCTCGGCCAATAATAAGAACCTGTATTAAAGCGGCCTGACCGTTCGACGATAAACAGAGTAAGTACCATGACAGCGCCCTGACCGCTAAAGAGCCATCAATGAAATTAACGCTAATAGATGCAAGCATAATAGTCCTGTACCTGGTAAGCATGCTAATGATTGGTTGGGTGCTGAGGAAGAAGGCGCGACAGAATAAAGAAAGCTATCTGCTTGGCGGAAAAAAACTACCCTGGTACCTGCTTGGTCTGAGTGATGCATCGGATATGTTTGACATAAGTGGTACGATGTGGATGGTCGCTCTGTGTTTTGTTTATGGAATGAAAAGTATCTGGATCCCGTGGCTATGGCCGGTATTCAACCAGGTATTTAACATGATGTACCTGTCGAAATGGCTAAGACGATCGAATGCTAATACCGGCGCTGAATGGTTGGCAACGAGATTTGGAAAGGTCGGTACAGGAGTGACGGCATCTCATACCGTAGTTGTGGCATTTGCCATTATTGGATGTCTTGGTTTTCTCGCGTATGGGTTTATTGGTTTAGGAAAGTTCATTGAAATATTTGTTCCCTGGAATGTTGTGCAACCTTATATCCCGTTAAACATTTCACCGCAGTACGTGGCTCATTTTTACGGGATTGTTTTTACATTATTTGCCATGTTCTATTCGATACTGGGCGGTATGCATAGTATTGTGCTGGGTGATTTGATCAAATACATCGTGATGACGGTCGGATGTATCTCGATTGCTGTAATTGCTATGATCCATTTGCACGATGGCAACATGTTGAATGTTCCCGATAACTGGTCGAACCCATTTTTCGGATGGCATTTAAGCCTGGATTGGTCAGGCATTGTACCGGATGCCGGTCAAAAAATAATAAATGATGGATTCGAACTATTTGGTTTCTTTTTTATGATGATGTTATTCAAAGGAATTTTTGCTGCGGCTGCAGGACCAGCGCCAAATTATGATATGCAAAAGATCTTATCATCAAGATCGCCAAAGGACGCATCAAAGATGACAGGTTTTGTTTCAATTATATTATTACCTGTTCGTTATTCCATGATCATTGGATTGACGGTACTTGGATTACTTTATTTTAATCAAATGAATCTTTCGGCCGCAGGTGGAACCGATTTTGAAAAAGTTTTACCTGCTGCTATAAATAATTTTCTTCCGCCGGTCATATTGGGGATCGTGTTGACTGGATTACTTGGCGCTTTTATGGGAACTTTTTCGGGTACTTTAAACGCCGCACAGGCCTATATCGTTAATGACATTTACCTGAAGTACATTAATCCAACTGCTTCGAATCGCAGAACAATTTATATGAATTATTTGTCCGGTGTAGTTGTGGTTGTTGCCGGGATTGCTCTCGGATTTATGGTGGCGGATGTAAATACGGCATTGCAGTGGATCGTGTCAGGTCTATATGGCGGTTACATTGCCGCGAATGTTTTTAAATGGTATTGGTGGCGGTTTAATGCGAATGGGTTTTTCTGGGGAATGCTGTTTGGTATTGTACCTGCGATAATGTTGGCCGCCTTAAAGTATTACGGAGTACTGCATGGACTTGATTTGTATTGGTGGCCGGTATTGTTCGGTCTGTCGCTGGTGGGTTGTTTTGTCGGCACATATTCAGCACCAGCAACCGATATGCAAGTATTAAAGAATTTTTATAGTACCGTAAGACCATGGGGATTCTGGAAACCCGTTCATGAAGAGGTGATGAAGGAAAACCCGGCTTTTGAACCAAACAGGCGCTTTAAGCTTGATATGTTCAATGTAGTAATCGGGGTGATTGCACAATGTTGTCTCACGATACTCCCGATGTACATCGTGTTATGGATGAAGCTGCCATTGTTAATAACTGTTCTTATTCTTATCGTGATCGTTTTAATATTAAAAAGAACCTGGTGGGATAAACTGGAAAACTAAAGCGAATCTTTTTATGAGTGGAAATTTTTTTGATAAACTGACAAGCCTGGAAAAAAAGCATGAGCTTTTGCTAACTCGTTGCAACGAGATGGCCGGAACAGGCAACGGCATATTTGATCGCTATCAATATCCTGTATTAACGGCTCAACATACACCGTTGTTTTGGCGATATGATCTCAACGCGGCGACCAATCCTTATTTAATGGAGCGTTTTGGCATTAATGCTGTTTTAAACGCCGGTGCTATCAAATGGAATGATAAATATATTGTGATAGCAAGGGTGGAAGGAACTGATCGTAAGTCTTTCTTTGCAATAGCTGAGAGCCCGAATGGCATTGACAATTTCCGTTTCCGGGATTATCCTGTAAATATGCCCGAGACTTATAATCCCGATAGTAATATTTATGACATCAGGCTGGTGCATCATGAAGATGGATGGATCTACGGTTTGTTCTGTACAGAAAGAAGAGATCCATCTGCCCCGGTGACTGACCAGGCCGCAGCAATCGCTCAGTGCGGCATAGCAAGAACAAAGGACCTGTTAAGCTGGGAACGATTGAATGATCTTGTCACGCCTTCACCGCAACAGCGCAATGTCGTTTTGCATCCTGAATTTGTAAATGGTAAATATGCATTTTATACCCGGCCGCAGGATAGCTTTATCAACGCAGGCAGTGGCGGGGGAATAGGCTTTGGCGTAAGCGATTCTATTGAAAACGCAAGAATTGAAAAAGAAATCGTTATTGATCCCAAAGTTTATCATACGGTATACGAAGCAAAAAATGGATTGGGGCCCGCACCTTTAAAAACCAAATATGGATGGCTTCATTTGGCGCATGGAGTCAGGAATACTGCTGCGGGCCTGCGCTATGTATTGTATATGTTTATGACTGATCTCAACGATGTGACGAAGAGAATTTATAAACCCGGAGGTTATTTTATGGCGCCGGAAGGAGAAGAAAGGGTTGGAGATGTGTCAAACGTTTTGTTCAGCAATGGTTGGATACTGGATGATGATGGCCGGGTGTATATTTATTATGCATCTTCAGATACACGTCTTCATGTAGCAACGTCTACTTTGGATCAATTAGTGGATTACGTGATAAATACTCCTGCTGATGGTTTCAGTTCTTTTGAGTCGGTGAAGACACTGAACCAGTTGATCGACAACAACCATTCAGATGCCGTCATGAACACCATTCCTTCATCAACAAGAAAAAAGAATATTAAGTAAGATGATCATTACAGACAATGTTCTTGCATTATCCCAATTAAGGTCTGAGGTTACAGATGAACTAAACTCTATCCTTGATTACTGGGTAAGAAATACAGTTGACACAAAGTGTGGCGGATTTTACGGAAGTGTTGGCAATGATAATATAGCCGATTCCTCGTCGGCCAAAGGCGTAGTGTTTAACAGCCGAATTCTCTGGAGTTTTTCCGCTGCATATAACCGGTACCATGAACAGGCTTATCTCGACATGGCATCAAGAGCCTACCGTTATATCGTTGATCATTTTATAGACCGCAAATATGGAGGCGCCTATTGGTCCGTCGACAGCCAGGGGACAATGCTCGATGGCAAGAAGCAGATCTATGGCCTTGCTTTTTGCATTTATGGTCTCGCCGAGTATTACAAAGCTTCGAAAGACGATGTCGCCCTTCATCTTGCTGAAGACCTGGTTAATCATATTGAGAAAAATAGTTTTGATAAGAAGAACGGTGGTTACTTCGAGGCATTTACCCAGGGGTGGAAAATGATCGGCGACATGCGGCTGAGTGAAAAAGATCAAAACGAGAAGAAGACAGCAAATACTCACCTGCATGTCGTCGAAGCATACGCCAATCTCTATACGGTTTGCAAGTCAGATAAATTAAAGGAAAGCATCAAACACCTGCTTGATGTTTTTGATCAATATCTTGTCAACAGCGAGAACTGTCATCTAAACCTGTTTATGGATGAAACCTGGAACAGCAAGTCTTCGCTTGTTTCTTACGGTCATGACATTGAAGCGGCATGGCTATTGCTCGATTGCGCTGAAACAATTGGCAACGCAGGTTATATCAGTCGTTTCAAAGAAATGAGTATCCGCCTCGCTGATGCTGCCGCTGAAGGGCTGGACCAAGATGGAGGACTATGGTATGAATATGACGCAGCAAACGATCGTCTGGTCAGGGAAAAACATTCGTGGCCGCAAGCCGAGGCAATGATTGGTTTTATGAATGCTTATCAATTAACCGGGAACGAAAAATATTTGCAGCAATCCCTCAGTGCCTGGGAATTTGTCAAACATAATTTAAAAGATAATCATAACGGCGAATGGTTCTGGGGAGTTAACGCAGATTGTTCAATCATGCAAAAAGAGAAAGCCGGCTTCTGGAAATGTCCTTATCACAATAGCAGGGCCTGCATGGAAATGATGAAACGAATCAATCATGAAATAAATAATAATAAACTATGAGAACGAAGTGGTGCGTTTCAGCCGGTGCGATCGTGGCTTTATTGTTTAATACATTTGCATCCTGCAATAAAGGTGATGGCGGCGGTAACCCGCCGAATCCACCCAATCCCGTTGATACGACAACGGTCAACCCGCAAGTGGATCCCCCGTTGGCCAATACCATTGGTTTTTTCATGGATGATTGGCAACCTAGAAATTTTACCATTCCGGCATCGACAATGGCAGGATCGGCACCCGGTGCAGCAGACTTTACCGTCGAAGTTGACAGAGCAAACGTAATCACTAAAATTCCAAGATCATTTGCGGCAAATAATTCCAATATATGGATGAGCCAACTGATAACTGAAACCGCCTTGATTGATCACCTTACTACGCTTCATCCTCATATCATTCGTTTTCCGGGGGGAAGCATCAGCGATGTATTTTTCTGGAATGCGCAACCTAACACACCACCTGCTGATGCACCTGCACAGCTGGTCAACGCAGATGGTACGACTTCTGCAGCTGGCTATTGGTTTGGAAAAAATACAGCGAGTTGGACCTTGTCGGTGGACAATTACTATAACATGCTCCAGCAAACCAATAACCAGGGTATGATAACTGTCAACTATGGTTATGCACGCTATGGTACCGGACCAAACCCGGCATCAGCTGCGGCCCATCTTGCTGCTGATTGGGTGAGATATGATAATGGAAGAACAAAATACTGGGAGGTCGGCAATGAAAACTTTGGTGACTGGGAAGCAGGTTACCGGATCAATACCTCGACGAACCAGGACGGTCAACCAGCATTTTTGAGCGGTCAATTATATGGTCAGCATTTTAAAATATATGCCGACTCGATGAGAAAGGCTGCACAAGAAATCGGCAAGACCATTTATATCGGCGCAGTGATGAGTGAATCAGCACCTGAATCATGGTGGACGCAAACGGCATCGAATTGGAACACGGGCTTATTCAGCGGCGCTGCCAATACTCCGGACTTTTACATAGTTCACAATTATTATACTCCTTACCAGACAAACGCCACGGCAGATATTATATTGAATACACCGGTTACCGTTACACAGACCATGATGGATTATGTGAAGCAAAGGATAAGCGGTGCATCATTGACACAAAAGCCTGTGATACTCGGCGAATGGAATATTACGTCCATGGGATCCAGGCAACAGGTATCTCATATTAATGGGCTGCATGCCGTCATGATTTTGGGTGAAGCGCTGAAAAATAAATTCGGAATGACAGCACGTTGGGACCTGGCCAATGGGTGGGACAATGGCAATGATCATGGGCTTTTTAATATCGGCGATGAGCCCGATGGTGTACCGAAGTGGAACCCACGGCCCGCATTTTATCAAATGTATTTCTTTCAAAAGTTCTTAGGCGACCGGTTAATTTCGTCGACAGCAACTTCACCTGACCTTGTTAGTTATGCTTCATCATTTACATCTGGTGAGACAAGTGTTGCCCTCATTAACAAAGGTTCCAGCACAAAATCAGTCGAAGTAAGATTCAAGAATTTCAAGAAAGGGGATAATTTCTATTGGTACACCTTGACTGGTGGGGGCGACAATGGTGAGTTTTCCAGAAAGACATTGGTAAACGGAAGTGGTCCGTCCGTGGCTTCTGGTGGGCCGGCCGATTATAAGTCAATAAACCCGTATGCTGCTTCTGCCGGAGGTGGAGTAAGAGTGACTGTCCCGGGACGTGCAGCCGTATACATTGTAGTTGACAAAAAGCCTTAATACCCCCTGCTTAAATACGAAGTTCATTCGACCTTGATCCTTTTCCTTCCTATCTTAGGAAGCTTGTTTAGCTATTGATATAAACCATCGATTAATGATTCAATAAACTGTTATGAAGAAAGCCATCCTCTTGCTACTGCTTGCGAACTATTGTATTTACGCTATTGCTCAAAGCGATCAGCAAAAAGCTGAAGCTCTCCTGAAAAAAATGACATTGGAAGAAAAAGTGGGACAAATGACCCAGGTGACCTTTGCTGTTATTGCAAAGGATGGCTGGGGCGACACAGAAGGCAACATTGATCCTGCTGCACTTAAGAAGGCCATTATTGATCACCACGTGGGCTCGATCCTGAATGTTAACGCCCATGCATTTACGGTTGATAAATGGAACAGCATCATTAAACAGATACAGGATGAATCAAAGAATTCAAGGTTGAAGATCCCCGTGATCTACGGGTTGGATGGCATGCATGGACAAACGTATACGCTTAATTCAACTTTGTTTCCACATAATCTCGCAATGGCTGCAACAAGAAATACATCTTTTGCAATCAGGGCGGCTAAGGTGACGGCGAAAGAACTGCGGGCTTCTGGTGTCCGCTGGAATTTTGCACCGGTGTTGGATATCGGTCGTCAACCACTCTGGTCACGTTTTCCTGAAACCTATGGTGAAGATGTTTATATCGCCAAAACAATGGGAGCTGCGGCGGTAAAGGCATATGAAGAAGACGGTTTGAAAAACACGACAGCTGTTGCAAGTTGTTTGAAACATTATCTCGGTTATTCAGGACCACGAACCGGAAAGGACAGAACACCAGCTTACATTCCAGATATTGAATTACGTGAATATTACCTGCCGTCGTTTCGCGAAGCAGTTAAAGCTGGTGCATCAAGTGTAATGGTCAACTCAGGTGAAATAAACGGCGTACCAGTTCATGCAAGCAAATACCTGTTGACTGATTTATTAAGAAAAGAATTAGGATTCCAGGGAATGATCGTCACAGACTGGGAAGACATTAAGAGATTATATGAAAGACATAACGTGGCTTCATCACCAAGGGAAGCCGTGGCGATGGCTATCAATGCCGGTATAGACATGAGTATGGTGCCAACCGATTTTACGTTTTATGATCTGTTGATTGAAGCAGTAAAGAAAGGCGAGGTGCCAATGAGCAGGATCGATGATGCCGTCAAAAGAATCCTTGTATTGAAATTTAAGGTGGGATTATTTGATAATCCTTATCCGGAAGCCAACGCGAAAAGCAATTTTGGTAAACCTGAATATCAAACCCTCGCATTGGACGCTGCACATGAATCAATGACGTTGTTAAAGAATGAGAATAAAGTATTGCCTTTGTCGAAGACCGGCAAAGTGTTGGTCGCCGGACCTTCTGCACAAAGCATAAGCGCATTGAATGGTTGCTGGAGTTATACCTGGCAGGGAAGAGATGATCAATGGTATCCATCCGATAGTAAAACGATTTACCAGGCGATTGCCGATAAACTGGGAGCTGGCAATGTAACTACAACGACAGGCAAAGGATTTGACAACAAGATGAACTACGATGCGGGTGCATTAACCGCCGCCGCAGCCAATGTGGATGCAATCATATTATGTCTTGGTGAAAATGCATATGCCGAGAGTCCGGGTAATACGAGGGAACTTGCCTTACCGGATGATCAACTGGTATTGGCCAAAGCGGCCGCCGCAACCGGCAAGCCGATCATATTGGTGTTGACAGAAGGAAGACCAAGGTTTATCACCAGTATTGAACCATCGATGAAAGGGATACTGATGGCTTACTGGAGCGGTAAGAAGACAGCAGAGGCAATTGCGGATGTTTTGTTCGGCGATTATAATCCAGATGGCAGGTTACCATTCAGCTATCCAAAGAGTATCGGTGAAATCGTGTTGTATGATAGAAAGCCTACCGAGGAAGTGCGGGAAGTGTTTAATGATAATGTAAAAGGAGGCTATGATCCTTTGTTTGCCTTTGGACATGGATTAAGTTATACGACGTTTGAATATGGCGATATCAAACTCAACAGTTCTACGCTGACGGGAAATGCAAAACTTACGGTAAGTATATCTGTAAAGAATACGGGCAGCCGTGATGGCAAACATTCAGTTGAACTATATACAAGAGATATGTATGCCAGCATTACTCCCAGTATGAAAAGGTTGAGAGCTTTTCAGAAGATTGATCTTAAAGCCGGCGAAACAAAGACAGTGACTTTTTCTTTGGATAAAAATGATTTGGCCTTTGTTAATGCCCAATTAAAACAGGTCACTGAGGCAGGCGATTTTGAAATCATGATCGGCGATAAAAAAGCAAAGTTTGAATACAAATGATGAAAGGGTTTAAGACAGTTATTCTGTCAGGATGTTTAATAATCTTCGTGGCGAGCCTGTATGCTCAGCGCAAACCACTTCGCATTTATAAACCTGACGATCCAAACATCCAGTATACCGGCCGTATCGATTTTACCAATCCACAACTGCCGCGATTCTGGCAACCGGGCGTTTATATAACCTTTAAAGTAAAGGGTTCATTCTGCAAGGTTATTATCAATGATGAGGTCTTATGGGGAAAGAATCACAATTACCTGGAGACAGTTGTAAATGGTAAGGCGATCCGCGTGCAAACAAAATCTGCGAAAGATACATTATGGTTGCAGGGTTTGACACCGGCAAACAACCTGGTCACCATTTGCAAGAATACGGAGGCGAACATTGGCTATATTGAGTTTGCAGGTATTATTTGTGATGAATTGTTAGTACCACCACCGAAACCAAAAAGAAAGATTGAGTTCATTGGCAATTCGATCACTTGTGGCGCCAGCGCTGACTTATCCGGAGTGCCCTGCGGCAAAGGAGTGTGGCACGACCAACACAATGCTTACATGGCCTATGGACCGGTAACAGCGAGAGCATTGAATGCCCAATATCATTTATCGGCTGTATCGGGCATCGGTTTGATGCATAGCTGCTGCAATATGAATATAATTATGCCGCCGGTGTTTGATAAGGTGAGTATGCGCAATGATACGATCTTGTGGGATTTTAAGAAATACCAACCGGACGTCGTGACCATTTGCCTTGGCCAGAATGATGGCATCCAGGACTCAACCGCATTTTCAGATAACTATATTTCATTCATAAAGCAATTGAGAGGCTATTATCCGAATTCAATGTTCATTTGTTTGAGCAGCCCGATGGCAGATGCATCGCTGGCTGCATTCATGAAAAAAGTTTTGACAGCTGTTGTAGGCAAGGTTAATACCAGTGGCGACAAGAAAGTAACCAGTTATTTTTATACAAAGCAGTATCACAATGGCTGCGATTGGCATCCTGACCTGGCAGAACATCAGCAAATAGCTGAAGAGCTTACTGCCTTTATAAAAAGGACAATGAAATGGTGAGTTGCTGGGATTGCCACAGAAACTCAGAGAACGTATTCATCCGTGCATCCGTGGCCAAGCTAACCCCGGCTTTTAAACCGGAGACATTAAACTTCGATTTCTTCTGGGCTTTAGCCCAATATTAAATGCAACATAATTATTGAAATAAATAATTGAACTTAGGCGAAAAGAATCATATGAACTATACTCCTTCGGCAGACAGGTACGACAAGATGATCTATAATCGTTGCGGGCGCAGCGGTATCAAGTTACCAGCAATCTCATTAGGTCTTTGGCACAACTTCGGATCGGTAGATGATTTTGAAACGGCAAGAAGCATTATACGCAGGGCATTCGATCGTGGCATCACGCATTTTGATCTCGCCAATAACTATGGTCCGGCACCAGGAACCGCGGAGGAGAACTTTGGAATTATTCTGAAAAAAGACTTTGGCGGCAACCTTCGCGATGAGATGATCATCTCTACAAAGGCCGGCTATCATATGTGGGAAGGACCTTATGGTGAATGGGGATCGAGAAAATATTTATTGTCAAGTCTTGACCAGAGCTTGAAGCGAATGCAACTGGATTACGTTGATATATTCTATTCTCATCGTCCCGATCCTGATACGCCATTAGAAGAAACGATGATGGCGCTTGATACCGCAGTAAGAAGTGGAAAGGCGTTGTATGCCGGCATATCAAATTACAAAGCACCTGAAGCAAAGAAAGCAATTGAAATTTTGAAACAACTTGGAACTCCTTGTTTGATCCATCAACCAAAATATTCAATGTTTGAAAGATGGGTGGAAGACGGATTGCTGGATGTACTAGAGGAAAATGGTGTTGGATGTATTCCCTTTTCACCATTGGCGCAGGGATTACTCACCGACAGGTACCTGAAAGGAATTCCCGAGGGATCAAGAGCATCAAAGGCGCATGGTTTTTTAAAGGAAAAAGACATTACAAAGGAAAAGTTGCAGCAGGTTAAAGATCTAAATGATATAGCCAAAAAGCGGAACCAAACGCTTGCGCAAATGGCCCTGGTTTGGTTGTTAAAGGATAAACGCATTACAACCGTATTGATCGGGGCTAGTTCGGTGCAGCAATTAGATAACAATATTGATTGCCTCGACAATGTATCTTTAAGCAGTGATGAAATAAACTCAATTGAAAAAATATTAAGAAGAAACGCTTGAGAAAGATCAATAAATGAAATTCGCATTGATCATATTTGCCTGGCTCTTGAATACGGTGACCTGTATATCGCAGGTCAAGATGAAAATGATCGACAAAAATGCGACAAATGAAACAAGGGCCTTGTTTGATAACCTCGCTAACCTTTCAAAGGACCACATACTCTTCGGTCACCAGCATGCTACACAATATGGTCACGGTTGGTATGGTGACCCGGATAGATCAGATGTCAAATCAGTTACCGGTTCACATCCTGCGGTAATTGGGGTTGACTTTAGTGGATTATCGGGCAGACCTGATAGCATGATCGAAAAAGAAAAAGTAATCCTGAGAAAAAATATTTCGGATACATATAACAGGGGAGGAGTGACAACAGTTGCCTGGCATTTCAATAACCCGGTAACGACTACAAGTTTCTATTGGAATGACTCAACGGCGGCTGCAGCAGTAAAAAATATTATTCCCGGTGGCTCGCATCATCAAACATATAAAGCGATACTCCGATCGATTGCCGATCTCGCTAATTCAATCAAAGGAAAGGACAATAAATTAGTGCCGATGATCTTCCGGCTCTATCATGAATTTGATGGCGATTGGTTTTGGTGGGGCAAATCTCATTGCACGATCTATGAATTTAAGTCATTGTGGCGTTTTACCGTTTCGTATTTGAGAGATTCGTTGATGGTACACAATTTCATTTATGCTTTTTCACCCGACAACAGGTTCTCCGATGAAGTGCAATATCTCGAACGATATCCCGGTGATGAATGGGTAGATATGGTTGGAGTAGATAACTACGGTGATTTTGGGCGGGACGGAAAATATGATGTCGCTTCGGGAATTAAGAAGTTAAAGATTGTATCTGATTATGCTTTGAAAGCAGGCAAACTTGCAGCCTTTACTGAAACAGGATTGGAATCAATTCCCAACACGACCTGGTGGACAGAAACCTTATTAAAAGCACTTCACTCATCGAATACGAGATTATGTTATGTTCTCGTGTGGAGAAATGATATGAGAAGTCCGACCCATTTTTACGCACCCTTTCCGGGCCAGGTAAGTGAGGCGGATTTTATTAAGTTTTATAATGATCCGTTTACCTTATTCGAAAAAGATATGAAAGATATTTATAAGAAAAAATAAAATTAGCATGTTCAAGTTGATCTCTGTTTCTATCGCTTTCATTCTTGGAATGGACGGGGCAATGGCGCAGCCTGTTAAAAAACACGGAGCCTTGCGGGTAGAAGGAACCAAACTCGTTGATAAGAATGGAAAAACAGTTGTGTTGAGAGGAGTGAGTTATGGCTGGCACAACTGGTGGCCCCGGTTTTACAATGCCGGAACGGTTAAGTGGCTGCATGATGACTGGAAGTGTACGGTTGTCAGAGCTGCCATGGGTGTCGAGCCCGACAAAGGATACATAAAAGATTCCGCCGGTTCTGTTGCCAGTATCAAAGCAGTAGTTGATGGCGCCATCAAAGAAGGGATTTATGTGATCATTGATTGGCACAGTCACAACATCAAGTTGAATGAAGCAAAGGCATTTTTCACGATGATGGCGACAAAGTATGGAAAACAGCCTAACGTCATTTATGAGCTTTTTAATGAACCCGACTATGAAACATGGCCTGAAGTAAAGGCCTATTCTGAAGAATTAATAAAAACGATCCGTGCGATCGATCCGGATAACATCATTTTGGTTGGTAGCCCAAAGTGGGACCAGGATATCGAGCTGCCTGCCGCAGACCCTATCAAAGGTTTCAGTAATCTAATGTACACTGTCCACTTTTATGCGGCCACACATAAGCAATGGCTGCGGGATAAGACAGGCGAAGCAATAAAGAAAGGACTGCCCATTTTTATTTCTGAGTGTGCGGGCATGGAAGCGACCGGTAACGGCCCATTGAATATCGAAGAATGGAACAAATGGATCGAATGGATGGAAACAAATCAACTGAGTTGGATCACCTGGTCGGTGTCTGATAAAGACGAGACATGTTCCGTCCTGAAAACCACTGCCTCATCGGATGGAGGTTGGAAAGAAACGGATCTTAAAGAGTCTGGAATTAAGACAAGAGAATATTTAAGAAAGTATAATTCGGGCGAATAACTTTTATTCAGGCTGTTACTCCAAACGTATTATTACTAACAATGCCCCGATAATCGATTGATAAGAGTAGATTTTCGGCATAATTCCGCGACTAATCGACCGTTTCCCGAAGGATATTTCAGAAGGATTTATCTTCTTTTTTTCGTTGCCATGATCCTACATTAGCATCATAATCTTTATCAAATGAAAACAAGAAACATCTTTGCGATCGTGATTATCCTGCTAGTGTTGCAATCCTGTACCCGCATGATGAGCCCTTACGAAGCCGCGAATCATCCGAGGGGAAGGAAGTGCGCAATTATCAGGTAACCCTTAGGAATTGCCAAACAAGTTACCCACGGCGCCTTCAAGCATCGGGAATTTTTCGATCACGTAATTCTTAATTGTCTCAATAGCTTTTTTTGCTTGCTCGTCAGACAGGCCTGCTTCTGCTTTTAATTTTTCTACCAGCTCATTCATGGAAGGAGATTTTTAAGTTAGAGAATAAAGTTATGCAAATAAAATGCCCCGATTATTACCGGGGCATCAATGCATTTATTAATCGATTCGTTACGCTACTTTCAGCAAGCTCAGCTTACTCTTGTCAAATTTGCGTTTTGCATAGTCGATATCGAGCGTAAAATGAGTTTCCTTGGAGGATGGCATTTCAAACATGGCATCAGTTAATATGCCTTCGCAGATGCTACGCAATCCACGGGCGCCCAGTTTATATTCCATTGCTTTTTCAACCATGAAGTCGAGCACTTCATCTTCGATGTGAATATGTATGCCTTCGAGCTCGAATAATTTCCTGTATTGTTTGATCAATGCGTTCTTCGGTTCGGTAAGAATGGCACGAAGAGTGGATGCATCCAAAGGATCCAGGTGCGTTACCACCGGCAAACGTCCAAGCAACTCAGGTATCAAACCAAAGGATTTAAGATCCTGTGCATTGATATAGCGAAGCAGGTTTTTCTTCATGCTTTCCTGCTGCTCTTTGTCAACGTTAAAACCAATCGTGTTGGTTTGTACACGGCGACCAATGATCTTATCAATGCCGTCAAAAGCACCGCCGCAGATAAACAGAATATTTTGCGTGTTGATCTTTATCAGCTTTTGTTCAGGATGCTTACGTCCACCCTGGGGTGGAACCAAAACGTCTGTTCCTTCCAATAGCTTCAACATCCCTTGCTGTACACCTTCACCGCTTACATCGCGGGTGATAGAAGGGTTATCGCCTTTTCTCGCGATCTTATCTATTTCGTCAATATACACAATGCCACGCTCAGCCGCATTGACATCATAATTACAAACCTGGAGCAAACGGGTAAGAATGCTTTCGACATCTTCGCCTACATAACCCGCTTCTGTAAATACGGTCGCGTCAACGATCGCAAAAGGAACATTCAGCATCCGGGCAATGCTTTTTGCGAGGAGCGTTTTTCCCGTTCCTGTTTCACCCACCATCACGATGTTGCTTTTTTCTATTTCAACATCACCGCCCGTGTTATTGTCATTATTGCGTTGCTGGAGGCGTTTATAGTGGTTATAAACGGCGACAGCCAATACCTTTTTGGCTTCATCCTGCCCGATCACATATTCGTCGAGGAACTTCTTGATCTCAACCGGTTTCTTAACTGTTAATTTAAAGGATGAGGGAGTCTTTTCATCACGAACCATTAGCTCCTGCTCGATGATCTCTCTTGCATGCTCTACACAGTTTTCACAAATGTGCCCTTCCTGGCCGGCAATCAATATTTTTACCTCGTCACGGTTACGACCGCAAAAGGAACAATGTAAAGGGTTCTTAGCCATTTATTAAATATAAGGAAATACTAATCAGTTCGTACCGCAAAAATATAAAACTGCCTCCATAAGGGCAGTTTTTTTGTAACATATATTATCCGGTTGGGGAATATTACGGTGCGTGACCGTAAGTTCTACTAATCAACAGTTTAAATCTTGTCGATAATCTTATCCACGATCCCGTATTCAATCGCTTCCTTCGCATCCATCCAATAATCACGGTCAAAGTCCTTCAATATCTGGTCAACTGTTTTTCCGCAGTTCTCTGCGAGGATCTTTGCTCCAAGATCTTTGACTCTTTTTGTCTGTCTTGCCTGGATCTCAAGATCGGCACTGACACCGCGGATATAACCTCCTAAAGATGGCTGGTGGATCATCACTTCACCGCTTGGATAGATGTATCGCTTGCCTTTTTTACCTCCGCTTAACAATATGCTTCCCATTGAAGCGGCGAGTCCCATGCAAATAGTACTGACCGGGCTCTTCATCATGCGCATCGTATCATACATCACCATGCCACTGGTGACCACACCACCCGGGCTATTGATATAGAATTTTATTTCTTCTCCAGGTTTATCGGCATCCAGCAACAGGAATTTACTAACAACGTCCTTTGCACTTTTATCATCGACCACGCCCCAGAGATAAACACTCCTGCTGTCAAAGAAATATTTTTCCAGCTTCTTGCTGAACATCATAATATCAGACTTAGGCCTTTCTTCCTTTTCTTCTTCCTCTTCGTCGTCCGCTCTCCAGTTTCCGTTTAAATAGTTCTTGCTGTTCATATGAATTCTTTTATCGATTCGGTTTATAGAGTTTCTGTTTTATCGTTAGTGTCATTTGCTCTTTTTTCTCTTTTATCCTGAGCAACGCGATGAGCCTCTTAGCTCTCTTTCTTCTGTTTCCTCGCATTCGTCAGCAGCACTTCATCCACCAATCCATAATCTTTTGCCTCGGTGGCTGTCATCCATTTGTCGCGGTCAAAATCCTGTTCAATTTGTTGCACAGTTTTGTTTGAGTGGTTTTGAACGATCTCGTATAATTCTGATTTGAGTTTTCGGATCTCGTTCACCGTAATCTCGATGTCGCTTGCTTGTCCCCCAATTGCGCCACTTGGTTGGTGCATCATGATGCGTGCATGTTTCAGCGCAGCTCTTTTTCCTTTTGTTCCGGCACCAAGCAACACACAAGCCATAGACGCCGCCATACCTATACAAATGGTAGCGACATCCGGGCTGACGTATTGCATCGTGTCATATACACCAAGACCTGAATAAACACTTCCACCAGGGCTGTTGATGTACATATTAATGTCCCGCATTCTGTCAGTTGAATCAAGAAACAATAGTTGCGCGGTTACAATATTTGCCACTTCGTCATTGATAGGATAACCTAAAAAGATAATACGATCCATCATCAAGCGACTGTAAACATCCATGACGGCGACATTCATCGGACGTTCTTCAATGATGTTGGGAGTAAGACCTGTGACAAGGTGAGAGGCGTAGCTGTGCAGAGTATTGCTGGAAAGGCCACGGTGTTTCACAGCATACTTTTCAAATTCCGAATTAAAACTCATAATTGATCTTTTAGTCTTTAACAGGATTTCAGTCCCTCAAATATCCGTCCAAATGGTAAAACCACAAAATTGATGACAGGAAAAGAATTAATCAGGACGAAATGGCATTGCCACGAGGCAATTAATTTGTCCGAATGTAATGACTAAAATTTTTGAGAAAGTAGTGAACAATTTAGGCAAACTGTTATGCGGCTCCGCCAACGTTCATAAAACAGTAGGCGACGGATGCCTGTTCACTTTCACATTGGATCATCTCGATGATGCCTCCGCTGCTCTTTGCTTTGATGCAGACATGCCCTATCTCTTCCGGTAAACCCGGGCTGACCGTGCCTTTACTTTTTACCTGCACCAGGATGGTCATTCCATAAACTTTTGCGGATACCAGGACCACACTGTTCTGGACGTTACGGATGACTGTGTGAAATAGTTTGTTCAATACCGTTGATACCATGACGCCGTTTGTCTCAATACGAAGATCGGCTGGTATGTTGTTGACGACGTAATTACGGTTATGAATTGCCAAAGGAGCTGCTTCATTGATAACATTATTTACTAAGTGATGAAGGGTCGGATCTTTCGGTGCCAAGATCTTACTGATAACCTGGTGAATTTGCATTGAGTTAATTCAATTTAAATATTCCGCTCAGGGACGAGGATGGTGATGTTTGGGTACGGGTGGAATAAATGGTTGTAAAAGGGTCAATCTGTTCTTTCAAGGATATCGATTTTCATATATACTGGTTGGTTGCATACTGAATTCGACAGTGCAAAGAAAGGACGAAACACCACCGTGGAAAATAGTGCAACGGCTTAAACCTTTGTAATAGATAATAGACAGATTGTAGTGATTTGACTACAGGGAGAGAGTGAAACCCGAAAAGGAAAATCCGAAATCCGAAAATTTCCATATTACTGTTTCTTTTCGGATTTCAATTTGTTAAAAATTCAGAAATTCAAGGCCGGGAGCTGACGAGTATTGTTAAGATTTCGAATTTCGATATTCTGTCGTCGGATTTATCAATGATGATGGTGCTGGTGTTCTTCCACCATCTTAGTGAAATCTTCAGCAGTGAGTTCTTTTTCGGTTGGATTGACTTTTGTATCGGCCCATTCGAATATTTTCTGTCCCTGGATGCGGGTATAGGCGTCCTCTACGTATTTGCGGTCCTTCATCATTCGCTCAATATAATCATTGACCCAGGGCTGATCTTCTGCGTTTGTTCCCATATTTCCCATATACCCAAATAACTGTTGCTTCGCGAATTGACGGATCTCGTCAGGCTGCACCTGGATCGCATTATCCTGGACGATCTTATCGGATATGAGCGTCCATTTTAGCTGGTTTAAAAATGTAGGGAACTCCTGATCTACCTGCTCGTCAGATTTGGGAGCTTGAGCTTTTTCATCTGAATCATTCTGTGTCTTCAACCATTTTTTCAAAAAGCCCTCCGGGAATTCTATGGTAGTATGATCAACCAGTTGATGAAAGACCTGGTCGTGAATCTGGTTTCTTGACTGGCCCTTCCAATATGCTTCGATTTCTTCTTTCACTTTGTTGCGGAAATCGGCTTCTGTCACGATATTATCGTTGGGATATAATTGATTGAAAAATTCTTCATTCAATTCTCTTTTCTCCAGCAAACCAATCTTGGTGATCTGTATCTTAAAATGTTTTTTCAGCGCTTCGGGGTCATTCTTGTCCATGCCGAGATCGCCTGTAATAAAATCAAGTTCCTTTTCATCAAAAGCCTTATCCAGTTGAACAATGACAAAATCATTTGTGACTTTACCGATGAGATTGCTGCGGAAATCTTCTTTAAAATATTTTACCAGGAGTGAATTGTCCTTTTTAATTCCACCTTCAACTTCACCTCCATTTTCATCGGCTTCAATGAAGATTACATTCAGTACATTTTCCTCCGAATTCACCGTTCCTTCATCCTTCATGTTGCCATACCTGTTTTGAAGACGGGTGATCTCGTTGTTGATCATTTCATCAGTTACCTTCACTTTGTAACCGGTAATCTTTGCCTTGCCGAGGTCGGGCAAATCAAATTCAGGTTTCATCCCGATCTCAAAATGAAATGTATATTCAGCCGGGTTATTGACGTCAAGCTGGCGAATATCGGTTTCCAACGGTAATGGTTGAGCAAAGATGTCAATCTTATCGTTCTGGAGATAACTGATCAACTCGCGATCAACTGAACGCAATACTTCATCGGTAAAAAGAGATGGGCCATACATTTTCTTAATGAGGCCCGCTGGCACCATGCCTTTACGAAAGCCGGGGATGTTGGCTTTCTTGCTATAATCTTTCAAGGCTTTTTCAAACGAAGGCAGGTAGTCAGTCTTTTCCAGTTTCACTGTCAGCTTTTCGTGAAGCAAGCCGATGTTTTCTTTTGTTACTGTAGCCATGTTTTTGTCGTTTAAGAGTTCAAGGGTTCAAAGGTTCAAGGTTAGCCGTCGCAAATCGACGACTCTCATAAAACAGAAGATTGTTCAGATCAAAACTCTTGAACGTTGAACTTTTGAACCATTGAACCTCTATCGGTCCGGATGGAGGGACTCGAACCCCCACACCTTGCGGCATCAGATCCTAAGTCTGACGTGTCTACCAATTTCACCACATCCGGTTTAACCGCCGAAGCCTTGGCGAAGGCGGAAAGTCTCAGGAGTCGTTGTTCATGAGTCAGGAGTCAAAGTGCTCAAATGCACCGAAGCCTAACCTTAGAATATCGACTCTGAAAAGGGCTGCAAATGTAGGGCATTTTGCGTGAAAGGTTAAAGGTGATGAAAAGAATGTGGGGCAACTATTATTGATTATTAATGATTAATTATTATCGGTCAGGGCTGGCATAAACTGACCGATTCGGATCCTCCCAAAAACGGGGATTTCCTCAAGGGGAGGACTTTCTTCTATAGGAAACTTTCAACGTTAAACCTTAAACGTTAAACCTTTGAACCTTCCAACCTTGAAGCTTTTAACGTAAATTCGTTATTCTATGGAAACCGTAGCGCAGACTCCTAAATACAATCTCAATGAAGAGCAGGAAAGAAAGCTTATCCTGAGGGAATACCGTTCCCTGCTGCGTTCCCTTAAGCATAAATTAAAGCCAGGCGACAAAGACCTCATCCGGAGGGCCTTTGAAATGTCGGCCGAAGCACATAAAACGATGCGTCGCAAAAGCGGCGAACCCTATATTCTCCATCCTTTAGCTGTAGCCAAAATCTGCGTTGAAGAAATTGGTTTGGGCGTTCGCTCAACGATCTGTTCTTTAATGCATGATACAGTTGAAGACACGGATGTTTCATTAGAAGATGTCGAGCGGGAGTTCGGAAATGAAATAGCCAGGATCGTTGATGGTCTTACCAAGATCTCTAACGTTATTGACGTTAACGCTTCGCAACAAGCTGAGAATTTCAAAAAGATATTACTTACGCTTACCGACGATCCCCGTGTAATACTGATAAAGCTGGCCGATCGATTACACAACATGCGTACACTTGAAAGCATGAAGCGGGAAAAGCAATTGAAGATCGCATCGGAGACAGTCTATGTATATGCGCCACTTGCCCATCGCATGGGTCTTTACAATATCAAAACGGAAATGGAAGACCTGGCGATGAAGTATATGGAGCCGGAAACGTATAAAGACATTGCGCAAAAGCTGGCAGAAACAAAAAGAGAACGCTCCAAATATATCAACGAGTTTATTAAACCTTTAAAGGATAAACTCGAGAAACAGAAACTCAACTTCGAGATATATGGCCGTCCCAAAAGCATTCATTCGATTTCAAACAAGATGAAGAAGAAAGGCGTTGACTTCGAAGAGGTCTATGATCTCTTCGCTATCCGCGTCATTTTAGATTCTCCGCCGGAAAAAGAAAAAGAAGATTGCTGGAAAGTGTATTCAATGATCACTGATGAATATACTCCTTCGCCCGAACGGTTAAGAGACTGGTTAAGTAATCCAAAGGCCAATGGGTATGAGGCGCTGCATACAACAGTGATGGGTCCGCAAGGGAAATGGGTTGAAGTGCAGATCAGGACCAAGCGAATGAATGAGATCGCTGAAAAAGGATTGGCGGCACACTGGAAATACAAAGAAGAAACTTCTGATGAAAGTCGCTTTGATAAATGGTTTCACCAGATACGCGAAGTGATCACGAGCCAGGAAACAGATAGCATCGATTTTCTGCAGGACTTCAAGACGAGTTTTCTTGCAGAAGAGATTTATGTCTATACACCAAAAGGTGATGTGAAGATGTTGCCCATCGGTTCCACCGCCCTTGATTTTGGATTTTCCATCCACAGTGCTATCGGCGTAAAAACGATTGGCGCCAAAGTGAATCATAAACTGGTCCCTATCAGTCATAAACTTCGCAGTGGTGACCAGGTCGAGATCATAACAAGTAATAAACAAAAGCCATCAGAGGATTGGCTTGGGTTTGTCGTAACGGCAAAGGCCAAAGGAAGGATTAAGGATGCATTGAAGGAAGAGAAAAAGAAGATCGGCGATGAAGGAAAGTATACTGTACAAAGGAAGTTGGAAGGAATAGGTGTTCCGATGAATCAGCATAACATTGATGAACTGGTGCAATGGTATAAACTGCCATCGAATATTGATTTGTTTTACCAGGTTGCGATAAAGAATATCGACCTGAAGGAATTAAAGGAATTTACAGTGATTGGCGATAAAATAGAAGCGCCAAAGCCTGTCAAAGTTTTTGATCCGAAGCCTGAATATATACCAGGTCACGCAGCGGGTTCAAAAAAAGATACAGAGCTCATTATCTTCGGAGAAAGCAGTGATAAGATAGTGTACAATCTTGCCAATTGCTGTAAGCCGATTCCTGGTGATGATGTGTTTGGATTTATCACAACAGGTAAAGGATTAACTATTCATCGGACTAATTGTCCCAATGCTGCAAAGTTATTAGCCAACTACGGCCATAGAGTAGTCAAAACAAAATGGGCTAAGAATAAGGAGATATCTTTCCTTACTGGGTTGAAAATAGTTGGAATGGATGATGTGGGTGTCATTCATAAGATCACCAACCTCATCTCCGGGGAGTTGAAAATCAACATCAGTGCATTGAGTGTTGAGGCAAGGGAAGGATTGTTCCAGGGAAATATAAAAGTATTTGTACACGATAAAGAAGAACTGGAAGAACTCGTGATTCGATTAAAAAATTTACCCGGGATCGAATCGGTCGAAAGATATGATACCGAGGATATTGCCTGATCGGAAATCTACGACGACTTAGGTCGAAAAATCAGCTTGCCTGCGAGACTCTTTACTCTTTTTTTTCTTACCTTGTCCTGGTCTGGATTGCTGTACATCACCCAAACTTTTCAACCCTGCTATGAGACCTGCGTCAAGGCTTTCTATTGCTTTTTTATTATTGATCCTTCTTTCCGCCCCGGCTAATGCACAGAATTGTTTTAATACAGGATTGAACGGTACAGTAATTAATCTTGCCTGCAACCAGAACTGCGTAAATGTTCCTGTCAGGATTCCGCACCTGAAATCTACTTCAGATTATATAGTTAACAGTATTCCTTATAATCCCTATCCGTATGTAACCGCAACAGGAAATGAGGCGCCGGCAACGGTTTACGCAGATGATTTTTACAGCCTGACTAATGGTTTATCGTTTACGTTTTGCTTTTATGATTCGCTTTTTTCAAAGTTTGTGTATGGTTCAAACGGTCTTCTGACTTTCGATACCACAAACGCAAACTGCAGTAATGCCTATACAGTAGCATCCATTATCCCTTTAAATGGGGGAACACAATGTTCTCAATTGACTCCTTATTATCCTAAGTCGGCTGTAATGGGTGCCTATTCGGACCTGGACCCGGAAAACTCCGGTGTTGCTCCTATTCCAAGCCCTCCGGATAGAAAAATTCAGTGGGAGGTTATCGGCACTGCACCTTGTCGGAAATTAGTGATGAGTTACTATCACATCGGAGTGTATCGCACTAACTGTGGTCTTACAACACCCAACACTTTCCAGATAGTTCTTTATGAATCGACCGGTATTATCGAAGTTTTCATCGAACAAAAAGCATGTTTGTCTACTACAAATGCAGGCCGCGCTATATTAGGTATCCAAAACTGGAACCGTGATAAAGGTCTTGCGGCACCGGGTAAGAACAATACTGTATGGAGTGAAACGAATACCGGTTATCGCTTTGTGCCTTCAGGCGGCGCTTCCCGTTTTGTAAAGTGTGAAGTACAAACATTGGCAGGAGTATTTATCGCTAATGGTGATACAACAACTACACTTGCCGGTACATTGGATGTGACATTCCCAACTTTTTGTCCCACGGGAAGCACCGGTCAGTATGTGATAAAAACAACTTTCTCAGCTTGTGACAATCCAGCCAACCAGATCATCAGTTACGACACGATCACGATCAATAAAACCAGTTCACTTAATGCAACTGAATCACATACGCCAACGGGTTGTGGTTTGTCAGGATCTGGGACGGCAACGATAAATGTTCCTGCAGGAATTGGAACTGCACCTTATACATTTGTCCTTACTCCTGGTGGGACAACGTTGACGGGTAATAGTCCACAAGTATTCAATAACCTTACCGCTGGGGGTTATAATGTCCTTGTTACGGATGCAAGTGGCGGTTGCACTAGTAACGTTCCAGTAACAATTACTTCTTCCGGAGTTCTTACTGTCAATTACAACATCGTTCATACAACTTGTGCGGGTGCTAGTAACGGAAGCATTACCGTCATTCCTCCGAACGGCACACCACCAATAACTTATTCCATAAATGGTGGTCCATTTGGAAGCAACAACGTTTTTTCAGCTTTGGCTCCAGGAACTTATTTTATAAGTACACATGATGCTGCAGGTTGCCAGGCAAATTTTATTCCTGTAACCGTTAACCAGGGTGCATCGATTACGATGAGTACTTCCGTTAACCCAACGTCATGTCCCGGGGCAAATAATGGAAGCATAACTATAACCGGTTCATCCGGGCAAGCGCCGTTGCAGTATTCAATTAATGGCGGCCCTTATCAATCAAATCCTACATTTAGTGGACTTGCACCGGGAACATATTTCATTTCATTGATTGATGGAAATGGTTGTACTGTCACTTTTGTTCCTGTGTCAGTAGCACAGGGAACCGGAACATTAACGGGAACAGCTGCACCGACACCGACCTCTTGTGCCGGAGTTAATGACGGAAAAATAATAGTGACGCCAACATCTGGCAGCGGACCATATGAGTTCTCTATTAACAATGGTACTTCCTGGCAAACCAGTAATACATTCAATGGGCTAGCGCCTGGGACTTACACAATACTTATCAGGGAAGGTGGTGTATGTTTATCATCACCAATAACCGTTACGATAACTGCTGGAACTGGTTTGACAGCAACACCAACACCAACTGGCACTAGTTGCCCCGGAGTGAATAATGGTACCATCGCAGTAACAGCAACGGGTACTCCACCATTGACCTTTGTTTTAGATGGAACAGTTACACAAACGAGCGCTACGAATAGTACAACATTTAACGGAGTTTCTGCGGGTGTACACACAATAACGGTTACAGCTGTTAATGGATGCAGTACGACAGCTGCTGTTTCAACCACCGTTCCAACAGGTACCGGTTTTACTGCAGGCTTTAATCCGACACCAACAGGATGTGCAGGTGCAAACAATGGTGCATTGGCCATTACACCGCAAACACCACAGGGCACGGCTCCGTTTACAATTGTTCTTAATCCTGGTGCTATCACCCAGGCAGGAAGCGGCACAATCAATTTTGCCGGACTTGCATCAGGAACTTATAGTGCATTGATCACTGACGCGAATGGTTGCCAGTTTACCATAAACAATATGAACGTGCCGGCAGGAGCAGGGCTTGTTGTAACCCCGACTCCAACCGGAACAAGTTGCCCCGGTGTGAACAATGGAAGTATCCTGGTAACAAGCAATGGAACAGCCCCAATAACATTTATCCTCGATGGAACTGTAACGCAAGTCAGTCCTTCAAATAGTACAACATTTACCGGCCTTGTCGCGGGTCCGCATACAATTACAGTAAGAGATGCGATTGGATGCGTTACCACTACTGCTGTTACAACAACAATACCAACGGGCACTGGATACACCGCTTCATTTAATCCGACAACAACAGGATGTGCAGGTGCAAATAACGGTGCATTGGCAATTACACCACAAACACCGCAAGGCACAGCGCCCTTCACCATAGTTTTAAATCCTGGCGCAATTACGCAAACAGGAAGTGGACAAATAACCTTTAGTGGTCTTGCATCAGGAACATATAGCGCGGTCATTACGGATGCCAACGGTTGCCAGGCGACCTTGACTAATATGAACGTGCCTTCGGGTGCAGGACTTGTAGCCTCACCGACTCCAACAGGTACAAGTTGCCCGGGTGTAAATAATGGTAGTATCCTTGTAACAAGCAATGGAACTTCGCCGCTCACTTTTGTGTTGGATGGAACGGTAACACAAGTCAGCGCTACGAACAGCACAACATTTACCAATCTCGCAGCGGGAACGCATAGTATCACGGTAAGCGATGCAATAGGTTGTATAACGACAACTGCCGTAACAACAACGATCCCCACTGGTACAGGATATACTGCATCATTTAGTTTTTCACCAACAGGTTGTGCGGGTGCTAATAACGGCTCCTTAGCAATTACCCCGCAAACACCGCAGGGGACAGCTCCATTCACTATCATTTTAAATCCGGGAGCGATCTCGCAAACAGGAAGTGGTCAAATAACTTTTGGCGGACTTGCTGCAGGAACGTATAGCGCGGTCATTACTGATGCCAACGGTTGCCAGGCTACGTTGAGTAATATGAATGTGCCGGCAGGCGCAGGTTTGTTGGCAACGCCGACACCATCAGGTACCAGCTGTACAGGCGTCAACAATGGAAGCATTTCAATACAAATGGGAAGCGGTGCCGCTCCATTCACTGCATTAATGGATGGAACCGTTAGTGTTGTTGGCGCGAGTCCAATTTTATTTTCTGGTGTAGCTGCTGGTCCGCATAGCATAACGATAACAGATGCGAATGGCTGCGTTACTACAACACCTGTTACGACAACTGTTGTTGCTGGTACAGGTTTTACAGTATCCTTTGCACCAACAGCGACCCGTTGCACAGGAGCAACTGACGGAAAACTTGTGTTAACAGCTAACCCGGGCACAGCTCCATTTACTGCAGTGTTGAACCCCGGTGCGATTTCACAAACAAGCCCTGGCCAGGTAATAACTTTTAACGGTCTTGCTGCCGGAACATATAATGCTCTTGTAACTGATGCGAATGGTTGCCAGTTCACGGTCAATAATATGAATGTACCCGCTGGAGGACCATTGAATGCACTGCCCACACCTATCAATACAAGTTGCAGCGGAGCAAGTAACGGATCAATTAATGTAACAGCAGCTACCAACGGAACTGCGCCGTATCTATACTCATTAAATGCAGGAACGCCACAAGCTAGCCCATCATTTACTGGCCTGGCTGCGGGATCATATACTATAATTGTAACTGATAATGGCGGTTGTAGTTCCGGTAACTTGTCCTCGACAATAAATCAAGGGCCAGCTATCTCTGTAAATCCAACAAAAGTAGATGCAACTTGTTTCGGCAGCTCAACCGGCAGCATTGCAGCTACACCTTCTATTAATGCGACTGCTCCAATTCAATATTCGTTGGACAATGTGACATGGCAGGCCAGCCCGAATTTCCCCAACCTTGCTGCTGGATCATACACTGTTTACATCAGGGATGCCGTAGGTTGTACTAATTCTGCCGCGATAAGTGTTGGACAACCGACGCAACTACAGGCAAGCACATCTCAACAAAGTGTTTTGTGTAATAGTGGAAGTACCGGGAAGATTGTTGTGAACGCAACCGGAGGAACAACTCCATATTCTTACTCATTAGATAATGTCACATTCCAACCCGGAAATACATTTAATGTAGCTGCCGGCAATTATACAATATATGTAAAGGATGCAAATGGTTGCTCGTTGCCACCGATAAATGCCAGCGTTACTCAACCGGCACAATTGACTGCTGCTTCTGTCACAAGCAATGCAACCTGTGATGGAGGCAATGATGGAACGATCACGATTAATCCAAGTGGTGGTGTTTCGCCATATCAATTTGCGATATCTGGTGGTTCTTATCAATCGGGAGGCAATTTTAATGTAGGCCCGGGAACGTATAACGTTTCAGTGCAGGACGTGAACGGCTGTTTACAAACTGTGAATGGTATTGTAGTAGGTCTTACGAATAATCTCACATACACTCCGATGGTTGATCCTGCACCCATTTGTCAAAGTAAGAGTGTGCCATTGCAATTAGTTACCAATGCGACCCAGTTTACATGGACCAATTCAGCGAGTTTATCAAACAGTACTGTATCCAACCCGGTAGCGCAACCTGATCTGCCTACTTTATTTACAGTAACTGCAACCCTGGGTCGTTGTACGATCAGCGATGATGTTTATGTAGATGTAATTCCCGCGCCAATACCAATTGCGGGACCTCCGGGTGATATTTGTTATGGACAGACATATCAATTGCAAGGATCGGGTGGGTTTACTTATAATTGGTCGCCATCAACAAACCTGAGCAGTAATTCTATCGCTAACCCGGTTGTTACACCGGATAAAACCACAACCTATACGTTGACAGTTCAAGATGCGAATGGTTGTACTTCACTTGTAACTGACCAGGTAATTGTGAAAGTAACTCCGCCAATAAAGGTCACCACTTATCCTTTCGATACGGTTGTTTTTGCCGGGGCAAAAATTCAATTGCTGGCTACTTCCGCTGGCACAACTTATACCTGGACACCGAGTGCGGGGCTGGATAATCCCAATGTTGCCAACCCGGTTGCATCGGCGCCATTGATTGATGGAACAATTGTTAATTATAAGGTCACCGTAACCACGTCAGCCGGTTGCCAGGGCGATGGCTTTATTACGATCAAAGTTTACAAAGGTCCTGATATATATGTCGCGACAGCATTTTCACCAAATGGTGATGGAAGGAATGAAACGTTCGTGCCTTTCCCTGTTGGCATTAAAAAATTGAATTATTTCAAAGTATTCAACAGGTGGGGTCAGCTATTATTTTCAACTACCACGCTTAACAAGGGATGGGATGGCAGATTGGGCGGATTCGAGCAAGCCAGCGGCGTATACATTTGGATGGTGGAAGGTGTGACGATGGACAACAAGATCATAACTAAGAATGGAACTGTTACGTTGATTCGTTGATAAACTTGTCTGGCCACTGTGCTCTTAGTTTGTAACATCTTACCAACAGATAGTGGCCTGACAAGTTTAACGGCCTGACGATTAAAGCCACCGAAAATTATTCGGTGGCTTTTTGCTTAAGGAGTATTTTTGCCACCGCTTTCAGAAAACATAATAGCTTAACATGGTTGATGTAATTCTTGGCCTGCAATGGGGCGATGAGGGAAAAGGAAAGATCGTTGATTACTTTGCTAAAGATTATGATGTGGTAGCCCGCTTCCAGGGTGGGCCGAATGCCGGTCATACTTTATATGTCGAAGATAAAAAGGTTGTTCTTCACCAGATTCCTTCCGGTGTCTTTCAAAAAAATAAATTGAACCTGATCGGAAATGGCGTTGTGCTGGATCCTGTGACGCTGAAAAGAGAATGCGACATTGTCGCTTCTTTTGGAGTGGATTTGAAAAAAAATCTGTTCATAGCAGAAAGAACCCACCTCATCCTGCCAACGCATCGGGCGCTGGATAAGGCGGCTGAATTGTCAAAAGGGAACCAGAAGATCGGATCTACCCTGAAAGGAATTGCACCCACTTACATGGATAAAACGGGGCGTAATGGCTTGCGGGTGGGAGATCTGCTTGACAAGAATTTTACGACGGCGTATATCAAGTTAAGATTGAAGCACCAGAAACTGCTTGACAATTTCTCATTCAACGAAGATATCACGACCTGGGAAGAGGAATTCTTTGAGGCACTTGAGTTTTTGAAACAACTCAACATCGTGAATGGAGAATATTTTATCAATGAGCAATTAAGGTCAGGGAAAAAAATTCTTGCAGAGGGAGCACAAGGAAGTATGCTGGATATTGATTTTGGCACATTTCCCTTTGTTACTTCTTCCAATACAATTTCAGCAGGAGTTTGCTCAGGACTTGGGGTGCCACCACAAAAGATCAGGGATGTAATTGGAGTGACAAAAGCCTACTGTACGAGAGTAGGGGGCGGACCCTTTCCAACGGAATTAGAAAATGAAATAGGTGAGGAGCTAAGAAGAATAGGAAATGAGTTTGGTGCAACGACAGGTCGTCCACGCCGATGTGGATGGATAGATCTCGTGGCGTTAAATTTTGCGTGCATGATCAATGGGGTGACAAAAATTGTGATGACGAAGGCCGACGTACTTGACGCATTCAAGGATCTCGAGGTTTGCACTTCTTATAAAGTTAATGGCAAAGAAAGCAAAGAGATTCCGTTCCGCCTCGACCGCTTGCAGGTTGAGGCGAAATATCAAAGGTTTCGCGGCTGGAATACAACTACCAGTTCGGCAAAAACTTCTAAAGAGTTGCCTGAGCTAATGAAAATCTATGTGGAATTTATCAATCAATACCTGGGTGTCAAAGTAAATTATATCTCTAATGGGCCTGGCCGGGACCAGATCATAGGAATATAGTGGAACAATAGCAAAAAAACTATGTTTTTTTGCATAATATGTATTACTGCAGGGGATAAAAAAATCTTTTTTAAAAATTTGGCGGATTAAAAACTTCGCTGAAATTTTACACTCATAACCCTATCAGACCTATGGCATCAAAACCAGGAAAAGAAAAAAAGACAACAGGAAAGATCACTCCTGATAAAGAGTCAGCAAAAAAGGAATCCTCCAAGCCCAAGAAGCAAGAGGAAGACGATGATGATGACGATGAATTAGAAGTCGACGAAGAAGTGAAGCCTTCCAAAAAAGGAAGTAAAGCTGCTGTTTCCTCAAAGAAGGGAAAAGGAGATGACGATGATGACGACGAAGGAGAAGATGAAGTAGATGAATGGGAAAAACCAGAGGAAGAAGAAAACTGGGATCCCGACTTCGAAGAATTTGATATCCCCAAATCAAAAGGAAAAAAGGCTACCGGCACCGCTGGCAAGAAAGCCACCGAGGAGGAGGATGATTTTAAGATCGATGATGAGTTCAAGGATATGTTTAATGACGACGGTGATGGTTTTGACGAAGAAGACGACGATTACTAACAGAATACTTTTCGTTCAGATACATTGAACACTACAATTATTGGCAATACTTTTCCCGTAGCAGATCTCGGGCAAATGAAACAAAAAGTGTTGAACTGGGCACAACGGTTCAACACTTTTTGTTTCCTGGATAATCATCGTTATCATATCGAACCGCATACCCAGGAATGTTTACTGGGTGCGGGAATAAAAAGAAAGATCAATCTCAGTTCAGAAGATGCATTGGATCACCTTCAGCGATTCAGTGAAGAAAAACGAACATGGCTTTTTGGGCACCTGGGTTATGATTTGCAAACAGAACCCGGTCGGTCGAAGGCGGATCATCCGGATCATATCAGGTTCCCTGACCTTTTTTTCTTTGAACCGGAGATCATCGTCAGGCTCGATGAAAAGCAAATGATAATCGAAGCCGACGATCCCGCAGAAGTATTCAGGCTGATCGATTCCTCGCCTGTGATACGAAAATCCCAATTGCACGCGCCGCCGGTCATCGAAAGCAGGATTGGGAAAGAACAATACCTGTCCATCATTACCGATCTTCAAAAACATATTCTTCGCGGCGATTGTTATGAAATTAACTTTTGCCAGGAATTCTTTGCCGCAAAAGCTGCTATAGATCCACCGGGAGTTTATAATCAGCTGACCGCGATCTCACCCAATCCTTTTTCAGCCTTATACAGGGTGGATGATAAATGGCTGATCTGTGCAAGCCCCGAGCGATTTCTGAAACGCGCCGGCAACAAAATACTTTCACAACCGATCAAGGGAACAGCTAAGCGGATTGAAAACAATCAACAACTGGATGAGCGAAACAGAACCGAATTGTCAGAAAGCAACAAAGATCGATCTGAAAATGTAATGGTCGTTGACCTGGTTCGCAATGACCTCGCGAAATTGTGCAAAGAAGGAAGCGTAAAAGTAGAGGAGCTTTTTGGCATTTACTCGTTTCCGCAAGTTCATCAGATGATATCGACTGTGAGTGGTGAATTGAGAAAGAATATTTCTTTTGCTGACATAATAAAGGCAACATTTCCCATGGGTTCAATGACGGGTGCACCAAAGAGACGGGTGATGGAGCTCATTGAGCAATATGAAAAAACCAAAAGAGGCATCTTCTCCGGCTGCCTCGGTTATCTTTCGCCGGAAGGTGATTTTGATTTTAATGTAGTGATTCGAAGTGTCATGTACAACGCCACTTCCGGCTACCTTTCGTTCCAGGCCGGATCGGGAATTACTTTTTACAGCGATCCCGAAAAAGAATGGGAAGAGTGTTTGCTTAAGGCTTCTGCAATAAAAGCTGTGCTTTGTTAGACTTGACCCAGGTCTTAATTGTTACTTGCGTTCAACAATAATTGCATGGATTCATTGAGGATCTCAGGTTTCTTTGACAGGAACATATCCATTTTATCATTGGGCAAACGCAATTGATAATTGTTCCCGGAAGCGATTGACTTATCAAAATCGGGATTCAGTTTATTGAACGCTGCAATATCCATGGTGATGTGCTTGGCAATAACCAGGGAATTATATCGACCGCTTATCGACTGTGTTTTTGACCCTGCCAATTCCTCGGTACTTAAGGCCACCGGGCTTGCCGCGATGTTCTTAGCTTCTTCTTTCGTTACCGTAGTGATGCCGCCATGACCACCTTCCAGTATATAATGAGTAGCGATGAATTTCTTCACATGATTCTTTGACTCGGTCGGTAAAAATCGTTGAAGGGTCCAGAAATCTTTGCTCCCGCTTCTTTTTATGGCTGAATTTACTTTTCCTGCGCCACCATTATAGGCTGCGATCACAAGTAACCAATCACCATAGATTTCAAATAAATCAGCGAGGTACCTTGATGCAGCATGTGTGCTTTTATAGAGATCGCGTCTTTCGTCAATTCTTCCGTTAACTTTTAAACCCATATTACGGGCTGTTTCGGGCATGAACTGCCAGGGCCCCACTGCACCGGCCCATGACCGGGCGTTGTTTTTGAGATTGGATTCGATTACGGCCAGGTATTTCAATTCCTTCGGTAAGCCATGCTGGGCCAGGATATTTTCCATCATGTCAAGGTATGGTTTACCCCAATCTTTAATGGCTTCAATCTTATCGCCGAACTTGTCGACATAGTCTTCCACGAAACTAACTGCCATTGGGTTAAGCTGTTGGTAATTAGCAGCGTCAGAAGATGAACTGGAAATAAAAAGGTCTTTGAACTCCTGCTTCGGATCGTCAACAGACCCAGCTCCAGCGGAGTCTGCTTTCTTATCAGCTGTATCAGAGAATACTTTATCTATGGTGTAAAGCCCGCCTTCCCTTTTACCTGCGTAAGTAAATGAGATAAAGACAAGACTAAGAATACCAGCAATAATTCCTTTTAACATGGCGGCAAAAATTTAATTTTTTAGATTAATTATGTCGCAGCAATTCCGTAGGTCGGGATCTAAGGCCTTTGCATCAACTGGTTTGAAAAGCGGAGCAAAGGTAATTCTTTAAATTGAGCGGACAGGACCTGCAAGCCAAAAGCCATGCCATTAATTTTGTGTTGAAATAATGGGACAGATATCGCGGGAACGCCCGTTAGGTTGGCCATAACCGTATAGATATCAGCCAAGTACATCGCAATGGGGTCATGGGTCATTTGACCCGCTTTGAAGGCAACAGACGGAGCATTAGGAAGAATAATGAAATCATAATTGACGAGGATCAAGTTAATTTTCTCCGCGAGTAAGGCGCGAACCTTCTGGGCCCTGGTAAAATAAGCGTCGTAGTAGCCTGAACTTAAAACAAAGGTTCCCAGCATGATCCGGCGCTTAACCTCTTTTCCAAAACCATCGGACCTGGTTTGTTTGTAAAGCCCGGTCAGGTCATTTCCTTTCTCCATGGAACGAAAGCCATACTTTACCCCGTCATAGCGGGATAGGTTGGATGAAGCTTCTGCAGTAGTAAGAACGTAGTAAGCAGGGACGATATAATCCAAGAGGTCAAATTCAACAGGTTCAACGATATGTCCCTCATTCTTCAGTTTGGTTATTTGCTCTTTAATCGAAGAGGCAATCTCGGGATCTAGTCCTGGATGGTCCAGCGCATGGTCGAAATAGGCAATCCTATATTTTTCATCAACAGAATCGGTCACCGAATATTTCTCAACCGGCCTTGACGAAGCTGTGCTGTCAAACTCATCCTGACCGGCTATTACTTCAAGAACGCGGGCAATGTCTCCAACAGTGGTTCCGAGAATTCCAATTTGATCAAAAGACGAGGCATAAGCGATCAGTCCATACCTGGATATCCTACCGTAGGTTGGTTTTAACCCGATTACTCCGCAAAAATCGGCAGGTTGCCTTACCGAACCACCGGTGTCGCTTCCAAGCGAAACCATACACAAGCCGGCCTGGACTGCTACGGCGGAACCACCCGAAGAGCCACCCGGAACCCTTGTTTCATCTGCAGCATTCAACACCCTGCCATAGGTCGAGTTTTCATTGGTCGAGCCCATGGCGAATTCATCGCAGTTAAGACTTCCAATGATGATAGCTTCTTCCTGCAAAAGCCTTTCAACAACTGTTGACGAATAGACCGGGATAAATCCTTTTAAGATAGCCGAAGAAGCGGTGAGTTGATGATCCTTATGGCTGATGACATCCTTGATTCCAATGACGACGCCGTGAAGTTTTCCTTGAATCGAACCAGTTGCCCGTTTACGATCAAGCTCCTTCGCTTTATGCAATGCCTCGTCAGCATACACTTCTATGAATGCATTTAAGTGCTTCTTAGATTGTATTTGAGAAAGATAATACTGAACAGCCTGGAGACAGTTTGTTTTTTCTTCTCTTAGATCAGCATGATATTGCTCAATAGAAGAAAACTCAAACAACGTTATGTTCTTTTTCGATGATTAGCAAATGAATAAGAAGCGAAGAAACTTTACGGGTTCTTGATTTCGTTAGCATTTTCCTCGATCTCTCTCTTCACATTGCTTTTTGCATCATTGAATTCACGAACACCTTTACCCAGTCCCCTCATGAGTTCCGGTATTTTGCGGCCACCAAAAAGCAGCAGGACGATAATGAGGATGATGATAATCTCATTAGTACCTAACACACCGAGTAAATTAGCATGTATCATATTAGATGAATTGAATTTCAAAGATAATAATTAGATACGGTAATTATCAACCACGATATCCTAAGAACCGGTTAATAGCTTGAAAAGACCGACTAATACCAAAAGAAAAACCCGGTCTTCCGGGTTAAATACTTTATTCCGCAAAGTATAATTACCCGGCCGTAGTGCCTACCATCATACGCTTTTCGCGGATCCTTGCACTCTTACCGCTACGCTTGCGTTGATAGAACAACTTAGCCTGGCGCACATTCCCTGTCTTATTCAACACAATTGATTCGATATTGGGTGAGAAGTAAGGAAATACCCTTTCAACTCCAATACTATCAGATATTTTACGGACTGTAAAGCTTGCAGTATGCCCTGTGCCCTGGCGCTTAATCACGTCACCCTTAAATGACTGGATCCTTTCCTTATTACCTTCAATGATCTTATAGTTTACGGTAATATTATCACCTGGCTTGAATTTGGGGAAATCCTTTTTGCCTGACAATTGCTCGTGTACAAATTTTATAGCGTCCATGACTTTGTATTTTACTCCGGCATCCCGGTTTTTGTAATGGGAGGCAAAGGTAGGGGGAAATTGCCGTAATTCGGAATTAGTAAAACAGGAATTTAGGCAACGAACGTAAATCCCGCCGATGATGCTGAAAATTCCGGTGACAAATTTATCGGGCCACGTTTACAGTTCTCTTTTCCCTGATAACGGTCACTTTTATCTGGCCCGGAAAAGTCATCTCGGTTTGTATTTTCTGGGCAATTTCAAATGATAACTTCTCAGAATCCTGGTCCGTAACTTTATCAGCCTCAACGATAACACGAAGCTCCCGACCAGCCTGGATTGCATAAGCCTTTTCAACACCCGTATAAGCCATTGCGAGATTTTCGAGATCCTTTATTCTTTGGAGGTATTGCTGCATGATCTCCCGTCTCGCTCCCGGGCGGGCTCCGCTGATCGCATCGCAGGCCTGGACAATGGGTGAAATGACATATTGCATTTCCATTTCGTCGTGATGGGCTCCGATCGCGTTGATCACAGCCGGGTTTTCACCATACTTTTCGGCAAGCTTAGCTCCTAATAACGCATGACTTAATTCGCTTTCCTCGTCAGGAACTTTTCCAATGTCATGGAGCAAACCAGCGCGTTTTGCGAGTTTAGGATTTAACCCGAGCTCCGCCGCCATTGTTGCACACAGGTTCGCCGTCTCACGGCTATGCATAAGCAGGTTTTGTCCATAGGATGAACGAAACCGCATACGTCCCACCATTCTTACCAGTTCTTTATGGAGACCATGAATACCAAGTTCTATAACTGCTCTTTCTCCATGTTCCATTACCTGCTCTTCAATTTGCTTTCTTGTCTTTTCAACAATCTCTTCGATGCGGGCGGGGTGAATACGCCCGTCGGCAACTAATCTTTGCAAACTCAAACGTGCAATCTCGCGACGAAGCGGATCGAAACACGAAAGTAGGATAGCTTCCGGAGTATCATCAACGATCAAATCGACGCCGGTAGCGGCTTCTATGGCGCGAATGTTTCTTCCTTCACGACCGATGATCTGGCCTTTGATCTCATCGCTTTCAAGATTAAATACTGTTATCGAGTTTTCAATGGCCTGCTCTGCAGCAGTCCGCTGAATGGTTTGAATAATTATTTTGCGTGCTTCCTTATTAGCTTTTTGTTTTGCGTCATCAATAATTTCCTGCTGAATTCCGATTGCCTGTGTTTGCGCCTCATTTTTTAAGCTATCAACCAATTGCGCTTTTGCTTCATCAGCAGAAAGCCCGGCAATTTTTTCCAGGCGCCGGATATGCTCTTCCTGGTGCTTTTCCAGTTCGGTCCTTTTGATGTTAACCAATTCTATCTGGCGGTTAAGATGGTCCTTGATGGCTTCATTTTCCTTGATCTGCTTCTCTAAACCGGTTTCTTTTTGATTGATAGTTTGTTCTTTTTGACGGATTCGGTTCTCACTATCATTGATTTTCCGGTTACGATCATTCACTTCACGTTCATGCGCCGATTTCATCTGAACAAATCTTTCCTTTGCTTCCAATTCCTTTTCTTTCCGGATTGTTTCGGCTCTTAATTCGGCTTCTTTAAGAATGGTCTGGGATTGTAATTCGGCTTCTTCTACTTTCTTGCGGGTGTTCTTGGCAAAGATCAGCTTACCCGCTATGATTCCTATGATCAGGGCAATGGCACCTATAATGGCATATATGATGTTCGGATCCATGAATTTGTTGTTTAATGTGTTCCAAAATGTTATGATTTACCTGGCTCTTCATTGTGAGATTATGCCCGTTAGGATTCGGGCGCTGGCGAAGATACAAAACGGAAACTAATGAATAAAATTGCTGAGCGAGAATGAGTTATTTGTCTTTCAATTGATTATCCAGCAATTGTTCGATGGCTTCCAACTCACCGGATAAGTTTTCCTTATTAATTGCAGCTTTGGCCTGGGCAATCTGGTCAGTGGCAAACCACAAAAGGACCATCGATATGTAATCCTGCATATCCTTACCAGCAAAATGAGTTTTGAATTCAACGACCTTATCATTGATCGTTTTTACCGTCTTCCGAACTACCTCTTCATCTTCCGGGGCACACTTGATCCGGTAACTCCGGTCGCCGATAACTACACTGGCTGCAATTAATTGTTCCATAAGTTTGCAAAGTTGAAAAATTGTTAATATCTTGTTTTTACATTATCAAAAGAACCCACTCATCCTGTCAAAATCCCCGGTTACTCCAGTTCCTGTTAAAAACGTTAATCACCAAAACGTTTCGGTTTATGTTTGCGAAAATCAAGCCGTCAATTTTTATTGATGCATTGCAAGTCGAATTGAGTTCCCTCAGAGGCAGTTTCCTTCGCGGAGTATTAAGAGATGACAATGGCAGCATCTGCAGCACTCTCGAAAAAAACATTCTCAAAGAAAACGAACAATTCTCATGGACAGGATTAAGCGATCTTCCTTACGGCAGGTACACGGTTGAATTATCACAGGGTGAAGATGAAATGAAAATAAATCTTGTAAAGAGGATCTGACCTACTGACTGAGCATCACGATGCACCGGTCAATTTCTTTCACATAAGAATTTATTTTCCGATCAAATTCTTTTTTATCCGTTTCACTCATTTCTCCATTGCTATATTTTAATACATCAACTTGCTGCTTCAGCGTTTCAAGCGTTTCTTGTTGAGCTGATACCTCTTTCTTTGTCGCATCCAACTCAGCCTTTAACCATCCATTTTCTTTCTCAAGAATAACATGCTTTTTCAGCACTTGCTGAAGCTTAGATTGAATTCTCTTTAATTGGCTTTCGGTTTCAGTCATGAAATATCGGGTTAAAAGGTGATCATTTTCTTATTTCCGCCTGCAGATCCTTTTCAAATCCACTCATTATCTTTTTCATCCAGTCATCAATTTCCTTATCGGTCAGTGTTCTTTCTTCATCCTGGAATGTAAAACTTACCGCCAAAGATTTCTTATTAGCGCCAAGTTTTTCACTTTCAAAAATATCAAAGAGTTTCATGTTCTGCAGCTTATCCAGCTTTATCTTCTGCACAGATTTTTCCACCGCTTCAAAAGCAAGCTGGCTTGGAACAATCATGGCAATATCTCTTTGGACCGCGGGATACCTGGGTAATTCCCTGACAACGGCTTTTTGCAGGGAAGCAATCCCGGATAATAATGACCAGTTGAGACCAGCAAAGAACACCGGTTGCTTGATATCAAATTTTGCGAGCGAACTCCTGTTGACTTCGCCGGCGCCCGCAATGATCTCTCCGTTCAATTTGAAAACAATATGATTACTGAGTTTGGGTACTTCGATGGGCTCGATTGCATCCTCCTTGATACCCAATATTCGTAACACGGACTTCACAGCTCCCTTTAGATCATAGAAATCCGCAGCAGCGGGTTTTTGTTTCCAACTGCCCTCTGTTGCATTTCCGGTAATCACGATACATAATTTCTCGGACTCTGCATATTCACCCGAACCCGACGTTGAATAAGCTCTTCCAAATTCAAACAGCCGCAGAGAATTGTTGCGATGATTAAGATTGTGTGCGACAACTTCCAGCGCAGTTTCGAAAAGTGAATTGCGTAAAATATTCAGGTCGGCACTCAAGCTGTTGAGCATCTTCACCATCTGCTTTTTCTCTTCGTCCGGGAAATAAGCAGCATTCGTGATAGAGTTGGTCAGTATTTCGTTGAACCCTAGCCCGACAAGATAGTTCGCCACTTTTTCCCTGTATGCTTCTGTTGAATAACTCTCCTCGATCGCTGGCGTGATAGTGATCGCACCAGGAATATCTATATTGTCTAATCCATCGATACGCAATACTTCTTCAACGATATCTGCCGGCATGCTTATATCGGGCTTATGGTAGGGAACGGCTACACGCAGTTCGTCAATACCTTCTTTAGCAATATCAAATCCAAGACTTACAAGAATATTTTTTACGGCATCCGGGTGATAGTTCTTACCGCTGAGTTTCTTTAGGAAATGATATTTAATGGCGACCTGCGTTTTTTCTTTTGGCGAAGGATACACGTCAACGATATCCGAAGCAATTTGTCCGCCACATATTTCTTTAATAAGCATGGCGGCTCTTTTCAAAACGTTTACAGTGGCTGAGATATCTGTTCCTTTTTCAAACCGGCTGGCGGCATCTGTGCGTAAACCATGACGAAAAGATGTCTTCCTTGTAACTACCGGGTCAAAGCAGGCACTTTCCAAAAATATATTCTTCGTTTTTTCACTAACTCCACTATGCAATCCGCCAAATACACCTGCTATGCACATCCCTTCTTTTTCATTACATATCATCAAGTCGTCAGCGCTTAGTTTTCTTTCTTTTTCATCCAGTGTAACAAATACAGTTCCTTCCGGAAGATTTTTTACAATGACTTTTTTGCCTATTATCGCATCCGCATCGAATGCATGAAGAGGTTGGCCGGTCTCATGCTGGATAAAGTTTGTGATGTCAACGATATTGCTGATCGGTCTTAAGCCGATTGCTTTTATTTTGTCCTGTAACCATTTAGGGGAGGGCCCAATAGTTATATTAGCTATGCTCACCCCGCTATATCTCGGACATGCCTTTTCATTCTTTACCTCTACATTAATAGTGAGAGATGTATTGTCAACTTTAAATGCCGAACCATTCGGCAGTTTTGGCTTGTAATCTTTTTTGTCATGATGCGTGAGGTAAGCACATACATCTCTTGCAACGCCCCAGTGACTCATGGCATCCATGCGATTGGGCGTGAGCCCGATCTCGTATATCCAATCTGTATAAGGTTTGAAAAATTCAACAGCAGGCGCTCCAACTTTTACAGTTGACGGTAATACCAGGATACCAGCATGCGAAACGCCCAGGCCTATTTCATCTTCTGCGCAGATCATGCCCTGGCTTTCTTCACCACGGATCTTCGCAACTTTCATCGTCAATGGTTCACCCGACGAAGGATATATTGTCGCACCAACCGGTGCAACGATCACTTTTTGACCAGCTGCCACGTTCGGTGCTCCGCATACGATTGACAAAGGACTTCCATTACCTATATTCACTTTGGTCAGGGTTAACTTATCCGCATTTGGATGTTTTTCGGTGGTCAATACTTCACCAATGACTAAACCAGTCAACCCGCCCTTTACCTCTTCATATTTTTCCAGGCTTTCTACTTCGAGACCGATGGAAGTAAGGATGCGGCTCAATCTTTCCGGGTCGACGGCAACCGGCAGGTATTCACTCAGCCATTTATAAGAAATTGTCATGTGCTCTATTCGTAATTAGCCGCGAAGATAAGAAAAGGGCAGGAGCGATCTCGGAGATGATGCTACAGCTGATAAACTCAAGATCGCGATCGACCCGGTATTTGCTATGATTTTACCGGGAAAAGTTTTTACTTTGACAGCGATTTCAAATTTCCGGAAATTTCCTTCTCTGATTTATAGCATGGTGAGCGGTGAGTAGTGAATGGTGAATAGTCAAACTCGCGACATTCACCACTGACCACTCACGATTGAACTCCCGATAGCTATCGGGACACCATTTGCCACTCTCGAAAACTCATACCATGGTAAAACTCGTCAAGACTACCCCTGAAGAAAAACCAAACTTTGAGTCGATCAGGAATTTATTGGCCAATAAAATTTCCCACGAGGAATTAATTGAATTGCGGGAGAAGATCGACGCCGATGATCTTTCCTATATCATCCAGAAGATCTATGACCTCAACGAGTCTTATATCTTCAAGCTTGCAACGCTCGAGCGTATGCTGGAAAAACTAAATAACATTAAGAATGCGCAACGCAACCTTGTATTCTTTAAAAAAATAAAAAAGGGTTTTCGCAAAGCCGATGACAAATCACGATTGGTCATCCTGGCCGAAGGAGATTCATGGTTCAACTACCCGATCATACTTACTGATATTATCGATCGCATTGGCATGGAGAAGGACCTGGCAGTTTACAGCATTGCCTCCGGTGGCGACTGGTTGCTCAATATGCTCAACGGCCGAGAGTATATTGAAGAACTTTCCGTATTGCATCCCGACTGGTTTCTTATCAGCGGCGGCGGTAATGACCTGGTAGGATCGCGTCGCCTGGCGACAATACTTGATCCAACAGGCAAGAGCGAGGAATATAAAAGCAATCCATGGGCAATGAACCTGATCGATAAAGCGGAGAAAAAAGAAATTCCCCTGAAGGACTATTTCGATGAAGGATTAAAATACCTGTCAAAGGATTTTTTTGCGCTGCTGATGTTCTTTCACCTTCAATACTATTATTTGTTAGATGGAATACTCAGGGGTGGGGAGAAAGAACCCAAATTTGGACAAATAAAAATCATCACGCAGGGTTACGATTATCCTTTGCCTTCTTTCAAGACAACGCCATGGAATTGGATTCACCCGATTAAATGGTATGTGGCATTTATCCGGACATTCCTTGGGCATGGAGGATGGCTGAAATCACCGATGCAAATAAGAGGCGTCAATGACGAAAAAATCCAGCAAAGGATATTGTATTCCATGATCTATCTTTTTAATGAAATGATGATTGAAATGGGGACGATCATGAACAAGGGACGCGAAACTCCCCGTGTGTTTCATATCGATTCAAGAGAATCGGTAAAGGAAAATGGATGGGCTGATGAACTTCATCCCCGGCCAAAATATTTTATCAAAACCGGGGAAACGTTTATTAATTGTATCAAACAAAACAGGGAGCCTACGTATGGCAGTGTCTACGTAGTTAAAAAATGTCATCCATGAAAATAAACCGCATTATAATATGGACAGGTTTCGTGGTCATATTTTCAGTCATGTTTTATTATGGCCGTTACTTTAAACGGGCTGATGTTCCCGGGATCGTTAGTCTCGAAATGGCTGACCACGGTAAAGGACAGGAGATACTTAGTTCATGGAACAAAGCAGGACTGTTGCCTCTGGCCCGTAAAGTCACCTGGATTGATTTTGCATTTATCTTATTTTACATAGGGGTGCTTGTCACGCTGTCAAACCTGCAAATCCGGAAGGAGTCATCGATTGCATTGAATGCATTATTAAGGGCGATATTCTTCTTCGCAGTTCTCGCCGGTCTGCTTGATGTTGCTGAGAATGTTCTGTTGTTATATGATATGAATCATGCTGGCAGCACGAACTATATCAGTACGGTTGTCATTTCTTCAATCAAATTCATTCTCGCCGGGTCCGCCGTTTTGGTCTGGCTCATTTCTTTTATTAAGTCAAAAATAAGTTGATACGGCGCAGTCGTAACATTTCATCAATCAAATACAATTATAGTTTTCTTTTCCTTGAAGCGTTAGCAAGATTGAATAATGGGATATCGACTGCGACAAATGCATTGAACGATGGCTTCAGATCAATCTTATTGGAACCGGCAACTACGGGCGATATCCATTGCCAGCCAGCACCTGCAGAAAAAGGTAAGTAGAAAGGAAAGCCATAAACCAAATGCACACTCGGTGAAACTATTCCCGCGAGACTAATATCCTGTTCGTATTTGCCCTGGTTATTCAGCTTATATTTTACAACGCCGCCAATATCAAATACCCCTGCAAAAAGACTAACACTTCCGCCCCTTTGTAAACCAGAGCTCAACGTCAACCCAATTGGCGCAGTGAAACCATACGTATTGGTGAATCCTTCTCCTTCCTGTTTTGACCTTGCGAAAAAACCGCCGATGTATGCATTGACTGCAAAATTTACCTGGCTTGCTTTCTTAATTCTCGAACTCCCGGCCGGCAATGCATATGTTTCAAGAAGTCGTTCAACTGCGACACTGTTCTCGGCTTTGGTGATGGCAGCGAGAAGGTTCATGTAATCGATAACTTTTGAAAGCTTAAATATTACTTTGCCCAGGTTATTCTTTTGATAATCGTTCTGTCTGATTTGCTGATCGATAATTTCAACTGCAGTCAACAACTCCTGCTTCTCCGCTTCAATATCAGCCGACGTTGTCATTCTATTCAATGCATCGATCCGGTTTGCGAGGTTTTTCCTGTCTGCTTCCAACTTTTTATGATCGGTTTCTAATCTTTTTTCCATTGCAGATGCCAGCTCTTTATATTTTACTTTGTCGTATTCAACCCTGTCGAGATAGTCAGACACGGTTTTCAAAACCTCGGCCAACTTTGATATTCCAAGGCTGTATTCCTCTTCGGCAAAATACCGCGTCATATCAATAACATTGGAAGCAAACTCCGGGAAGTATTGCCTGATCTGCTTATTGCGCAGGCTGAATAAATTTGATGCAGGATCAAGATAAATCTCTGTTATACCCATTAAGTCGTTCGTTAACCGGGCATATACTTTGAATCGTTGTGCCTTGATCTCATATTTCCCTGTCAGTTGTGATTCATCGTATTCTTGTTTTTTAAGTTTGGTTAATTCTTCATCGGCTTTTACGATCGCATTCAAACTGATGTCTATCGTCTTTAATGCGTTTCCAACACGATCCTTATTATTCCAGTGCTCAAGCAGCTCTCCAAAGTTTTTTACAGCGCCATCAACAACAAATGAGATGGTATAGGTATGTTGCCAGAGAAGTCCCAGGTACATTTTCGCGAGATCGGCCAACAGTAATGGATCATGATGCGTAACCAGCCCGATATATTCTTTATGGATATAAGAAATCGGCTTGCTGTCCTCGTCCCCGAGCTTTTTATCTAAAAGCGAATTGGAAAGAAGTGTCACCACCTTTATGAACACGGCATAATTATTCTTTTCTTCCACGAATGACTGCTTGCCCAGGTGATACATACATTCCGCCGCTCCTGCTTTCTCATGAAGATCCGCATACAAACTGCTGGCGGCGAAAACAAAGCTGAGCGATGAAATGCGTTTATTCAACAGGTTGTACCGCGGGATATCATATAATAATGGTATGCGGGAGATAAATTCCTTCAGATCTTCTTTGATTGCAGCTTTAAATGCATCAAGGGCTTTACTGTATTCATAAGCTTCCACCGGTTTGATCAACGCACAGGTTTTTGGGAAAAGCGTATCGAATTCAGGATAGCGGGTGATAAATTGTTTCAATTTTTCAAATACACTGATCGATATCTCTTCCTGGGCTCTTTTGATCAGGAAGTCGGCTGTGCCATTGACGAGATTGCCCAAAATATTATTTCCAATACTTCCCACACCCGGCGGCACAACAAAACCCGCTACTTTATCCATTCCTTTCGCTTTTCCATCTGTTTCGATCTTTAGAAAACCATCTTCGGCATTTTTTGTAAAAAAATCTTTGAGAAATGGATTAGCTGAATATGCGCTTATGACTTCACTTCCAGGCGCATCATCGGCAAGACCCGCATTTCTCCGGAGAATTGAAAATATTGTTGAATCCAGGAGTTTGCGATTTAACATAAAAGCGGGCTCATTCCCGTCAAGACTATGATCAATCGTATTACCTGTTAAAGGATCCTGTATATCGAAGTCAACAGCAGTTGGTATCAACAATGCATTTATACCATGCATCGCATTCATCAGCGTTGTTGCATCATAGATGATCGACTGGGTTTTCGTTTGTGCAATGGCTGAATGGATAACCAAAACAAGTATTGATGGAAATGCAATTAGTCTGCGCATAAAATAGGTTGAGGTTAAGGTTTGATTAGTCAGCGCTGTACCAGGATCCCGTTTATTTCTTTTTTAAGACCGGCAGAACTTACCGGAAGTAATCTGCCTTTTTTTGAATGATAAAATTGTTTTTTCTTTCCCGATTTGACCAGGAGATAGGGGGCAGGTGCCAAAAGAAAATAAATCAATTCCGCATGACAATTCGATCTCATCCTGGCGTATTTCTTTTCTAATTTGTTCAACATTTCCAGTAGGACATTTAATCCATGTCCCTGGTGAACATATGATAACTTCAATATTTTTCGATTGAACAAAAAATCAGCGGCGCCGATAACATTATCGCCCGATTGAATGAAAGCCCTTATTCCTTCGGGTCTTCCAAATTCAAACGAATTGAATTGTTTCTTGGGCACGACCTGTATATGCATACAAAACCCAAGATCATATGAAGCTGCAGAACCGGCACGTGTGTGCAGAATTTCCGTATTAATGAGCCAACGGATCTTCCTTCTTAATTTTGCTTTCACAGCACCGTTTAAATGTAATGATTCAAGTGGCATAAATTCTTTTTATACCTGGTTAGCTGGTTTTGTAAAATAGGAGCGTATCCATCTCCCGCCAGTTGACCGGTAGTTGTTGCGCAACGATACAAAGGACATACTGTTTATCGAGCCATCGCTTGGATCGGCCACTCTCACAAACAACCTACCCATACTGTCAAACCGACCGCCTACCACAATGACCGCGTGACCACCGATGCCGGGGATATCCATCTGGCAACCGACCGGTTTTCCTCGTTTCAATGAAGCATTCAAATTGTCTGCACTTAATGGCACTTCTACCGGGTCCCCATCGAGATGTCGTATTCTATCCAGCACAATTTCAAGATCCAATGTTTTGTTGCAGGCAGGGATCGGTTTTCCCGTGGCACAGGCAGGTATTTTCAAAATGCTTGCAACAAGGTCCGACTGTGTCATAATTTTCATTCCTTCATAAAAGGTAGAAATTGAAACCGCACACGCGGCCCAGCACCAGTTTGACAATCGTTGCTGTTCTATTGGAAAATCATTGCCGGTTTCATTGAGATTAAATGGCATAGTGATAAACAGACTTCTTTTTGGTGCAACTTTCTGATGACGATGTAAAGTTCAGGCATGCAGGGAAAATAAGAAGCAGGAAGCAACCCAAACTTGTACCGTGTTTTCACAGGCAGGCCAAAAGGCGAATCGAACGATACTAATCAGAAGACTTAAGAGTGAAAGGCGGATAAAGAATAGCTACTCCAAATTAAAAATAACTGGCGGAAACGTCAATTAATGCAATTGATTTTTTTATAAAAAATAAAAGCCCTGTTCCGTTTTACCCGGAACAGAGCTCTCTTCGTTCTTCATAGCACTTAATTATGTGTACATAGTTCAACCTTGAAAGCAAGGCTGAAGTAAGAATAATAATAACCTCTCTGGTTGGTTGAATCACCGCTCCACTCGTGGCCAAATGTAAAAGGTTGTTTGGTTCCAGTTGCTGCTTCACCCAATGCGATCATAGCATTCTTTGCCTGCACACGAAAACCATAGGTGATATCTTTATGCAGGTAAACAGGAGGAAGACCGAATCGGAGCCATTTGCCATTGTCACCCTTGTTCACTTCCAGTGTTGAACTTCCAATCAGAGGACCCCAGTTCTTTGTTGCGGGATCAAATTCATGAAGCGTTACGGTAACTTCACCACCATTTTGTACAGCAGAAGAAAACAATTGAATATTGTCCAATTGTCCTTCAGACGGGCAGTTGAAAGTTTGACCGGCAAAATGGTCGGTGGGATCAGTTTGTAAGTGACCGATCCAGTGGGTGGAGTTGTTCGTGGCCTGTGAAATCACAGGGTGCGGGTGGCTGCTTTTTTTCATTGTCTCCATGATCAATTTTTTAGTTGTTATTTATCTCGCCGTCAGCAGCTATTGGTACATTCCGGTAAAGAACTCTTTTTATAACTCCATAGCACACCTATTTATTGTGCGGGAAATAGCTACAATCTGTACTAAACTCTGGTTGAAGCGAATAGGTTGCCTGGAAGTTGTAAACAAATAATTTCCCACAACTGTGCCAATCTTTACGGAATAACCCGATAGCTATTTAGTAAATTGTCGATCGGCCTCTGGGATGAGTAAATGACGCATGTGTGGATAACCGTGCAATCAACTGGTGAAAAAAGGTGCAGAAAGAAAAATATTTTTAAAAACAAAGATCAATTGGTTGCAGCCCTTATTTTCGCTCAACGACTGACGGGAACCATTCGCCTAACAAAGAAGTAATAATTTCTTAAATCAAGACGGTACTAACCCATGAGGTCATTGGTGAATAACTAATGGTATAACCCCTGTCTGCCGACAAGGCAGGCTTTATCGCTATAAGCAGACGAACGAAAGATGGACTTGACTAATTTAAACAAAGACAGGAAGCAGAAAAGACGATCCTCGCTTGATTTAGGTACAATGGTGTTTGGTAAAGTGCCTCCACAGGCCAAAGACCTTGAAGAAGCCGTATTAGGTGCGATCATGCTGGAGAAAAATGCATTTGACGCCGTCATTGAGATCCTTAAACCCGAGTGTTTTTATGTTGAGGCTCACCAGCGCATCTTCAGCGCTATGCAAAGCCTGACTAACAAAAGCCAACCGATCGATATTTTGACCGTTGCGGAAGAATTACGCAGCAAAGAAGAACTCGAAATGGTTGGAGGTCCGTATTACGTTACCAAGTTGACCAATGCTGTTGTTTCTTCTGCACATATTGAAACGCATGCAAGGATCATCCTGCAAAAATTTATTCAAAGAGAACTGATCCGCATCAGTGGCGAGATCATTGGTGATGCATACGAAGATTCAACCGACGTGTTTGACCTGCTTGACGATGCCGAAAGCAAATTGTTTGAGATCACGAACAATCACCTTCGCCGGAATTTTGATACGATTGACTCGGTGCTGGTCAAAACGATCCAGCGTATTGAAGACCTTCGTCACAAGAATGAAGATATCACCGGGGTTCCCAGTGGGTTTTCACAGCTTGATCATGTTACGTACGGTTGGCAAACCACCGATCTCATCATCCTTGCTGCACGACCTGCTGTTGGTAAAACGGCATTTGCATTGAATCTTGCCCGTAATGCAGCGCTGCATGCGGGAAAGCAAACACCTGTTGCCTTGTTTTCACTTGAAATGAGTGCCGGCCAGTTGGTACAACGTATCCTCGCGGCAGAAAGTGAAGTATGGCTTGAAAAGATTGCGAGAGGTAAACTCGAAGAGCACGAGATGAAGCAACTCTATACAAGAGGTATTCAACGCCTGGCCCAGGCACCTTTATTTATAGATGATACGCCGGCGTTGAACATTTTTGAATTGAGAGCGAAATGCCGTCGTCTGAAGAATAAACACAATATTGGTCTAATCATCATTGACTATCTCCAGTTAATGAGTGGTACGGGTGAGAACCGCAACTCCAACCGTGAACAGGAGATCAGCAATATATCACGCAACTTAAAAGCGTTAGCAAAAGAATTGAGCGTACCGATCATTGCTTTGTCCCAGTTAAGCCGTGAAGTTGAAAAACGCGGCGCAAAGGAAGGAAGCCGCGTTCCTCAATTAAGTGACCTTCGTGAATCAGGAGCTATCGAACAGGATGCTGACCTTGTTATGTTCTTATACCGGCCGGAATACTATGACATCAACACGAATGAAACTGGTGAGAATATAAAAGGCCTTACCGAGATAAAGATTGCCAAACATAGAAATGGTAAACTGGAAACGATCCGGTTGAAAGCCCTGTTACATATCCAGAAGTTTGTCAACTGGGATGAGGATCCTTATAGTGGTATTGGCTTGCCGGCCGGCGGATGGAGACCTGTTGAAGACGGTGGTGGTGGTGAAAAACTGTTTATCCAGACCGGAAGCAAAATGAATGATATTGAATCTAACGAAAGTGATGATCCATTTGGATGATCTACTGTTCCCCCTAGCCTTAGTCAAAGAAAGTCCCACCAAAAGCGGGACTTTCTTTTTATGGAACACGGATAACACGGATTAAACGGATAGGCACGGATTAGATCCTAAAGATTACACCAGCTTCTCAGCTGTTTCGGTGAATCAAAGAGTAGACGTAATATCTGTGTAAATCCGTCCGATCAGTGTCATCCGTGTTCTATTTCCTAATTTTATCTGCAATAAACAACATGTCATTATCATTTTTTTATATCGAACAAATCGATCCTTCACAAAAAGAAATTGAGCTGGATGAGGATACTTCTTATCACATCGTACAGGTGCTGCGAATGAAGGCGAGTGAAAAATTGCGTTTAACAGATGGCAAAGGGAACCTGGTGGACGGTCATATACTTGACTGCCATAAAAAACATTGTGTAATACACGTGGAAGGCACCCTGCACACGGCACAAGCAACAAGGAAGGTCTGCATTGGAATCTCATTGATGAAAAATACGAGTCGCTTTGAATGGTTTTTGGAAAAAGCAACAGAGATCGGGATTGATGAAATCATTCCATTGATTTGCCAGCGAACGATCAGAGAAAAATTTCGTTTTGACCGGATGAAAGGAATTTGCATAAGTGCAATGTTGCAATCCCAGCAAACCCGGTTGCCACTGCTTCATGAGCCGTTAGCGTATGATTCATTATTCCTGCAGGAAGAATTAAGAACCTTCGCACAAAAGTTTATAGCACATTGTTCGGAAAAGGATAAGCATTCCCTTGCAAGCGCGGTTGATAAAAATCAAACTTCGCAAATCATTTTAATCGGGCCGGAAGGCGATTTTTCTGACGAAGAAATTGATAAGGCAATAAAAATAAACTTCTTGCCCGTGTCACTTGGAAAAACAAGGCTGAGAACAGAAACAGCGGGGATTGTTGCGGCAGCTTTGTTGCGATGAATTAATTTTTATTCCAACGCCTGTTATCAGTTCGCGTTCACTTATCAAACAATAGTTGATAGTTCGTTCCAAAAAAAATAGGCTAGGGTTATTGTCGTCCTTTAAACTGCCGGATCTATGATAAATGTCAATTGTCCAGGCGGTTTGAAAAGGCGCTCCGTCTAATTTATGATACCCAGTTCCCTGACGACATTCATCAGCGACGTCGTATTATGAACGTTGAATTTTTGCAACATGTTTTTCCTGTGGGTATCGACTGTATGATTGCTTAAGAATAACCGTGCAGCAATTTCATTGCTGGTAAGCCCTTCCGACAACAGACCGAGTATTTCTTTTTCTCTTCTTGTTAAGGCAGGCACATTGTCCTTTGAATATTCATGCGCCTGCAATTGCTGAACGATTTTTTCATTGGCCGCCTTACTGAGATAGATCGTGCCATCCATGACCTGGTTAATGGCATCAATCAGTTCTTCTCTTTCCATATTCTTAAGCAGGTATCCATTGGCTCCTTTCTTTATTAACTGGTTGATGATCCCCGCTTCATTGACATAAGTGAGTCCTAATATCCTGACTGTTTTATTTTTTTCGCGGATCAACTCGCAAAGGCGCAATCCATCAATGTCAGGTAAATTGATATCAAGGAGAATGATGTCGACAACATTGTCGGATAAGAACGAAAGGGCGTCCTTAGCAGATTTGGCGGCGGCTTCGATATGCAGGTAACTTTCATCTTTCAGCATGGTTCGGATGCCATCAGTCACCAGCGGGTGGTCATCGATGATCAGGATCTTTATCATAGCCGGTATCGGCTATAAATTTAATGAAAATAGAACACGGATGACACGGACGGGAGAGATTTACACGGATTATATTTTCGAGAAATCTTTTTTCGGTATTGTCCGTGCAGATCCGTTTAATCTGTGTAATCCCCGCCTGAATGACTCAGTCGGGCAGGCGTGTTCCATTCTCTCAGTTTTCGTTCAGCAGCAAATCAATCATCACCGTCGTACCTATATCCTTTCTCGAGTCAATAGTCAGTTTGCCATTGAGATAATCAACACGGCTTTTTACCGTCGCCATACCCATACTTCTTTTCTCTTCCGCTTCCTTTGTATCGAATCCCTTGCCGTTATCTTCAATGGTAAGACTTAGCCGGTTGCCCTCGCGATTGATCTGGATGATCGCCTCGGTGGCATAAGCATGCTTGATAATATTATTAACTAACTCCTGGATGATGCGGTAAAGCATGATCTCCGTCGAACTTCCCAATCGTTTCTCCATTCCAAATGTCTGCAACCGGATGTTCAGCAGCCTGCCTACACTGATGTTATTGCAGAAATCCTGCAATGCTTCCACCAATCCGACCTTCATCAATACTTCAGGCATCATGTTGTGCGCGACTTTTCTTAATTCATCCGAAGCATTATTGATGAGGTCCAGCGTTTTTTTGTACAACGGATTTTCCTTTACTGCCGGCGTATCCTGTTGTAACGTACTATAGTGCATTTTTACCGTTGAGAAGATACCGCCCAATCCATCATGCAGGTCCTTGGCAATTCGCGTTCGCTCGGTTTCCTGTCCATTGATCATCGATTGAAGCGAACTGATCTGTTGTTCTTTTTCAATCGTCTTTATCTTTTCCTCCAGTAAAGCCGATTGCTGCTGAGCCAGCTTCTGTTTATTGGAAAAATTTCGTCTTAATAAATATAAGATCACAATGAGCACAACAATCAGCCCGACACCGATGCTGAGAAACGTATTGCGTCGCTTTAACTGAAAATCTTTTTCCTGCTCCACTTTCTGCAATCGTAAGATCTCGTTCTCCTTCTTATTGCTTTCGTATTTAGCTTCCAATTGCGAGGTTGTGCTTCGTATTTCGCTATTGAGAATACTATCACCTAATTCCGTATGCAACAAAAGATTCTTATACGCCGTTTTGTAGTCACCAAGTGAATCATACAAGCTGCTTAATGACAAAGCGATTTCAGATTCAGCTCCCTTGTTTTTCGATTCACGGGCGACTGACATCCCCGTAAGCAACGTTTCCTTTGCTTTTGAAAAATTGCGTGCCCGGTAATAGGCCTGGCCTAAAGAATTATAATGATTGCCAAGTTGATATTTATTATCCAGCGCTATCGCTTTTTGAAGAGCTGTTTCATAAAAACCTGCGGCTTTTTCAAAATCGTTTTTATGATAATAGTAAGTTCCGACTGTACTATAAATCTCTGCGGACAGGTTCTGGTCGATATTGGTATTGGCGAAATTAAGTAGCCGGTCCAGGTAGGTTGCGGCTTCATCTAATTGATTCGTGTAGATAAGGTCGCTGACCAGGTTCTGTAACGCATAACCAATCGAAAGAGTATCACGCTGTCGCTCGGCGATCTGTAAGTTTCTTTTGCCTAATACGATCGCTCTTTCATGATTTTTGATTTGACCGAGTACTGCGATCAGGTTTTGATAGGCAATGAGCGAATTCGCAGTGTCCTTTAATTCATCAAATGTTTCAGCCGCTTTAGTGTAATTATCTGCTGCCAGTAAATAGTTACCCGTCATAACACCCTGGCTACCTCTTGCATTTGATACCTTTGCCAGCCTGAATTTGTCGTTAAGCCTTGTAAAAGTTTGTTCAGCAATGCTGAGAAACGAGTCAGCTAATGGATAATTGCCTCGATCCATGTAAGTAAATCCCGCAACATAAGCGAGGTTACCAATGCCCAGTTGATAATTCAGGCGTACAGCAAGATCATATCCCTGCAATCCATAATCAAGCGCTTGCTTGTTATCAGTATAGCCCGTTTCATTGGCAAGTCTCATCAACAGGATGACTTTGTTTGTATCTTCTTTTGCTTGTGTCAGTCGCTGCTTCATGCTGTCTACCTGCTGTTGGGTCATTTGCCCAAAAACATTGTTGGAAAGTAAAGCGAAAACAAGAACGAAGCAGTGGATAAGTGATTTTAGTTTTCGGAGCATAACCTGGTTTTCAGAAGAAAAAAAGAAGTGGCGGAATGAAAGTTAGCAAACTAATCCTTCACCTCCGTACCAGATTTCAGGTATTTATCACCAGCGCAATTCACTAATGTCAGGTATTCCCTTTGGCAGTTGTCGCTGATATATTTGTTTCCTCTTTTTTAAAAATCAAATCCCAACTCGCATGAGATACCTGGTAACCTTAACTACGCTCTGCCTTTTATTCAATATGTCCCTATTGATGGCGCAGGAAGACACGAAAGCGGGACGCGTAACTCCGAAAGAGCTGACAATTCCCCCTTCACCGGTGTTCGATCTGATGGGTGTCACCTCTTCACAGATCAACCGCACATCAGATATCAAAGATTTTAAAGTTGATTGGTCATTCAAGTCGTGGAGATTGAATCCCAACCTTGCGATCCAGTCACAGCCAATATGGGAATTATTTTATAACAGGAAGGATTTGAGTAAATACCAATCGGCTTCACGTTTCATGAGGCGATTGGCTTCATTGGATGTATCCATCGGCACGGTGCAGGATGAAAACAATGACAGGCGAATCGGCTTTGCTGCCAAAATGAATCTTTTTCGTCAAAAGGATCCTTTGATGGCGACTGAGCTTTATGCAGGGATCAGTGAGAAATATAAAGGAGAACGAAGGGACCTAGAAACGCAACTGTACGAACTCAAATTAAAGCTGGATACAATTAAAGATGTTCTTGCAAAACCTTCACTAAGGAGCCAAATCCTTTCCACTGAAGAGCAACTGATGTCATTAAACAGCCGTCGCAATGAAGAGATCAATAGCCGCGCAAAGATCTTTGTAAGTGAAAACTGGAATGCCTCCTCACTTGACATTGCATTCGGGCGTGTTTATTCATACAAAACTGATAGCGCTGGTTCATTAACGAGTTTACGCCTTAACCGCAATACTGGTTATGGTGGATGGCTCAATGCCAATATCGGCATGGGAAGAAAGTTCCTTTTGTCTGCGTTGTTCCGCACCAGTTGGTACGAGGAAGAATTAAACTTCCAGATACGGAACAATTCGACGAATGAAGAAGTAACACAACGGGCAATTGCAGATAATACACTTTACACAATGGGCCTCAACCTGCGTTATGGTAGTTCCATTTATACCTTTTTCATCGAACTGCTATATGAAAAGAAAGGACTAAAAACTCCAGTCGAAGCATTAAATGAATCGTTCAAGGCCCCGGGCAGTTTTGAAGTGGTGGGATCAACGGTAAAATGGGATGTTGTTCATCCCAACACATTAAGCTTTGGCGGTGATTGGCGGATCAGCCGCAGCGTGATCCTTAATTACGGAATGCGATGCGTATTTGATAAGAACTGGAAATTCACCACGTTCATTCCTGTCGCAACGATCAGTTGCATGATGAGATAATAATCAAATTCTTTTATTCAAAATCAACAACCATGAAACGAAAATTGATTTACCTGTTAGCAGGTAGTGTTATCGCCATGATGCCGGCAACGTATACGGCCGCACAGCTTAGAGACGTGAGCAATGTAAGTCTCGTTACGTCACTGGTGACGAAGAAAGGCACCAATGCATTCTCCAACGCATTTCAAAATAATGCAACGGGGCGCAATGATATGAATGCTTATCTTCTTTGTTACATTACTACATTGATTTATCCTCAATACCTCGCAGTAACTGCACAGAATGCGACCACCAGTTATATCAACAAGCTACACAGCAATCCCGCCGATTTTACTTCCGAGTATAAAAAATATACATCCTATTTATTCAGTAGCCCTGACTATTCTTTTGTGCAGGAAAGTTTTCCGGTTGGTTATGATCCCGAAGCAATGGTGATATCTACTCCAACAACCATATATGTCGTATTCAGGGGAACAGATAGGGTCGCGAGTAATCAAACCAACACGTTTATGTATGATTGGGGTGAATGGATTGCATCTGATTTCGATGCACGTTACCTGAGTACGCCTGAGTTGACAGGAAAAGTTTTATCGGGAATGTGGCTGTCGCTGATGTATAATGATTTTAAAGATCGCTTGCTGCAAACGATAAAAGACAAAGGAGGCAATGCAAAGAAAGTTTGGATCTGCGGTCATAGCCTTGGTTCAGGCCAGGCGCAGCTGTTCTCTATGTTCTTATCTAAAAAAGGAATTACTCCGCAGGGTGTTTATGTTTATGCTGCTCCACACCCGGGCACGCAGGAGTTTGTTGATGAAATGAACCGGATCTTTCCAAATAACAGGCTCCAGCGTTTCGATTTTATCAATGACCCGATAACAACGTTGGCTCCTTATATTCTTGGATATCGCCGTGCAGGAACAAGAGTTTATTATAACGATATTAATTCAATTCAATTTGGCGCTCCCGAGCGCAGCCCGGTTGAAGCAGCTGCATTGTTGCCCGGACTTAATGGCGCTATTGCTAATGCCGCTGCGGATTTCATCAATGAAAAAACAGGAAAGCGGCTCAAGATCGATGTGATCTCACCGGGCGGTAGTCCATTTTGTTATCATCACCCCTTGTGGTACCTGCGTGCTGCTTATAACCAGTTAAGCACTGATGAAAGGGCTAAAGTTCCTGCGCCATTACCACTTCCGGATGCCAACGGCGAAGGTTGTGACATCCTAACTGTGCAACGGGGAAAGTCATCCAATCCTTTAGTCATTGGGGGCAACATTGCGAAGGGTGTAATTGATGCAGGAGTTGCAGCAGTAAAAGAAACATTGGAAAAGATCAGGTTTACTGCAGATGCAATAATCGATAATGTGAGTGGCACAGCCATTGACCAGGGGAGCTATTATATTAAATCTTATGCATCTGATGGTAACCTTGGACTAAATGAACAGGACGGTTTTACCAACGGAAGCGCAATGAAACTGACAACGGCGAAAAGTAAAGTAAAGATCGAGCGATATGGCACTATTGGATACACCATCCAGTTTGGCACAAAGACTACCACGTCTGAATTCTTTGGCGTCACTTCAGCCGAGACAAAGGAATACGTGTTAGATAGCAAGGCGGAAGATCTCTTTGACGAAGGTTCAACGACAATTCAGTTGTGGGAGAGAAATGCATTCCCCGGTTTAAGCGCCAATCAAAGATGGTTGTTCATTAAGTTAAAAGATAATAAATATCTCATCAAGAACCTCGCTAATGGAAAATTATTGGACGCTAATAACTCGTGCGTTAATGACAACTCCTGCGGAGTAAAGACCTATAAGCCGCTCACAGACGACCAAACACAGATCTGGATACTGGAAAAGGCTAATTGAATAGTAGTGCTGACAAAACAATTTATCATTTACCAAAAAAAATCATTATGAAAAAGTATGTTCTTTCTGCATTCGCTGCAATTAGCTTTAGCTACATCGGCAATGCGCAACTTAAAACCGGTAAGACTGACTTTGCACAAGTCAACTTCAGTACGCTTAAGATTACTGATCTTACTTCCGGTAGTTTTAAAACGGCTTCTGTATTTGAGAAGTACAGTTTGCTGGCAAACATGCCAAACCGTTTCGGTACGTTACAAAAAGTCACAACATCGGTAAAATCAGCTACCTCATCCAATGGGATCAAGTATTACATTTCAAAGGATAATATTACGCTGCCATCAAACTCGACGGGCAGTACGGCTAAATCATCTCAAAGTAATGATGCATTGATCTGCGAGTCGACGCCAATATCCATCGGGAAACAATTCCTGTCAGGATTATTAATGATTCCAAGTTCGCAGGCAATTGAAAACACCAAGATCTATCCGGGTGCATTATTCAAAGATGAAGACATTGTTAAAGGTGTATTTGCTCCCTTGAACCTACCAAGAAAACCAGGAACTATTGCCGTCAATGTTATCAGCAGTAATCCTGTTACGCAAAACGTTTCGAATTTTGGCGATAAGAATACGGTAACGTCAGCAATGAGTCAATTGCTTTCAAGAGTTGGCAATTCAGCTGCCAATACCGATCATTTTTCTGCTGCTTTTGAATTTAAGGCGAGCGATGAATTCTCTTTAAACCTCGAGTCATCTACAAGTGTTAACCTGGAAGCTATCCTCGGCATTCCTGCTACAATTGGCAATACCCTCAATGAAGGAGTTACATTAAGCACTGAGTTTAATACGGCAGTTGCTTATATACGTAATGTGAACTACACAATATCAGTTGGCGGAACCGGCGGCCCGCAGTCGACGATTGACGGCGCAATTCCTTCCAATGCGGTTTGTGTTACCGATGTAATGTATGGAAGCGTTGCTTTTATCATTGTATCCAACCTGAGCACAAGAGCGGAAGCAAAATTCGTTGCACAGGATCTGCTTGAAGTAACCGATGTGGTAAGTGCGAGTCCTGGAGTATCCGCTGAAGCACAAAGGGCATTGAGTACAGGGGCCGTTTCCGTTATGGTATATGGCGGCGCTGGCGCATCAACTGTCAATACGGTTACCAGTGTTGCTCAACTGAGAAATGAACTGGCTAAAGGAAACAATACAGTAATGGGTGTAAATGCAATGCCGGTGTTTTATGCACTGAGCTACGCATCTGACAATGCACCCGTAAAAGCAGCTGCTTTTTCTTCGTTTACAGATACACGTTGTTTCAAAGCAAGCAAGCTGGAAGTAACCATGACTTCATTCAAGCCGACAAACGTTGTTGACTTCGGAGACGAAGAGTTATTTGGTGAAATAAGGATTGATTGCAATGGCAATTCTACAACGGACAACCGGAGGTTCTGGGACCTTAGTAAATCAAAAGCAGTGCAGGGAAAACAAAACACGCAGGTTAGCGGTACACTGACCGACAAGATCACATTTAACCTGAACCCATTAAACGTCAGTTTTGACAATGAAACGGTCAAAGTCGGTGTGAACATTAAAGATGCCATCATGACGGAAGAATATCTTGGTGCATCTCAATTTGGAAAGGACAATGGTTATGTACAGTATTCGCCAACTTCATTTACTGTAGCACTCAGTGATATTAAAGATGCAGGTACAGCCGGTCTCAATAAAACGTATAATGTGGCAGAGGGTGGCGCAACGGTGCAGGTTGTATTGAATTTCAAATTAAAGCCTTAAACAATAACTGATAGTAGCAGAAAACGATGATTCCAGGATCAGCCCGGTCGACGACCGACCGGGCTTTATATAAGATGAAATTGAAGAAAACGAGGATGTAGCGCTATTTCAAAAATGAGAATATTAATTCCGGCATTGTTGATGCTGATTTCAAATGCCCGGCTTTATCGGTTGAGTTGGAACTCAACAGGCATACAGCACCCGTCCGCCATTCGGCGGATATTTTGGAACATTCGTTGAATAAATTTTATTGTTGATGCAAGTTTGCCTACCTTTTAGGAGACAAGCACCGGGCTAATCTAAATCACCATTCACCCCCTGAAACACTTCCTGCCCGGAAAATTTACCTGGAATGAATTTCTGTAGTAACACAAATGTGTCATTATGAAAACACGTCTGCTCATGCTTACAGGTTGAATAATTCCCCGAAAAGTGGTATTGTCTGCCTTTATAACTTTCGTTCTATTTGTCAGCTTTTTGGTTTGTATACATTTAATTCTCAAAATAATTGTTTATGAAAAAGTATTCTTTACTCTTCGTTATTCTTCTTTTTGCAGCGTTTAATAGCAAGGCCATCATTCGCACGGTAAGTAATACACCGTCAACGTTGGCACAGTTCAATACTATCCAGGCAGCAGTTGATGCCAGTAACCCCGGTGATACAGTGTATGTGCACGGTAGTCCCAATGCCTATGCTGCATTTACTATAACTAATAAACAATTAGTGATCATTGGGCCGGGATGGAGCCCTAATAAAAATCTCCCTTTTACGGCATCCGTGAGTGGTTGTACTATTACGGGTGCTGCCAGTGGCAATACGGAAATACAGGGACTCGTGTTAACTACAACTGTAAATATGAACAGTGCCCATCCAAATAACCTTCGCTTTATACGAAACTATTTTACCACTTTCGTGAATGTTGTTGTGCAGGAGGGAAATGGTACATACAGTGGTTATTTATTTGAAGGCAATGTGTTTGATAATTCCGCTGTGGTTGCTACCGGTAGCAGTACTTATCAGAACTTCCTTTTTCAAAACAATTATTTTTTTGAAAGCGGCTGTTGTATCGGAGGGAATATCCAGGGTTTTACCAATTCAGTAAATGTGTTGTTCAACCACAACCTTTGGTTTGGACCGGCCAGTGGCACCCGCGATGCTTTCGCAAGTAACTGTCGCTTCATGACTATAACCAATAACATTTTTGTTCGCCGTGATGCGGGAAATCAGAATAGCAACAGCACATTTAATAATAATATCACTTTTTTCCCGGCTGGCTCAACTCCACCTACTGATGCCTGGCTACAAAACGGTAATGTAAACAGCGGTGGCAATATTTCTAACCAGAATCCGCAAATGGTCGCGCAAACGGGTGTCAATTCCGGCACTAATAACGTACTGCAGGATTTTACGATTGCAGCCGGTCCCGCTAATGATGCAGGTAGCGATGGAAAAGATATAGGATTGTTATTTGACGCAGTTGGCAGTCTGAACTGGAACAACAGCCGTGGCAGCCGCTTACCATTTGTCTTCAGTATGAATATCGTTAACCCAACAATACCACAAGGTGGTACATTAAATGTACAGGTAGAAGCAAGAAAGAATAATTAACAGGGCCTTTTTATTAAAAAACCATTCTTCATTTTTAAACAAGGTGGGTATGAAAAGGCTACTTATGCTGTTGTCGATGATTGCTTTCATTGCAACAGCCCGATCTCAAAACATAACGGCAGCGGAGTATTTTTTTGATACTGATCCAGGTCCCGGCAATGGTACAGCCATTACGGTTCCAACACCAGGCGCAATTGTCAATTTTACTGCCAACGTTTCAACAGCTGCGCTTTCATCAGGCTTTCATTTTTTGGCAATAAGAACAAAAGATGCAAATGGCGTGTGGGGCTTATATGAAACAAGAGGATTTTATATTTCGGGGACTACAACAAATGCAGCTGATATTTCAGCCGCAGAATACTTTATAGATTCAGATCCCGGTCGCGGGAATGGGACAGCCTTGTCTGTTGGTACTTCAGGGGCTGTGGTTAATTTTACTGCAGTCATTCCTACGTCAATAGGCGCGGGCTTTCACTTTTTAGCGATAAGAACAAAAGGAACCGATGGTGTCTGGGGTTTATTTGAAACAAGAGGATTCTTCGTTTCATCAAGTACAGCTAATGCGGGTGACATTGTAGCAGCCGAATATTTCTTTGATACCGATCCCGGTCCCGGAAATGGGACTGCGACGTCGGTTGGTACAACGGGAAGTGTTGTCAATTTCACCGCCGTGATACCAACATCATTGGCACCAGGGTTTCACTTCCTGGCAATGAGGGTAAAAGACGCGGACGGTAGATGGGGATTGTATGATACGCGGGGATTTTATATTTCATCAGCGACTGCCGATGCAGCTGACATCACAGCAGCAGAATATTTTATTGATACTGATCCGGGCGTGGGCAACGGTACTTCTGTTTCAGTTGGAACAACCGGTAGTGTTGTAAATTTTAGTGCAGTTATTCCAACGTCTGTAGGTGCGGGATTTCATTTTATTGCGATAAGAACAAAAGGAGCAGATGGTAAATGGGGACTGTTTGAAACAAGAGGATTTTATGTATCCACCGCGGCAGTTGATGCTGCAAATATCACAGCAGCAGAGTATTTCTTTGATACAGATCCGGGTGTGGGCAACGGAACGGCAGCGTCTGTGGGAACTACAGGTTCAATTGTCAACTTTACTGCTGTCATTCCTACTTCACTCGCAACAGGCTTTCACTTTTTGTCGATCCGCGTTAAAGGAGCAGATGGAGTATGGGGGTTATTTGAAAAACGCGGATTATATATCTCTGCGACGACAGCAGATGCACCGATCATAACAGCAGCAGAATATTTCTTTGATGCTGATCCAGGCGTCGGAAACGGAACGCCGTTAACTATTGGAACGCCTGGTAATATTGTGACGCAAACATTCAATATACCCGAACCATCACTTACCCTCGGTCAACACTTTTTAGCTATTCGGGTGAAAGGACAAGATGGGAAGTGGGGTTTGTTTGAATACGATACGCTGAATATTGGCAATTCAACGATCAGTTGTCCAGCGAATGTGGTTGTCAGTGCAGGCGCTGGTCAATGTACTGCGGTTATAAATAACATTGATCCTGTAGTGAGCCCTCCTCAAGCATTTACTTACACGTTAACCGGGGCAACAACAGGAAGTGGAAGTGGAACTGCCAGCGGGCAAACATTCAATGGCGGTGTGACCACTGTTCAATATGTTTTGACAGGTTCACCAACGGTTAATTGCTCTTTTACCGTCACGGTCAATGTATCAGTAGTTCCATCTGTAAGTATTGTTGCTTCGGCGAATAATATTTGTACGGGAACGAATGTAACGTTTACCGCTACTCCAACTAACGGTGGTGCTACGCCTTTTTATCAATGGAGAGTGAATAGTGTTAATGTCGGTACCAATAGCACAACTTATCAGAATGCCAGTCTTGCCAACAGTGATGTCGTATCAGTTGTAATGACATCTTCTATTCCATGTGCAACTCCGGCAAGCATACAGTCCAATCCAATTACGATGATTGTAAGTTCAAGCGTGACACCATCGGTAACTATTGGAGCAAGTGCAACAACAATTTGTTCAGGAACGAATGTCGTCTTTACTGCAACACCAGTCAACGGCGGAACTCCGTCTTTCCAATGGAAGTTAAATGGGGCGAATGTTGGAGTCAACAGTTCAAGTTACCAGAATTTCACGCTCGCTAATAATGATGTTGTGACTGTCGTAATGACTTCTTCGCTGGCTTGCGTCACACAACCAACCGCGACATCGAACTCAATTACGATGACAGTTAATCCGAATGTTGTTCCTTCGGTTAGCGTTGGTGCAACTGCGACATCGATCTGTTCGGGAACGAACGTGATCTTTACTGCAACACCTACCAACGGAGGAGCTACGCCGTCTTATCAATGGAAACTGAATGGGGTTAATGTCGGTACAAACAGTGCAACCTATCAGAATTCAACGCTGGTCAACAATGACGTGATAACAGTCGTCATGACATCTTCATTGGCTTGTGCCGTGCCTGCTACTGCAACATCCAGCACTATTACAATGACCGTGACTACTACAGTTACGCCATCTGTCAATATTTCTGCAAGTGCCACAACGATTTGTTCCGGTACCAATGTGACTTTCACAGCGACTCCAACGAATGGAGGAGTTCCTTCTTACCAATGGAAGTTAAATGGAGGAAATGTCGGAACCAACAGCGCAACCTATCAGAATGCTGCCCTTGCTAATGGTGATGTTGTAACAGTTGTTATGACTTCTTCATTGACCTGTGTGACTTCGGCAACTGCAACATCCAATGCAATACCGATAACAGTCAGCGGGACTGTGGCACCGACTGTAAGTATCGGCGCCAGTGCAACGACGATATGTGCAGGGACCAACGTAACGTTTACAGCAACACCAACGAATGGAGGAGCTACTCCATCTTATCAATGGAAATTGAATGGCGGCAATGTTGGAACCAACAGTCCAACCTATCAGAATACAACACTTGCAAATAATGATGTAGTGACTGTTGTCATGACATCTTCCCTGGCTTGCGCCGTTCCGACTACAGCAACGTCAAATGCGATCACCATGACGGTAACCGCATCGCTTACGCCATCTGTAAGCATTGCTGCATCGGTAACGACAATTTGTCTTGGAACGAACGTCACCTTCACTGCAACGCCAACGAATGGCGGAACGCCTTCTTATCAATGGAAGTTGAACGGAGGCAACGTGGGAACAAACAGTGCAACTTACCAGAACGCAGCATTAGCTAACAACGACGTCGTAACAGTTGTGATGACGAGCTCACTTACCTGCGTTACAACAGCGACAGCAACATCCAATGCGATCACGATGACTGTTAACGCACCGGTTACGCCTTCAGTAAGTATTGCAGCATCGGCAACCACCATTTGTTCCGGAACCAATGTCACATTTACGGCAACACCGACGAATGGCGGCACTCCATCATACCAATGGAAGCTAAATGGCGGAAATGTTGGAACTAACAGTGCGACCTACCAGAATGCGACACTGGTGAATGGAGATGTTGTCACCGTGGTTCTTTCCAGCACAGTGGGATCCGAAGCTTGGAATTCACGTGACTTGAAGTCGCGGC
>JADMIO011288093.1_pt1 | contig 77724 bp, 61 predicted proteins | sample 8958161 | NCBI WGS metagenome assembly JADMIO01 (sample SAMN16585339, study PRJNA669376) | soil metagenome | isolation source: Crop rotation soil | place: USA: Cullars Rotation, Alabama | collected 2011
GCCGCGACTTCAAGTCACGTGAATTCCAAGCTTCGGATCCCACTGTGCTGGAAAGTAGGTGAACAATCCGCCTAAAGGCGGATACCACAAAGAGGCTGGCACAAATGAGGCTGGAGATTGACACTGTGGTATCCGGCTTTAGCCGGATTGTTCACGCTCGAGCAATTCATACTTGCGTCTCAACCGCCTATACATTGCCGCATGTTTCGGATTCGGCGAGACACGATGTCCAGGATTCGGATCGGTGAAGCCGCTGACGACTGTTTTCCACGACACTGGCTCGTCCGACGCGAGCCGATCGGCGTGATACGCGCGCAGCGCAGCGCCGAGCGCCGCTGAATTCTCGACGTCGAGGCGATAGACGTCCGCATCGAACACGTTCGCCATCACCTGCAGGATCGCGCGATTCACCGCCGCGCCGCCGGTCGCGATCACGCGATCGATCGGCATCCGGCTGATGCCCGCCGCATGATTCGCGAGCGCCATCATCTGGCCTTCGATCAGACCGCGAACGTTCGCGGCCGCATCACTTTCATCAAAGCCAAAGCGGCGCACTCCCGGATGCGTCACGCGAGGTGTGATCTCGGTTTCGAGCCACGGCAGCATCACGCGGCCGTCGTTGCCCGGTGAGGCTTCGAGCATCTTCGCGACGGCATTCCAGTCGAGGCCATACTGCTGCCGCACCCATTCGCGCGCGAGCGCTCCGTTTCGGAAACAGATCAAGTTCATGAAGTCGCCGGTCGGCGATCGAAACACGTGCGAGGAACCAGTGGCAGGCTCGATGGTGCACGTGAACGCGGTGTCGCTGGTGCCGAGCGACACGGCGAGGATGCCTTCGCGGACGATGCCGGTGCCGATCAGGCTCGATGGGTTGTCGCCGGTCCACGGCACCACCCACGCAGCCGGCAGCGAGTACCGCTTCCGCCAATACACGTTGAGAGGAGCGATGCGATCCCACGAGTTCCGAATCGCCGGTAATCGCTGCTCGAGTTGCGGCGCCGTCGCGTCGAGTGCCTCGCGCGACCATTGATTGCTCCGCACATCCATCAGATTCATGCCCGACGCATCGCCCGGCTCCATCGGCGCGCCCGGTGCAAGCAGCGACGCGAGAAACGAGCTGACGAGATCAATTCGCGCGGTTTGCTCGTAGGCGTCTGGGTGTTGCTGGAAGAACTTCCTGATCTGCGGGCCGGTGAAACGCTCGCACGCCGGCGATCCGGTGAGGGCCGCGCTGGCATCCGCTCCTCCGAGCGCAGCGTCGATCTCGCCGCACTGCGCCGCGGTTGTTGCATCCATCCAGACCGGAGACATCGCGCGCGAGAAAACGTTCGCGAGTTGCGGCGCGAGGGGAGCGTTCGCATCAAGCGATCGGAATGTCGCGGGCGCCAGGCGATTGAGATAGACGCTGCCATGTTGCTGTGCGGAACCCGAGATGGCGCGAATGTCGTCGATATCGATCTCGACCGCGGTCGCGAGGCGCGCCATCATGCGATCGAGCGCATCGGCCCACATCACCGGCGAGGCGAAGACTTCGTTGTCGTCGATCCCGCGACGCACGCCGCCGACGGTGCCGTACTCCGGAAGATCGCGATCGAAATTCAGCGAGCTGTTGAAGACAACGCGACGCGTGTCGCCGTCGATCTCGATGACGATTGCGGTGAGACTCTGTGTTGAGCAGTCGAGACCGAGATAGAGCGGCATTGTTCCGGAACAACTAAAGTTGTCCCCTACGCTATTTCACTTTCCACTCTTGCAGACCGGCGGAGAAGTTCTGCTGCATCGCCAACTCGATGCGCAGCGCTGATGTCGTCACGGGTTTGAATGTGATCGCGTTCCACGCGTTGCGCGCGGTGGCGAATGCATTCGTCGTTTCCACCGGCAGCCACTGATCGCCGGACTTGTAGAGCAGCTTCCAGGACGCGGGCACGCGCACGCCGCCGCGGCCGGTGTCATCGAACCAGTAGATCTCGCTCGTCGATACCGTCGATGGTTTCGCGAACTTCAGCTCGACCCATTCCATCTTGCTGCCCTGCACCGGCCACCAATCGAAGTAGGCGGTTGAATCCGACGAGCTCGCGGGCTCTTCGCCGTCGATGATGTTGCGCGCGTTCTTGCCGCGGCCAGTCGGCAACGGCGACGCGGTGATCTCGGCCGTGGTCACGACGGTCGGGAACGGCGTCGGCTTCGCCGCCGCATCGACGCGCGCAAGCCACACGGCCATCTGTCCGCGGCCGCGATTCGCCCACGTCGCGTAAGGGATAGCCATGAACGGCTGCTCGGTGCGCGTGATCGCGCCCTTCGCATCGAAGGCAAGACCAACGCCGCGGCCCTTGATCACATCGACGCCATTCAGCAGATCGCGACGGAATTCCGCGGTGAGCGTGTTGTGGTCCGGCAACACGATGTTTCTGACTTTACCGTTGGGATTGTCCGGCCACTCCGCGGCGTAGACAACGGGCCCGCGCTGCAAGGCGACGCGATTGCTGTCGGCGATCACCTTGTCATTGGCGACGATGCGACGTACGGGCATCGGCAGGTTGAACGCGATCACGTCACCGGATGACCATGTGCGATCGATCGTGACGTAACCCTTATCGAGTTTGTCGAGCGCAACAATCTGCGTTTGTCCGTTCACACTCAAGGTGGGTCCCGCTCCCGGCGCATCGATGAATCGATACAACGCGCTCGGCACGGGTTCACTGCGCGCCCATCCGGGAATGCGCACGTTGATCGCAAAGCGACGTGCGTGTTGCGGCCTCACGATCATGTTGACGTGTCCGTCCCACGGGTAGCGCGTCTCCTGCTCGATCGTGATCGCGCCGCCGGGCAGATCGATCTTCGCGTTGCCTTTCGCGAACAGATTCACGTAGACCGAATCGCCCTTCGTCGCGTAGAGATATCCGGGCACCGACGGCATGAAGCGCGTGATGTTGCCGGGACAGCACGCGACACCGAACCATTCCTGCCGCGCGTGCTGGCCGTTTGACTCGAGCGGATTCGGATAGAAGAACGTCTTGCCGTCGAGCGAGACGCCGGAGAGCAGGCCGTTGTAGAGCGTGCGCTCCATCACGTCGATGTATTTCGCATCACCCTCGAGCAGGAACAGCCGATGATTCCAGAAGTCCATGCCGACCGACGCGCACGTTTCGTTGTATGCGGTCATGTTCGGCAATTCGTACGGCTGGCCGAACGCTTCGCCCGATCCCGACGCGCCAATGCCACCGGTGAGATACAGCTTGCTGGTGACGAGGTAATCCCAAATTCGTTTGCCGGCCGCGCGCATCGCTTGATCGCCCGTGACTGCGGCGACGTCCGCCATCCCTGAGTACATATAGACAGCGCGAACGGCGTGACCAACCGGCTCGCTCTGCTCGATCACTTTCAGCTGCGCCTGGTTGTAACTCAGTCCGCGCGGGTTGGCCTGTTCACCCTCGGGATACGGACCAGGACCGCGTTCGTCGAGCAGAAATTTCGCGAGCGTGAGGTAGTCCTCTTTGCCGGTGACGCGATACAGCTTTACCAGCGCCATCTCGGTGATCTGATGCCCCGGCCAGATCGTGCGCTTGCCGGGACCGAATGTCCTCACGAGAAGATCCGCGGCTTTGATCGCGACGTTCAGCAGCGTCGTCTTGCCCGTCGCGAGATGATGCGCAACCGCGGCTTCGAAGAGATGTCCGAGGTCGTAGAGCTCGTGACTGTCATTGCGCTCGAACACCCAGCGATCGGGCCCCGCCCATTTGTGCGGCGCCTTTGGATTGATCGTGCGCGTCGTATAGATATAGCCGTCGGGTTCCTGCGCGGCGGCGATCTTCGCGATCAGGCCGTCGACATACGCATCGAGTTTTGGATCGGGCGTGACGCTCAACGAATACGATGCGCCTTCGATCACCTTGTAGAGATCGGTTTCGTCGAACGGATATCCAGGCGGACGCGTATCGACATTCTTTTCGCCGCGCAACACCGCGGCGGCGCGCTCGAACAGATTCACGCGACCGGTCAGCTCGCACTGTTCGAACGCGGATGGAATGCTGGCGGTGCGATTGATCTCGATGCGTGGCGCCCAGAATTCGTCGTTGAGATGCACCGCGGTGAAGGCGACCGGCTTGATCGGATAGTCGGGCTTGGTTGGCTGGCCGCCCTGCGCGAAGAGCTGGAAGTTGATCGGCGCGCCTTCGCACGCAACTTGCGCGACCGTGGCGACCGCCGCGATGCCGACGATAATGAGCACGGTTCGCGTCTTCAACATTCGCGGATGATAGCATTCGCCTTCATGTCCCGCTTCTCATCCGCCCAGCTTGGATATGCCGCCGGCCTCAAGGGTTATTTGGATCGTGCCGCCGCTATTGAGTTCATGAAAAAGATGGACATCAAGCACAGCGTCGGGCACTGGTCCGCCGGAGATTTCTGCGATCGCTTTGCGCCGCCGGGGTATCACTCCGATGATCCCGGCTTCGGCACTGATTTCGAATCGCAGTGTCGCCGCACTAGGGCCGCCGGCATCGATGCGATCGAGATTCATCAGAGCGTGTTCGAAAAAACGCTGAACGGCGATCTCGATCTGAATGCCATCGATCGCGCGACGAAGGGTTATCTCGCCGAGCTGGGCATGACGATAACCGCGTGCAACATCAACACGTGGACGAATCCGAAGTTCCGTCTCGGTGGCCCATGCAATCCCGATAAAGCGCTTCGCAAAGCCGCGCTCGACGAAGTGCTGAAAGGCGTTGAGATCTGCAAGCTGCTGAAGATTTCCGTGTTGAGCGTGTGGCCGGGATCCGACGGCGCCGACTATCACTTTCAGATCGACTACAAGCAGTCGATCGAATGGTTCACGGAAGCGCTCGTAACCGTGAACAAGGAATGCATCAAGCACGGCGTCAAGCTGGCGATCGAGCCGAAGCCCTACGAACCGCGCGAGCTCTACATGATCATTCCAACCGCGGCGTCAGCGATTCTCGTTGCGCAGCACGTGAACAAGGCATGTGGCGGCAACAACTGCGGGCTGACGATCGATTACGGTCACCAGAAAATGGAAGCGACGACGGCATCGACGTCGTGTGATCTGGCGGCCTATGCCGGGGTGCCCGTGCACAAGTTCGACGTCAACGACGCGCGTCAGGGCAGAAACGATCAGGACCTGATGTTCGGCACGCTCTCGATTCCTGAATCTGTCGAGTATCTCTACACCACGTTCGTGCGCGACTATCGCGGCTATTACAGTCAGGATCAGTTCACGTATCGCGAAGATCCCACTCGTGCCATGGAGCGCAGCATGATCAACTTCGCGAACCTGGCGTTGAAGGCCGTGCGCATCTACGCCGATCAAGCGCGCCTCGACAAGGCGCGCGCCGCCGGGACAGGTCCTGACATCCTCGACGTCGTCGCTCCGGTGTTAGTTGGGTGACGGTCCCCCATTTTCTCCCTGCTCTAGGGATGATTGGGGACGGAGCAACAGGCGAGCACTGATGATCAGAAGTAGTTTGTGTAACTTACTCCGTCCCCAATCATCCCTGTGGGAGGGAGAAAATGGGGGACAGGCGCGTTCCAATGTTCACGATTGGCGTTGACTTCGGGACGAATTCGGCGCGGGCGATCGTCGTGTCGTGCGCCGATGGATCGATCGTTAGCACCGGCGTCAGCGATTATCACAGCGGCGATCACGGTGTGCTGACGCACCCGTCGGATCCGCACCTCGCGCGGCAGAATCCCGCCGATTACATCGGCTCGCTGAGTCATGCCGTCACGATCGCGCTGGCGCAGGCGCAAGCGATGAACCCGGGCTTCGCGCGCGATCGCGTGATCGGCATCGGCATTGACACCACGGGGTCGACACCATTGCCGGTCGACAGACGGGCGCGGCCGCTCGCGATCGATCCGCAGTGGGAAGGGAATCTCGCGGCGCAGGCGTGGTTGTGGAAGGACCACACCGCGGCGGCGGAGGCCGCGGCGATCACGCGGATCGCGGCGGCACATGCGCCGCAGTACCTCGCGCCGATCGGCGGCACGTATTCATCCGAGTGGTGGTGGTCGAAGATTTGGAAATGCCTGAAGGTCGCGCCGGATGTGTTCGACGCCGCGGCAACCTGGGTTGAGCTCGCGGATTTCATACCTGCCGTGCTCGCCGGCGTCGACAATTCGAAGGACATCGTTCGCTGCATCTGCGCCGCGGGCCACAAGGCGATGTACTCCGACGACTGGGGCGGACTGCCGTCGAAGGATTTTCTCGCGCGTCTCGATCCGCAGCTCGCTGATCTTCGCGATCGTCTCTACGATCGCGCGCTGCCGCCGGGAATTCCCGCGGGCAACTTGTGCCGCGAGTGGGCAAACGCGCTCGGACTGCGCGAGGGGATCGTCATTGCGATGGGCGGCTTCGACGCGCACTACGGCGCGGTCGGATCGGGAATCGCAGAGGGCACGCTCGTCAAGATCATTGGCACGTCCACCTGTGACTGTGTGATCGCGTCGGGCGACGTGAAAAACGTTCCTGGCATTTGCGGGATCGTCAACGGATCGATCATGCCGGGTTATTACGGCATCGAAGCGGGGCAGTCGGCGGTCGGCGACATTCTCAACTGGTGGGTGACTGTCGTTGCCCCCGAGGGCACGGAGAAGAACGGAGTGCACGGAGCGTTGTCGCGCGAAGCGGGCGCGATCAAGCCAGGCGCGTCCGGATTGCTCGCGCTCGACTGGAACAACGGCAACCGCACGATCCTCGTTGATCCAAAACTTACCGGCCTGATCGTCGGGCAGACACTGCACACGACGCGCGCGGAGATCTATCGCGCGCTGATCGAGGCGACGGCCTTCGGCGCCCGCGCGATCATCGATCGCATCCGCGAATACGGCGTCCCGGTTGAGCGCGTCGTCTGTTGCGGCGGCATCGCCGAGAAGAATGATGTGTTCATGCAGATCTATGCCGATGTAATTGGCCAGCCGATGCTGATCGCCGGATCACCTCAAGCGCCCGCGCTGGGCGCGGCGCTTTCAGCGGCGGTCACCGCCGGAGAATTCAGTTCATGGCCGGACGCGCAGCGCGCGATGACGTCGGTGAAGGACAAACGATTCACGCCGAATCCCGCGGCGCATGCCGTCTACAATCAGCTCTACGCGATCTATAAGGAGCTGCACGACGAGTTCGGCAACGTCGCCAACATGAATCTCGGATCCGTAATGAAGCGCCTCCTCGAGATCCGGTCCTCTCATTTGTCTACGGGCCTGCCCTCTTAACACGGCTTTTTGTTTCAATTCCTGCGTACGTGGCAGAAACTGCATCAAAACGGCATGTTAAAAGGGCAGGCCCGTAGACAATTGCGACTATGAATCTCAAGGAACGATGCTGTAAGGCCAACCTCGAGCTCGCCTCAACCGGTCTCGTGATGGGGACCTTCGGGAACCTGTCGATCGCCGACCGCGAGGGCGGCGTCTTCGCGATCAAGCCGAGCGGCGTGCCGTATCACGAGCTCAAGCCGGACAAGATCGTGCTCGTCTCGCTCAAAGACGGCAAGCCCCTCGACAGCAAATGGAAGCCCTCGTCCGACACGCCGACGCACTTCGAGTTGTATCGCGCCTTCAATTGCGGCGCGATCGTGCATACGCACTCGGAGTTTGCGACGATGTTCGCGCAGGCGCGGATGCCGATTCGCTGCATGGGCACGACGCACGCGGATTACTTTCACGGCGACGTGCCCGTCACCCGCGCCATGACGAAGAAAGAAGTCGAGAACGATTACGAAGCGAACACCGGCAAGGTGATCGTCGAGATCTTCAAGAAAGAAAGCTTATCGCCCGAGACGATTCCCGCCGTGCTCGTGGCCAATCACGCGCCATTCACGTGGGGGCCGGACACGAACAAAGCGATTGAGACGGCAGAGATGCTTGAATTTCTCGCGCGTATGGAATGGCGCGCGCGCACGATGGCGCCGGATGCGTCGAAGCCGGAGCAGTTCCTGATCGACAAGCACTATCAGCGCAAACACGGCAAGAACGCGACCTACGGACAGAAGTCCTAGGCGGGATTGGTGCGAGGCGCGCGATCGTCGAGCGGATGCTGCCAACGCAGTCGCGGAAATCGTGAGAAGTCGCGGTCGGTCGTCACGAAGGTGAGATTGTGCTCGAGTGCGAGTGCGGCGAGGTACGCATCTTGAACCAGGTTCCCGCGGCAATCCCCACGGCGACACAAGTCGCGAAAAAGATCAAAGTGCTGCTGATCGGCGCGCAGCCGGATTGCCGACGGTGCGTCGAGGCACGCATCGACGAAGGCTTCGATCGCGGACAGTGGCGTCGGCACTTTGTAGATCGCCGGATGCGTGCCGACACGGAATAGGGCGGCGAGAATCGGCTCCAGCAGCGCAACCGGTTCGGCCCCGTTCAGCGCACCTTCCAACCATTCGCGGAATTCCGAATGGCGCTCGCTTTCCTGTCTCAGCGCGTAAAGCAGGACGTTGACGTCCGGGGCGATCACTTCAAGCCGTCCATCCGATCGAGGACTTCGCTCATGCGATCGAGCGAGACGCCTTCCTGCAATCCTGTACCGGCGAACACCGGAAGCTTCACCGGTGTTTTGCGCGCGCTTCGTCCGGCGGCGAGCTTGGCGCGGAGCGCCTCTTCGACGAGCGCCGTCAGGCTGGTGCCGGTCTTCGCGGCATACGCCTTGGCTCGGCGATGCAAGTCATCGTCGAGGGTGATGATGGTCCGCATTGATATATAGATATATCATGAATGATATCAATGTATCAAATTGGCCTTATTCGCAGCGCAGCGCCACTGTCGGATCAACGCTGGCGGCTCGAGCAGCGGGCAAGTAACACGCCCAGAACGCGGCGGCGATCAGCGGGATAGGTGTCAGGAACAGCATCCACGGATCGAGAATCGTGACGTTCTCCAACTCCATGTATGCGCGCAACCCAAAGCGCGCGGCGACACCGCCCCATAGTCCAAGCAGCAAGCCCTCGAACACCGGACGATAGCCGTCCTTCAGCACCATCAACTTGATCTGCCGCGCGCTCGCGCCGACCGACATGCGCACGCCGATTTCGCGCGTCCGGTGCGCGACCACGTGCGACTGGACGCCGAAGAGTCCCACCATCGAAAGCAACAGCGACAGCCCGCCGAGATAGAGCGCGCCTCTGCCGAGCGAGCTGAGAAGGACCAGCGGACCGGCGAGCAACGACGGTCCGGGGCCGATCGCCGCGACGGCGAGATCCGGATCAGCCCTGCGCAGCACGTCGCGAAGCGCTGCGACCGCGTTCGCACCCGCGCCGCTCGATCGTGCCGTGATCGTCAACCCTCTCGAAAACTGCTGCGCGAGCGGCACGTAGATCAGCGGGCGCCGATCGCCGTATATCAACCGCACGTCGGTATCGCGCGCGACCCCAACGACCACGGCGTGCGTGTCGGCGGCCCGCGGACGCCCGAGAATCATCGCGCGGCCGATCGGATCGTTGTTGCCGAACAATTGCTTTGCCGTCAGCTCGCTGATGATGATCGACGGTGTAGTCGCAGGACCGTCATCGTCAGTGAATCGGCGACCTCGCACAATTTCTACGCCTAGCGTCTGGAAGAGCGACGGCGTGGCGGCGATCAAGACCGAGTTATTGCGCTTCACCGACTCGAGATCTTCCGGGATGCCGATCGTGATCTGCATCGCGGTCACGCCGAACGGCAATCCCGCCGAGGCCGCGATCGTCTCGATCCCCGGTGTCGTGCGACCTTCATCGATCACGAGATCAACGACGCGACGAATGCGGCGCTCATCCCAGGCGCCGTTGTCGAAGTTGAGCACCGCGACGGCGAGGCGATCGATCTCGACGCCCGAATCGTGATGTGCCTGGCTGATCGTTTCGCGAATGAACATCGTGGCGACGATGAAAAATCCGGCGGCGATCGCGACTTGCCATCGAATCACCATTCGCTGCCGGCCAACGCGCGGGCGGATGCCGGTGGCGCCGGACGCGAGCGCGGCGCGAATGTCGAGCGTGCGCGCCAGTTGGACGGCGGGCTCGAGACCGAACACGCCGAGCGCGAGCAACAACGAGACGATCGCGACTCCGGCGGCTGGCGCGTTGATGGCGGGATGAATCGACAGCGTTGCGTTGCCACCGAATGGCAAGCCCAGGATGTAGTCCGTGGTCATGAACGCGGCCATCGCCTGGAAGACGACGTAGGTTCCTGCCGCACCTGCGAGCGCGAGAATCAGGCTCTCAAGGCACTGTTCCCAAATCAATCGTCCGCGTGACGCGCCCATCGCCATGCGGACGGCTAATTCGCCCTGGCGCGCTGTTCCTCGCGCGAGGACCAGGTTCGCAAGATTTGTGCACGCCACGAGCAGCACCATTCCAACCAACGCGACGATCATCATGCCGAAGCGGCGCAGGGCGCGATCGACTTCGCTGGACCCCTCGAGTGAGTGCGCCGACCACCTTCGGTCATCACTCGCGATCGCCGGCATCGTACCGGAGAGCGGATACGTGCGATCGAGCTGCGATGCGATCGTTCCCAGCTCCGCGGATGCATCGGCGATCGTGCGGCCCTCCGCCAGCCGGCCGAACACGAACAGGCGGTTGTCCTGGCGCGGGGAGCGGACCGATGGCCGCGCGGTTTGCAGAGACGTTTCCGTCGAGCGCGGAATCCATATCCGCGTGGCCAGCAGCGGGCCGTACGCGCCTCGATAACCGGCGCTCGATACACCGATCACCGAGAACACCTGGCCGTTGATGCGGATGTCACGACCGATCGCGTTCGGATTCGCAGCGAAGCGGCTGCGCCAGAAGTCGTCGCTGATCACGGCCACGCGTCCGCGTTCCTGATCGTCGGCGACGCTGATGAGGCGCCCGATCGCCGCGGCGACTCCGAGCGTCGTGAAGTACGTGCCGTCGACGGCTTCAGCGGTGACGATCTCGGCGTCGCGGTTGGCGGTGACGGCAGGCTGAATCACCGCCGACGCCGACAACGTTCTGAAGGACGTTTGCGCGCGTCGCAGATCTTCGAAATCGAGGTCGGAGACGGTGGCGCGCTGGGCGCGTCCGCCGTACGGCGTGACGAGCACAGCGATGTGCCCAGGATCCGCGACTCCCGGATCGGCGAGCAGCAGCGTATCGACGACGGAATACACCGCCGTGGTCACCGCAACGCCGGCGGCCAGCGACACGACGGCGAAGATCGTAAAGAGCGGCGTTGCGACGAGTCGAGCGACGGCAAGCCGCAAACCCATCGGCGCATGTTAAAAGAAAGGTTCAAATGATCACAAGACGCGAACTGCTCACACGCGCCGGAGCGATTGCGTTAGCGCCGACCATTCTTCGCGGCCAACGATCGCCCTTGATGGTTGCCGGCCAGCCAGTTGAGATCGTCGTCACGCCGATCAGTTCGGCGACCGTGCGAATCAGCGTCCGGCCGATCGTCGATGGCAAACCGCAGCCGGTGATCAATCGCGGCGCGCTCGCTGCCGCTGCGGATCAGCGCGTCAGCAGCGGCGATCTGACGGTTCGGATCAGCGAAGGCGCATCGCCGACCATCACCGTCACGCGTGGCGGCAAGCCGGTTCAGACGCTGACGCTCAACAACACCGAGGGATCGTTCACGATGCCGATCGGCGGCGCGCCGATCCTTGGTCTCGGCGAGGGTGGACCGCAGTTCGATCGCCGCGGCTCTGACTACCCATCGCGCAACGGACAGGGCGGATATCAATTGCGCACGCATGGCGGCCGCGTGCCGATCCAATGGCTGATCGGCACCGAAGGTTGGGGCGTCTACATTCACCAGCCGCTCGGCAGTTTCAACATGATCGGCGGCACGATCACCTTCAAGCCTTCGACTGACGCGTTGCCGATCGATGCGTTCATTGTGGGATCGGACGATCCCAAAGTGATCGTCGGCGAGTATTCGCGCATCACCGGATACGCCGAGCTGCCGCCGATGTGGGCGTTTGGCTACATGCAATCGCATCGCACACTGGCCGGTCCAGAGGAGATCAACTGGGTCGCGCGGACATTCCGCGAGAAAAAACTTCCGTGTGATGCGCTGATTTATCTCGGTACCGAATTCACGCCGTCGGGATGGAACACGCGCAACGGCGAGTTCGGATGGAAGCCGGAAAACTTTCCGAATCCAAAACAATTTATCGATGACGCGCACGCGCAACACTTCAAGGTCGTGCTGCACATCGTCATCGAAGGGCAGCGCATGAGCGGCGTCGTCGCCGATCAATGCACGCCAGACAAAGCCGTGCCGAGTGGACGCACGGCTGATGATCGCTGGCCCGCCGATCGCGCGGTGCCATGTTACTGGCCGTATCACAAACCTCTGTACGATCTTGGTGTCGACGGCATGTGGCCCGATCAAGGCGACGGGCTCGATGAACCGTCGCGCATGGCGCGCATTCGCATGTATTGGGAAGGGCCGCAGCAATATCGTCCGGACGAGCGTCCCTTTGCATTGCATCGCAACGGATCACCAGGCATGCAGAGATACGGCGCATTCTTGTGGTCGGGCGACGTGTACTCGTTCTGGGAGACGTTGAAGACGCACGTGCCGGTCGCGATCAACACGGGTCTTTCGGGAATTCCATTTTGGGGAACCGACATCGGCGGCTTCGTTCCGACCGCCGATTACACCGGCGAGCTTCACGTGCGCTGGTTCCAGTTCGCTACGTTCTGTCCATCGTTCCGCGCGCACGGGCGCAACTGGCATCTGCGTTTGCCGTGGGGATGGAATACGGGCGAGTTCGGTACGTCGGAGTTGCGCGGCTACACCGGCGGCGCTGCCGATCCCGATCCGAAAGAACTGCATAACGCCGCGGTCGAGCCGATCATCAAAAAATATCTCGAGCTGCGCTATCGATTGTTGCCGTACACCTACACGATCGCGCGCGAGTGTTGCGACACCGGCCTGCCGATGATTCGCGCGTTGTGGCTGCATCATCATGACGATGCGAGAGCGACAGCGACCGGCGATCAATTCCTGTGGGGCCGCGATCTCCTCGTCACACCCGTCGTCGAGAAGGGTGCAACGTCGCGCCGTCTCTATCTGCCGAAAGGATCGTGGTTCGATTTCTGGACGGAAGAAAAACTCGAAGGCGGCCGCGAGATCAGTCGCGCCGTTGATCTGGCGACGCTGCCGCTGCACGTTCGTGCGGGTGCGATCATTCCGATGGGGCCGGTGAAACAATATGTCGATGAGCCGGTCGACGCACCGTTGGCGGTGACTATATATCCTGGTGCGAATGCCGCCTTCACGCTCTATGAAGACGACGGCAAGTCCTTCGCGCACAAGCGCGGCGACTTCATGAGATTGGCAATGACATGGAATGATGGGACGCGGCGATTCTCGATCGCGCTCGCGCCAGGATCGCGCATGCGTGGAGCGTTGCCGCGACGCATCGACGTGCGTATCGTCGGGACGACAACCTCACGATCGCTTTCGTTTGACGGCAAGCCTGTCGAGGCAGGTTTTTGATGATTCTCGAAGCCACTGAGCGACCGCCGAATCCATCGTGCCCGAGCTGTCGCGCCGAATTGACCTACGTTGATTCGGAAATCTCTTCAGGCGCATTCCGCCCGCAGGCGGCATCGATGCCGCAGATCACGATTCATTACTACGACTGCAACGCGTGCAACACGTGCTGGAAGTTGGGAACGAAGCTGAATCCCGATCCGATTCGGCAGATTCTCAAGTCGTAGCTCACCACATCACCTTGACCGCTTGCGATGCGACGATGTCGGTGTCGCGCGTGAGCAGCGGCAATTCCAGTGCGCGGGCGGCGGCGACGATCAACGCGTCGAACGGATCGCGATTGAAGCGCAACTCGTCGGCCTCGAACACCTGCTCGCGTGTCAAGTCGTAGGGCTGGTAGGCGACGTTGGTGAAGAGATCGACGAAGAACACGCGCGGCGTGCGCCGCAAATTGATCTTGCCGGCGCGCGCCAGCAGCGTGACCTCCCAGATCACCGCGATCGGGACGTAGATCACCGCTCGCCGTGCTTCAGCGGCCTGAAACACGGCGGCGGCTTTCGGTCCAAGGCCGCGGCCGGCGGCGTGATACAGCAGCGCGTGCGTGTCGGTGACCGCCCCTTCGACGTCAGCCACGGCGCTTCTTCTTCGCGCGGGCTTTCGACACGCGATAGCCGGGCGGATCAGCTTCGTGAAGGAAGATCGGCTGCGACAGCGAACCGGCGAACAACGCGTTCAACGCCTCGGCACCGGCGGCCAGCGCGCGCTCGTCGGGCAAGTCGATCGTCCCGACGACCGACCTGGGTGGATCGCCCTGGCCGAGCCGCCCGGCACGTGCCTCGGTGATCAACTGATCGACCGTTTCACTGAGGCTCCCACCGGCGACGACGCGGGCGCGACCCTTGAGCCACAAGAGATTGGTTTGCTCAATTGTCAAAGAGATCGCAGTTTTTGCCATATAACTATGCCTTATCGCATAATTATAGCATCGTCCCCCCGCTAGACGCGTGTTACTCGAGACGCATGTAGATCTCTGTGCGGAGATCGGGCTCCTTCGCATCCATCGGGGTATTGACGTAAATCTCGTAGCCGGGATTCGCAGGCTTGTGGCCGTTCTTCGCCGCCCACTCGCGCACCGCGCCCCATGTCGCCGGCAGACCTTGATAGCTGCCGTTGTGAATCGCCTTCGCGTATTTCCCGGCAGGCACACGATGTTCGATCAGTCCCATCGGTGCCGATGTGTGCCCGGGTAGCGTGATCGCCGCATCAGATCGCAGCTTGTCCGCCGGCGTGCTGGTCGGATCGTCGTAATACACAGCGATCATCTTCGCGCCGCCTGGCGGTGGGCCCTTGAGCATGCCGCCGAGACGGCCGAACTCGCGGCCGATCTCCATGTACGGGCCGATGTGCCGGATGCCGGCGATGCGCAGCTCTGGCTGCTGGGTGATCGTAACGTCCATCCACTCCTTATACATCAAGGTAATATTCCCGGCGATGAATCACGACAACGCATTCGAGATGGCCGTCTCCTCGATCCGCTTCGGCAAGGGCGTGACGCGCGAAGTGGGGATGGATCTCGCCGAGATGGGTGCGAAGAAAGTGCTCGTCATCACGGATCCGGTGGTGCGCAAGCTGGCGCCCGTGCAGACAGTGATCGATTCGCTCGATGCGAGCAAGATCAAGTACGACATCTACGATCGCGTGCGCGTCGAGCCGACCGACGAATCGTTTCTCGATGCGATCAATTTCGGAAAGCAGGCGAACTTCGACGCGATCGTCGCGGTCGGTGGCGGATCGACGATCGACACCGCGAAGGCGGTGAATCTATATGTGACGTATCCGCCGGCGGACTTTCTCGACTACGTCAATCCGCCGATCGGCAAGGGCCTGCCGGTGCCCGGACCGGTGAAGCCGCTGTTTGCAATTCCAACGACCGCGGGCACGGGCAGTGAGACGACCGGCGTGAGCATTTTCGATCTGACGAAGATGCACGCGAAGACCGGCATCGCGAATCGCCGATTGAAGCCGACGCTCGGCATCCTCGATCCCGACAACACGCGGACGATGCCGCCGGAAGTCGCGGCGTCGAGCGGACTCGACATCCTCAGCCACGCGATCGAGTCGTACACGGCCATGCCATTCACGGGACGTCCGATGCCCGACAGCCCGAAGATGCGGCCGGCGTACCAAGGATCGAATCCAATCAGCGACGTCTGGTCGATGCAGGCGCTGCGCATGGTCGCGAAGTATCTCGTGCGCGCCGTCGCCGATCCGTCCGACGAGGAAGCGCGATCGCAGATGATCCTCGCGGCGTCGTACGCCGGCGTCGGATTCGGCAACGCCGGCGTGCATCTGCCGCACGGCATGTCCTATCCGGTGTCAGGTCACGTGAAGAGTTATCGCGCGCCGGGATACGCGTCCGATCATCCGCTTGTGCCGCACGGCGTGTCGGTGATCCTGAACGCGCCGGCAGTGTTTCGATTCACCGCGTCGGCGAATCCGGAGCGTCATCTCGAGGCCGCCGCGGCGCTCGGCGCGAACGTGAGCGGCGTGCAGAAAGAAGATGCGGGCCGGGTGCTCGCCGATCGCATCACGTGGTTCATGCGCGAGCTGAAGGTGCCCAACGGATTGAAAGCCGTCGGCTACTCGTCGTCGGACATCAACACGCTTGTCGAAGGAACATTGCCACAGCATCGAGTGACGAAGCTGTCGCCACGGCCGGCGCAGCCGGACGACCTCGCACGGTTGTTCGAGAGTGCGATGACAGCTTGGTAGCAGCGAAGAACTAACACGAAGGCACGAAGGAACGAAGCAATGCTTTTCAAATACCAGTGCCGCTAAGCAGCACTGGCGTTTACCAAAAGTCGTCTTCGTGCCTTCGTGCCTTCGTGTTAGTTCTTTACGGCAACTCGTCCGACGACTCGGACCCACTTGACGCTGCCACTCGCATCTCGTACGAATTCGATGGTCTGACCTTTGTCATTTCCGTCGGTGATCACCGCGCGGTCGGGGCCGAAGAATGCGATCGGCATCACCGGACGCGGATCGCCGCCGGTCGCGACCTCCTGTACCACCAGTCCGCCATTGTCGACGCGCACCGACACCGCGTTCTGCGGACGCAGATATCGTCCGACGTACTGCGCGTAATCAGGCTGCTTCGCGAGCGGCTCGACATTGGGTAGCGTCTCGACCAATCCTCGATGCGCGATCGCGTAGTTTTTCGGGAACGTCGCGCCGTGGTACTGCTTCAATATTTCGCGCTCGACGTCCTGGATCAATCGCCAGCCGTTGATCGAGTTGGTGAGAATGCCGATCGCGAAATTCTTCTCGGGAACGATCTCGAGCAACAGGATGTGACCCGACAGCGTGCCGCCGTGCGCGGCGACGCGAAGGTTGCCGACGTTCCGCAAATGCCACGCGATGCCGATGTCATCGTCGGTGCTCTGCTTGTGCAACTGCGTCGTCCGCATCATCTCGAGCGACGCCTTGCTCAACAATCGATCGCCGTTCGGTGCCGTTCCGTCGCCGAGATGAAACTTCGCGTAGTTGAGAAGATCGGTGATGCACAGGCCGACCCCTCCGGCGGTGACGCTCACCGACGGTGAGAACGGACGCTGCAACACCGCCACATCGCCCTTGACCGAATGTCCAGCGGCAAAGCGATTGACGATGAACTCGCCGGCGGTGGTGCCGGCGTGGGCGAGGCCGAGCGGAGTGAAGACGAGATCGCGAACGGCGCGATTGATCGACGTGCCTGTCACCGCTTCGATCACGCGTCCTGCCACGCTGAAGCCCGCGTTGTTGTAACTCCACGCGGCCGCCGGCGGCGCGACCTGCATCAAGTCGGGCATCACCGTCGCGACGAAGTTGCGGAGAGTATCGTCACCGCGCTCGGGACCCGAGACTTGCCCTTCCCATCCCGGCGTATGCGTCAGCAGATTCCAGACGGTGACGTCGCGACTGACCGCTTCGTCGCGCACCTTGAAGTTGGGAAGATATTTTCGCACCGGCGCTTTGAGATCGACCTTCCCCTGTTCTACGAGCCGCATCATCATCGTCGCGGCAAACGTCTTCGAGATCGATGCGATGGGGAAGACCGTGTGCTCAGTGACCGGCAATGGATCTTCGACGTTGGTGACCCCGAGCCCTCGCGTCGTCACGACGCCGTTGTCGAAGATGCCGATCGCCACGCCAGGGACGTGGAACTCCTTCATCTTCGCCTCGGTCAGCTCGATGATGCCGTCGAAGCGATTGTTGTGATGATCTTGCCCGCCCACCGTAGCGCGCAGCGCGAAGGTGGGCTGCATCGCGACGCATAGCAGTAGACCGAAGATGACCAGAAGGCGTCGAGTCATGCGCGGATTATAGGCATTCCGCGGCTTTCTCCAGCAACAATGCCTTCTGCGATGCATTCTTCGTCAGCGCCGCGGCCTTCTCGAATTCGGCTTTTGCTTCGTCGAAGCGCTTCAACTTGAACAGCAGATCAGCGCGGACTCCAGGCAGATATGGATATCCGTTCAGCGATGGATGCCCAACGAGCGGATCGACGACTTCAAGTCCTCTCGCTGGTCCAAACGCCATTCCGTAGGCGACCGCGCGATTCAGATCGACGATCGGCGAAGGCATGATCGTCGCGAGCTCGTCGTAGAGCGCCGCGATCCGATTCCAATCCGTTTGATCCGGTTGCCGCGCGCGCGCATGGCACGCCGCGATCGCCGCTTGCAACGTGTATGGTCCGCGTTCCGGATTCAGCCGCTCCGCGCGCGCGAGCGCCGTGAGACCGCGTTGGATCAACAAGTGATTCCACCGGCGCCGATCCTGATCCATCAGCAGGATCGGCTCGCCCTTCGGCCCGACCCGCGCCGCCGATCGTGACGCCTGGATTTCCATCAGCGCGACGAGGCCGTGCACTTCAGGCTCATCGGGCGCCAGACCGGCGAGCACGCGGCCAAGCCGCTGCGCGTCTTCGCACAGGGCGGGACGCATCCAGTCGTCGCCGGCGGTCGCGGAATACCCTTCGTTGAAAATCAGGTAGATGACTTCGAGGACCGACGCGAGTCGCACGGACAACTCCGCGCCGCTCGGCACTTCATACGGAATTTTCTTTTCGACGAGCGTGCGCTTGGCGCGAACGACGCGCTGCTGAATCGTCGGCTCGGTGGTGAGAAATGCGCGCGCGATCTCCTCGTTGCTGAGGCCGCCGAGCAGCTTGAGCGTCAGCGTGACGCGCGCCTCGGTCGACAGCACCGGATGGCAGGCCGTAAAGATCAACCGCAGCAAGTCATCACCCACATCATCGTCGAGCGCGGTATCGAAATCCGGCGCCGCGTCTTCCTGGCGCTGCTGCATCTCGTAGCCGACCTGCTCATGCTTGGTATCGGTGAGCTTGTTCCTGCGGAAGTGATCGATGCCGCGGCGCTTGGCGATCGTCATCAGCCACGCGCCGGCGTTGCGCGGGATGCCTTCGGTTGGCCACTGCTCGAGCGCCGCGACCAGCGCATCCTGCGCCAGATCTTCCGCAAGGCCGACGTCGCCGCGCGTCATCCGCGCGAGCGCCGCGATCAGCTTCGGCGATTCGATCTTCCAGACGGCATCAATCGCCTTCGAGATGTCGGATTCCAATCACCTCATAGTAATTACTTTTTCCCCTGCAGTTCCTCGAAACCAGCGGCGGCCGCGCGCACCTCGGGCGTGAAGTCTTCCATCTCCTGCACGCGGCGCACTTCGATGATTTCGTTGTCGCTCATCGGCGCGCGCTTCGCCCATTCGATCGCTTCTTCGCGCGACTTGACCTGGATCATCCAGTAACCGCCGACGCATTCCTTCGCTTCCGAGAACGGGCCGTCGGTGACCTTCGGTTTGCCGCCGCTGAAGCTGACGCGTGCGCCGGCGGACGGAGGCGTGAGTCCATCGAGGCTCAACAACACGCCCGCGTTCGCGAGCGATTCGTTGAATTTCATCATCTGCTCGACCTGCTTCGGATCGGGCATCTGGTCGGGTTGTGCCGATTCGTAACCCTTCGGAATGACCAACAGCATGAAACGCATATCTGTCTCCTTACTTACACGTCGAATGCACGATCGTGAAATCGACACCCCTGAAAATTAACGTGATCAACGGATTTTGGCCTGTTTCCGCTGGTACGCGCGTTGCACCATTCATACCCTATGACCGCCCTTCGTCATCTGCTCCGGTCGTGGCCCGCCCGCATTTGTGCTGTTGTGCTGGTCATTTTCGTGGCCGGATATGTCTGGTTCGTGGCCGGGCTCCTGAGTGCCATTCCTAGCCGCAAGGAGCTGCGCGAATTCAGCGCGATGGCCACCGCCAATGTCCTTTATGACATAGCCGATCGGGAAGTCTTTACGATCGCGAAAGAACAGCGCATCGAAATTCCGCTCTCGCAAATGTCGCCTGAGTTTCTGAAGGCAGTCATCGCGATCGAAGATCGCCGGTTCTGGGATCACGACGGTTTCGATCCGATTCGCATTGTCGGATCCGCGATCGCGAGCCTGCGCGCTGGTGAAGCGGTGCAGGGCGGCAGCACCATCACGCAGCAGCTGGCGCGGCAAAGCGTTGGCCGCGAGAAGACCATGACGCGCAAGCTGAAAGAGTTGTTGTTCGCCACGCAACTCGAGCACAACTACAGCAAGGAAGACATTCTCGAGCTGTATCTCAACAAGGTGTATTTCGGCGATGGCTTGTATGGCGTTGAAGCCGCGTCGCGCGGTTACTTCGGCAAGAAGGCATCGGACATCAATCTCGGCGAGGCCGCGCTGCTCGCCGGTTTATTGAAGGCGCCGTCGACGTACGCGCCGACCGTCAGCCCCGAAAAAGCGGAGGCGCGTCAAACCGTTGTGCTCCGCGCGATGCTCGACAGCAAGGCGATCACGCGCGAGCAATACAACAACGCGCTGCACTCGCAGATCGAGATGTTCGACGGCCTGCGCGCCGAAGAACCGTACGGCCGCTACTTCAAGGAAGAAGTTCGCCGGCAGCTGGTCGAGCGCTTCGGTGCGCAGCGAGTGGATGAAGGCGGATTGCAGGTTTATACGACGATCGATCCTGGCATGCAGCGCGCGGCCGATGCGGCTGTGATGCAGAGTCTTGCCGAGGTCGAAAAGTCACTGCCGAAGAAACGCGCCAAGAGTACGGCGGTCACCGTCCCCGAGCAGGAGCCGCTGCAGGCGGCATTGATCTCGATCGATCCGACCAACGGCTACGTGCGCGCGATGGTTGGCGGACGCGACTTCCGCAAGAGCTCTTACAATCGCGCGGTCGCGGCGAAGCGCCAGCCGGGCTCGGCATTCAAGCCGTTCGTCTACGCGGCGGCTGTCGAGGCCGGTTACGGCCCCGATGATGTGATCGACGGCCTGCTTGAAGAGCCGGAAGCGATGAACGCGGCGTGGACACCCGACGATGATCATCTCGAGGAAGATGCGGTGACGCTGCGCGAAGGGCTCCGCATATCGAGCAATCGTGCCGCTGTTCGACTGCTCGGTGAAGTTGGACTGAAGCGCACGATTAGATCAGCGCAAGGTTTTGGTTTTGAGGATCTGCCCGTCGTGCCGTCGATTGCGCTTGGCTCGGGTGAAGTCACGCTCGGCCAGATCACGGCGGCATACGGCGCATTTGCGAATGACGGTGTCGTCTTTCATCCGATCCTCGTTCGCAAGGTCCTCGACAAGGACGGACTGTTGCTCTACGAAGCGAAGCAGGAAGGGCAGCAGGCGATTCGTCCGGTCACCGCGTACCTGATGGCCGACATGCTGCGCGGCGTCATCGACGGCGGCACCGCGTATGGCGTGCGGCAGGCGGGATTCACGCTGCCCGCGGCCGGCAAGACCGGCACGACCAACGACTACAAAGACGCATGGTTCATCGGCTTTACGCCGACGCTCGTCACCGGTGTGTGGGTTGGTTATGACCAGCCGCAGACGATTCGCCGCAACGGATACGCGGCGGAGCTCGCCGTGCCAATGTGGACGCGATACATGAAAGCCGCGACGAAGGGTCAGCGCGCGACGTGGATTGATCGTCCGGGCGGCGCAATTCGCGATGCGCGTGTGAATCCTCCACCGCTCGACGACAAACGGAGCTTCTGGAAGAAGGTTTTCGGCATGCGGTAAATACCGCTTGCATCACCCCGTTCCGTTTCGATAGAGTCGTCCGCAACCGAGAAAGGCCCTTCCCCGAAGGGCCTTTTTTATTTCCCAACGTTTTTCCGGAGAACACCATGGCCCGACATGAAGTTGCGACTCGACGAGTGCTGTACGAAATTCCTGGTATGCAATCGGTGCAGGTCCGAAAGTCGGAATTCAAAGGCGCGAATGGCGATTCGTTACCGCTGGAAATCTACGACGCGATCAATCCGATCAGCGATGCGCTCGTCGCGATTGTCGCCGGCCTTCCGGATGCGGGCTTCGAAAAGTATGTCGGCTGCAAGTTCATGGAGATGGAGTGGACGATCGGCATCGCGCGCTTGATCGCTGCGTCAGGAATGACGGCAATCACGCATTCGAATCGCGATGCCGAGCCCGATGCGCACGCGTTGATCGCGCACCTGTCGGGCCTGACCTCGCGAGTGGGTATCTGGTCGACGTCCGCTAATGGTCCGATCGCCCTCGCGGCCGCGACGAACGCAAAGTGCGCCGTGTTGAACAACCCGATGGTCAAGGACTTCTGTCCTGACACGCCGCTGTTCGTGGTGCGCGCGGGACAGGATGAAAACCCCGGGCTCAATGCGGCGCTTGATGCATTTACGGCGCGCGCCCTGACCGATGATCGCCCGCTGACGCTCGTGAACCATGCCGGTGCGCGGCACTCCTACGAACTGTGGCTCGATACGCCCGAAACCCACCGAATCCTGCAGCAGGGGTTGGACTTCCTGCGAGCCCATTTGAGTTAAATTATTCGGCGGAGGAACGTGATGGCGCGAATGGCAATGCTCCTCGGCGGGTGTCTCATCGTCGGCGCGATGGCTTTACCGCTGGCGCAAGCTCCGTCAGCTCCCGTTACGGAGGTCACGTTCACGAAACACATTGCGCCGATCTTGCAGCGCAGCTGCGAGAACTGCCACCGGCCCGACGGCGTCGCGCCGATGCCGCTTCGCACTTACGAAGAAGTCCGGCCGTGGGCGCGCGCGATCAAGCAGCGCACCGGCATTGGTCCGCATGCCGCCGTGATGCCGCCGTGGTACGTCGAGAAGAACATCGGCATCCAGAAATTCAAGAACGATCCCTCGTTGAGCGCCGATGAGATCGCGATGATCGCGAAGTGGGCCGACAGCGGCGCGCCGCGCGGCAATCCCGAGGACATGCCGCCGCTGAAAACGTGGAACGACAAGAACAAGTGGACGATCGGCGAGCCCGACCTCGTCGTGCGCACCAAGGACGTGCTGGTAAAAGCGACGGCGCCCGACTGGTGGGGCGAGATTCCGCGCGTGCCGACGGGACTCACCGAAGATCGCTACGTCTCCGCGCTCGAGATCCGCGAAGTCAACGATGTCGCGGCTGGTGGCAACGGCCGCCAGACCGTCGGCGGCCGCTTCGTCTTTCATCACATGATCTGGAGCACGCGCGTGCTCGGTGAAGAGCAGGGCGATCCGAACGTGCCCGATGACAGCACCTCGTGGCCGGTCCACGAGGTCGGCCGCGAAGCGGACATCTTCGACGCGCGATCAGCGCGACTCTTGAAGGCCGGATCGAGCATCGTCTCCGACTCAGTGCATTTGCATTCGAACGGCCGCGATACGACCGCGCATCTCGAGATCGCGTTCAAGTTCATGCCCGTTGGCTACAAGCCGGAATATCGCCGCGCCACCTACGCGCTCGGCAACGGCGTCGACATCGACATCAAGGCGATGGAAGCAAATCAGCAGCTGCACGCATACGCGCTGTTGAAGGAGAACACCAAGATCCTGTCGTTCGAGCCGCATCTGCATGCGCCAGGCGCGAGAATGTGTCTCGAGGCGATCTGGGGCTATAACATCCAGACGATCAATTGCGTCGGCTACGATCACAACTGGGTGCGCGGCTACGACTATGACGATGATGCGGCGCCGCTGCTGCCGAAGGACACGATCCTGCACATCATCGGCTACATGGACAATTCGCCGTCGAACAAGAACGTGCCCGATCCGCGCAACTGGCAGGGCTCGGGCAATCGATCGGTCGCGAACATGTTCATCGATCTCGGCAATCGCGTTGCGCTGACTGATGAACAGTTCAAAGCGGAAATGGCCGCGCGGCGCGAGAAGCTGAAGCTGACGCGCAACAGCATGGTGATCGGTTGTCCGCTGTGCAGCATCATTCCACCCGCGCCCGCATCACAGCAGAAATGAAATACCTGATCGCGATCGCGCTTGCGGTTCAGTCCCTCAGTTATTCGAGCGGGCAGAACGTGTCGCCCGCATACGAAGGCTGGGAGATCGGCACCGACGGACAGAAGTACTTCGTCTTCGGTTACATGAATCGCAACTGGGTCGAAGAGCTCGATGTTCCTATCGGCCCTGACAACAGCTTCAACATCGGCGATCCCGATCAAGGGCAGCCAACTCATTTTCTACCGCGAAGAAATCGATTCATCTTCCGTGTGCCGGTGCCCGCTGGATTCAAGGACACCGACGAGTTGATCTGGACGCTGACGACCCAGGGCAAAACGGAAAAAGCATTCGCGAGCCTGCGTCTCGACTATCAAATTGACGACGTTGTGCGCGCGTCGGAGACGGGAGCACTCGGCGCCGGATCGAGCAGTCCGGAAATTCGCGCGAACAAACCGCCGGTCATCGAAGTGCAAGGACGAAAGACGCTGACCGCAAAAGTTGGAGAAGCGGTTGCGCTGACAACGATCGTGACCGATGACGGCATTCCGAAGCGCCGCGGATCGGGCCAGTCAGGCTCAGCCGTCAACAACGCCGGCTCGCGCGCGGTGACGGCGACGACGACAATAAATCGCGCCATGTTACCGCCTGCACGAGTCACCGTCGGCAAGAACGTCGGCCTGCACGTGTCGTGGTTCGTGTATCGGGGAAAAGGCGCAGTGACGTTTTCGCCGGAGCAGATCATGGTGTGGGAAGACACGCGCGCCGGCGCGAACTCGCCGTGGGCGCCGGTGTGGTCCCCGCCCGCGCTGCCCGACGACGGCAAGCTCACAGTGTGGGCGACGTTCTCCGAGCCCGGCACGTACGTTCTACGCTCTCGGGCAGATGACGGAGCACTCACTGCCGACGGACAAGTGACCATCACGGTCACTCGATAGGTTTTCTCCTTCCCAAGTACGCACGCACCTAGGCACCTTAGGCACCTCGGGCACCCCAGGCACCCTGCTTTTTGTGGCTCGGCATTTGCTCTTCCTCAACGTTGGAGGAGCTGTACATGCCCACGAATCAAGAGACGAACAGGCCCAACGGTTCAGCGAAAACTGGCAACGGACACGCTGCCGATCAGCAGGCCAATGGGTCGTCCCTGCTTGGCGGGATCCAGCAGAGGGTTACCTCGCGAGTTGACGAGCAGAAAAATCGCGCAGCGGACGGGCTTGGCGGCATCGCAGATGTGATCCGCAACACCGGCACCGAGCTGCGCAACGAGAACGAAACGATCGCCCAGTACGTCGAGATGGCGGGCAATCAGATGCGGCGTTTTGCCGACAACATTCGCCAGCGCGGCGTCGCCGACATGATGGATGACCTCAACCAGTTCGCTCGTCGTCAGCCGGTGCTGTTCATTGGCGGCGCATTCCTCGTCGGGCTCGGCGTCGCGCGGTTCCTGAAGTCGACCGCCGATCGCGGCGACGATCGCGGCTACGACAACTTCAGCGGCGTCGATCCGATGACGGCCGGCACGGGCTCGCCGTCGTACTCCGGCGATCTCGATGCCGGCGGCTACTAAGCGGAGGCATCGATGGAAGTTCAACGAATGGATCGATCGCTCGGCGAGCTGTTCTCGGATTTGTCGCAGCAGACCGCCGATCTGATTCGACAGGAGATGCGGCTCGCGAAAGCGGAGCTGGGCGAGAAGCTGTCGGACGTCGGCAAGAACGCGATGATGATCGGCGCGGCGCTGGCCTTCGGTCTCGCGGCCGTCGGTTCGATCGCAGCGGCGATCGCGTTCCTGTTGATCGATCTTGGCGTCAGGCCCTGGCTGTCGGCGGTGATCACCGCGGCGCTGATGGGCGGCACGGCCTTCATCCTGGCGCAGTCGGGAATTTCCGCGCTGCGCAAGAAGAGCATCGCCCCCGTCGAAACCCTGCATTCCCTCAAGGAGACGACCCAGTGGCTCAAGAACGGCACCCGGTAAACGGTTCGAGCGAGACCGACGAGATCAAACACGAGATCGAGCGGACCCGCGTCGAGATGAGCGAAACGCTTGGTGAAATCCAGGATCGACTGCGTCCGGATCATCTCCTGGAAGAGGCACGAGGACGCGTGACTGGCGCAGCGGCCGGAAAGGTGAGGAACATCATGAGCTCGGCGAGTGAAAAGGTTTCAACGGCGGCCAACCGCGCGCGCGGCGCCGGCAATTATGTGGCGACGCAGGCGCGCGCCGGCGGCAGCTACATGGCGGACTACGCGATGGATCATCCGATTCGGATCGGGCTCGCGGTCGGTGCGTTGACCTGGTGGATGCTGCGCGGACGCAGCTCGTCATCCACGGAGTGGTACGGCGAGTCGGACACGAACTGGGATGAATCCGACGCGATGGCGCCGGGCGTCAACCGTTCGCTGCGCGACAAGGTCGGTGATTATGCCTCGAGCGCGCGCGACACCGTCGGCGAGTACGCGTCGAGCGCGCGTGAAACGGTTGGTGAATATGCAACGAGCGCACGCCAGGCCGTTGGCGAGTACGCCGACTCCGCGCGTGAGTCCGCGCGTTCAGCGGCAGTGCGCGCCCGCAGCGCCGCCACGACGGCCAACGATTGGGTGACTGAGAATCCAATGGCCGCCGGCGCGATTGCTCTCGCAGTGGGCGCCGCGATCGGCCTCTCGGTGCGCCGCACCGAGTGGGAAAACAGCACGATGGGCGAGACCCGCGATCGCGCCTGGGAGCGCGGCAAGCAGATGGCGCAGAACCTGAAGGCGAATGTCGGCGACAAAGTGGCGACCGCGACTGAAAACCTGGTCGGCGAGAGCATCAAGCAGGCCGCGACCACGCCGCCGAGCGAACCGATTGGACGTGTGTAATGACCAACGTAATGATGATGAAGCATGCGGGGCGGCGTAAACTGCGCCGCCTCCTGGATCTGCTGCTGAGACCGCAGACGCCTGTGAGACACTACGGCTGGGAGCCTGAGCTCTCTCTGTAGATGCCGAACACGGTCTCAATCGAGCGCGAGGAACTCAACGGCGTTCACGAATTCGTTTTACGAATTGACGGTGAACGCCAGGGGTTCCTCGAGTTCACGCGCCCCGAGGTCGGGGTGATGCGGATCGAATACGTTGAAGTCGATCCGTCGTTGCGCGGCACCGGCCTTGGCCGCCAGCTCGTCGCGAAAGCCGTCGCCTTCGCGAAGGATTCCCAGCTCAAGGTCATTCCGATCTGCTCGTACGCGCGCGCGGTGATTTCGCGCGACGCGAACCTCTCCGCCTCACTGGGCGGATAGGCCAAGAGGCCAATGGGCCAATAGGAAAGGCCAACAGGCCAATCGGCGCAATTGAATTGAATTCCGCACCTCGCGCCAAATTCAACGGCGCTGACGCGTTGATCTGCGGGCGACGTAATAGCAGACGACGCCGATCATCAACATCGCGGCTCCGAATGCGATCTGGTCCCACAACACACTGTCCATCCACCTCGTCGGTGGCGGAGGTCCGCCCACAATCCACGAACGCTTACCCGGGCCATGACACTGAGACAATTACTGAACGCGTCTGAAGCCGTCGATCACTTGTAGTCGTCTCGTACCGGCGCAAAGGCATCCAGTACGCGAGCTCCTGTCTTGCTGCCGCCCGAGTGCTTCACGTTTGGCGGAATCACGAATACCACTCCAGGTCTCAGCGTGTGCGTCACGCCTTCGACGACGAGCTCGAGCTCGCCGGAGAGCACGCTGACGATCTGTTCGTGGGGATGTTGATGCTCAGGAAATGTGGCGCCGGCATCGACGTCGACCCAGGAATGTGAGACGCGATCGGAATGAATCAACCGCGCACGTAATCCGGGAAAGATCTGTCGAACAGGAACTTGATCGAGCTTGACGAGAGGCATGCGGGAAGCGTAAGGCCAAATAGGCCGATAGGCCAATAGGCCGATAGGCCAATAGGGAGTTTAAGTTCGAGTTCTATTTCGTGACGCTAGTAGGATGAATCCGCCACATCGACTTTATGCCGACGTGGCGTTGTCCAGTTTCCTCGAGCACGTTGCCCGTTCGCGCAATCCATCCGAAGGGTAGGTCGGCAAGTGTTCCTCCGATAAAGCCTTCCCATTGGCCCATTGGCCCATTGGCCTATTGGCCTATTTGGCCTGTTTCAGTCCTTTGGTAACGATCGCAATAATCCCGCGAGCATGCGGCCGATCTCCGATGCGTGTTCCAGCAACGCCTTCGCATCAGGGCTCGCAAACAGCTTCAATCGTTCCGCCAATTCAATTTGCGTCTGAAGCTCCGCGTTCGAGCCGAGTGCGTACTTCAAGTGTCGTCGATATCGTTGCCCACCGATTGCTTTGCCTTCGGCGATATTCGATGGGATCGACACCGATGCGCGGCGCATTTGAGATGTGAGGCCGAACGTCTCCGATCGAGGGAACGTCTCAGTGCTCCGATACATCGTGACTGCCAAGTCCATGCTCTTCTGCCACACGCTCAGATCGCGAAATGATTGAATCATCGCTAGTTCCTCCGAGACGCTAGCTCTGCAGGAACTTGGCCGTTGAGATTCCTTCGAGAATTCGCAAATTCGATTTTCGAAGTACGCAATTCTTGCGATGTCGGCTCGCCGTTTCGATCGCAAGATCTTCGTACCCTCTTTGTTGGCTTATTCGCCCTATTGGCCTCCTATTGGCCTATTGGCCTATTGGCCTCCTATTGGCCCATTGGCCTCTGGGCCTTCTAGCGATACTTTCTCCCCATCGTTACGCGCACGCGATGTGTTCCGCCATCCTCGATCACGGGAATCGCATTCGTATCAACCGCGTTGCCATCAAGTTCCGCCTTCACGACGCCGGTCCATACGTGTTCGGGGTTCGTGACCTCGATCTCGTACGTCGTCGATCCGATCCGCCACGTGATCGAGAAGTGATCCCACGACGAGGGGATGCACGGCTCAACGAAGAACGTCGCGCCGCGACGATGCAAGCCGAGAATGCTCTCGATGCCGGCGCGATACAGCCATCCCGCTGATCCCGTATACCAGCTCCATCCACCACGGCCGGCGTGGGGCGGGCGCGCGTAGACGTCGCCGTCGAGCACATACGGCTCGGTGCGATAGCGCGACACATCCGACGGCGTGCGCGTGTGGTTGATCGGATTGAGCATGTGGAATAATTCCGCGGTCTCATCGCCGTTACCCTGTCGCGCGATCGCCATCAGCGCCCACACCGCGGCATGCGTGTACTGGCCGCCATTCTCGCGAATCCCCGGCGGATAGCCCTTGATGTAACCCGGATCCTGATCCGACTTGTCGAACGGCGGCGTGAGCAGCAACATCGTTCGCGATGGACGCACGATCAGCTGCGCGCGGAGCGAATCCATCGCGCGATCGGCGAAGCGGCGCGGCACCGCGCCCGACAGCAGCGCCCACGATTGCGAGATCGAATCGATCTTGCATTCATCGTTCTGCGCCGACCCGAGCGGCCGGCCATCGTCGTAATATCCGCGCCGATACCATTCGCCATCCCATGTTGCTTCGAGGCGCGATGCGTAATGACGCGCGCTCTCTCGATACTTTCGCGCCGTCGCCTCGTCGCCGCGGCTTTCGCAAATCGGCGCGAAGTCGTTCAGGATCTGGAACAGGAAGAAGCCAAGCCATGTGCTCTCGCCGAGGCCTTCATAGCCGACGCGATTCATGCCGTCGTTCCAGTCGCCGGCGCCGATCAACGGCAGGCCGTGAGGTCCGCTGGTGATGCCCCAATTGATCGCGCGCCGACAATGCTCGAACAGCGTGTCTTTCTGATTCGAGACTGTCGGCAGGTCGTAGGCTTCGGGCTCGTGTTCGGGCAGCGGCGCGCCCTGCAGGAACGGAATCACGACATCGAGGATCGCCGTATCACCCGTGACTCGCACGTACTCCATGACGACGAACGGCAGCCACAGCATGTCGTCGGAGCAGCGACTGCGCAGGCCGCGGCCCGACGGTTCGTGCCACCAGTGCTGCACGTCGCCTTCGATGAACTGGCGTGAAGCCGCGCGGAGAATGTGTTCGCGCGCGAATTGCGGCGCGGCGTGGAGCAGGCACAGCACATCCTGCAATTGATCGCGGAATCCAAACGCGCCGCCCGGCTGGTAATAACCGGCGCGGCTCCAGATTCGGCACGACAACGCCTGGTAGATCAGCCAGCGGTTGATCAGCGTATCGAACGAATCATCCGGCGTGCGCACGGTGACGGCGCCGAGGATGCCGTCCCACATCGCCTGCACGCGCCGCAACGCATCGGCGGCACGCTCGGGATCGGCGTATTTGGCGATCAGCGCGAGGGCGTCCTGCCGCGTCCGCGCCTCGCCAAGTACGAACACCACGCGTCGCGATTCGCCGGCGTCGAGCGACATCCGGACCTGCAGCGCCGCGCACGGATCAAGGCCGCCGCCGAACTCGCCGGTCAGGCTTTCGTCGCGAAGTGCCGACGGGCCTGCCATCGATCCGTTGCGGCCGAGGAACGAGCGACGGTTTCCCGTCGCGGAAATTGGCCGCATGCTGACTGCGGAGAAGCCGACGTGGCCCGGGAATTCGGTGTTGTAGGGATTGGTCGCGAGCACTGCGTGGTGCGCAGCGTTGTACTCCGTCAGCACGTGCCGGCTGTCGCCCTCGCGCGGCGGGCCGAGCACCCAGTCGTTATAAGAGAAGAGACTCAGGTGCCGCGTCTCCGGCGATGTGTTGGTGAGCGTCAACGACGCGATCCGGACCGGATCCTCTTCGTCGACGCAGATCTCGAGCTGATGGTGAATGCCGTCGAACGATCGCGTGAAACGTGTAGAGCCGGCGCTGTGACGGATCAGGATCCTGCCGCTGTCTGCGCTGCGCGGCATCGGTCCCGGTGTCGGTGACCACGCGCGGCCGGTGTCATCGTCGCGAATGTAGATCGCTTCACCGCCGCGATCAGTCACGGGATCGTTTGCGAACGGCGTCAGGCGGTTCTCGCGGCTATTGCCCGACCACGTCGTCGCCGACCCGCTGTTGCTGAGAATCGTGCCGAACCGCTCGTTCGCGATCACATTCGCCCACGGCGCGGGCGTGTCCTGATCGCCTTCGAGCACAATCGCGTAGGTGCTGCCGTCGTCGGCAAACCCGCCGACGCCGTTGGGAAACATCAGTTGCGGCACCGCGACATTCATACTCGGGTGCGCCGGCATGGGCAGGTGCGCGGGTTCGACGGTGGCCGGCAACGGCTGGGCCGCGACAGGGGTGAGCGGCGGAACCGCGAGGTGAGCGCGCAGATCGCCCTTGTCCGTCGACAGCACGGCGTTGGCGACCGCCTGCAATAGCGCGCGCTCCGCGGCGCCCAGATGATCGCCGCGCAGCAGGAACGCGCCACCCGGTCGATGCTTCCACATTCGCCACGGGCCTTCGTCGAGCATCGACGTCAGCACCGACTGCGCTTCGTCCATGTAGCTGACCGGGTGCTCGTTGAGGATGACGACATCGGCCTTCAGGCCTTTCAACCGCCAGTACTCCTGCGCTTCCAGGGCCTGACGCACGAGCGCGAGCTCTTCATCGACGACGCGCACCAGCAGGATCGGCAGATCACCGGAGATGCCGTGCGCCCAGAGGCTGTTCTGCCCCAGCTCGTTGGTGCCGAGCACGCTCGCCGGCGCGCGCAGCGATCCGTCGCTGCCGATGACGCGCGACGCCAGCCGCTCGAACAGCACCGCATCGTCATTCGAAATATCCATGTGGCGGCGCAGTCCGTGCGAGTGCGCGGAGGCCAGCGCCAGCGCGCGCGGTGCGGCGCTGGGATCACGATAGGTCTGCGCCAGCGCCATCGCGGCCTCGCGGTCACCGGCGACACCGAACGCGAAACAAATCTTCACCGACTCGCCTGCCGGCAGACGCACGCGCTGCCGCAGGCTCAAGATCGGATCGAGGACGAAGCCGGTCGAGCCGGACAGCGGCCGGCCGTCGAGCGCGATCGGGTTGGCCGTCGAGCGGCCGCGACCGATGAATCTGGCGCGATCGGTCTCCCACTCGATCGGTCCGTGCGGGCGCCCTTCGAGGCTGCAGACATGCATCGCCCACGTTCCGGGATCGGTTGCGGCCCGCGGACGACGATGACAGATCAGCGCGCCACGATCGGCGAGGAATTCGGTCTCGATGAACAACTTGCCGAACGCCGGATGCGCGAAGTCATCGCGCGGCAGGGCGAGCGCCACCTCGATGTAGCTGGTGACGTCGATCTCGCGGACGCGATCGCTGTTGTTCACCAGCTGCAAGAGGCGCAGCTCGACATCGTGTTCAGCCGACACGGCGACTTCGAGCCTGGTCGCGATCTCTTCGTCTTCGGACTCGAAGGTCGCGAGATCCGGCAGGAACGTCGCCATGTATCGCGGCGCAATCCGGCCGATCGGGTGATGCGTCGGCGACCACACAGTGTCGCTGCGAATGTCGCGCAGATAAATGAACGAGCTGCCGGGATCGAGCGTCGGATCGCGCCGCGACCTGGTGATCGCCTGGTTCCCGCACAGGCTCGACCCGCCGCCGCCGTTCGTGATCGCGACCGCGTACTTGCCGTTCGAGAGGAACTGCGTGTGCGGGAACACTGTCTGCGCGGTTCGATAGCGGCGCAGCGGCGTGCTGGTGCCCGGCGGCGTCACGAAGGTTTCATCGAGCGGGCGCGGAATCGTGATCGGGTGCGCGCGCGGGATGCGCTCCTGCAGCAGGCGCTCGGTTGCCTGCACGCGCGTGTCGCTGTGGAATCGCGCGACCATGCGATCGCCGGTCAAGGCGTTCGCGATCGCCACCAGCGACATGCCGGCGTGATGCGCAAACACCGCGGGTACGACCTTGCCCTTCTTCGACACGCCGCCGCGGCCTTCTCGATCCGTGTAATCGATCGATTCATAGAAGCCGAGCTCGCCCAGCAGCCCGGTCTCTTCGAGCCGTCGCAGATTTCGCGTGCTGCGCGGCGGATCGACGAGCACCGCGAGCGCGGTGGCGTACGGGGCGAGAACAAGCTCGTCGCCGAGGCCGCGCTTCAAGCCGAGGCCGGGCACGCCGAAGGCCTTGTATTGATAGGTGCCGTGCCGATCGACGGCGGCATACGCCGATTCGGAAATACCCCACGGGGTGCCGCGCGTGGCCGCGTAATCGATCTGGCGCAGCACCGCCATGCGGCACGATTCGTCGAGCAGCGTTTCGGGGAAGCTGCGCATGACGAGCAGCGGCATCAGGTACTCGAACATCGTCGCGCTCCACGATAGGAGCGCCGGCGATCCACGCACGCCGGTGATCAAGCGGCCAAGATGGAACCAGTGCCGCTCGGGCACATCGCCCTTGGCGATGGCGATGAAGCTCGCGAGCCGCGCTTCGGACGCGAGCAGATCGTAGAACGACGCATCGAGGCGCGCGGCGTTGCCGCCTTCGCTCAGGCGATAGCCGATCGCAAACAGATGACGGCGGCGATCGTACAAGAACCCGAAATGCATCTCGTCGAAATACGTGGCGGCGCGATCCGCGAGTGCCGTCATCCGCGCGGCGGTGGCAGCGTCCTTCTGATCGCGCGCCAGATCGCGCAGCGCCGCCGTGATCACCATCAGCACCGCGGCGAAGTTACCGCTGTCGACGGTGGAGACGTACTTCGGCGACAGCGGCATCAGCGATTGCGTGTCGTACCAGTTGAGCAGGTGACCTTCGAAGTGCTCGAGCCGATCGACCGTCGTCATTGTCGCGTCGAGTGTCGCGAGCAGTCGTGTGGTATCGATGAAGCCGAGGTCGTGCGCGGCCAGCGCCGACAACATCGACATGGCGATGTTCGTTGGCGACGTGCGGTGCGCGACGCGCGGCTCGGGATCGAACTGCACGTTGTCGGGCGGCAGCCAGCGATCTTCCGCCGTGACGTAGGTATCGAAATAGCGCCACGTGCGCTCCGCAATGCCGCGCAGGTACTTCGCTTCGTCGTCACTGATCGACGGGCGCGATGACGGCGCCGGCTTGCTGAGTACGAACGCGATTCCCGGCGCGCCGACCCACAACAACAGGAATGGCAACGCCGCAGGCATCGACTGCGGGCGCACGATCAACACCAGCAGCGCCGCGACGAACGCGATCGCCGGGCTCGAGAGCATGGCGTTATAGAAACCGCTCATGTCGAGTCGCCTCGTGCGCTGCGCGACCGCGGCGGCAGTTTCCCATTGCAGGAACGGGCCCTTGCGCGTGATCAGGCGCGCTACCGTGAGGCCGGCGGCGTGCAGCATGTCGTAGGCTTGATACGCGATGAACGTCAGATGCACCGAGACGCGCGCAAGATCTGTGGCGAGATCGTCGGCCGTCAAGCGCGTGAATACTCGCAAACCCTGGCCGCGGTGCGGTCCCTTCACGAATGACGCCAGTCGTGCGAATGCGGCGAACGACATCGTCGCGAGCGCGATCAGATCCCACGTGAGCGGCGAACCGGGCAGGATGCACCACCCGGCGATCAACAGCGCGACCAGCGCCGGCGGCACCATGCTGCGCCGCAGGTTATCGAGAATCTTCCAGCGGTCGATGACCGACAGGCGATTCCGCTCGATGCCCGATCGCGTCGGCACCCACGGGAACAGCCACCAGAGAATCTGCCAGTCGCCGCGCACCCATCGATGCAGGCGCTTCGCATGCGTGAGGACGTTTGACGGATAGTCATCGACCACTTCGGCGTCGGTGACCAGTGCCGCGCGCGCGTGCAATCCCTCGAAGAGATCGTGCGAGAGCAATGCGTTTTCAGGGACGCGGCCGTCAAGCGCCGTCATGAACGCATCGATGTCGTAGAGGCCCTTGCCCGTGAAGATGCCTTCACGGAACACGTCCTGATAGACATCTGACACCGCCGTCGTGTACGGATCGACGCCGGTGTGCCCCGCATACGTGCGCGCGAACAGCGATCCCGCCGCGCTCGCCATCGTCACGCTGACGCGCGGCTGCAGGATTCCGTAGCCTTCGACGACGAGACGCTTCTTCGGATCGATCACCGGTCGATTCAGCGGATGCGCGATGATGCCGATCAACTTCTTCGCCGTATCGCGCGGCAGTTGCGTATCGGAATCGAGCGTGATGACGTAACGCATCCCGACGAGCGCATCGGCCGGCCCGACGCGAACGGTGAAGCTCGTATCAGTGGCGCCGCGCAAGAGGCGATTGAATTCCTCGAGCTTGCCGCGCTTGCGCTCCCATCCCATCCAGACGTGTTCGCCCGGATTCCATCGCCGCTCGCGATGGAGCAGCGTGAAGTGTGGTCCGTTCTCGCCGCCGAGCCGCTGGTTGAGCGACTCGATGCCGGCGCGCGCGGCATCGAGCAGCGGCGCATCGTCGGGCTGTGTCTCGGTTTCGGCATCGGCGAAGTCGCTGAGGATCGCGAATTGGATTTTCGGATCGCGGTTGGCGATCGCGGTCACTTCGAGGTGCTCGAGCAGCGCCGCGACGCCGTTGAGGCTCGTCAGCATCGTGGGTATCGCGACCACGGTCCGCGCGTCGTCGGGCACTCCATCGAGCAGTTCAAGCCGCGGCAACAGTTGCGGAGGGAATATCCGGCTCGCCAGTTTCTGCACGGTCGCGATGGCGAGCTCGCTCATCGGGATTAACAGGAACAGCGCTGAGACGATCAGCATTCGCATCGACGCGGATCGAATTGGATAGAGCGCCGCCGCGATCAACGCGACAATGAGGAATGTGATCGATCCGAGGTAGGCCAGCGTGGCGTAGTGTCGCAAGGTCCGCCGCATTCGACGGCGAAACTTCGGACGATACGCGAGGTCGGCTTCGAGTCCAGGCCGTCCCTTGCCAATCAAGTAGAAGCCGACGTGCGCAGCGGCGCCGGATCGCGATTGCGTGGCGGCCTGGCGCGCGCTCTCGACCACCTTCAGCGCGATTCGAATCTGCGCCTCGCCGGTTCGATCCGCGACTTCTTCAACGGCCTGGCGCTGACGATCGCGACTGAGAAAATCCATGCGCGGATAGATGCCGGATGGATCGCGCCGAAGTATGTTGTCGACCTGGCTGACCGACTCGACGTACTGCCGCCAGTCGACGGTCGTGCACAATCGCAGGCTGGTGATCGCGTTGGCGACCGATGCCTGGCTCGCGGCCTGGCGCTGATGCTCACCGCGCACGACTTCTTCAGCGCCGACCTGTCTGCTGACCAGGTGCGCTTCCAGCGCGGCGCGCAGCGGCGACAGCCGCACGTCGTACTCGCGCGCGCGATGCAGCATCTGCACGATGAACGCATCGTGGATTTTTTCGGGAATCGCGACGCCCGTTTCCGCCGCCGCCGCGTCAAGACGCGCGATCTGCGCGTCGGCCGCGAGCCGCGCGTCGCGCGACAACATGATTTCGTCAGCCAGGCGGCGCAGGTTTTCGATCAACGCCAGCTTCAACATGCTGGGCCAGGCCCACAACTCGCCGAGTGTGAGCGGCGCCACGCGCTGGTAGCTGTTGAGGAACAGTGTCAGCTGCGGTAGATCGAGACGGCTGTCGCTGTAGCGCAGGAGCTCGACGGCGATCGCATAGATGCGCGCATCGCCGGCGCTCTGCCGCGTCGCCAGCGCCGGCAACTCCAGGTAGTACCGCCGCGGCAGGTTCTCGTGGATCTCGACGATCTGCGACGAGATCAGATGGAAATTATCGAGGAACCATTCCGTTGCGGGCGTGACGAATGCGCCTTTGTGGACGTCCTCGGCGAGCGTCTTGTAGGCGCGCTGCAGCACGCGCGCGTTGTCGCGCAGCCGCGGGTAGATGCTGCGCGCGTGGCGGCGCTGCGGATCGATCGTGAAATTCGCCGCCAGGGCGAGCGCCCGCTCATCGAGGCGCTCCGAGCTGAGCGGTTCCTCGCGAAATGGCTTGTTCGCCGCACGATCCTCATCGACCCAGGAATGGAAAAACAGACGTATTTACCTATTCCAGAACAATGCCAAGGGCTGCGCCCGCGCAAACAACGACGTAATGCTCAGCTGTATCCTCCAAGGTTCGCATGGTGGGCTGTAGCCGACTCAACATCGGTACAATGAGGTCTTCTCCGCCTACGACTCACCATCATGACTGCTTTTCATCCCGCAATCGAGCGATGGTTCTCGACAACGCTTGGGCAACCGACGGCCGCGCAGGCCGCGGGCTGGGAATCGATTCGGCGCGGCCACCACACGCTGATTGCCGCGCCTACCGGTTCAGGTAAAACCCTTGCGGCGTTTCTGACCGCCATCGACGATCTGCTGCGCGAGGGTCTCGAGCAGGAACTCCCCGACGAAACACGCGTCGTCTATGTCTCGCCGCTGAAGGCGCTCAGCACCGACATCGACAAGAACCTCGCGGAGCCGCGATCGGCGATTCGCGCGATTTGCTCGGAGATGGGCCTCGCCGCTCCCGAGATCACGTCGGCGGTTCGCACCGGCGATACGACAACATCGGCGCGTGCCGGCATGCTCAAGAGGCCGCCGCACATTCTGATCACGACGCCGGAATCGCTCTATCTGTTGCTGACGTCGGAGCAGAGTCGCGAGCGGTTGCGCCACGTGCGCACGGTGATCGTCGACGAGATTCATGCGGTGATTGGCACGCGCCGCGGCGCGCACCTCGCGCTCTCGCTCGAGCGGTTGGCGGCACTGACCGCAGCGCCGCCGGTCCGCATCGGATTGTCGGCGACGCAACGGCCTGTCGAAACGGTTGCGAACTTTCTTGTCGGCTCTGCGGCCGGATCGCAATGCACGATCATCAACCAGGGCCATCGCCGCGACATCGATCTCGCGATCGAAATGCCCGGGTCACCGCTCGATGCGGTGATGGCGCATGAAGTGTGGACCGAGTACTACGATCGCCTTGCGGTTCTCGCGCGCGAGCATCGCACGACGCTCGTGTTCGTCAACACGCGCAAGATGGCGGAACGCGTCGCGCGGCAGCTCGCCGATCGACTTGGTGAGGATCAGGTCGCTGCGCATCACGGCAGCCTCTCGAAGGAGCGCCGCCTCGACGCCGAGCAACGCCTCAAGTCCGGGCAGTTGCGCGTCGTCGTTGCCACCGCATCGCTCGAGCTCGGCATCGACATCGGCTCCGTCGATCTCGTCTGCCAGATCGGATCGCCTCGCCGCATCCCGACGCTGTTGCAGCGGGTCGGCCGCGCCGGTCACACGATTCACGGCACTCCGAAAGGACGGATCTTCCCTGAGACGCGCGACGATCTCGTCGAATGTGTCGCGCTGCTGGCGGCGGTGCGACGTGGCGAGCTCGATCGGCTGATCCTCTATGACGCGCCGCTTGACGTGCTCGCGCAGCAGATCGTGGCCGAAGTATCGAGCCGCGAATGGCGTGAAGAGGAGCTCTTCGATCTGATTCGCCGCGCGTGGCCGTACCGCGATCTGAAGCGCGAGGACTACACCTCGGTGATCGCGATGTTGGCTGCGGGCTATACGACCCGGCGCGGCCGCCGCGGCGGCTTAATTCATCGCGATGAGGTACAAGGGCGCGTCGTCGCGAAACGATCGGCGCGCATGACGGCGATCACCTCAGGCGGCGCGATTCCCGACGTCGCCGACTATCGCGTCGTCCTCGACCCGGATGACACGTTCCTCGGCACGTTGAACGAAGACTTCGCGATCGAGAGCAACGCCGGCGACATCTTCCAGTTAGGCAACACCTCGTGGCGCATCCTGCAAGTCGCCTCGGGCGTCGTGCGTGTGGCCGATGCTCACGGCGCTCCGCCGACGATTCCGTTCTGGCTGGGCGAAGCGCCGGGACGCACGGCGGAACTCTCGACGATCGTCAGCGATCTTCGCATTGCGCTCGAACCAATGCTGCTCGCACGTGATCGCGATCGTGCCATCAACTGGCTGATCACAGAGGCGGGCGCGTCTCGAACCGCGGTGGAACAGGTCGTCGACTACCTGGAAGGATCGCTGCAGATCCTGGGCGCGTTGCCGAGCCAGGACACATTGATCCTCGAGCGCTTCTTCGATGAATCGGGGGGCATGCAGCTGGTACTGCATGCACCGTTTGGCAGTCGCGTCAATCGTGCATGGGCGCTGGCGCTGCGCAAGCGTTTCTGCCGTCAATTCAATTTTGAATTGCAAGCCGCGGCGACCGAAGAAGGATTGTTACTCTCGCTTGGACCGCAGCACGCGTTTCCACTCGCCGATGTGTTCCGCTTTCTGCATCCGTCAACGGTCAAGGACATCCTGATCCAGGCGTTCCTCGATGCGCCGGTATTCCAGACGCGATGGCGGTGGAACGCCACCATCTCTCTCGCCGTGACGCGTATGAACGGCGGCAAGAAAGTGCCGGCGCCGCTGCAGCGCATGCGCGCAGATGATCTGCTCGCCGCGGCGTTTCCAGACGCGGCCGCGTGTCTCGAGAACATTCCCGGCGACCGGCAGATTCCCGATCATCCGCTGGTCTCGCAAACCGTGCGCGATTGCCTCGAGGAGGCGATGGACTTGCCGCGGTTATTGGAGATTCTGTCGCGCATTCACAGCGGCGACATTCGCTGCGTCGCGCGCGATACCGTCGAGCCATCGCCGCTGTCGCACGAGATCATTAACTCCAAGCCGTACGCCTTTCTCGACGATGCGCCGCTCGAAGAGCGAAGGGCACACGCCGTTCAGACGCGTCGCGCTTCCGATGACAAGGACACGATCGCGCTCGGCGTGCTCGATGCCGACGCGATCGAGTCGGTCAGCAACGACGCGTGGCCCGATCCTCGTGACGCTGATGAATTGCACGATGCGCTCGTCACCGCCGGATTCCTGACCGGTGCCGAGGCGCGCAGCGGCGACTGGACCGCGTGGCTCGAATTGCTTGCCGCGCAAGGACGAGCGGCCAAAGCGCAGGCATCGCACTGGCCCGGAGAGATCTGGGTGTCTGCCGAACGTTTGCCCGAGTTCGCTGCTGCGGTGAACGTCGCGACGATACCGGCGATCACGCCGCCGGCGTCACGAGCGGCCATCACGTGGGACTCGCCGGTAGCGATGGCGGAACTCCTGCGCGGCCGGCTCGCGATGCGCGGACCGATCACGCCGCGCGCGCTCGGTTCGCCGCTCGGCCTTGATCACGCGCAGTCGACCGAAGCGTTGCTCACGCTCGAATCCGACGGCGCCGTCTTGCGTGGGTGGTTTTCTCCCGGCGCGACGGAAGAAGAGTGGTGCGATCGACGCATCCTCGCGCGCATTCATCGAGCCACCTTGCAGCGATTGCGAGCGGAGATCCAACCGGTCACCGTCGCTGACTTCATGCGCTTCCTGTTCGAATGGCAGCACGCCACGCCATCGAGCCGCGTATCGGGCATCGAAGGGCTTCGCACGGTGGTCGCGCAACTCGATGGCTTCGAGCTCGCCGCCGACGCGTGGGACAAGCATGTGTTGCCGGCGCGCGTTAGCGGCTACGACGCTTCGCTGCTTGATCTGCTGTGTTATGGCGGTGAAGCCGCCTGGGCACGATTGAGCGCGCCGTCATCGCTACCTGAATCCACGTTGCTGCCGCCTCGGCCGATTCGATCCACACCAGTCGCGTTGATGATGCGTGAGCACCTGCGCATCTGGCGTGTCCTTGGTAAAGGCGAACGTGAAACCGTTCCGTTGATCAGCGATTTTGGAAAACTGGTCCTGAGCGAACTCACTGAAAAAGGGGCGCAGTTTGCGCACGAGATCGCTGCTGCATTGTCGGCACCGATTGATGATGTTCGTAACGCACTCGCGGAACTCGTGTGGGCCGGGCTGATCGCATCCGATGGATTTTCGGGCCTGCGCGCGATCTGGAACGACGTGCCCGCATCGAAAACATTCCTCTCCCGCACCGGCCGCACGACAACGGCGCCAGGCGGACGCTGGTCCAAGCTTGCCGACACCAGCGACAGCGATTCAGATCGGGAGAAAGCGGTTGAACGATACGCAGCCGTGGTGTTGCAGCGCTACGGCATCATCTGTCGGCGATTGCTGGTGAGAGAACCGTTCGCTGTTCCATGGCGTGAATTGCTGCGCGTGTATCGACGAATGGAAGCGCGCGGGGAAGTGCGCGGTGGAAGATTTGTGTCGGGACTTCCCGGCGAACAATTCGCGTTGCCGGAGGCGGTTGAACTCGCGCGCCGCATTCGCCGCACGCCGCCGACCGGAGAAACACTTTCGATCAGCGCCGCAGATCCGCTCAACCTGTGCGGCATCCTGATCGCCGGCGATCGCATTCCCGCGATCGCCTCCACGCGGATCGCTTTCCGCGACGGCGTTCCAGTCAACGAGCCGTCACGCGAATTAACACACGCGTGACGGCAAGTCCTATTGGCCTATTGGCCTATAGGCCTATCTGCCTGGTTCGCCGAATCGTGACAACACAATCGCCGTGCGGCGCACCACCGTCTCTGTTCCCTTGCTGTCGACCAGCGATGCCGCCACGGTGTACTCACCGCTCGGCAGGGAATTGAGACGGAACTCCGTGAGCATCGGCGCCTTGTCGCCTTCGAGCTGAATTTCGCTGCTGCGATAGAACGAGCCCGAATCGGCTTCGATGCGCAACCAGCGATTTTCAGTATTCGGCGTCACGTAGGCGCGGACGATCACGGTGCTCGGCGCGCTGCTGACATTTGGTGTCACTCGCAGCGACAATTTTTCGCTCGCGCCAGTCGTGCCGATTGCGAAAAGCAACCCGATTACGGTGGCGGCGGCAAGTGTGAATCGGCCCTTCATGTTCCTGATTCACGTCAATGCAAGTGACAGGCCATGACGCCGCCGCGAATGCTCGCGCTACAACGCGCGATCTACCTCGTTTGAGGTATTTCCCTATGAAATTGCTACGTCGTTGTGTACGAGGCGATGGACCAGCCATCGGCGCGCAAGCGTGACGCAAGCGCGGCGTGTCGCTGCAACGCGGACATGAGGTCCTTGTAGATTTCGACGGTACCTTGGCGGACGTTGAAATGCGGAACGGTCACCACGCTGTAACCCGAAGCGCCGCTCTTCGCGACACCAATCGTCATCAGGCGATTGCGCAGTCGAAATTGCCAGCGCACCATATCGTTCGGCCCTTCGACTTCGCTCAGGGGCGCCCTGAGTTTATCGAAGGGCGGCTTGCTCTCGCGAGCAGTCGTATTCATGCCCAACTACATATCAAATACCTTGCCACTGAATTCTCGGTGAAACGGCCGCGGTAATAGCCGGGCCTACCAAATATGTGGAAGGGTCTACGCGACGGTGAGCAACTGACGAAGTTGTTCGATGTCCGCCGGCTTGACGAGGTGGTGATTAAAGCCGGCCGCGACCGATCGCTTGCGATCTTCGTCCTGGCCCCATCCCGTCAACGCGATCAATGAGATGTTGCGGTTCGCGGGATTGCCGCGAATGCGCCGCGCCACTTCGTAGCCGTCCATGCCGGGCATGCCGATGTCGAGCAGCACGACGTCGGGCTTGAACGAGTCGACGCACTCGAGCGCGCTGCGACCGCTGTGCGCCAGCGCGACTTCCGCGCCGAGCACGCGCAGCAGCATCGCCAGGCTCTCGCCGCCGTCGCGGCTGTCATCGACGATCAGAATCCGGCGCGACGGCAGCGGCTCCATACGATGCGCGGCCGCGGACCCGACCGTGGCGTTGACGAGCAGCGGCAGTCGGACCGTGAACTCGCTGCCCAGACCCGGGCCGTCACTCTTCGCTTCAACGCTGCCGCCATGCATGCCGATGAGGCTGCGAACCAGCGTCAAGCCGATTCCGAGCCCGCCCTGCGAGCGGCGCGTCGATCGATCGACCTGCATGAACATATCGAAGACCTGCGACAACAGCGCCGGCGCGATGCCGATGCCGTTGTCCCTGACGCTGACGACGGCCTCGCCATTGTCGTGGCGCGTCGTCACCGAGATCCGGCCGCCATGGTTCGTATACTTCGCCGCGTTGTTCAACAGGTTCGCGAACACTTGAGTGAGACGGACAGGATCGCCGCCCACGCACATCGGCTCCGGCGCGAACTCGACGGTCAGCTCATGGCGAAGATTGTCCAGCACCGGCCGGCTGGTCTCGATCGCCGCCCGGACGATCGCCGTCAGATCGAGCGGCTCTTTCTTCACTTCGATGATCCCGCGCGTGATGCGCGACACTTCGAGGAGATCGTCGACGAGCCGATTGAGGTGACGGACCTGGCGCTCCATCACCGCGCATGCCTGCCGCGTGCGATCGTCATCGAACGCGCCGGACAGTTTCAGGATCTCGAGGCTGTTGAGAATCGGTGCGAGGGGATTTCTCAGCTCGTGGCCGAGGGTGGCGAGGAATTCGTCCTTACGTCGATCCGCGGATCGCAGCGCCTGCTCGTTCTTCGAGCGTTCACTGAGGTGGCCGCGAATCTGGTATTGCCGCAAGCGCGCGCGAATCGCCGTCTGCGCCGCGCTGAGCAGCGTCGTTACGCGCGTGGGTCGTTCGAGCAGCGTCACGTTGCCGAGCGTCCGCCACGCTTCGGCAGAATCAGGGGAGTCGGCGCCCTGCCGCGTCAGAATCAGCAGCGGCAAATCGGACCACGGCGGCTGGCGTGCGAGCCATGCCGACAGTGGCGTCTTTTGTGTGCCCGACAAATGCTCTTCGGCGATCAGCGCCGCGGCCGCGCCTTCGTTCAGCTCGTGGACCAGCGCATGAAGATCTCTGCACATCAACGTGGCGATGCCGGCGCCACTGAGCAGCTCTGACGTGATGTCGCCGTCCTTGACGGTCGGCGCCATGATCAGAACACGCAGGTCACGAGAGGGAGCGTTCATTTGCGCCGATCGGCAACCAGCAGCGGCTCCGACGAGCCTTCATACACCGGCACGCCGGTGAGCACGCCGCGGAAATGCCGCAGCGCTTCGCCGACGCGAATCGCGCCGTGGCCCAGTGAAAACTCGCGAATCGTGCGCTCGTGCTGGCCGCCTCGCTTCTTGACGACGGAAATCGCCTGCCGCACTTCGCCCTTGGCTTCGAAGTAACGGAGCAGCACCACCGCGTCGGCGAGGTAGCTCGCATCGACCGGCGTTTGCATCGTGGAGCCGATCACGCCCTGGTGTGCGCCGATCAGGATGGTCGCGACGCCGTGCTGCGCGAGATACATCAGCAGCTCGTGAAGCTGGATGATCAGGAAGCGCTCTTCGGGCATCGCGTTGAGATATCCATTGAGACTGTCGATGACGACGATCTTGACGCCGTCGTGTTCGACGGCGTCCTGGACGAGAGCGGCGAGCTCGCCCGGTGTCAATTCAGCCGGATCGATCTGGCGGATATTGATCACTCCGGACTCGGCATATTGCCGCATCGGGACATTCAAGCCCTCGCAACGCGAATACAGCGTGTTCGCGCTTTCGTCGAACATGAAGATGATCGATTTCTCGCCGCGTTGCGCCGCCGCCGCGCAGAACTGCGCCGACAGCGTCGATTTGCCGGTACCGGCGCCGCCGACGATGAGTGTGCTGGTGCCTTCCTCAATGCCGCCGCCGAGCAGGTCGTCGAGCTCCTTGATGTTCGAATGGAGCTTGGCGCATTGCACGGGTTGCCGAGACTCCGCCGCGATCAATCGAGGAAAGACGACCAGCCCACCCGGCCTGATGCAATAGTCGTGATACCCGCCGCGATACTGGGTGCCGCGATACTTGACCACCCGTAATCGCCGCCGCTCGGCGCCGTACTCGGGGCTGAGATGCTGCAACAGAATCACGCCGTGCGCAATGCTCTGCACCTGCAGATCGTGATCGGTCGTCGTCATATCGTCGAGCAGCATCACGGTGATGCCGCGGCCGGCGAAGAATTGCTTGAGGGCAAGAATCTGCCGGCGATAGCGCAGCGGATTGCCCGCCACCAGCCGCAACTCCGACAGTGAATCGAACACCACGCGCGACGGCTTGAGTCGATGCACATCTTCGAGGATCAGCTTCGTCGTGCTCGCGAGCTCGACTTCCGACGGGTGGTACATCGTGTATTGCTCTTCGGATTCGAGCGCGTTCTGATCAGGAAGCAGCTCGCGCACGTGCACGGCGCTGATGTCCCAGTCATGCGATTGCGCGACCATGGCCAGTTCCTCGGTCGTCTCGGACAACGTGATGTACAGGCACGACTCGCCTCGCGCTGCGCCCTCCATCAGGAACTGCGCCGCGAGCGTCGTCTTTCCAGACCCTGGAATGCCTTCGACAAGGTACAGACGGCCGCGGGCGAGGCCGCCGTTCAAAATGTCATCAAGCCCCGGGATTCCGGTGGCGGCGAATTTCGCGGGATCACTGTTTGGGCGTTCCGAACCCTGCCGTGGCATCACACTCCCTAGATTGGAACCTCAACAACACTCTTCCAACAAACCTACGGCGCACCCCGGGTGATTTCCCCCACCCAAGGCACGCCGAGGTGACTTCGGCATGTCCGCCATGCAACACGCACGCCAGAGCTGAACTGTAATCAGGTATCACGGCGAGGATGAACCTCAGCCGCAAAAAAAAGCGGCGCCGGTCCCACACCGGCGCCGTAAGAGGCAGACAGGCGCTTTGAGATCTACTTCTTGGCCGTCGTCGGCTGCATCATCACCGACGTTGCGACCCTATCCTTGCCTTCCGACTTGTAATGGACTTGAACCTTCGAGCCGGCTGCGACGTTATCGGTTTTCGTCGAGCCCAGCGAGAACGTCATTTCGCCCTTGCTGGTTTTCAGGACGAGCTTGCCGGCATCGATCGACTTCACCGTGCCCGACGCCGTTTTTTCCGCCGTCGCGTGTGCCGTGGTCTTCGCGGCCGACTTCGTCTGGGCCGCGAACGTCACGGCGGATCCGGTGAACAACAAGCTCGCCGCAAGTGCCGCCGCGAGATATGTGCGCATGATTCAGACTCCTTTAAAGGTCTTAGGTCCTAAGGTCTTAAGGTCTTAAGGTCTTAAGGTCTCGAGGTCTTAAGGTCTTAAGTCTCAGGGACAGTTTCCAATTCCCGATTACATCGTTTGCACTGCAAGCCAACGTGAGCCGAACATTAATTCGCGTTAATGAGGCGGCTCGACCGACACGGCGGTGGCGATGTGACGGCCGTGATCGTCGTGATAGCGAATCGACACGATCACGCCGACGCGAATCGTGCCGTCGACATGCGTGGCCTCGGATAAGGCGATGGTGATGTCGCCGCGGTTCTTGGGACGCGACACGACAATCTTCGCGGGCGTGGCGGTCTTGACCACGCCACGAGTGGCGTAGGTCTGTTCGCCGGGGCCAAGCGGCGCGCTCATCGCCGCAAGGGCGAGGAGCAACGCGACAAGCCTGGAATTCATCGCCGCTACTTTCTGAAGATCTGGGAATAGCCCCCGGCGACGAGGGCCGACACGTCGGCCATGATGCGCGGCAGGCGAAGTCCGCCCGGATAGGCAAGGTAGTGGGGCTCCCACTCCGGGTGGAACTTCGCCTTGAACGCGCGCAGCCCCTGGAAGTTATAAATGGCTTCGCCGTATTCGTAGATGAAGGCGCCGACGCGGTTCCACAACGACGCCACCGGCGACACTTCGAATCCGGACAGCGGCGCCATCCCGAGCACGAACTCGCGGTAGCCGTGCTGCTGTGCCCATTGCATCAGGTGCACGACCAGCGATTCCATGATTCCAGAGGGCGCGTCATGGCGGTGGCGCATCAAGTCCAGCGACAGCTCGCCGCGTCCGGCGCCCGGCCAGACATTGGCGAAGGCAATGATCTTGTTGTCCTTCTCGATGACCGCGACGGGGAAGCGCGCGACGTAGGCCTCGTCGAAGAATCCCAGCGAGAATCCTTTTTCCGATGTCGATCGTCCAGCGAGCCAGTCGTCGGAGACTTCGCGCAGCTCGCGCAATCGCGCGACGACGTCATCAGGCATCAGGACGTGAAATGCCGCGCCGGCTTTTTCAACACGCTTGTAGGCCTGCCGATGCCGGTAGCCGGCGTGATTCTCGAGCGTGAAGTGCTGGAGATCGACGCGCGCGGCCTCGCCGATCTTCACGAATCGCAGACCGAAATCCGCGTAGAGATGCAGCCGTGCTGCGCCGACTTCGTAAAACACCGGTGTGCCGCCGGCCTCGTCACAACGATTGAGGAACAGCCGGATCATATCGGTGTGCGTATTCGGCGGACCCACTGGATCGCCGAGCACCACCCACGATTTTCCCTGCACCGCGTACATGAGAAACGCCGTTCGCGCGTCGTTGAAGATCAGCGACTTGTCGCGAAGGAACACGAGCATCGGCGATGTGGCATGCTGCGACGCGATGATGCGCGCGGCATCGTCGAGATCAGCGTCGCTCGGCACCGGCGACGCGTCGGCGTCGTCCTTGATGAATCGGCGCGTCGCGACCAGCATCAGCACCATTGCGGCAAACGCCGGCCGCGCCGCCGCGCGGACGACGTGCGACCGGCGTTGCCAGGCCTCGTCGATCACCAGCGCCACCAACGCGACGATCAACGGGGCAAGAAAATAGATCGCGCGGAACACGACCAGCGCCGGCAGCACGGCGCTCGAATCGAGATACGGCGACAACAACAGCACGATCACGCTTTCGAACACACCGACGCCGCCCGGGACGTGACTGATCATGCCGATCAGAATCGAGATCAGGAACAACCCCGCGAACGTGATGAATGGCAGCGCACCGTCGGGCAGCAGCACGAACAGCACGCCCGCCGCGAGCAGCCAGTCGAGCGACGACAGCGCCAGCTGTCCGACGGCGAGCCGCGAATTGGGGAGCGGGACCATGATGCGACCGATGCGGATCGGCTCACGGCGTATCGCGCAGGCGGCGATATAGGCGATCGGCAGCGCGATCAACGCCGCGCCGGCGGCGATGATGCCGTTGGCAATCAGGCTGATACCGCACAGCGCGAACAAGCCGAGCCAGAACGTCACCGAATACGAGAACACGATCTTCGACAGCTCGCCGGCGGTGACGCCCCATCGTGAATAGAAGCGATAGCGGACCGAGGCGCCGGTCAACATCGCGAAGCCGATCGTGTTTGAAAACGCGTAGGCGAGAAAAGCCGTCAATGCGATCTTCGCCCGCGGCAACCGGCGGCGGATGTACGCAAACGCGAGAAAGTCGTAACCAGTCAGCGCGGCATAATTGATGACGGTCAACAGTGCCGCGATCAACAAGCGGTCGCGCGGCATGCCGAGCACGCTGCCGATCAGTCCGGACCACGAGAGGGTTCGAATCTCCACGCGCAGGACCGCAACGGCAATGACGAACAGGATCACTCCCGCGATCGCCGGCAATGCCTGCTTGATGCGTGGCGACAGCATCAGTGGACCTCGCCTTTGCCGAGCGCCGTCGAAGCGTGCGCGTGAATCCAATCGATGGCGTCGAACAACCGGCGATCGCATTCGCGCTCGTTGTTGCTGAAGCGATGGTCTGCCGCCTTAACGATCCATAGGCGCTTGGGTTCATGCGCTGCGGCCATCAGGCGCTCGATTTCGCGCACCGGCACGAACTCATCGCGATCCGAATGCACCGCGGCGATCGGCACGGCGGCCTTCGCGATGACGTCGCTGACGCTGAACGTCGGCTCGTTGGGAATGCCGTGCGTCAGGAAGATCACGCTGTCGGTCCATCGCCATGCGAGCTCGTTGATGTCCGGAAGGCCAAGGCCGACCACACCCGCGATCTGGGGTTGCAGGCCGGGGTTGGTTGCCGCGAGTACGGACAGCCCTGCGCCTTCCGAAACACCGACGAGAATTGGCCGCTCACTCGAGCCGGCGGCCGCGAAGTTGACCAGCGAGCGGAAGTCGCCGCGCACATCGTCGGCGGTCAGCGAGCTGCGCTCGGTCGTAAAACTTTCCAGATACGACTTGACGTTGAAGCCGACCACGAAGAACCCGCGCGCGGCCAGCGTCTCGGCAAGGTGCGGCCCGAGGTGAATCCATCCGCCGTCGCCGCTCGACACGACGACCGGCGGCGCACCGCGATGCCCGTAGAGGTGCACCATTTGTGTACGGCCACGGATGACAACAGGGACAGTGATGGGAGACATAGTTGCAGCCGAGGCGGCGCCGGCCGTCAGTCCAATGAGCGTAAGTAGGAGAAGGAATCTGGTCACGGGCCGCTCGGCAAAATCATCGTGACCGTCGCGCGTGACGATTCAATGAGCGCGCGATTAACTTTTTTTAATGAGTGAGAAAGGTGACCGTGAAGGTGCTGCCGGCGTTTGGCGCGCTGATCACCTTCAGCTCCGCGCCGTGCGCCTCCGCGATCCATTGTGCGAGCGCCAGGCCGATGCCCGCTCCTTCGCTGCGACGCGACTGCGCCGCGTCGGCTCGATAGAACGGCTCAAACACGCGCGGCAACGCTTCGGGAGTGATGCCGACGCCCGTATCTTCGATGGCGAACACGATCGCCTTCGCCGTTTCCGTCAGGCTGATCGTCACCTTGCCGCCGGACGGCGTGAACTTGATCGCGTTATCGATCAGGATCAGCAGCAGCCGCTCGAGCCAGCCGGCGTCGCCATTGACGTGCAAGCCGGCAGAAATATTTTTCGCGAACGAGATGCCTTTCGCGTCGGCGAGCGCTTCGACTTGTTCGGCCACGTGTGATGCGACGGCGGACAGATCGACGCGTGAAGCGGCGACGGATAATTCGCCGGCCTCGGCGCGCGCCAGCATCAGGATCTGGTTGATCAATCGCGCCAGCCGGTCGTATTCATCGATCTGACTGGCGAGGCGATCGCGCGCGTCTTCGGTCGTCAATGGCCGCGTCAGCGCCATTTCCGCTTCACCGCGCAGGATCGCGAGCGGCGTGCGCAGCTCGTGCGCGACCGCGGCACTGAACTGCCGCATTTCGTTGACCGATCGCTCGAGCCTGGTCAGCGCCTGATTGAAGGCGTCGGCGAGCTGATCGAGCTCGTCGCGCGAGCCGCGGACCGGCAACCGTGCCTGCAGATTCCGGATGTCGATCGCGGTCGCCTCGCCGGTGAATCGCCGCAGCGGCGCGAGGGCCAGGCCGGAAAATGCAAATCCCATCAGCGCCGCGATGATCACGCCGAACAGTGTGCGCACCGCGAGCACACGATCGAACTCGACGAGCGATGCGTCGAGCCGATCGAGCAGCGTGCCCACCTGAACGAGATACACGCCGCCGTCCGGCGTCGTGATCACCGTGCTCGTCAACCGCAGGCGGCCGCGATCCGTCTGCACGTCGTGAATGCCAGGCGCGCCGCGAAACTCGATCACTTCATTTGGCGTGTACTTGAGCCCAAGCGACTCGAGGCCGGAGGATTGTCGCAGCAGTTGTCCGCTGTTCGCGTCGTACACCTGGTAGTACCGTGTCGCGTCGGAGATGAACGCCGCTTCTTCAGCATCGCCGGCGTCATACGTGAGATCAACGTTGCTGTGCTTGAAGCGCAGGTAGCCGTGCAAGGCCCGCGCCTTGTCTTCGAGATCGGCGGTCACGGAATTATCGAGCTGACGCTTGAGGGCGGCGTGATACGCCCAGCCCACGGCCGTCAGGATCACCGCCAGCACGACGGCGTAGAGAAGCGTCAGCGTGGTGCGCAGCTGCAGCGGCTTCAATTCGTGTCAGCCCGGTTGATCGGTGAGCATGTAGCCGACACCGCGCACGGTGTGAATCAATTGCGAGGGCGCGCCTTTATCGATCTTGTTGCGCAGCGAGTTGATATGGACCTCGACGACGTTGCTGATGCTGTCGAAATGGATGTCCCAGACGTGCTCGATGATGTGCGAGCGTGTCACCGGCCGGTCGCAGTGATGCGCGAGGAATTCGAGCAGCGCGTACTCCTTGGGTTTGAGTTCGATCCCTTTTCCGGCTCGAGTGACTTTGCGGCGCACCGTATCGATCTCGAGATCGCCGACGCGTAATCGCGTTTCCCGCGGCTTGCCGCGACGCAGCAGCGCGCGGATGCGCGCCGACAGCTCGGCGACTACAAACGGCTTGGCCATGTAGTCGTCGGCGCCGGCGTTGAGCCCGGCGACGCGCTCATCAGGCGACGCCTGCGCGCTGAGAATGATCACCGGCAGCTCAGGCTTCTTGGCGCGGATGTCGCGCAGCACCTGGAAGCCCGATCGTCCGGGCAGCATCAGGTCGAGCACGACGCAGTCGTAATCGATGATGCCCGCCTGCGCGCCGGCATCGTCGCCGTCGGGAAGGACGTCGACCGCATAGCCTTCCTGCTCGAGGGCGGACTGAATGAACGATGCGACCTTCTTCTCGTCTTCGACGACCAGTACACGCATGGTCAGGTATGATCAGATTCTATTGCCCAACATCCTGCAGCGTTTACCAGTCGGAGAAAAGGTCGGCATCGCGTTTTCGGGCGGCCTCGACACCAGCGCCGCGCTGCACTGGATGCGCGAGAAAGGCGCGATTCCCTACGCCTACACCGCCAATCTCGGTCAGCCGGATGAATCTGATTACGAAGAGATTCCGCGCAAGGCGATGGCCTATGGCGCGGAGAAAGCGCGCCTGATCGAGTGCCGCGAAGCACTCGTCGCCGAGGGCATGGCCGCGCTGCAGTGCGGCGCATTTCACATTTCGACGGCAGGGCAAACGTACTTCAATACGACGCCGCTTGGCCGCGCGGTTACCGGCACGATGCTCGTTGCCGCGATGCGCGACGACGACGTCAACATCTGGGGTGACGGCTCGACGTTCAAGGGCAACGACATCGAGCGCTTCTATCGCTACGGCCTGCTCGCGAATCCGAATCTCCGCGTCTATAAGCCGTGGCTCGATCAGCAGTTCATCGACGAGCTCGGCGGCCGCAAGGAAATGTCGGAATACATGCTCAAGCATGGCTTCCAGTACAAGATGAGCGTCGAGAAGGCCTATTCGACCGACTCCAATATCCTCGGCGCCACACACGAAGCGAAGGATCTCGAGTTTCTCAACAAAGGCATCACGATCGTTCAGCCGATCATGGGCGTCGCCTTCTGGCGCGACGATGTCAGCGTCAAGAGCGAGACGGTCAGCATTCGTTTCGAAGAAGGCCATCCAACTGCGTTGAACGGAAAGACTTTCGCGACCGCGCTCGAGATGTTCATCGAAGCGAACCGGATCGGCGGCCGGCATGGTCTCGGTATGAGCGATCAGATCGAGAATCGCATCATCGAGGCGAAGAGCCGCGGCATTTACGAAGCGCCCGGACTCGCGTTGTTGTTCATTGCCTACGAGCGGCTCATCACCGGCATCCACAACGAAGATACGATCGAGCAATACCGCAACAACGGTCGTCGTCTCGGTCGGCTGCTGTATCAGGGCCGCTGGTTCGATTCGCAGTCATTGATGTTGCGCGAGCAGGCGCAGCGCTGGGTCGCGCGCCCGCTCACCGGCGAGGTCACGCTCGAGCTGCGAAGAGGCAACGACTATTCGATTCTGAACACCGACAGCCCGAACCTGACCTACAAGCCGGAGCGCTTGACGATGGAGAAGGGCGAGGAAGTGTTCTTCACGCCGCAGGATCGCATCGGCCAGTTGACGATGAGGAATCTCGACATCATCGACACGCGCGACAAGCTGAGGATCTACACGCAAAGCGGCTTGTTGAAGCCGTCATCGTCGAGCGGTCTGCCTGAGTTACCTGCGGCGGACGGCGACAAGAAATCGGAAAACTAACGGCCTGTTACCTCAATTCGAGGACGCCGAGATCGTCCCCGTACCATTCGGTCAATCGCAGATAGATCGCGAGCGCCTGCAGCGCGCGGGCGCGCGCCGATGTTCCATTCAACTCCCACTCATTGCGCACTTCCGGTGTCAGCCGCATGCGCAACGTCAGCCATCGCGTGCCTTCCCTCGTGCTGCGGCTGATCATCAGCGCCGCTTCCCAACCGTTCTCGAGCGGCTTGAATGGCGCCATGTCCACATGCGCGGGTGATCCGTCGTGCCACAACAACATGTGCCCGGTGAGGAGCCATGTTGGTGGATCCGACTTCATCGCGACGCTGTCATCCCAAACCGCCATCAGAGTTTGGCCGCTCTCGCCGTCGTTGGCTCGATCACGAGGAATGCGAGCGCGGCGCCGAGCCCGAATGATACGAACAGCGCGCCCCAGCCGGTATGCGTATCGGCGATCACCAGTCCCGTCGCGATCATGATGAGGGAGAATGCCACATCAGCGGCCCGAACGAGTCCCCCGATGTTGGTAAGTTGTGCGCGCAGTTGCTCAGGATATGCCCTCGCCGTGAACCATAAATGCAACCGCACGTTGCCGCCGACGATGACGATGGCGAGGGTCGCGAAGAAGGTGAGGACGCCCCAGCGCCCCGTCCATTTGTGCACGGCCCAGGCGGGATAGACCATCGCCCAGTAGGCCAGCGCCACGATCAGTTGGTGAGTGACCCACCATCCCAACCTGTCGGCTCGAGTTCCAGCAGTAACGACCGCGCCTGCGGCGGGTTCAGACAGCGCGTTGACCAGTTCCTTCGTTGACGCAAATCGATCGTCAGGATTTTTTTCGATCGCGCGGCTGATGATGTGCCACAACTCCGGCGGCACATCAGCTGGATCGGGTTCGGTCGCGATCGTCCGCGCGATCGTCGTCGGCAGGCCGCCCATTCCGAATGGATGTTTGCCGGTCAGCATTTCGTAGAGCAGCACGCCGAACGCGAATTGATCGGTGCGCGCGCTGGTGGGTTGGCCAAGCAGCTGCTCGGGCGCCATGTACGGCGGTGTGCCTGCGATCACACCCGGGTCGGTGAGCCGCGTGACGGATGCGAGATCCTGCGCGGCGACGTCGAATTGGGCGAGACCGAAATCGAGGATCTTGACGCCGCCGCTCGACGTCAGAATCACGTTCTCCGGTTTCAAATCGCGATGCACGATACCGCGTTCGTGCGCCGCCTGCAGCGCGATCGCGATCGCGCGCGCGATGTCGAGCGCGCGCTGTTGCGGCAGCGGTCCACTCGAGAGCTCCTGCCTGAGCGTGCGCCCTTCAAGATATTCCGACGCGATGAAGATCTGATCGCCGATCTCTTCGAGCGCGAACACGGTCGCGATCGACGGATGCGACAGCGCCGCCGCGGCGCGCGCTTCCTGGCGCAGCCGCGATCGCATGCGATCGTCGCGAAACAAGTGTGGCGGTAGCGCCTTCAAGGCGACGCTGCGATGCAGCTTCGTATCCTGCGCGAGATACACGACGCCCATGCCGCCGCGGCCGAGGATGCGCTCGATGCGATAGCTGCCGACCTCCGCGCCGGGTGCGAGTAACGACGGCGGCTCGAGAAAGCCCTCACTCGTCTCATGCGATTTCAGCAGCGCGAGCACTTCGTCCTGCACGTCCGCAGGCTCGGACGACGATCGCACCAGCGAGAGGCGATCGGGTACAGGCGTCGCCAGCGCCCGATCGAACAACGCGCCGACGCGTTGCCATCGATCTGCGCTGTTCATTCCGGGCTGAGCTCTTTCTTCAAGAACGCGCGAGCCACCGTCCAATGGCGCTTGATGGTTGCGGGTGAGATGTCGAGCGTCTCGGCGACCTCTTCGACCGTGAGTCCGCCGAAGTATCGCAGCTCGACGATCTTCGCCTGTTGCGGATCGAGCGCCGCAAGTTTCTCGAGCGCCGCATCCAGTTGCAGCACGTCGACACCACCCGGACCATCCGGCGTGTGATCGGCCATCACCGACTCATCGAGGGTGATCCGTTCAGCGTTGGCGCCGCCGCGCTTCTCCGCGTGACGCGCCCGCGCGCGCTGCACGAGAATCTGGCGCATCGACAGCGCGGCGATGGCGAGGAAGTGCGTGCGGTTCTTCCAGGGCTGATTCTTTTCTTTGCTCAGCCGAAGGAAGGCTTCGTGCACGAGCGCGGTGGCCTGCAGCGTCTGTCCAGGCCGTTCGTTGCGAATGTAATTCGCCGCGAGCCGCCGCAGCTCGTCGTAGACCTGCGGCATCAGTTCCGCAGGGTCTGCCATTTACTTCTTCTCGATCTTGACCGAATTGATTTTGATCTCTTTCGCGGGACGATCCATTGCACCCGTGCGTGTCTTGCCGATCTTCGCCACGACGTCCTGGCCTTCGGTGACCTCGCCGAAGATCGCGTGCTTGTTGTCGAGCCACGACGTGGGTGCGAGCGTGACGAAGAACTGGCTGCCGTTGGTATTGGGGCCGGCATTGGCCATCGACAGTAAGTACGGACGATCGTGCCGCAGCCCGGGTCCGAACTCGTCAGCGAACTTGTAGCCCGGGCCGCCCATGCCGTTGCCCATCGGGCAGCCGCCCTGAATCATGAAGCCGTCGATGACGCGATGAAAGACGAGTCCGTCGTAGAAAGGACGCTTTACCTTCTGGCCCGACTTGGGATCGGTCCATTCTTTGGTACCCTCAGCGAGCCCGACGAAGTTGGCCACGGTGTTTGGGGCCTTATCGTCGAATAACTTGACCTTGAAGGTGCCTTCCGATGTATCAAATGTCGCGGTTGTCATGCCCAACATTCTAACAAGCGTTCTCCTCGCGTTTGCGCTCGCATTTTCTCCCGCCTTCGCGCTCCGCGCTACGGTGGGCAAGCAGGCACCGGCTCCCGACACATGGAAGCCCGTGCCGGGCGGCGATGAGTTGAAGTCGCGTGCCCGATTCAATCTTGGCAGCGGACCGGTCGAAAGACGGTTCGTGCTCAGGGTTCCCGATAAGTGGAATGGTTCCCTCGTCATCGGCGCGCACGGCGGCAGCGGCGGCAATGCGATCGATCGGACGGGCAAGGTCTACGCGACCAGCGAAACGGCGCTCGATGATGTGATCGGCGACTACGCGTTCAAACACGCGTTCGCGTATGCAAGCGTCGATCGCGATGGTATCGGCGGCAGCCTCGACGGCGCGCTGCTGACGGTCGCGTTTCTCGCCAAGGTTGACAGTGAGTTGCTGCAGCACTTCAACCTCGCGCCCGATCATCGCTACGTCGTTGGCCTGTCAGCAGGCGGCGGCATCACGCGACGCATCGCCGAAGACGCGCGCGCCGCGATCGATGGAGCGCTGATCATTGCCGGCGCCGGCGGCGACGCCATCACGCGAATGGATCGCAACCAGAAGATGGCGGCGCTCTGGCCGCTGATCGATCCGCGCGCGCATTTCGGAATTCCTGATACCGATCCAAAGATCGCACGGTATGCGGAAGCGATCGGCACGCCGATCGCGGCCCGCCGATTGTGGCCCTACACCGGTGCCAGCGCGGCGAACGCGCCGCCGCCAACCGGCACGGTCGAGAATTCAACTGCGAAACCGTCAATCCCCGTGATCGAAGTCGTCGGCACGTGGGACGATCTCGTGATTCGCGAAGTGCGCGCCTACGCAGAGCGCGTCGAGCCGAAGGATCGTCATCGCCTCTATCAAGTCGAAGGCGTCTGGCACATGTCGGGCGACGATGATGGCGTGCAGGGATTTCAGTACACCGCCGAGACGCGCATGAAACTTGGGAAAGATGTCGCCGATGCGATGGGTGAGAGCCCGTCGTACATCCCAACGGTGAGAGAGGCATTTGACTACTTAGTACGATGGGTAGAGAAAGGTGCCGCTCCGCCCGCGAGCCAGACAGTGAAGCCGAACCAAAAACTACGTTAACCACGGAGGCACGGAGACACTGAGCAAACTTTGGAAATACCAGTGCCGCTTAGCAGCACTTGTATTTAACAGGAATTGGCTCGGTGCCTCCGTGTCTCCGTGGTTAACGTCCGTTACAGCGGAGGATTCTGTTTATGCCACTCAGTCGCTTGTTCGTACGCAAGCGCAATGCGGCAAATGGTCGCTTCATCGTAGAGCCTCCCCGTCACCATGATCGCTTGCGGCATCGCGTCGATGAAGCCGCACTTCAGTGCGATGGCAGGGTGGCCCGTCAGGTTCGTCACCTGCAGACTCGATGATCCCGGCGCGACGCTGATGAACGCGTCGTACTGCGACATCAGCTTGTCCATCTCCTGCATCAACAGTCGACGCGCGCGCATGGCGCGGATGTATTCCACCGCCGGAATGAAACGCGAGCTGCGGAACGTGTTCGGCCAATCGAACGCCGCCTGGCCCGTCAGGGACGCGAGCTTGTCCCTGTCTCTCGTCAAATCGTCGAACGCGGCGGCAGCCTCAGCACTCAGTACGAAACCGATCGCGCCGGCGGGGAAGTCCGGCATCGCGATCGGCTCGAGCTTCGCGCCCGCCTTGCGGAACACATCGAGCGCGTCGCGATACATCTGCTGTCGCGCCGATGCCGTCGCGCTCTGCGCGGCCGTCGGATTGTTGACGTTCGACGCATTTTCGAACTCGCGCTGAATGAACCCAATGCGCATCGCGCCGAGCGGTCGATCCGGATTCCATTCGAACGGCGCGTCCGTGATCGTGTCGTCCTTGCCGTCGCTGCCATAGATCGCGTTCAACACAAGGACGCAATCTTCCACCGACCTGCACATCGGCCCAATCTTGTCCATCGTCCAACTGAGGGCCATCGCGCCGTAGCGGCTCACGCGTCCGTAGGTCGGCCGCAATCCGGTGACGCCGTTGGTCACCGACGGCGAGATGATCGATCCGAGCGTCTCCGTGCCGATCGCGAAGGCCACGAGACCACCGGCGGTGGCAGCGCCAGGACCCGCGGACGATCCACTCGAGCTGCGCTCGGTGTTCCACGGATTGCGGGTCGATCCGCCAAACCACACGCCGCCTTGCGCCAGCGCGCCCATCGACAGCTTCGCGAGCAGCACCGCACCGGCATCGCGCAATCGTTCGACGACCGTTGCGTCGAGATCGATGACTTGATCCTTATATGGCGTCGCACCCCACGTCGTCTTGATGCCTTTGGTCGCGAGCAGATCCTTCGCGCCCCACGGAATGCCGTGCAGCGGCCCGCGATACTTGCCCGCCTTGATCTCCGCATCGGCGTCGGCGGCCTGCTTGAGCGCGAGCTCCTCGGTGAGCGTGACGACGCAGTGCAGTGTCTCGCCGTATTTCTTCAGCCGATCGAGATAGATCTTCGTCAACTCGGTTGATGTGATCTTCTTCGTCTCGATCATCACCGCGAGCGCTGTCACCGGCAGGAACGCGATCTGTTCGGGCGTGAGATTCGCCGGCACGACCGGCCGCGTCACCTTGAGCTTCGCTCCGGGTGTCGATTTGCCGGTGGGCTTCTTGCCAGGCATGTACGGCCGGAACGTAATCGCCGGTTCGGTATCAAGCGGGATGTTCAGCTTGCGCAGCTGCTCGTAGCTTTCGAGGTTGCTATTGACGCTGCGCAGCGCCATCTGCTCTTCGGCTTCGGTAAAGTCGACGCCGAAGATGCTCTCGGCGGCATCGAGCCGCAGGCGATCGATGCGCGGCGGAGTCGGACTATTTTGTTGCGCCAGCACGGGTGTGGCCGCACCGGCAGCTAATAGAGTAGAGAAGAAGCGGCGTCTATCCATAAGGTGTTACATCATACAGACATGCTGACGAGCTACGACCTTCACCTGCTGGGTGAGGGGACGCACTTCGAAGCCTTCCAGAAACTGGGCGCCCACGTCATCGACCACGATGGCGTGAGTGGCGTGCATTTCGCGGTCTGGGCTCCCAACGCGCGCGGCATCAACGTCGTCGGCGACTTCAACGCATGGAAAGGCGATGCGCATCCAATGCGCATGGTCGAGCGTTCCGGCTATTGGGAAATGTTCGTTCCGGATCTCGCGCTCGGTGCGAAATACAAATTCGAAGTGCATGGCGCCGACGGGCGCACGGTTCTCAAATCCGATCCGTGCGGCCGCTATTTTGAAATCCCGCCGCTGACCGCATCGATCGTCTGGGACAGCAGTTGCTACGACTGGGCGGATGCGGAATGGATGGATGCGCGCGCTGATCGGGATCGGTGGCTGAAGAAGCCGATGTCCATTTACGAAGTGCACCTTGGCAGCTGGCAGCGATCGCCCGACGGCGCGGTGCATTCGTATCGCGAGATGGCGCAGCGGCTGGTGCCGTATGTGAAGGAGATGGGCTTCACGCATGTCGAGCTGCTGCCCGTGATGGAGCATCCCTATACCGGCTCGTGGGGCTATCAGGTCATCGGCTTCTTTGCGCCGACGAGCCGCTTCGGCGCGCCGGAGGATTTCAAATTCCTGGTCGACACCTTTCACCAGGCGGGCATCGGCGTGATTCTCGACTGGGTCCCGGGTCACTTTCCAAAAGATCTTCACGGCCTGGCGCGCTTCGATGGCACTGCACTTTACGAACACGCCGATCCCCGGCAAGGCGAGCATCAGGATTGGGGCACGCTCGTTTTCAATTATGGCCGCCACGAAGTGCGATCGTTCCTGCTCAGCAACGCGCTGTTCTGGCTGAATGAATTCCACATCGACGGCCTTCGCGTCGATGCGGTCGCATCGATGCTGTATCTCGATTACTCGCGCAAGGAAGGCGAGTGGATCCCGAATCGCTACGGTGGACGCGAAAACCTGGAAGCGATCGAGTTTCTCAAGCAGCTCAACATGCTCGTCGATCACGAATGCAACGGCGCGTTCGTCTGCGCCGAAGAATCGACGTCATGGCCCGGCGTGTCGCGGCCGGTGCATCTCGGCGGCCTTGGCTTCACCTACAAGTGGAACATGGGCTGGATGCACGACATGCTCGACTACATGAAAGAGAATCCGGTCCATCGCAAGTGGCACCACAACAAGATCACCTTCTCGATGATGTACGCCTACAGCGAGAAGTTCGTGCTGCCGTTCTCACACGACGAAGTCGTCCACGGCAAGCGCTCGATGCTCGATAAGATGCCCGGCGACGTGTGGCAGAAGCACGCGAACCTGCGCGCGCTCTACGGCTACATGTTCGTGCACCCGGGAAAAAAGCTGCTGTTCATGGGCGGCGAGATCGGCCAGTGGCGCGAGTGGAATCATGATTGGCAACTCGATTGGGAAGCGCTCGGCGATCCGCGGCATGCCGGCCTGCAGCGATGGGTGCGCGATCTCAATCGCGTGTATCACGAGCACGCGCCGCTGTGGGTGGACGATTACGATCCATCAGGCTTCTCATGGATCGATTGCAACGATCACGAACATTCCATCATCGCGCTCACGCGACGCCACGGCGGCGACCATCTCATCGCCGTCGTCAATTTCACACCGATCGTGCGACGCGACTATCGCATCGGCGTTCCGATCAACGGCGACTACGTAGAAGTACTGAACAGCGATGCCGATGTGTACGGCGGTAGCAACGTCGGCAATCAAGGTCGTGTCGAAGCTGAGGCCAAACCCTCACACGGCTACGAGTACTCGCTCAGTCTCAGCGTCCCACCATTGGGATTCCTGCTGTTGAAACCGAACAAGGACTAACGGGCGATCTTCAACGATCTGGATCAACGCGTGCTCGTTCTTTCTCAAGCTCTGCGAAATACGCGATAAACAGCGCCTGTCGCGCGGCAGCCGTGGCGAAGGCGGGCGGCATGGTCTTCGCTTCACACCTGGTGCGATGATCCCGCGTGGGACGAACGTTGTGACGAATGGCAATCCGCTTGACCGCATCAGACGGCAGGCAGATAGTGCCGACATGACGCCCCCAGCTCGTGTTCCAGTACGTGTGATTTTTTCCGTCGCAACCGCATTAGGTTTCTTCTCCGCGTTCGCCGCGTTCTATTTCGTCTCCACGTTCACCGACAAGAAAGCCGCGTTCGGACTGCTGCTGACGCTGAATCTTGGCTACTGGTATTCGTGGGCCGCGTTGACGCCGGCGATCCTCTCGATCACGCGGCGCTTCCCGTTCGATCGCGCGACGTGGAAGATGGCGATCCCGATTCACATCGCGGGCGTCATCATCGTTACGTCCGCGCACGTCGTCCTCACCGTCGCTCTGCGAATGGGCACCTACTGGGTCGTCGGCGAATCGCTCGACACCTGGCTCCACGAAGCGCAGGAGATGCTGTTCCTGAATTTCGACTGGGAGATGATGACCTACTGGACGATCGTCGGCGTCGGCATGGCGCTGAAGTATCTCCATGAAGCGCGCGCCAGGGAATTGAACGCCGCGCAGCTCGAGACGCGGCTCGTCGAAGCGCGCCTCCATACGTTGCAGCGGCAGATGCAGCCGCATTTTCTGTTCAACACGCTCAACACGATTTCAGCGCTGATGCATCGCGACGTCGACGCCGCCGATGCGATGATCGCGCGGCTGAGTGATCTGCTGCGCATGTCGCTCGAGCGCGTCGGCGTCCAGGAAGTGCCATTGAAGGAAGAACTGGACTTCCTGTCGAAGTATCTGGAAATCGAACAAACCCGCTTCCGTGACCGTCTGACTGTAGTGTTCGACGTCCAGGCGGAGACTCTGCACGCATTGGTCCCCAACCTTTTGCTGCAGCCACTCGTCGAAAACGCCATTAAGCACGGCATTGGTCCCAGGCCCACACCTGGCCAGATCGCCGTGCGGGCCCGCATTAATGGCGCCTTGCTCGAACTCGACGTCCAGGACAACGGCGTCGGGCTCTCAGCAGCGCGGTTGACTGACTTCAATCGCGGCGTCGGGCTCTCGAACACCCGGTCGCGTCTCGATCATCTCTACGGGTCGCTGCACCGGTTTGAATTCCGGCAGCCCGCCGAGGGCGGACTGCTGGTCTGCATCGCCATACCGATGGCGGAGCTTGCAAGTGAGGAGCACGGTGAGGGCGAGGCCGTGGCCTGATTTCGTCTTGCCCGCGCTCGGCGCGGGCACAAAGCGAGGGTTGCGTGACCAAGATTCGCACTTTGGTAGTGGACGATGAGCCGGTGGCGCGCGAGCGCATCATCGGTCTCTTGAACCAAGAGAAGGACATTGAAGTCGTCGGCGAGTACGCGGATGGCACGCAGGCGGTGTCTGCAATCCAGCAGCAGCATCCCGATCTCGTGTTCCTCGATGTCCAGATGCCGGCGTGTGACGGCTTCGGCGTGATCCAGCAGCTCGGCCCCGAACAGGTGCCGGCCGTCGTATTCGTCACGGCGTACGACGAGTACGCGCTCAAAGCCTTTGAAGTTCATGCGATCGACTACTTGCTCAAACCATTCGGTCGCGATCGCTTTGCCCAGACGTTACAGCATGCCCGCGAGCATCTCGAGCGGCGCCGCGCCGGCGATCTCGGCAAGCGCCTGATGGCGCTCGTGCAGGACATCAAGCCCGAGCCGCAGCGGCTCGATCGCCTGGTCGTCAAGTCGGGCGGCCGCGTATTCTTCCTGCGCACGCAGGAAATCGACTGGATCGAGGCGGCGGGCAATTACGTGCGCCTGCACCTTGGCGAGGAGTCGCACCTGTTCCGCGAGACCATGAACAACATGGAATCGCGCCTGGATGCCCAGCGTTTCGTGCGCATCCACCGCTCCCGCATCGTCAACACCGACCGCATCAAGGAGATGCAGCCGTGGTTCAACGGTGAATATGTGGTGGTGCTGCAGAACGGAACCAGGCTTACACTAAGCCGTGGTTATCGCGAGAAGCTGCAAGAACGTTTAGGAAAAGGTTTTTGACGGCCCGACGGCCTGACGGCCGGACGGCCTGACGAGGAATGCCATGGCCGACGAGAACAAGCCGCAGCACTGTGAGAAGGAGCTCGCGCAGTACATTCGCAACGGCGCGATTCGTCGTCCTGAACAAGCCTTTGGCGATTACTACCGCGGCCGCAGCGCCTCATGCGCGCTCGGCGCGGCCTACGAGGGGATGTACCGCCTGCCGAACAACGCCGCCGGTCTTCGTCCGACGAAGGATCTCGAGTGGTTTTTCGATTGCCTCGAGGGCTCACTTCGCAGGTGCCCGCACGGCAACGGCTGCAGCAAGACGCTGAGCCTCGCCGCGATCATGGTTCACCTCAACGACGAGCACAAATGGTCGAGGGAAGACATCGCGCAGTGGCTGGAAGCGCTCAAGTGATCTGAAAGTTGGCAGTTGCCAGACTGCCGAATTAGTTCGTTTTGACGAAATAATTCCGTCCTCGTAGCATCCGCACATGCCTGTTTCAAACCAGGATGTGCGGATCGTTCAAGTTGCTTATCCACAAATCTATTTCGCGTGTCATACGCGTCACGTTCGGCGCGCATCGACAGCAACGCAGCTTTCAGCGACGGACTCAACGCTGCTCGCGCACCTGGATGAGGAGCAGTCGGTCCGAGCGACGGCGATGGCGCGACACCTCGGTGTTGCGGCGTCAACGTTGTCGGCGGCGATTGCGAGGCTGGCGAAGCTGGGTTACGTGATTCAGCGGCGCGATTCGAGAGACGGCCGGGCCGTTGACTTGTTGTTGTCGCCGAAAGGCGCGGCGGCGATGCAGGCCAGCTCGGTGCTCGAATCCGAGCGCGTCAAGAAGATGCTCGCGCATCTGACAGCGCCGGAACGCAAGCGTGCCCTCGAGGGACTGGCACTTCTCGGCAAAGCCGCAAGGAAAACACAGGGAGCAGGGAAATGAGAATCGCGATCTACGTCGTCGTATCGCTAATCGCCGTCGTCGGTGTCATCGCGCTCGTCGGGTTCTTCCTGCCTGTCGGTCATGAGGCATCGCGAAGCGCGGAGTTCAACAAACCGCCGGACGCGCTATGGGCCCTGATCGCGGATCCCAATAGTTATAGCGGATGGTGGAAGGGCGCCGAAGTGAAGACCGTCGTCGTCGAGAGCGTGCCGCCGAAAAAGCTCGTGACAAAGATCGTCGATGAAACGCAGTTCGGCGGCACATGGACCTGGGAAATCACACCGGCGCCGAACGGATCGCGACTGACGATCACAGAGCGCGGAGAAATCTACAACGTCGTCTTCAGAACGCTCGCGAAGTACGTCTTTGGTTACACCGGGACGATGGACAGCTTCTTCGACGCGGCGAAGAAGAAGCTCGCTTAGAAGAGAGCAAGTGCTTGCCTGGCGGCAACGCATAACCACCACAGGCGCGGCTTCGTTGGCTTACAAACCAACGTGGTCGATTGCGAACCGGCGGCCGATCTCATGTCGACAGCGATCGTGTCATCGACCTTGAATTCAAGCATGCGGCCGGCCGCGTACAGCGCATGAGTACGGCCATAGTGCGTCGCCATTGCGCGTGGTGAGAGAGCGGGTGTAATCGCGAAGCCCGAGAGCCACTCTTGTCCGGGAATCACCGACCGTTCGAGTGCAAAGAAAGGCTTTCCAAATCCCACCATATTCAAAGACACAAAGTACGTCGCCATCTCGAATATGCCCCGGCCCCAAGGGGGAAGCCGCGAGGCTAACGACGCCTGCAGCGGATTGATGCTAAGTACGGGCACTCCGGAGATCGACCACCACCGGCGCTTTCGCTCTTGCAGTTGAATCGTGAGATCGACTGTTGCCCCATCGTTCACGCGCGTGACGATCACATCCTCGAGCGTCACCGGCAGAAACACGCCGAGCCCGTTGATTCGCGCGATGCCGCTTCGAAGTCGTTGAACGTTGAGCATGTCGCGCTCGAACATCCTCAATGATCTTCGGATCGTGCCGTCGTTGATATTGCGATGCCCTGTGAAATGAATTCGTCGTACCGCGTATGCGGGTCCGTTCGAGATCCGCGCGACAAGGCTCGGCGATGCATCGTTACCCACCGATTCAACGTTCGCAACAAAATCAAGACGGCCCTCGACTTCGGCGCGCTTTCGTGTGTCGAGCAGAAACGAACACGCGGTCTCTCGGGCCAGCGTCCCGTCAAACCGCTGCTCCAATACAGATTGCGCGGTCTGCGCGAAACTGTCGTTCGCGGCGAGCAGCGTTACGATCAGCGCAAAGAGAACCGGCGTCACTAGTCGTTAGATGTTTGACGAGCGCGTCTGGTCTTGCGAGTCTCGCGAAAGTTGGCGGTTAGACACTTCAACTGAACTTCAACTTCAACTGAACTTCAACTTCAACTTAACTGGTAACCGGTAACTGGTAACTGCCAACTGTCGGGTACAAGAAAAAGGCCCGCTGGATTTCTCCAACGGGCCTTTCAACCGTCTTACAGTTCTACCAGTGAATATTGATTCCGAACCGCAGCACGCGCGGCGCGATCACGCCGCTGACCGTGTTGGCATTCGACGCCGCCTGATTGCGGTTGATCGCCTGGACCGTCGCCGTGTTCGTCAGGTTGAACACGTCGATGGCGGGAACGATCGTCGTCGTGCCGAAGTGGAACGTCCGGTCAACGCGCATGTCGAACTGGTGCAGGTTGTCGAGCCGCACGTCGCCGAGCGGATCGAGCAGGATCTGCACCGTGCCCGCGCCGTTGGCGCGGTTCGGCGTCGTCACTGACTGCGGGAACGGGAAGCCCTGGCGGCCGAGATAGCTCATCGCCAGGTTGACGTTGTACGGCAGCTGCACGCGGCCGCTCGCCTTGGCCGCCCACTTCGAGTTCTGGAACACGTTGCCGATGCCCGAACCCGCTGCCTCCGGCGCGTACTGGAACGAGCCCGGGCACGTCGCGACGACGCAGCTCGGATCTTCATACGCCGCACCCGATTCGAAGTGCTCGACGGCGTTGTTGTATGCGTAGCTGAAATTGCCCGACCAGCGATTGGCCATGCGCTTCGTGAACGTCAGCTCCATGCCGCTGAAATCGCGGAAGCGATCGGGGCGGTTGGTGTAGACGTTGGGCGACGGCACCTGGAAGGTCGGCTCGTAGTAGGTCACCGCGCTGCAGCGTGCGTCGGCCGCCGAGCAGGTCGGCTGGAAGGTCACCGCACGGTAATCGGAGCTGCTCAGGCCCGTCACGTCATTCCACGCGAAACGATCGTACTTGCGCCAGATGTAGCTGCCGCCCACCGCCATCTGCGCGTTGAGCTGGCGATCGAATCCAATAATGAATTCGCGCGTGCGATCGTTCTTGATGTTCGGATCGACCGTCGTCGGTGAGCTCGTGCTCTTGGGGTTGTTCGGATCGTACGCCGTGCTCTTGCTCAAGAACGGCACCGACGTGTTGACCTCGTTGACCTGCACGAACTGGTCGTTGTTGGTATCGGTCCAGGGATAGCGCACGAACACGGCGCCGACCGCCGCGAGCTGACCCGACAGCTGGCCCGGCGACATCTGGCCGTAGTAGATCGCGTACGACGATGAGAGCACGTTGCGGCCGTCGCCCTTGAGGTCATACGTGAAGCCAAGACGCGGCGAGAAATCCTTCCACACCACGCCGGCATCCGCGCCCTGGAAGCTGATCGCAGGCATCAACTGCGGGAAGAACGGATTCTCCGGCACTTCCGACGGCATCTGCGCATCGTCCTGCATGTCGTAGCGGAATCCCAGGTTCAGCGTCAGCTTGCCCTTCGTGACGGTGTCCTGGAGATACAGCGCGTTGGTGTTGAGGTGCGCTTCGGAGTTCTGGTTGCGATAGATATCAACCGAGTTCGCGACGCCGTTGGTGAAGCGATCCTCCATGAAGCCGCCGCGATGGTTCAGGCTCGTCGAGTGCGCATTGCGCCAGCGATAGCCGAACTTGAATGCGTGGTCGGCGCCCATCTTCGCGGGCATGAAGTAGCTGCTGACGACGTCGAGGCTGTTGGTCGGGCGCAGGAACGTCGAGGCGTTGAATGAACGGCCCCAGACGCTGGTCGAGGTTTCGAAACGCGGCTGCACGTCGCGCAGCGAATCGTCGTGGAAGTCGAGCACGAAGTTGTTGCCAAGGTGCGCCCACATCACGTCGACGAGCCACTTGTCGCTGATCACGTGCTGATCGCCGACCTTCCAGAACGGCGACGGGCCGGTCAGCCATCCGAAGGTGCCGAAGTCGCTCGACACGGCCTTCTGGCGAACGGTTGTCTCGATCGGCCGCGTGTCGCCGGCATCGCGCGCGTTGCGAACTTTTTCCGCCCAGGTGTTCTGGAAATTCAGGCGGTTGTTCTTGAACGGCACGTAGGTCAGCTTGATGTTGTAGTTGTGCAGCGTCGTCAAGTCGGTGGCGAGACAGTCACGCAACGTCTGCGTGTCGGTCGTGCGCGGATTGATCGCCACGCCGCCGGGGCGGCAGGTGTCGTTGTTCAAATAGAAACCGACGACACCAACCTTGATGTCCTGTGCGCCGTAGCTGCCCCAGAACCACAGCTTGCTCTTCTTGATCGGGCCGCCGACGTCGAAGCCGTAATCCTTGATGTTCTGGATCGGCGCGCCCGAGCCGGCGCCCTGCGCCTTCAGCTCCGGCGAGATGTTGTCGTCTTCGAACTTCTGATCGGTGACCAGTCCGCGGCCGTTGCCCTTGAAGCGATCGGTGCCGCTCTTGGTCACGAGGTTGATGCCGACGCCGCCGGTTTGCTGCGTGACGTCCGCGCCGCCGGTCGTGACCTGCATTTCTTCGAGCATGTCGAAGTCGTAGTAGATCGGCGACGCGCCAGTGGCGGCCATGTCGGTGATGTCGACGCCATCGATCGACCACTTGTTGTTGGTCGTCGTCGCGCCGCGCGAGATGTAGCCGGACTGCTGACCGGACTGGTTACCGCCCACGTTGGCGCGGTCCATGATGATGCCGGGGGTCTTCTCGAGCATGACCCACGGATCGCGCGCCGACGGAATGTTCTGCATCGTCTCGAGATCGAACGACGACTTGGTGCCCGTCTCCTTCGTATCAACGAGCGGGCTCGCGCCGGTGACCGTCACGGTTTCCTGGACCGTCGAAAGCTCCATCGAGGCGTTGACCTGCGCGCGGAAGCCGATGGTGACGCGGATGTCCTGGATCGCGATCGTGCGGAAGCCGGCGAGCTCGAACGTTACTGAGTAGGAGCCGATCGGAAGTTCCGGAATCCGGTAGGTGCCGGTCTCCGATGTCACGGCGACGCGCGGCTGGATCAGCGCGGGGCCGGCAACCGTGACGGTTGCGCCTGGCAGCACGGCGCCCGACGTATCGGCCGCCTTTCCGAAGATCTCACCGGTCTGCTGCTGCGCGAAGGCGTTCGCTACGCCAAGTACGAGCAGCAACGCCGACGCGATTAGCGTCTTTCTCAACGTCATTTCCTATCCTCCAAAAACGCCGGATGCCCACCGGCAGGGTCTTCAAACGAGCCGCCCCACCTTATCGGCAGTTCAGCCCAGCTATAAAGGCGCAGGTCCCAGAAGAGCAGCATTTATGCCACTGGATATTCCGTGCAAAGGAGCAGATTCTGCCCAGAAACAGCAGAAAACGAGGGGTAAGTCGCGTGTTTTCAGGGACGAATTCAATCGCTTGGATGGCTCTTAACCAATTGTTCGAATGCCTCCCCGGAACCGTTCACTTTGTAGACTCGTCTCACACCCTATTCGACGCCCTATTCGGTGCCAGACCCCGAATAGGGTGTCGCGAAGGAGAACTGTGGGCGGTCGAAATTTCCTCGGTGAGTTCGAGCAGCGAGTGTTACTCGCGATTCTTCGCTGCGACGCGAAGGCGTATCCGATCGAAATCCGCAAAGAGATCGGACGCGCGTCGGGGCATGAGCCCTCGCGCGGCGCGTTTTATACGACGCTCGATCGCCTCGAAGCGAAGAAGCTCGTGCGATGGAAGGCCGAGGGCGGTGATGCGGGTCGCGATGGATTACCGCAGCGCAAGTTCTCGGTCACACCAGAAGGCGTAAAAGCGCTACGCGCATCGCGCAAGGCGCTGCTCGAGCTATGGAACGGCCTCGAAGATCTGCTCGGCGAACCTGCCCTGAGCGAAGTCGAAGGGTCATGAAACCGCCACGACTCGCCGATTGGATCCTCACGCGTGTGCTCCCGCTCGGCAAGAGAGGCGAGAGCATCCTCGGCGATCTGCGCGAGGAGTTCCGATCAAACCCTTCACCACTTTGGTACTGGAGCCAGACTGTCCGGCTCGCGTGTCGCTACACCTTCAGCGAGTCACCGCAACAGTCAATGAGCTATCCGAGGAGCGGGCCGATGTTCGAGCTGACCAGCGATATCAAAACGGCGTTTCGATCGTTCATGCGCGCGCCCGGCACGTCGTTGTTGATCGTGATGACGCTCGCATTCGCGATCGGCGCCGCGACGATCGGGTTTGCGTTCGCCGACCTGGCGCTGTTTCGCGGCCTGCCCGTCGACGATGCGTCCAAAGTCATCACCGTCTCCGTGAACGATACACACGGCTCGATGGGGCAAGCCCATCGCGTCTCGGCGCCTGACTTTCTCGACTACAAGGCGCGCACGAAGACGCTGCACGCGCTGGCCGCGTTCCGATACGGTCGCGCCGCGTTGATCCGCAACGGCCAGTCGCAGACGCTCGTCGTCGTGTATTCCAGTGCCGATGTGTTCACGGCAATGGGGCAGCGCCCGTACGCAGGCCGCTTGTTCATGCCAGGCGATGATCGGCCCGGCGCGCCAAAGGTCGCGATCCTCGCGCATCGCTATTGGGAAAGGGAGATGGACTCGCGTCCGGACGCGATCGGGCGCACTCTGCAGATCGGCCGCGACTACTACACCATCGTCGGCGTAGCTTCGCCGGAGGTGGAGTTCGGAAATCTCGGCGAGGTTGAGATGTGGCTGCCGGTGAACCTCGAGGCATCGACCGCGCCGCGCGATGCCCGCAATCTGCGATTCCTCGCGCGGCTCAACGACGGCGTCACATTCGCGCAGGCGCGCGCGGAAATGGCGTCGATCGGATCGGCACTGGCCGCCGAGTATCCGACGACGAATGGCGGCTGGAACGTAAACGTGGTACCGGTTGGCGATCTCGTCGGCGGCGACAGCTTCTGGATCGTGATCGCGTTGTTCATGCTGTCGGTCGGGCTCTTGATTGCGATTGCCACGGCCAACGTGTCGAATCTGGTGATGGTGCGCACGCTGGCGCGCGCGCGTGAGCTCGCCGTGCGCACGGCACTCGGCGCGCGCAAGGGACGCTTGATCAGGCAATTCGTCACCGAAGGGCTGCTGCTGTCGTTCGTCGCTGCCGTCATCGCTGTTCCGCTCGCATGGTCCGCGTTGCGCGGCATCCAGTTGCTTTCAGCGGAGCAGGTATTCCAGCAACTTGCCATCGATCTTCATGAGATTGGTTTCGTCGCACTGCTCGCCTTGGTCTGCCCGTTGATGTTTTCACTCGCGCCGATCCGGACGCTCGCCCGGCCGGACTTGCGCCAGGTGCTCGCCGCGGGAGGCGCGCGCGGCACCACATCGCTGCGGCGAGGCCGCGGCGTGCTGGTCGTGTTACAAGTCGCACTCGCTGTCGTGCTGTTGACGGTGTCGAGCCTGGCGCTCCGCAGCACCGAGCAGATGTATTCGCGGCCGATCGGCTTCGACACCAGCCGGTTGCTGGTGTTCGGCCTGGAACTCAATGACGTGCAATATCCATCGATCGAGCAGGCGCGCGCCGCGGCGATCGCGACACGCGATGCGTTGCTCGCGACGCCCGGCGTCGAATCGATCGACATGGTCAGCGCGCTGCCGATCTCAGGCGACGCGGCACCGCAGACACTGACGATCGACGGCGCAGTGGCGTCGGCGACAGACGCGCGTCCGACAGCGTTGATCACCGGCGCGTCGCATTCGCTCAACCGGACGATGGGATTGCAAATGCTGGCGGGAGCATGGTGGAACGAGAACGAGCGCGATGCCGTCGTGATCAGCAACGAAGCCGCGCGGCGCTATTTCGGCGGCGTCGATCGCGCGGTCGGCCACCGAGTGTCGCTGTTGCAGGACGATCAGACGCTCAATGCGCGAGTCGTCGGCGTGACAAGTGATATTGCGAACACGGATCGATCCCAGCTGCCGCCGCCGCGTGTGTTTGTCCCGCTGGATCCGTCGACGCGACGCCTCTCGTATATCGTCCGTGCCGCCAACCCAGAATCGCTGACGTCGAGCGTGCGCGGCGTGGTCGCGGCGCACGCGGCAGCCGTTCCCATCGACTATCTATCGACGTGGGATGAGGAGTTCTCACGCGAGGTGTCGAGCGACTACGTCATCATCGGCATGCTGAGCGGCTTCGCCGCGCTGGCGCTGGTGCTGGCTGCGAGCGGTCTCTTCGGCGTCGTGTCGTATACCGTCGCGCAGCGCACGTCGGAATTCGGTACGCGGATGGCACTCGGCGCTCGCGCGATCGATGTCGTGAGTCTCGTCGCCCGCGATTCAGCCAAGCTGCTCGTCATCGGCCTGACGATCGGCCTCGCCGGCGGCATCGGCGTCGGCTTCGCGATGAAGAGTATGCTCTTCGGCATGTCGCCCTCGGATCCATTGACGATCGGATCCGTCGTCGCGCTGCTGTCGATGGTGACGATCACGGCGACGGCATTGCCCGCATGGCGCGCGGCACGCATCGATCCGGTGATCGCTCTGCGGATCGAATAAAAGCCCGCCGAGACTCGGAGAAGAACGGAGACTCGGAGAACGTCTTATAATCGGCGCGCTGACAATGCGGTTCTCGGCGCTTCTCGTACTCATAACAACGCTCGCGATCGATCTGGCCGCGCAGCAGCCGGTGTTTCGATCGGGCGTCAAGCTGATCGAAGCCAACGTCGTCGTCCATGACCGCTCGGGTCAAGCCGTCAGCGATCTGACGGCCGCTGATTTCAGGATCTTCGAGGACGGCAAAGAGCAGAAGATCGAATTCTTCGCCGTTAACGGCGCGCAGCCGGTCGATAAGTCAGTGCGATCGTTTCCGCTGCCGAAGAATGTGTTTTCCAATCGCGTCGAAGAGCGCGGCGGCGGCGTGGTGGCAATCCTGTTCGATCGCCTGAATTCGCGCGCTGAAGATCAGAAGTTCGCGCGCGATCAGATCGTCAACTTCCTCCTGACGCTCAAGCCCGAGGATCGTGTCGCGCTGTACGTGCTCGAATCGGACGCGATCAAGGTGCTCCATGAATTCTCCAGCGACACGCGCGCGCTCGTCGCGGCGTTGAAGCGTCGCGTTGGTAATTCTTCCGTCGAGCTGTTGCGATCCGAAGAGCTCGCGCCCGACTTCGCGCCGACCGGTCTTGCCGCGCTCGATGCCGATACCGCAACATGGCTGACGCAGGCGATGGAGAATGTGTCCGAGTCGTATTTGATCCGCCGCGGCATGCTCTCGACCAACGCGCTCGAGACGATCGCCGATCATCTACGGGCCATGCCGGGTCGCAAGAGCCTGATCTGGGTGTCAGGTGGTTTTCCGATTGTGATTCCCTCGGCGCACGGACCTGAGATTCTCGACCGTGAGGTCAACCGCTCGTTGCGGGCAATCAACGATGCCGACATCGCAATTTATTCCGTTGACATGCGCGGACTGATGCCCGCATTGAATCCGACGACGTCGACGGCGACGATTGCGATGCCAAGCTTCGGACGCTCCGCACCCGCGCCGCCGCCGTCGTTCAACACGATTCAGACGGTCACGCCGAACCAGGACGTGATGCACCAGGCTGTCAACGCCACCGGCGGCCGCGCCTATACCAACACCAACGCGATCGGCGAGTCGGTGCGCCGCGCGATCGAGGATGGCCGCGTTTCGTACGTGCTCGGGTATTACTCGCCGCGCGAAAAGGCGGACAGCAAGTTCCACGACATCGACGTGAAGGTTCGCCGCGAGGGCCTCGATGTCCGTCATCGCAAAGGTTATGTGTCGTTGCCGCCGCCGCCGAAACGCGATGCGAAAACGCGGCTGGCAGCGCTCGAACGCATCATGCAGAGTCCGGTCGCCGCATCGGGAATACCGCTGATGGCGCAACTCGATCGCAGCTCCGCCGATGAAGCGACAGTGATCGTGCGCATCGATCCCGAATCGCTTGGCTGGGAACAGAAGAAGGAGATCCGCGAAGGCGCGATCGATATCATGATCGCGACCAGCGACTCAGATGCGAGCTACGCGAAGGTGATAGAGAGGACCGTGAATCTCACGGCCGATCCGGATCGCTACAAGCAGATGCTCGCGGAAGGCTTCACGCTTTCGAGCGTGGTGAAATTGCGCCCGAGTACTCGTCGACTCCACATCGTCGTCGCTGACGTGGCGTCGCAAGTGGTCGGCTCGCTCATCATTCCCGTCCCCAATCAGTGATCGGATGATCCGTGCGCTCGCGCCGCTGGTCGCCGCCGTGTTCTTTGCGGCCGCGAGCCAGACGTCCAACTTTGAGATCGTCGTCGGCGAGCGGTTTGGTCCGATTCGCGAGACGACGTCGCGCGCGCAGCTCGGCGGCGTGTTTGGCAGCGGTCAAGTCATCGATCAGCCAGTGGGTATCGGAGAGGACTTGTGCACGCCGGGCACGATCGTGTTCGCCAGGACCAATGACGAGATTGAAATCGGCTGGCAGGACAAAGCGCGTACACGCGTGGCGTTCGTGCGCGCGATGAAGCCAGGCGGAGCATGGCACACGCGCCGCGGCGTTCATGTCGGCACGTCGTTGCGGCAATTGGAATCGATTGCCGGTAAGGTGCTGACGTTCCTTGGATTTGAATGGGACTATGGCGGCGGAATGGTCTGGACCGAGGACGGCAAGCCGCTTCGCCTCGAAATCAATCCAGACGAAGCAACGGCGCCGCTGATCAGCGACGACATCAGCGGTGATCGGGAGGTCCGATCGGATCATCCGGTGATTCGAAAGATGAACATCAACGTGACGTGGATGCGCCAGGATTGGGGCCGGATATTTGAGGAGAACACTTGCCCTTAAGCGGCAACCCATGAGCGCCTGATCCCGTCCAACGTCGCGGGCCTTATGGGTGTCTTCCGCGATCTTCGTCATGCCGTGCGTCGATGGAAGAGCCGTCCGGCCTTTGCGGCCACGGCGATCCTCACGCTGGCGCTCGGCATCGCCGCCACCACCGCGATCTTTTCGGTCGTCGACGCCGTCCTCCTCAAGCCTCTGCCATGGCGCGATCCGGATCGGCTCGTGACGATTTACGTGCAGCGTCCACTCTGGCTGAAGACGCCCGTACTCGCCGCATCGTGGAACACGGGCAACCTGTCGTGGCCGATTGGGAGGATTTGCGGACGAAGAGTCGGACACTCGCCGAGGTCGCGACGTGGAACCGCACGCGGCCAACGTTGAATGGTGAGCGCAACGAGATTGTTTACGGCCTTCAGGCGATGTCGAGCTTCTTTCCGATGCTCGGTGTGTCGCCATTCATGGGTCGCTTCTTTACCGATCAAGATGACACCGCGCCAACAACGTCGGTGATCGTGTCGTACGAAGCGTGGCAGAGACGTTTTGGCGGCAGGCCCGATGTCCTCGGCCAGCACGTGTCACTCAATGAAACGCCATTCGTGATCGTCGGCGTGCTGCCGCCCGGTTTTGATTTCCTCGGCATTAATCCCGCTGAGTTCGTGATGCCGTGGGGCAACACGCCACTCACCGATCGTCATCCCGGCAATCACTTCATGTACGGCATCGCGCGCCTTCGGCCAGGCGTCACGCTCGCCGATGCGATCGCCGATGCCGATCCGCTGGTTCGCGGCACCGAAAAACCGGAAGAGAAGCAGGCGCGCGTGCTGCCGCTCAGCGAAGATCAGCGCGGTCAAACGCGGCGGCCGTTGTTGTTCCTGATGATCGCCGCGGCGTTGCTGCTGTTGATCGCGTGCGCGAACGTGGCCGGGTTATTGCTCGGTGAAGCAGGCTCGCGCCGTTACGAAATCGCAGTTCGACTTGCGATCGGCGGATCGCGGCGCGCGATCGCGCGACAGATGCTCGTTGAAAATGTCGCGTTGGCGATCGCAGCGACGCTGCTGGCAATGATGCTGGTCGTGTGGTTGACGCCGCTGCTCGGTTTACTGACGCCGTCGCAGCTGCCGCGTGCCAGCGAGATCGCCGTCAGCGCGCGCGTGTTCGGCGTTGGCGTGCTGCTCGGACTTCTGACGTCGATCCTGTTCAGCGTCGCGCCCGCGTTGTCGTTCACGCGTGTCGATCCCGTCCAATGGATGCATGGCGGCGGCCGCGGCGCCAGCCGCCGGCGATATGGTGTTCACAACTTCGTCGTGATCGCGGAAGTGGCGCTCGCGGTCATCCTCATCGCCGCGGCGAGCTTGTTCAGCGAATCGCTGTTACGTCTCACGAGCGAGCCGCTTGGATTCAAACCGGAGAACCTGATCGTCGCGTCGGTGCGCATTCAACGCGATCGCACCGCCGCCGCGCCGGTTCGTGTCAGGAGGAACGACGAGCTCGTCGCCAAGCTGGCCGCGCTGCCCGGCGTCGAAGCCGCCGCGGTGACGTCAACGGCGCCGTTCAGCGGCAGTTATGGCAGCAATGGCATCACCATCAACGACAAGGCAGATCTCAGGGCCGATGCCAGCCGGCACATTGTCAGCGAGGATTATTTCCGTACGATGTCGATCCCGATCATCAAGGGGCGGGGCTTTCTGCCGTCAGATCAGCCCGGCGATTTCGTCGCGATCGTGACCGAGGAGTTCGAACGCCGTTTCCTCGATGGCAACGCGGTCGGCAAGCGCTTCACGCTGAACCACAACGTGCATCTGATCGTCGGCGTGGTACCGGTGACCAAGCATCGGCGCTACAGCGATCAAGCAGCGCCGGCGTTCTATGCCCTGAATCGTCAGATGGCCACCTGGGAGACGTCACAGTTCATCGTCCGCACGTCGAGCGACGGCAGGGCCATGCTCGGGGCCGTGCGCAAGACGATCGAAGCGGCCGATCCGATGACTCCGATCACGACCCTCGAAACGATGCGCGACATGCTGCGTCGCAGCGTCGCGGAAGAACGGTATCGGGCAACGCTCTCGTTGATCTTTGGAGGCACCGGATTACTGCTTGCCGCGATGGGGCTGTATGGACTAATCGCGCGTAGCGTCGCCGATCGTCAGCGTGAGATCGGCGTGCGCGTCGCACTCGGCGCGCAGCGGAACGCCGTCATCGCGCTGGTGCTGCGACAAACGCTGTGGCTGGTTGCAATCGGATTGTTCGCGGGTGTGGCGATGTCGCTTGCGGGATCAGATCTCGTCGCGACGTTACTCTACGGCGTGACCGCGACCACGCCTCACATATTTCTTGTTGCCGTGACGCTCCTCGGCGCAACCGCACTCGCCGCGGCGATCGTTCCAGCGCGGCGGGCAACCAAGATCGATCCTGTCGTTGCTCTAAGAATCGAATAACGGAAGGGAGGAGGGGAGGAGACGTCTCCGTGTCTCCTCCGTGCCTCCTCCGTGCCTCCGTTCTTTCTCCGTGTCTCGGGAGATTTCAGATCAGAAGTCGAACTTCACACCAAACTTCGCGATTCGCGGCGGCAACACCGTTGTCGCCTTCTCGAACGCCGCGCCGCTGCGCCAGTTGATGTTGATCGCCGTGTTCGCGTTCATCGTGTTGAACATGTCGAAGAACAGTCCAACCTTCGCCTTCGTCGCGAAGCGCACCTGTTTCTCGACGCGGAAGTCGACCACGCTCACGGTGTCTTGCCGCCGCGTGCCGATTGGCTCGGCGAGGATGATCTGCGTGCCGTAGTTCATCGCGGTCGAGAAGTAGCGGCCATACGGCGCGCCGCTCTGCAACTTCACGACCGGCGACACGCGCAGGCCCCAGCCGGCGTCGATCGTGCCAGTGATCTTCGTGTTCCAACTGGTCCACACGTTGCGCGTCTTCTCGTTCGGGTTCAGCGGATAGCTGCCGAAGTGCGAGAAGCCGCCGCCGGCGACCGCCGTGGCGAAGCGGTTGTTGAAATACAGGTTGCCGAATTCATCGGTCCACGTATACGAGAAGGACGCGTTCATCGACCAGCGGCGGTTGTAACGCTTGGTCGCCGAGAATTCGAGCGTCTTGTAAGTGCCCTGGTATCCATCGATGGTCTTCGTCACCTGGCTCGCCGGCCGCGTGGTGTCGTCGAGATTGAATCCATTGATGTTCGCGCCATCGTCGGCATTGCCGAGTGTGCCGTCCGGACCCGGATCGCGAATCACGACCGGCACGTTGAACGCGCTCATCGGCCGCGCCACGTTCGAGCGCTGCCAACCGTCGCTGTCGTGCTTCCATACGAATCCCGCGCGCACGCCGAGGTCCGACATCACCGCGCGCTCGAGAAACATTGATGCTTCATCCGTGTAGGGATCCTTGATATTCGGATCGATGGACGAGGCGACGGTGCCGCCGACGCGCTGGATTTCCGTCGTCTCTTCACCAGGCTGATACACGAGATCGTTGTTGCGATCGACCCAGTTCATGTCGGCGTACTGATCGCTCGTGTTCGGATTGATCGCATCAGCGAGATTGACGCCAGGGTTGAAATAGAACCGGCCCCAATTGGCCTTGAGCACGGTCTTGCCATCGCCCGTCAGGTCATAGCTCGCACCCAACCGCGGGACCAGCTGATTGAAGGAGACGACATCATCGACCTTCGCGAATGTGCGCGCGACAGGGTTGAAACGTGACGATGGGATCGATTGCTCCGGCAACCAGACGCGATACCGATCGAATCGAGCGCCGACGTTCAAGGTCAACTTCTTGATCGTCCACGCATCGGTCACAAAGAAGCTCGTCGTGCCGAGAGCGTTCTGTGAGCTGGTGCCGCTGTTGTAGAGACGGACCGAGTTGGCGGCGCCGTTGCTCAGGAAATGGATCACGCTGTCGGAGTAGCCTTGATCCCAGATGATGTTGCCGGACTCATCGAGATACTCGCCGCCGAGCTTGAAGTTGTGCGAGCCGCCGGCGAAGTTGTCCTTGAAGTAGCTGAGCGCCCCCGTGTATTGATTGCGGCGCCGCTTGTTCAGCCAGTGACGGCCGCCGCCGCGGATTTCGTTCGTGATCAGATCTTCATAGCGCGTCGCTTCGGTATTGCTGTCGAGACCGAAGTTGTAGCCGAACTGGCCAGTGCGGAATTCCGCGAAGGCATTCTGCCCGAGTGTGCCGTTCCATTCCGCCTTGTAGACCCAGCTCGGTGAGTCCTGCAGCACCGTCGAATCGCCCGTGATGTGCACCGGCGCGCCAAGACGGTTGCTGCTGTCGGTGCGATGCGGCTGCTGCTTCGTTCCGAATTGCAGATATGCCACGATTTTGTTCGCCTGATTCAGTTGATACGTCGCCTTGCCGGTGTGATTGAACAGCTTCGTATCGAACGGCGTGCCGTCCTGGATCGTGCCGGCCGGCGGCGCCGCGACGGAGTTCGACTGATTCAAGTACGCATAGAAGCCCCACATCTTGTCCTTGATGATCGGACCACCAAGACCAAGATTGAGATTCTTGTAGCTCGCGAGGCGATTGCCGTCAGCGCGGATCGTCCTTTCCAGCACATTGGGATCCTAAGCTTAGAATTCCACGTGGACAAGTTGTCGCG
>JADMIO011409270.1_pt1 | contig 77713 bp, 103 predicted proteins | sample 8958161 | NCBI WGS metagenome assembly JADMIO01 (sample SAMN16585339, study PRJNA669376) | soil metagenome | isolation source: Crop rotation soil | place: USA: Cullars Rotation, Alabama | collected 2011
GTCACATGAATAGTATCGGGTAAGTGTCCGGGTTCTGTCACCTGTGCCCGTATCTGCGTCGGAGCAGCGCACTGTGTGTAATAGACATCAATGCCGGGATTTAGCAATGAATTCCCCCCGGCTAAGTTGTCGAATTTGCCAGTGTCCACGGCATGTGCTCCTCCTGCCAGTCCAAGAGCCAATAGAATCCCGGCTATTCCTGATTTAAATTTCTGCATCTATCTCTCCCTCCTTTGTTTACTCGCGTATGTAGCCGCTGCCATCAGATATGAGTCGCATGTTGCGCGCCTTCGCCTTCAAGTTCATTCGAAGGAGTTTAATCGCAACCTCATTGTCATATACGTCATGGACAACCGAACAGTTTCCGAGCCGGTGGATATTTTCCCGGTGTTCTACCAGGGAGAATATCATTTTTGCAATCTGGAGGGATAGGGGCACCGGTACGCCGTCCACCGAGATTCTGATGTCAACGCGGTTGCTCATAGACCTCTCCTTTACTTTCCCCCGTGAGAACAGTTCGATAGAGCGCAATCAGTCCAGATATTGAGAGTACCGGCATATTAGAGAAGTCTATCTTCTCCATACATTCGGGTAAGGTTTGCTGCATCGTCTGAACACCGCGCTCCTGGTCTACCTCGATTATGTAGCGCTCAATCATTCCACTACTCCTGTAGGAGCTTTGACATTGTAATCTTTCCGTATTTCTCCGTGCTCCAGAGAACCACACATGTGCTGCGGCACCCAGAACATCCCGTGATGTTTCCCAAACAGCCCTTTGCCTGTTGTGTAGTCGGCAAAGTGACCACGGCAAATATGAAGGGCATGTTTAAGTCCTAAGGTTTCTGACTGGCCTTCATCACGCAAAACCTGTTTCATTGGCTCAATGTTGAGGGTGTAGTAGGTAGTCAAAGGCCGCCCGTGCTTACGCTGATACTTGCGAGAGAGCTTATTAGGAGGGGTATTTCGGACACGGGTCACGTTGCGACAGTTCGCCAAACTTAGCGTAAAGAGAAATGGGTAGAGATAGCTAAAGATCATTCGCTGAGAGAATCCCTCTTGCTCCTTTCTGGTGGGGAAAAACTCGCTTTTGATGTAGCCGCCAACAATCGTTGGCCAATTCCCCTCTAATGGCAGGAGATCTCCGTTGTCTGCGTAACAGACTGTCCAATCTACGAGCGGACCAAATACATTGCCTTTGGGAGACTCTTGCCAGAGAATAAAAGTCGTCATCCAGGCTGCGGCAGTACCAGCATCCCCGTAGTGCTCAGCTACCTTGGACTGAAGATAGCCGAGAGTATCTGGTGCCGGGTCAATACAATACTCCTCTCGCTGAGCCTTTGTCATAGTCCATGCATAGGCCCCTATCGCATACGGGACTTCATCAGTATGGGTCGAGTGCAATCTCCGTTCAGTCGCGGGAATCCGAAACTCAAAAAAAGCAATGGGCCACGGGCTCAGGCACCGGGGAAACTCCCGCACCCCAAATCCCCCCTCCACTGCACGTTTCTCAGGATCAATCTGGGTCAGGTAATAGGCAACAGCTTCGTCCATCACGACTGCGATAGGATTTTCTAACGGCACCCCCGCTGCGAATAACCGATCAATCATCCGACTCATTCCACAACCCCCAATTGTTGCCTGAGTTGCTTGACGGTGAGGGGATTCCCCTTGCCATCTACAAGCCGGGAGAGGTCAGTAATCAACCCTTTTCTAAACAGTTCCGCCTTCCCTTTCCCAAGTTGCTTATCTTGGAAATCTTTTCCTTTCCGTTCCAAGAATCGCTCAAATGGTTCATCAACACTGACCTGTCCATCCATTGACGCCTGAGTTCTCCTGCGGGCCTTTGCAATTCTCTCCTCGTCCCATCCCATCTCCCGAAGTTTTTGGCGAAACAGTTGCTCCACCGTCCGATTGTCTGCTTGGGGCAGTTTACGATCGGCCAGTTCGCCGAAGGATTTGAGTTCCGGTAAGAGTTGGCTCCGCTCGTTAAAGTGTCGAGGGAAGGGAAGCATCGGCAGATTATGGCCGAGCGGGTTTCTTTGCAAATCCCAACGCTTCCCTGAGTAGGCAATACAGATAACGCTGGTCCGGCTATCCAAAGTTGAGAGCTGACGGTAGCCACGAACAAACTCCTTATTCTGTTCAATCGTTCGTAATCTCGTGTCTGTGGTCACTGCGCTAATACTTGAACGAACAAGCGCCTCGGCATTTCTTCTGCTGGCTTCCATAATCCCATCCGTGTAATTCATGGCAGCCGAACCACGGACGGCCTTAATGATTTCTTGATTGGTCTGACCTCTCAGCAACCCTTGTTTCACCACGTCTGCAAACCTGCGCCGGGTATCTGCCGCCTGCTTACTCCACCACGTTGCAGCCGGAGAACCATCTATGACGATATTACTCGCAATCGACTTGAGTTGATTCGTGGTAAACGCTACAGAGGCAATATCAAGGTAGACCCCGACCGGCTGGGAAATGGCGGCATTCAAGGATCGCGTGGTCCACTGACTTTCTAAATCAGCAACCTCTTCCATACGCTTTTGCTGATTATCACGAATGGTTCGATAGAATTTACGTATAGTTTCACGCGCCTGAAGCAAGAGTTTTTCATAGCGAGTCTTACGGAACGTCGTAAGCCCGGCTTTTTGCAAGTCTGTAATAAGCGAACGCTCTAGCTGTGATAAGAGACGCAAGACTTCTTGCGTCTCTGAGGATTTAAAACGTTCTAAGTGAATAGCGTGGGTAATTGTCCGGTCGGCCAAATTTTCATTTGCGGACATAGGAAATCCTTACCAAACCCGAACTCACCTAGCCCGGCCTCACCTTACCCGACCAACCCGTACCGTGCCAGACTTTAACGAACGTTACTTCACTTCCTCTACGGCAAATCGGCCAAACTTCGGGCGCCAATCACAGAGCCCAATCTGTTCACCACAAATGGTGAGGATGTCGAGGACTTCAGACGGATTCAGCATGCCGTCGTCAAAATTGACTTCGATAACGGAAGCCCATTCTTCAAAACGTGGGCGGGTACGAATTACCCGGCTCCGATTGACGACTACAGGAACACTAAACTTATATTCGCCAGACTCCCACATTTTTTGTAGCTCTAACTTATTGCCTTTATAAATAAGAGGGAAATTTTTGTCACAGTAAATTCCCGCTTTCGCTTGCTGACCCTTTTTTCGTTTTTTCGCGCCGTTCAAAAACGTTGCCTCAATGACTTCGCCAGGAAGACATGGTTTTCCTTCGTCCAGATAGAGACTCCCGTACCATTCAAGCCTGGCAAGCTCCTCGTAATCGGATTCTGTTTTATCTCGCTTCCCTGAAATCTTCTTCATGTCTCGCGCAAACTGGTTCAGCGGATCGGCCAATTGCCCGTTGTGCATAACTAAGGGACTTTGGCTGGTAATCTTGTATTTTTTCACTCGATACATTACCCTGATCTCCTCTTGCAAAAGAGTTGCCCTTGGGGAGCCGTCGCACAACGTCCTCAAGGGTAAGTTCTAATTTCTCCGGTAAAACATTCTGCTGTCGTACCGGCACCACACGCCGCGTATCTGTGACTTCAATCTTTCTCTTTTTGTATTTCTCCTTTCTCAGTCGAGTTGTAATCACTTTGTGACAGAATTTACAAAGCGTCGTTAAATTAGCAACGCAATCGTCTTCCCATTTGGCAGGGTAGCGTCGGTGATGCACTTCAAGTTCACCCGTCGCATCACAGGTTCGGCAACGGTATTCGTCAACTTCAAGCCGTGCGAGTCGTAACGTGCTCCATAAAGGAGAGTGAATGTATTCTTGGTAATTCATAAAAGCGAACCAAACCTCACAATACCTGACCTGGCCCCGCCACGTCTCGCCAAACCCCCCCATACCGCACCTAAACCTAAAAAAACTTTATGTGAGAATCCCTACCATACCTAACCCTACCGCACCGCACCTGAACACACCCGATCACACCCCACCTGGCCGAACCGCACCTCACACTTACCTCACCGCTGCATACCGTACCTTGCCGCACCAGATTACATCTCACTTTTTCTTTTGTCGCGGCCTCTCCCAATATGGAGACCCACATCGAGAACACCTAAGCGGCTTCTCTGGTTTTCGCGGAATCCACTTTCGCCCGCACCGCTGGCACTCCAAAACAGGCAATTTTAATTGGTCTTTCATGCCTACATATAGTATCAACATATGAGCATGAAATCAAGAGTGTGACGGCACGGGACAGGTGCCTATCAGCAAGTGCCTCATTTGCCTTGGGCATAGCTAACTGTTTGCTCTCCAGCCTTGGAGTCGCACCATTGCATCAAGCAGTTCTACTAACTCACGGGGAAGAGTCCCGTTTGCACTGGCAGTAATAACATACGTCGCACTCCCCCCGTTTACTCCGGTCATGGTAACCCGTACTTCCTTCACTTCCTCTTCTGTTTGTCCTCTTCTCGGGTCTCCTGTAGTCAAGATAAACTCTGCTGGGGCACTAGGAGTTTTCCCATATTCTGTTTCTTTGACCAGAGAAATTCTACTTTTACTTTCCATTACGCCGCCTCCTGCTGGTCTTGCTGCTCGACCGGAGGTTCTTCGTTCTGGTCAAGATTATCTCCTGGTCCTGTTGGTTGCGGCGGCACTTCCGAATTGACCTTATCAATCTCGTCCTGAATCGTGACTTCTTCAGGTAGCAAGCCGCCGCGTTTAATGTTGTACACGAGGGTATCTTGACTGATGCCGTGCAGTTGCCAGGAACGCACGAGGGATTCCACGTCTGCGGGACTCATCCTCGCCTCAATGAAATCTGTGTTCATCGTGCATTTGATGTTCTTGTCGTTTATGTCCTGCGTGAGTCCTCCCCACCAGGCCATGATCCGAAACGCTTTCGTAAACGCTTGTCCCGTACTTCCCACAATATCTGTGAGCACGGACGTTTTCCCGGCCTGCTCAATCCGGGCTGTCTCCGCTGCCATGACTCCTTCTCTCGGTTCTTGAATCACCGCCGCGCCTTGTCTGTTCATACGCGATTCATCATCAATCAAGGCTTGCCGAATACTGGGAATGCCCTGCCCCCCATGTTCGAGGTATCCCGTCGTAGCCCCAATAGGGAGGGTCCATGCGTACCTGCTCCCAATACGAAACTCTTGATCGGTCGCCGTCAACCCCGCAATCCACGGCTGAGGTTTGGAGGTAAACCTGATGGCGTCGTAATAGTCTGCCGTGAGTTTGTAGTGACCGAGGTTGGTATTCGCTAAGTCAGTGAGCGGAGGTTTGATGGAGTCTGTACCGCCGTCAAAGACAAAGGGAATAAACGTGAGCGGTTGTTCAAAACGGTTCGGGGCGGGCCGTAGTTCGACAACCCACTCCCGCCTATTCTCTAATTGCCGAAAGATACGGAAGCGACAGAAGCCCCGCTCGTCCAAGTCAAGCACATGATAGACCTCGACCGCTTCGACCTCGAATTCATCGTCCCCATACGCGAATTCTACTTCTCTCATCACCACCATTGTGAGATCCCGCTTGCCGTTGACTATGCCTTCACGCCAGTAGGTAATATTTTCGGCTGTGTACGGGGCAATGAAGGGACGCCGTTGCTCCTCGCTCATGTCAATGCGTAGGCCGTAGCGCCCGGTTTGCAGCTTGTCTTCTACGTCTTGTTTGGCAAGATCCTCAAATGTGGTGTCTCTGAGCGTAATGTCATCCATCCAGTCTTCCATGAGCTGGGGCACTTCCACTGTAGGTGGAACTCGGAAGGCTGAGCCGAGGAGTCCTTGCAGGGTGGGTCCAGTGAAATTGTTAAACCGCGCCCCGTCCAAATAATCCGCGTAATCGTCGTACTTCATTCCGGCCAGTTGACGGAGGTAGGTTTGGCCCCCCGCCTTCACCACATCTTCACCAGCAGTGACATCTCGTATCTTCTGCCAGATAGAAGCATAGCGGGAGTAATGCGGGTGTCGGGTATCAACTGGCATAGGATTATTCTCCTTCGCGGACAAGGTACTCACTCGCGGGTCCACTCAGTTCTTTTGAGAGCGTCTTCAAGAAATCTTCAATCTTGGTGAAGATCGGTATTCCGCCCCTGACCCCCAAGCGTAAAGGAATCGTCTCGCCGTCTTGCGTGACACCTACTGCGAACACTTGTATCTCGCCCTCGATGAATCCTTCTTTGAATTCCTGCGTTATGGTCGTGACCTGCACTTTGTGAAACGGCATGGGTTAGACTCCTTGAACCTTCATGAATCCGACAACGGAAGGGGTGTGCAAAATTCTGTAGCGGAGGGCGTCGAGGAGATGATCTTCGCTCTGGTCGTCAATGTCGTCATCATTCTTTAGGTCTCGTGGGGCAAGCGGGAGAGTCCGAATCAGTTGGGGACAGGTGCCAAAGATAAACAGCCCCTTGGCTTCCATCGGGTGTTGAGACGACGCCACAAGTCGGTCGTAGATATTCTTCCATCCCGTGATGCGGGACCCTGGACTCTTATCCGCATGGAGCCATTGCACACCGAAAGGAGCCATGTCTGCCGCAATGCTTCTACCTTCCGCGGTCACGTCAAAGATTTGCGTGTCTGCCGGACCTGGGCGGACCATGATTCCTGCCTGACGAAATCTGTCATCAATTGCCCGTACTCGCTGCCCCATCGCTGCATTCGTCAGCCGAATGCCTTCATTCGGTTTTCCTGACCATCCATAATCTTCCGCGATCACAAAGAGGGTGCCTTTGGGGTACCACAGTTTCTTCCCCACACCGATGTCGAGGGCTTCCCCGTTGGCTTCTGCAAACCACAGCGTTGCAAACGGATGGGATGATCCCCAGTCAAAACTCCGATCAACGTACCAGTTCGGCGGAATCGGAAACGGGTCCAAAACATGGACGGTAGTATGGAACACGTCAGAAAACATTTTCCCGTGCATGGCTGATTTTTCATGCTGGCATTCAGCCAAGAACGGGCGTAAGCCAATATCATCCACAAGCCCCTGACAGCGTTCTATGCCCATACCTTCCCAGGTTGGCATGCCGCCTGTCAGAGTCGTACGGATCTTGCCGTCTGATTCTTTTTCTTGCGTGTAGCGCAGGTCAACAAGTGCAGGATGTGGCCCTGAGATTTTGCGGTTAATCAGAAAATCCGCCCGCCCATCTGTCAGACGGGAGAAAATGGAATTGTCATGCACGAGGTTTTGTACTCCCAAAACAGCGCAATCTGAGGAGCCAGCAGGAATAATTCGACGGGTGACCGCACTAATCTTTTTGTCTACCACGACCGGGCTATCCTTATCTGAATCGATGTCGTCAAAAATAATGAAGTCCGGTCGGGCCTCCTCAATCTTCACTCCGCGTGAGGCAGTATCAAGGCCGAGCGCATCAACCACTAAGCCTGCGGCTGTCCAGAGCCTATTCCTCCGCCACGCGCGCGGTTTGCCGTACTTGCTCAGTCTGCGATTGGCGAGCTGCGGGTAGCGTCTGGCAAGTGCGTCAGTTTCAAGGAGGGACCCGATACTATTCACGTGATCGTCAGCTAAGTCTTGAGTGCCTGACACATACCAGGCATATTTCCTCACGTTGCGCGCACCTAACGCCACACAGGCAATTTCCGCATTGGTGCTCTTACCACAGCCACGAGACCAAATGGCAATGAAGGGATTTGGACGAAGGCCGCGCTGTAATGACCACACCCACTCCCATAACTCGTTGTGATAGGATGCGAACGGAATAGGAGTACCCGCCGCGTCCTGAAAATACTTCGGGAAGAGTGAGAACAGCCACTCGCGTGGGTCTTCCGGTGCAAGTTCCGTCTGCTGTTCTTCAGGCAGCAGACTCTTGCTGACCAGTGAGATACACCACGCGATTGAATTCTGCTTGGATTGAGGCGCGGGTGTCTCGGTCGCTAACATATTTGACGATTGCCTCCATGAGTGCCTGTAAGACCCATTTGAGCTGATCTACCGGCATGTTGTGTTGCAGTTCTTCTTCTCGTTTCCGCTGGCTCTCCACGAGCCGCTGTGTGCGGTCAATTTGTTTGCTCGCCTCCTCCCACGCGGCGTAATCCGCCGCACCGCGAGTGATAAGGTTTCCTAATACGGCTATCGCCTCCAGTTGTTCCGGCCCGGTCTTGGCAAGTTGCAAATCTCGGTAGGCTGCCTGTAGAAGTTTCCAGAGGTTCCCGCTCTCTCCGGTATCGACGCGCCTAATCAAGTCCACCGCGCGGGCACGAATCAGGGCAATTTCTTCTTCAAGATCGAGACGCCGGGGGTCATCTTTGGTGTGCTCGTAATCGGGGAGCATTCGAGACGGGAGGTGAGCAGAAAAGATTCCTGTCTTGAAAGAGGGATGTGCTATCCCTTTCAATGTTTTTCCGCCGTGCATGTAGCACTTCCCGTTTGGCATTGCTCGGGCGTGGCACTTCTCTTGAGTCCGTTTCGATTTTGCCGAGCATTCTGTGTAACTAGCCAAGAGGTCTCCTATAAGCCAAGAGGTATTTATAAGAGTTTCGGTTCCTTGCCGGTGAGGGTTTTCCACCGGTCTAGGACCACAGCGATATAATCGGGGGAAAGTTCAAAACCGATGATGCTCCGACTCCCGGACTGCTCGGCTGCGATAAGACTCATTCCACTGCCAAGGAACGGGTCAAGAATCACATCGCTATCTTCGCCGTATTTTTCAAACGCCCACTTGGCTAATGCAACTGGTTTCTGCGTAGGATGAACCCGCCTCTGCCCCTTCTCGGATGCTTTCATAAGTCCGTTCCACATATGGTGGAAAATCCGCACTGCAGTCTGATTATTTGTCCAGGCAAGTTCGCAGTCAGCAAAAAAACTTTCTCCATTTTCCTTGTCCCACACAACCCAACATGAAGACGGAGGAAGGGCATTTGCATAATAATTAGCACCCCACCAGAAATGCGTTGCTTGGGGAAACAGAGAAAGATACAGGGCAGAGGATTTCTCTGCGGTCTCGGTTGTCTCGTCGCCAATGACCGGGGCGTATTTGCCTGCTTCCATAATAGGCTTTGCCTTCATGCCTCTAGAAATAGTTCCGACTGTACCGAATGGCTTGGCAGCGTTGGCGGCTACTATGCTGATGCCATATGGTGGGTCAGCCCATACCATGTCTGGTATTCTCTCACCGATAATTTTCTGCGCTTCTTCTTTCTGCAAGCAATCAACACAGGCAATAATATGTCGATCCAGTTGCCATACTTGTCCGGTCTCTACTCCCCACTGCTTCCGCAACTCCTCTGCGCGGTCTATTTGGGGCTCTGGGTCTTCTACCTCATCTCGGCCATTCATGGGAATTTCGGCGAGCTTTGCGCTCAGTTCGTCTTTGCTCCACAACGGTGTGAGATCCAATTTCGTGCTGTATTCCTGTAGTATTTGTGGCGAGAAATTCAGACTCACTTCTGCCGCGCGATTATCTTCCAATCCCAACAGAATCGCCTCAGGAGTTCCGGGTTCTACGTCAGTGCGAACGTGAACAATTGGCCTGGTTCCGTCCGTCTCCACGATAATTGCTTCATCCATGCCGATACTCGCGGCGGTTTCCTGGGTGAGATTCCCGGCCAGCATGACGGGTTGCGAGACGCCTTTTCCCGCGGCAGCCATCGGACGGAAGAAGCCGCGCTCACGTAAGGAACGCTCGACCATGTTGCGGCCTCGCTCGGTATGCAGATTCGCGTTCATCGGGTCAGGTTGTATCTCTGTGAGCTTGGCAATTCGTAATTTGGGTTGACTCACTTGTGACCCTCCTGATCTACGCCACCGATTTTTGTCACAACGTGCAGACTCTACACGCTTGCGGTGCCTCTTCAAAAAGACAAAGCTGATTACTCGCTCCTCTGGGTAGTTTGCCCCGAGAAAATTCTTTTTCCAGTTCTACCAGTGAAGTAGGCCAATCGTCTCTGCTCGGCGAACGGAACGTGTGGCCGGTCTGCTGCTCGTACAATTTTCCGCGTTCCCACTCTTGGGGCCGATCCCGCCAGAGATCATACCATTCAGATAATTGTTGCCCGTAGCACAACATGCAGTTAGTGCGCTTTGGAACAGATACGCGCGCACTGCGTAAGTAGTCCTGTACTTCTTTCAATCCCCATGCCCATTCTCGCAACGGATATCGATAGGTTGCGTAATCTCCGTAGAGTCCCTGCCGCAATTCTTCATCTGCTCGCAGTCCTACACAAAGTGTAGTCCCAGGATTCTGCTTCAGGTAGGCGATACACGGTTCGATCTTGATTTGCCGGGTACACCAGCGCATCCGCCAATTGGGAAGGGCACTGTAGAAGTTAATCCAAAAATCAAGGGACTGATTTTTCAGGACAACCAGAGGTCTATTGAGCCGTTGCACGATAGCATCTACGTGGGCAAAGAGTTCAGGGGGCTCATTCCCTGCTGGCGTGAATAAGAAAGTAAAATCTTCACCCATCTCCGCCATGCGTAAGGCCATAGCGGTCGAGTCTTTGCCGCCACTGAAGGCAAGAATTACTTTGTGAGTTTCCATCCCCAAAATTCCTGTGTCTTTAATCTCTCGACTGTGAAGAAATCGGAAAACAGCGCCTCCCAGTCCTGGGGCTGCCAGCCGCACTGATAGCCCCGACTGGACTGCGTATCCTGATCGTCTTTCCCGTATATCGCACAGAGTAACACTCCACTCGGTGACAAGATTCCTTTCAACGCGAGGAGTAATTCTACTCGGTTGTGAATAAGAGGAATCACATTGAGGACATAATTACATGCGATGGTGTCCCATTCGCGGCAGAGCATCGCATAGTCAGGCGAATAGGCGGGGTCAAAACGGGGATAGTTGTGAATGTCCTGCCCAGAGCCATAATCAAGGACTGACCCGGAGAGAAGATTATTCTTCTCATAGAATTGCATCGGCCTGCTAACTCTTGTACGAGCGATAGCCGTTTTATATCCCGCAAGGGTCTCAAGATTTTTTCTTTCATCCTCAGAAAATCCTTCATTGGCTTTTCGTATAGGCTCTTCAGTATCGTTCAAACTATAATCTATCCGAATGACAGCATCGCTCTCTGAGAGCTTGGTGCTCAGTTCTTCTGTGGTCCACAACGGCGTCAAATTGAGCTTGGTATTGAATCCTTGTAGTTCTACTGGGGACCACTGCAAGTTCAGTTCGCCTATCCGATTGGCACTGAGAGATATACGTTGCGCGCGGGGATCTTCAGCACTAGGAATATCGATCCGTTTCATGACAACGGGCCGGGTGCCGTCATGCTCGACAATAATTGCTTCGTTCGCAAACTGAGTGGCCGATTTTTCTAGTCGGGCACTGCCGTCAATCACCTCTCCATCAGCGGTCGCAGTCATGGGAGAAACATAGCCATCCTGGGACATGGAAGATTCAAGTAGACTCATCCCGCGTTCGGTGTGCAGATTGGCGTTCTGCTTCTGCGGGATAAAGTCTGAGAGTTTCCCTATACGTAATTTCGGTTGACTCACTTGCTATTCCTCACTTCTTGTCCTGCATTACAATAAGCCACACCTGGTGAAAATAAAATATAAGGTGCTCACAAATCCCTCAGTATTTTGTACCGACTCCCGCAGAGCCAGACTCGTTTGCCGCTCCGGGCCTGATCGCGGAGGCGGTAACACATGGCAGTAACGCCGATCATGATACCGAGCAACATGCCGACGATGAATGTTAGGAGATCCATACTCACGTCTTATCCCCATACAAGACAGCCCAAATCTTTTTCCCTAACTCCTCTCGTGCTCGCAGTTCTGACGTATGGGTCTCAATATTGGCAACATGGGGAGTCACAGACAAAACACCCCGGAGCATTTGAATAGCGTCAATAATTCTCTTGCCGTCTTCATCTTTCATGTCTTTTTCTAAAACAACACTCAGTGCATAATAACGATCTGACATATTTGTTACTCCTTCCCTCCTAACCCTTTCGCCGCCTGCCAGGCTTCCCAGGCGAGCTGCACGTCGTAGTTTTTATACTGCCCCGGCCATGCGTGTTTTCTGTCGTCTTCCCACCTGCTAATTACCCGCTCATACGGCGGCTGTGAAATCCATTCCTCAAAACGTCTGCGCTCTTGGTCCTTGTCCATTATTTTCCTCTCCCAGTTCCCGATTGACCTTGTTCAATACCTCACAGGTGATCCAGAGTGTCCATAAAAAAAGGAGCATCGTAAAAAACACGGCTTCGCTGCCCTCGTAGAGCAAATAGACTGAGGCTAAAAAAGAGATTCCCAGGCTTGCGCCTTGTCGGATAAAAAAGAGAATCGCATTGCGTTCGTGTTGGTTCATGCTCCCGCCTTCTTCACAAGTTCTTGAATCCAGATAATCGCCCGCCCTCGCATCACCTGCCGTGTGGTGACTCTCAAAACAGTGAACCCGAGCATGAGCATTTCAAAATCCCGCTCTCGGTCAGCCTCGTAGCCTTTGACACTCCGGTGTGCCCCCGTGTGGCCTTTAGTACCGTTGCCATCGACCTCGATAAGCAGAAACGGTTTGCCAGCTAAGTCGTCCGGTCGAAGAATGCCGAAGTCCACCCGCTGATTCTGGTTACTCGGGTTAAAGTGATACTGCGGTGTGTAACTGATTCCAGCCTCTTGGAGTTGCAGCCCAAGAATTTCTTCGGTGGTCGGGACGTGGTTCATGACTACTGGGGCTTTTGCTGGTTGGTTCACTCGATCCACGTAGACTTGCAGTTCCGCCGCGTCTCGTACTCTCACCACAGGGCCTCCTGCGTTATTTGTGGGGCCTTGGGTTCGACAGAAACAAAAAGTGGGGTTTCTTTGCTGAGTCGTTCCTTTGCCAGCAGACAATACTGTCGGCTAAGTTCAAGGCCGATGCCGTGGCGACCTAGTCTGTCTGCGACGAGAACGGTTGTGCCTGCGCCGGAGAAGGGGTCAAAAACAATTCCGCCTTTCGGGCAGCCTGCTTTGATGCAGCGCTCGGCGAGGGCGGTAGGCATGGTAGCGAAGTGGGCAAAAGACGTTGGTTCGGTCGCTATCGTCCAGACGGATCGAGCGTTACGGCCTAATGGATTAAATTTACGATTTTGGCCCAGTCCGCCATCTCCACGAAATCCCTTTGAGTCAACCCATCTGTCATATCCCGTGCCGTATGTTCCTGCACGTTTCAGTGCTGCCTCCTGCGAATCTACGACTTGAGATTCCCGTATTGCCTCCGCATCGTAGTAATACCGTTCCTGCTTCGTGAGAAGAAACACGTAGCTATGGGATTTTGTCGGGCGGTCGCTCACACTTTCTGGCATCGGATTAGGTCGGCGCCAAATAATGTCTGAACGCAGATACCAGCCCATGTCTTGCAATGCGAAGGCAAGGCGCCAGGGGACGCCGCAGAGGTCTTTTGCTTTAAGACCTTGAGGGACTTTCATCCCTTTAGAGTTGCCAACCTCTTTGTGTTTATTGTCCGGCACTTGATAGCCACGATTTCCGGCGTATGTATCTCCGATCTCCACCCAACAGGTTCCCTCCGGTCTCAGTACGCGCCAGACTTCTTTGAACACGGCCAGCATTTCGTTCAGGTAGTCTTGTATGGTCGGCTCTAGGCCAATCTGCCCCACCACTCCGTAATCTCTCAGACCGTAGAACGGCGGACTCGTGACCACGCAATGCACCGACGCATCGGCCAACGGAATTTGCCGCGCGTCACCTTGAAGAATTTGCCAATTCATCTTCTCAGCCCCTTCGATTTCGCACACAGGGCCTGGTATTCGGCCTCAGACTTCCTCAGCATAGGTATTCCTTGCCTTTGTCTATCCAAGCGTGTTTAACGCAGATTGGTTGATTCCCACTGGTAGCGACAGCCTTTCTTTTTCAGCCATGCCCGATTGTCGTGCAGCCACAGCCGGAGCGTTTCCGGTCTCCTCTCTGCCCACTCCTTCACCGGCAGTTTGTCGCCACAAATGAGGCAGAGGTTTTCTACTTCGTCTTGTCCGCCAAGATGAAGACTAACGATGTGATCCGCCTGGCATCCATGTGGCGTATTCTTCAAACCGAGGCTATGAAGGAATTTGAGTCTGACGCTGCTGTTTCTGGCCTCGCCTGCGTGGACGAGGGCAACGCTGACAAACAGAAAGGAAATAACAAGGAGTGTAATTTTCATAATGCTTGCCCGCATCGTGTTCTGATGCCTTCGACATATCCGCTGGCCCACGAGAGCCAGGAGGGGTGTGTGAGAGAGAGTAGTAAGGCAATTACACCGACGGTTAGAATCAGCAGCAGCAGGAGTTTGGTCATGCAGCGCTCCTGCTTGTGGCCGCTCGCCCCCGCTTGTCCCCTGTCTGTACAGGGGATTCTGAGGGGGTTCTAAGGCCATGCTCCGCCCGTTTCCGCTCTTTCCACGCGCTCCCGTGCGCCTTGTCTGGATCACCAGCCCGGGTGTTGACCATGTAGCAACGCCGCAAAGCTCCGGGTTGGGAAGTCGTGAGACTCGCTGCAAGCTGATTGAGAATACCCTCGCGTGCGACCCGCGGCTCAAGTGCAAACACCCGACAGAGGGCAACGAATGTCGTTATCTCGTCCTCGCGGGGATCGGTGAGCCAGAGGATTCCTTCTTCAAGTAGGCGGCGATGGCGAAAGGATTTATGAGCCTTCGCGAGATTCCTCTTGAGGCAGATAATCGCATCGTCAAAGACTGCGCGGAGGAGCGCTTTCTCTGGCGTATCGCGGACAGACTCTTCGACTTGGCATGGCATGACTGCCGAGTAGGTTCCCGGCATCAAGTCGTTGTCCCACATTTGCAGACTGGTCATGGTTCCCTCCTTCGTTTTTGTGATTCCTCAAAATCTGCTTGTGTGTATTCGCCGCACCAATCGTCTTTTCTGTGAGCGGGAAACAGGTATTCAATCCGATTACGGTACGGATTGGTGACTGCCCGGCGCGGGTATCGCAAACAGAGTCCGCCTGCTTCATGGTTCTCTGCCATCTCTTTGTGGTTCGGAAAGAAGTAACGGCAGGTCGCGCAGGTCATGGTGTGGCCTTCTTGTCCACGAGCGCTAACCAGGCAGTCAGCTTTTCCTGCAACCGTCTTCCGCCCTCGACCCGCTCAGCCGGATTCTCAAGGAGCACAAAATGCACGCACTGCAACCACACCTCGCGTTCCTCTTGCGCCTTGATTCCGAGTGCGACCTTGAGCAGTTCTTTGGTAAATATGGGCATTGATAGTTCCTTTCGACCAACTCGCTACGGCGTTCTCCTCACACGAGGCAGCGAAATATCGGGCTCAGTTTTCTTGACTTGCTCTACAATGATTTTCAGTGCGGCCCGAGAACGGGTGAGCATGACAAGATCAGAGAGAATACCGGCAATGTCTTCGTCGGAATCTTCTCTGAGCAGATAGCGCCACTGGAGTTGATCCCAGGCAGAAGAGATGTCTATGGCGTGCTTGTGAATAACCCAGTGCTGCTTCACCAGATCGTCAGGAAGCAATGAGGTTGCTTGAACAATTGCTTTCTCCAATTCCTCGAGTGCTTCTCTGATGAAAGTCTTATAACTAGGCTCAGTCATAGCTATGCTACCCATGTTTGACCTAATGCAGTTCCCGGCGCTTCCTTGGGATGAGGCTTTGGCCCGACATGGTATATGTCGAGAAGCCGCTGGCAGTTCCGGTTGTACTGTTCTAGCCCTACTCGTGGATTATCCCGGTGCTGACAGAGCCAGTTATCTATCACTACCGCTTGTTCCCATGCCTCCGGGTTTCGTTCTAGTAACGCCTCGTCTCGATGCCAAAACTGCGCAAGATCGTCTGCGAGTTCGGCGTACAGTTGTGCTTTGGTCATGCTTTTTCCTTTTATGACGTTGTGACGTTTTACTGACGTGAATTGTGACGTTCTTTCTCTAACCATTACTGGCACTTACCTACTACGTCACAAACGTCACAATCAAAAAGAGTAACTTCCCAAATGCGTGTGAGTGTACGTGTGTGTGTATACATATATCAATTTGATACGGTTGATGTAGTTGTACGTGTGCGTGTGCTATATAAAAGTTGGACCCTGTTTTTGATTGTGACGTTTGTGACGTTACTAACCATCTGTCTTTATTTGACATTTTCAGAGGACCCCCCATTTTTGGATTGTGACGTTGATTTGTGACGTTCGTTTTTGTTCTATTTTCATACTATTATTCCGTATTTTTTGGAACAAACACATGAATCCGCTTAGTCCAATCGTCATTATCTCTGACTTGTTTCTTCTCGTAGCCATGACGGTAGAGCACGGTTCCGATCCGCGTCACAAAAGCTCGGGTACGTCTTTCGACTGGAATATCCAGGCACAGGGACCCCATAATGTCATCAATACGGATTTCCTCCGGGTGCTTGTTTATCCATTCCGCGATTTGGTGTTCCCAGGGGTCAAACTCACGCGCGAGTTCTCGGGCTTCCTGCGCTTGTTCTTCGACTTCCGGGCTCATTTCCCACCACGACTCCCCGGCTTTGTACCGTTCTCGGGCTTCGGCATAGAGTTGAGGCAAGGCGTCGGCGACTCCTTCAATATTGATTGTCTTCACGGGGAGAGGCAGAAACCGCCGCGCCCCATGAGGATCAACGAGATAGGCCGGATCATTGGTGGTGCCGATAAAGACAGTTCGGCGCGGCTGATTGACTTCATTGCGGGCATACGCCGGACGGTAATTATCTTCCATCGTCGTGATGAGGGCTTTAATTCTGGCCTGCCCTGATCGGGCGAAGGAATCCAACTCGGCCAGCTCCCCAAGCCAGCAGTGCCGCAGTGCCGTGTAAAGGTCCTTGCTCTCAAAACTGAGAGTAATCGCCTTGTACCAAGGACCGCCCAAGAGACGACATAAACTTGTCTTCCGCGCCCCCTCTGGTCCTTGGAGAACAAGCACGGTGTCTACCTGACATCCCGGTTCATACGCACGGGCGACGAGGGAGAGAAAGAGACTCTTCCCGCAGGCCGATGCATACGCCGATTTCTGTACTTCGCAAAAATCTTCAAAGAATGACTCTAGGCGGTCGATCCCGTCCCAGGCAGGCAGTGAGTCTAACCAATGCGTAATAGGGTCGTATTCGGCATCGTGGGCAACATTTTCAACAGCCTGGGTGCAATGGGTGAGATGGGTGACAGTCATCCCGTGTTCTGACAGAAGATAGTCAGACAGTCGCCCGTCATCGGTATCACTCCAAGTGTGACACGGCAGACTACGTCCGTATTCGTCATACTTGGATTCGGCGTACTCTACGCGGTGGCGGAAGGTGTCAAAGCGCAGCAGATCTTTGTAGGCGGGAGTAAATCGCAGAATGAGAGAAATATTTGACGGCGCGGCGACAGGCTTCCCTTGAGCATTTGTCGAAAGTTTACTCTGCCACCCGGCTTCTCTACTCCACCCCTTATCTCGTGCGAGCTTGTAGAGCGTTCCCAACGTCACCGGGTTGTCATGATCTTTGCCGCTCTGCTCTCGAAAACTCTGCCAGGTACGGTATTGATCTTCTTCGTCGTACTTGTCGCTCACCCTGCTCCACTCATCCCACAATGCAAATGCCGCACTATGATTGGTAGAGGCTAAGGCCATGCCAATCTTGAGCCAGGTCTCTCGATTCTCGGACGAGAGATGCTTCAATGCATCCTTTAATTCGGTCAGGTTAATCTGGGTGACAAACTGCCGACGAGATTTTGTCTCCGTGCTCGGTTCTTCTTTGGTCGCTCCTTGCGACGATTCCCATTCGCGGACACGAAATCCGGTCAGGAGTTGGGGGGTGTGATACGGGGGTAATACGTCTCTTGCCTCTGCTGCTATGACGCGAACGAGAAACGGAGTACCGGTTAACTGTTTCTTGCTATCGACCTTTTGATGATAGAACCCCGGCAGTCTCAGGACCCGTGTGACATCAATGGCGTTCGGATCGCCGCCCCACTGGCGGGCAATGACGGTCATGACGCGGTAGTGATCGCCCGGTGTCATCTCTTCCACGAGCCAATAAATGTGAAATTTGTTCGGGCTACTTTCGACCAGAATATGAGGGGCGAGCGGCCATTCAGGAGGCGGGCTCGGGTTGTCCCATTCGCACCAGATTGCCCGCACGGAGCGGAGGTGTTCGATTCTCCGCCCGCCGTGCGTCTCGTTCACCGTGAGGTAGATGCCAGCCCCGTTGCGGTTCAACGTGGTCAGAATCGCCTGTTTCTCCCGCCATGTTCCGGTCAAGACCTTAGCATAGGCATCTTTACCGACTTTCTTGCGGTCACGGTTATCGTCAAACGTTTGAAATACGAGGGGTGAAGATTCCCACTCCGGCCCGAGTAAGGTTTCAAGAAAATACTCGGTGTCAGTCGGATTGAGCATTCCCGGAGTGGTTTCTTCGTATGACATAATTGCCGTTCTCGTTTCTGTGTCGTTGCGACTGAAGCCCTAGAAAGGAATTTCGTCATCTTGCTTTGCAGAAAACTGGCCGCCGAAGGGCGGATCACTCACGGGAATCTCGGCATCGTCGGACAGGTCAATTGGTGGTGGAGGTTCTGTTGCCTCCCGCACCTGCATCCCGAGTGCTCCCTTGATGGTATTGGCATAGGCTTTGGCAAGGGGAGCTATGTCAGCCGGGAGTGGGCCTGCGGCTGTAAAGGTGACTTCCGAATAGGAAATACCGGTTGCTGATTTGGTGCGTTCGAGTCCGAACCGCGTCACCACCCCGTGTAACGGCAAGCGCTGATTCAGGAGGCGGATTTGATATTTCCTGACATGCTTAATGGATGTCACCGGCAGAGAGAGAACGAGGGGAAGGTAGCTGTTCGGGCGAAGAATATAGATCCGCTTCCGCTCCCGGCAGGCTGTGCCGACGCCGTTTTTGCCTGAGCCCCACTCATTCAACGGGCAGATCTCGCACTCGCCGCCAGGATTTCCCACCCCGTGCTTACCGTCCCGTGAGGAACACTGCGGAGGATTATTTTCCCCGGAGAATTCACCGGGCCAGTAGGAACGCACGACTTGCACGCCGACAATCACCCCGTCAAACGTGGATTCCATCTCCCCGCCTTCCGCGCCAGGAAGTTCCCATTGCAGCCCGCCGCCCGTGGGTACCTTGACGACTTCAAGGTCACCATCTTGTAGTCCGTCGTCTAAATACTCGCCTATCATTTCTCGCATCTCGTTCGCCTCGCACTGCAAGGCCAGGTAATTATTCTCATTCACTGCTACTAACTCTGTGTTTTCTGCTACGTGTTTTTTTGTTGCCATGATTCGTGTTCCTTATTCTTGGTTTTGTGTTGCGAGAAAAACGGCGGGGCATTTAATCGCTCGTGGTGGATTTTTCTTCCCCGCCGTTACTAGATCAAAACATCAATTCCCTGTTACAATCTCCTTTCTGTGGTTTATTTACCTTTCCTGGACGTGCCAGACGATTTCATCGGCTTAGGCGGTGTGCTCTTGGGTAACACTCCTTTCTTTGGGGGATTCGTAGCATTAACCTTCTCTGACTTCTGCATACGGACTCCTTTCATAAGCCCGCCCCACTGCCAGGGCAGGACTCGTTGAATTCGATTTCACTCACTTTTCAATGAGCTAGGCAGTGAATCCTGTTATTCCTATGAGTGAGATTGTTTGGACTTCTTCCCCAGTGCTATGCTCGGGTCCCACGGAAGAATCTTCCCCTTGACCATCCCCCGCCGATTCTCTAAATGCTCAATACGACTATTGAGATACTGAATTTGCCGTTTGCGTATCCGATCCATCCCTGCTAGTGAGAGTAAAATAGTACCGCAGTGCATACACCTTCCGTGCTTATTTGCGGGCTGTACGGAGTCGCATTTTTCGCATAGCATGGCATCTTCGTACCTGGGAAAGTGTCTGGTCCTGTGAAAGTATTTGCTCAATGCTAGCATAGTAGTCCCCTCCTATTTGGTGAGCTTATATTTGCGCTTAATGCTATGCGCTTTGTCTAAATTCATTCCCGTAGCCCACAGTTGTTTGTAGACTGCCGCCTGCATACAGGAACCCCAGCCTTCCACCAGCACGCGAGCAATTTCTTCGACTTGCTTTGCCTCATCCGGCGTTAAATCTTCTTTCGATTCGAGCATGACTCCCTCCTTATCGACACTCTGATTCTGCCGGTACTTTTTCCCATGCTTCGTATGCCCAGACTATCGCCAACATGATGAAGATGAGAGAAACAGCGCAACCGGCGATATTTGTTGAAATTACATTTGTTACCAGGAACCCCAATTGTACCCCACCTAACATGCTGTGAATTGCTAATCTGGTTTTACTTGACATTGCTCCCTGCTTGTCACCTCCCTTTCTGCTGAGACGAAGACAGGCCGAAGTGGGGGAAAGGGGCACCTCGGCCTGCCCATGCGCCGCGAAAAGGAGGGAAAAACGGCGCACGCTTGTTTACACCCTTCTGTGGGGTGTGCTCTCCCGTTCGAGGGAGAGCAAAATCTTTCTTTGGTCATTTGTGTCGTGTCCCACAAATGTGACATACTAGATTATGCCTCGGTTACTGCCGTTCCTTGCTCCTCATCCAGCCTTCCGCTTCCTGCAACCGAAATCGCTTCTGCCTCCCGTGCCCGTGGAACGGCATTCCGCGGTCCACCAGCTTAGAAATATGGCGTGTGGAGCACTGAAAGTGATTGGCAAGTTGTTCGCGGGTCAGAAGTTGGGTCGGAGTCTGCGGCTGCCCTTTTCCCACTGCGTTGGTAACGGCCTTTTTGACGGCCTCTTCTATGAGTCCCGCTAATGCTTCCTCTGTAATCGAGAGTAAGACGACTTTTGGTAATCCTGCCATTTCCCCGCCCCCTCTATGCGACGTTGCGAACATCTCCGATGTGCGAAAAATCGGGCTTTCGCATCTCCCGTTTGCAGCGGGTCACGAATACTGCGTGAGTCAGACAGAATTCCTCTTCTCTCGTGTCGGCGTAAGAAGACCAATACAGCGTCACCCAGTCCCCAGGAGGACACAGCGGGCAGTGTCCGACTTTGTTGTCAAAAATCGACCCGCCAGGAATCCCCGCATTCGCGCAGTAGGTCATCGCAATGGAGCACTCCGGACAGAGTTCGTCGTTCACGACCGGCTGAGATTTTTGGCAGCACAAACAAAACTCGGTCATACATTCGATTTGCAATGCGAGATTCGACATACTTCCTCCTTTTTCAGCGGCTTACGCCGCCTGTGTTTGTTCTTTGGCGACAGAACTCCCTTTCGGCTTCCGATATTTTCTTTCTTGGAGATTTTTACAGAGCCGATGAATAAACTGTCCGTTCGATCCCGGTTCCCTCATTTCAGAAGGATCACAATATGTTTTGCAGAATTTGCATTTTCTAAAGTTGGGATTTCCGCACTCTTTCAGAGCTCGCATTCGGACATGAAGCAGAAGGTGATAGGTTTGGTCTTGGCAAATAATGAGATTGGAATTTCGATTATCGCTTCTGATCGAATTGTGATGATGAACAATGGCACCTTTGGGGAGAGGCTTACCGAGCGCCTTCTCGGCAATCACTACATGTTCATTCTTCAATTGCCCCCCGCGATGAGCAGACCGGTAACTAACGACAGTTTCTTTCCTTCTCATGTGTCTGTTCACAAAAAGATTCGGTCTTCCCCTGACTTGCCCTCTGGCCGAATTCGTCCTCGTAACAACCCTCGTTTCTTGCCCACACCCGCACTGACAAAGCCCCACCGGTATTTCCTGCTTCTTCGGCACGATCTTCTCCTTTTGAATACTTTTTATGCAGCTTTGCTGGAATCAGTTTCGATAGGTGAGGGAATAAGCAGACTGTTCACAGGAACACCAAATTCTTGGGCGATTTTCTCAATCACAGGGAAGGACTTCCGGGTTCCGACGAGCGCGTTATGCACGTGGCCTTTGCTGTATCCGATTCTCTTGGCGAGTCGCGCAATCGTCCATCCTCGTTCCCCGCGTTCCGCTAAAAGGTGCTTGACTGCCTTGATATCAATATGTTTATTGTTCGGTCTGGAATACTTTGTCTGCTTCTTCATAAATCGATTATTGCATACTGAGTATGCAGATGTCAAGAGGGACGCATACTGATTATGCGAGATGAACAAAAAAAAGATATGCCCGTCGATATTTCTTTGCTTGATCCACGGCTGCAAGCCCTTGATAAGTTCTTAACTGAGCAACGGAAATCCCGGCGTTGGCTCGGCCTTCAGATACAGCGCGGGCCAAATATCGTCCAGAAATGGTTTGAACGTAATTTCTGGCCCAAACGGGAAGAGTCGCGGATAGAAGAAGTCCTTGGTCTAGACAAAGGGGAATTTGAACGAATCCATAAAACTGGACATGATGGAGACGGAGAACAAAAAGAACACACACAGATTGTGAACCTTGCCCCCGCTATTGACCAAATTCAAATTTCTCTGGAGCAATATCGAGAGTTATTACAGCTCGCGCCGAGTGACCCAGAGATGGCAGAACGATTAGAACGGGTCCGATCTCACCTTAGAAACCAAATCTCGCTGCTCCTTGAATTGTCGATTCCACAGCGGGCTCAGCAACGAAAAGGGCGAAAAAAACCCGAAAATAATTAAACGTTCGTTCATAAATCGATCTTCCGGCCCTTGCGTATTTCTGTCTTTCAGTGGAAATAGAGACCTATAGGAAGGAAGGGGATGAGAACATGGCGCATGGAACGCATGGGTCAGAGCAATTTCGGGAATCAGTCGAAGAAATCGCCGCTGCCGCCGTCGCCACCGTTGAAGAGATGATCTACAACGGCGAGTGTCAAGTGAAATTCGTGCATGCCTTCGGCTGCATTTGGAAAGTGGCAATCGAAAAGGTAGGGGCAGATGAGGCAAGAATACTTTCTCTTTTTTTCTTTATGATGACAAATTTTTTGACTTGAAACATTTGTACTCTGCTCGTACGGCAGCGGGGGAAGTATGCCGAAAAAGAGCTATGGCTCGGGAAGAATCTTTGCCGTCAACGGCTGGTGGCAGATCGATTATTACCATCACGGGAAACGTCATCGAGAGGCGGCGGGAACCAAGGACCGCACGAAAGCACGAGCGCTTCTTCTCGTGCGGCAGCGTGAGCTGGAAGAGGGGAAATTTGCGGGGCCGGAAAGCGTCACGCTGGCAAGCCTTCTTGAGGACGTAGAGACGGATTACGAGATTAACGGCAAGCGCTCGATTGACATGCTTCGGTTTAGACTCAAGAACCACCTCTTGCCGTTCTTTGGTGGAAAGCCTGCGGTGAAGTTGACCACTAGGGACGTACAGCAGTACACGAAGAAGCGATTAGAGAACGGCGCCAGTAACGCGACGATCAATAGAGAGCTTGCGGCGCTGAAACGAGCCTATACGCTGGGGATAAGAAGCGAACGAGTCCACAAGCGTCCCTACATTCCTCTGCTTCAGGAGGCGAATGCTCGGAAAGGATTCTTCGAGCGGGAGGAGCTTGACCGGGTACTCGCTGCACTCCCTGAGTGGTTGCACGCGCCGATCCAGTTTGCCTACTACACGGGTTGGCGGATTCACTCTGAGATTATGCCGCTGCGGTGGTCACAGGTAGACCTAGAACACGGCACGTTGGCGTTATACGTGGGGGAAACGAAGAATAAGGAGGCACGTACTATCTTCCTCCCTTCTTTGCTTTTAGACCTATTAGCGGCGCAAAAAGACAGACAAGAGCGAGACTACCCGAATTGTCAGTTTGTGTTTGACCGAGCGGGGGAGCAGATTAAAAACTTCCGCTATCGCTGGTTAGAGGCACGGAAGGTGACGGGACTCAACGCAAAGATCCTACACGATTTCAGACGGAGTGCTGTCAGGAACATGGTACGCGCCGGAGTGCCTGAGAGGGTCGCCATGCTTATTACCGGCCATAAGACCCGCAATGTATTCGAGCGGTACAACATTGTGTCTACGAGTGACTTGAGGGAGGCCGCGAAGAAGATTGCACCGGAAGAAAAGACAGAAGAAAGACGGACGAAGGTTTTTCCCTTATCTGCTCGCCTCAAAAAAGTCTCCTAAGTTCCTGAAATTCCATGCCGGAGGCGGGACTTGAACCCGCACGACCCTTTCGAGTCACAGGATTTTAAGTCGTATAACTGAACGTGAACCGACAGTACCCGTAAGGAAAATTTGAGCATATTCATGGGGTTGCCAGAAATACCTGTTCGTCGAATCCTCTTGAAATCGGTACATTCTTTTCAAAAAGACGAAGGAAAAGACAAGATCTAAGGATAGAAAACACTATATCGAACAATCCGAATGAATCGTGTTACTTCACCGAGGTCAACCTTGTCGTCCCATTTGCTGTTAGGGCAACCCGGCTCAGGACCAACTTCGGTAACGAGCACTTTTGATCCGTCCGGCTTCTCGTATTCAAAAACAATAGGTTGATTGGAGGGAGAACGACCATCAAGTGAACAGCTTTGTTTGTGTGAATATACAGCGTATATCTTTTCCATTATTCTTTCCTTTCGTCATTAAGGTCATGCCGGGAGGGACCCGGAACATTATTTCTCTTACGGTGCGTCAGATGGGTATGTATCTGACTATCCCTCCCTGCGTACCTCTGCCGATGAACACCCTATGTGCTCACGCCACGCCTAAGATCCATCAACGCAATTGATAGAGTCTGCCGGAGTGCCAGAACGGGGCAGAAAAAGGTGGTTAGGGTCCGAGCAATTCTTTTATAAGTTTATGAAGAGCGGCAATCGACTCTTCTCTCTTTTCAGGAGGCAATGGAACTTCTACCCATCGAGCGTCGTGCTCTGTTTCGTCTCTATGGTCAAGAAGAAACTGCAAGAAAGCTGCTCTCTCTGGAAGCATAGCGTGAGGGTTTTCTAATCGAATGGATAACAAGACAGGTTCACCAATTGCAAAGGTTTTACACTTCACACAAACTGCCGCTTCCTGCACATATCCACCTTCTCTTCTTAGTAGATCATAGTCGTAAGACACTAGATTCTCCTTTCTTTCTTCCACTCCCCCGCCGCGCTGCTCAACAGGCCGCGCCTTATGCGGGGGAATGGCTGTTACTTCGTCTGCCGCCACATGGTTAATCGTTCTCTGGATAGACAATTTCATGCCGCTTCATGTACTGTTCCATCGTTTCCCCTAACGCCCCATTCTGAAGCATCTCCGTTGCTTTTGCTTCCATCTCATCGACTTCCGAGGCAAAGGCCGTGCTCCCGTTCTTGTGGAACTGCCACCACTTTGCACCTTGGACGAATGCCCGAATCAACTCAGCGTCTCTTTCCTTTTCCTTCTTTATTTTTGGGGTCATGGTCTTAGTCCTTCTCTCCCGCTGTAGAGGCTGCAATTTCGACTGCTCTGTGTAATGCAGATATGAGCAATGTTATTTGCTCGATAGTAAAAAGCCCGCTGGTGCCTATGTTGATAGTAATTTTTCCGCGAGCAGCATCACCTACATTGTTGTTCAATACTTCAATCCGCCCATCAAAAGGTTTAGGATCATCAGTAAACGGATAAATATAGGTGCTTACTTCCATTCGTTTTTCAACCATTGTCTTACCCCTTCCTTTCATTCGCCAGCCGAATCGCCTGCCTCATGCTGACCTGTACTCCTTTGTACAAGTCCTCTTGCGAAGCGTGAGGGAAGTAGCCGCGGGCCATCTCCACGATTGAGTTCCAGAGTTCCATTTGTTTCTTGCGTGCGTGACGTTCGTGTTGTGTCACGTGTCACCTCCTTTGGGTGATGATTAGTGCTCCTTCATTAACTAGCAGCAACATTCTGTGTAGGTTTTGCTGCACATGGAACACCTCCGGCCTAGCGCCTTGTCCTCGGCAATTCTCTCTTTTAGGCAGGATTTGCAAAGGTGAGGAACAAAGAGGCCGACTAATTCCCCCGGATTCACGCTTGTCTCACACCTTGTACAGGTATAGCGCCAGTCCTCGTTCCCCCACCACTTTCCGCCACACCTCTCACACATTCCCTTACCTCTGTCAGGTTCCCAGCTAGCGGCATAGACCTCCTCCCCAGATTGACAGTGCGGACAGATCACATTTGCTAAATTTCCCATTGGTATCGCTCCTTGATTTATGAACAAGGGATAAGGTATCCTATCCCTTGCTGACTGTGCTCAGTTAGCTCCTCTTCGGCTCCAGGAGGCACCGTCAATGCCTTCTGGGGCAACCTTCAAACGTTGCGCTGTCTCTAGCGTAAAAATCCCGTAGTGAGGACCTTTGCCATAGTTCATCTCGTCTTCTTGCTTCTGCGCTTCCGCCGCTGGCATCCATGCTGACCACTGCTTGATTCGACGGTCAAAGAATCTCGCTTTTCCTGTTGCTGCTGATGTTGTCATTGCTGTTTCTCCTCTGTTACTGAGTGATGTAAAACTTGTCAGACCCATCAAAGGTTTTTGGGACTCCGTATTCTTCAATGATTCGGTAATTTTGTCGGGTCGCTAAGAATCCTTTTTGCGAACATTCCTGAAGTTCATCAATCGCTTCTTGCATAGTTAATTGATCGGTCTGCAACCATTCGAAATTCTCTTGGTTCCCTATCCGATAAACAACAATAAAAGCTCCTTCTCTTTGTCGCCGTTCCCTCATTGATGGTGCCATTGTCTCTCTCCTCTCTTTGGTTAGTTTGTTTGTGTCTTTTTGCGCCGCCCCCGCATTTGCGTTCCTGTTGGTCAGGTAGGGGATTGAACCTTCGGGTTAAGATCGTTTCTGATTGGCTGTTTTCTACATTTTCTGTTTCCTCGTTGTGTACTTATATAATAGCAAAACGTATACCATCTTTACTATTTGAATAAAATTAAATAGTTATAGAAACATACCATTTACTACTCTCCAATTTCGTAAACTTTCTTTACGGTTGGTAGACGAAAAAGTCTAATGATTATTTGTAAGTATTTAATAATATTAACTATTTACAATCGTAAGCTTTCTTTACAAAAATAGAGAGTTTTTACAAACCATAATGATTGTGAAGAGTTAGTGTGTAAAGTTTTCTTACACTTCTACGGGGGTCTTTTTTGCTTTTTGCCGGTCTCGGTAGGCTTGTTGCCAGATTCGATTATTGGCCGCGTGCCGTGCGTTACGGGCCTTATCTCGGCAGATAGGATCGCAATATCGTTGGCTTTTTTTGTTAGGTTGGTAATGGGCGCCGCAGTGAATGCAGCAGCGTGCGGATTCTGTCAATGTGAAATCCTCCCCACCTTCTATGCAAAAAGCTATCCTCACACCGCCCTCCGTTCCGGGGAGACCACTTCTTCGACTCGTAAAGCAAGAGGCTGTCCCTTTCCGTGTGTGGCGGTTGCGGGACTGTTCACCTGTCGGACTCGGTAGATTTTTCCATCTATCTCAACGTTTTGATCTATGAGCCAAGAAAATTCTAGGCAGTCACAGGGATTGGAAACAATAAAGATAGGTCCTTCCGGTAGCCTAAAAGTATTAAGTGCTGTAAAGGTAAACATTACACCGCCCGCCGTTCAGCACTGAAGCGAAGAACAAGATAACACGGGTGCACAAATACAACTTTTCTTGGCCTTGAAGAACCTAAAATCCTTTATTGATAAATATTTAGGCGTAGTGCACTCTCAACGTAATTGTTTTTTGTCGATAGGGGCTGTATAAAGAGAAAGTTTTCATCCCGCCTGGTTTACCATGCGGCGCCTGTGGACCACGGTCCACAGGCTTTTTTTTGGCCTGGTGATAAAGTCTCCAGTAAATTTCAGGCGCACGAGGGAGTCCCTGTTCAATCGAGGGAAGATTCAACTCCTTTCTGACTACAATCTGCCCACAAATAATCCGTTGCAGTTCATAAATGGCATCATCAATTTTTCTTCCTGGAGCCGCAATATCATACTGTAAACATTGCGCGACCCAGGAGCCTGTTTCCTGAAATAACAGAACATCAAGTGTCATATACGTATCCTCCCTCACTATTCCCTCCCTGAGAGGGCTGTTCACACCGCCCGCCGTTCAGCACTGAGTAATCGCTTCAATCGCGCTGCCCGCTCCTCGCCCGCCTTCTTGCCCTTATCAACCAAATTGTCTTCACTCGCCCGAACATTTTCCATGCGCGGGATGAAATCCGGCTGCCGCTCGACGCCGAACACGCGCGGCACGTCCAGCAATGCCCATCCATAACTATCTACACCGAGGTAGCCTTGCATGTGAAGTTGCTTAAATTGAGAAGAGAGCACCGCTTCCTCTACTCGCTGCTGGTGGCTACGGTTAATCGAGTCTCGGACGTTATCGGGACCGGCAGTTTCACTCTCCACAGCACGCAAAATTTCTCGCTCGCCCACCTGTTTCGCGCACCACTCCTGCGTCTCATAATTGTTTGCTTGCAAGAGTAATCGGGTTGCTGGGGGGTCAAGTAAATCCACTGTTCCGGCCTCTCCATAGAGCGATACCAACTGCGAGTGATTTTGAAATCCTATTGTCAAACTCACTCCACGTTTCCGGCCCCGGTTGCCAAGTTCCGGTAGCATAGGTTGGACTCGCAGCGCTGCCAGTTCGTCAATCACCACCGGTAATATTTTTCCCGGATTTCTCCGTGCCGATAATAATCGCCTCGTAAGCAGGTCAAGAAACAACGAAAGCTGAGGCAGTGTCAATTCCTTCTGATCCTCCCTCGTCGAAAGAAAGCACCAGCCTGTAGGATTCTGCACCCATTCTCGCGCCGTCCACCATTTTTCATTTTTCGGAGCCAGGTACTCAAAAGTGTCCAATCCGTTTTCTACCGTAGATAGAAGACTCGTTTTCTTCTCCTTGTGTAAGACGTTTTCCATAATTTCAAGGAGTTCTCTGGTGTCTACCATCCCGGTTATTAACAGCTTTGTCATGGATTTTTCAAAAACCCGCCGTGCCTGACGATGGTAGAACGTAGCCGCGTCGGTCATCCCCGGCACGACCGGAAATAGCGAAGCCGCAACAAGCTTTAGTGCAGCGGGGTTCTCACACTCTTTGACAATATCCCACCAGGACGCCCGCTGGTCTAATTGATTCAGCAGCACGTCACCTCTCTCCGGGTCGTAAAACTCTGCGGTGAGTTCCCCCTCGACATCAACTACAATCGCATTCTCGCCGCGCGCTGCGTACTGCCGGAGCATCTGCCGAATTGAGACCGTCTTTCCCGAGCCGGTTGACCCGCAAATAAGAAAGTGTCTCGTTCGTAGGGCCTCTGGAATCACCACACCCGCAATCTCAATTCCTTTTTGTTTCCCTATCCTCCTTTGCAACTCCTTTACCGTAAGAATTTCTGCCCCTCGTATGTGCTGCTCGTTAGATTCCTTCCTCGCAATACGCCGCCAGCCAATCGTCCCAATTAACGTCACCCCAAGAAATCCTAGACCAGCGCACCACAATAGCCACTCACTGAGTGTACCTTTGAATACCGTCTTGCTTAGCCAGGGCGCCACGGTTCCAGGTTCGTACGGTTTGTGGTTCCAGTAGATTGTTTTGACTACAACCTTCAGAGGTGTCGCACTCACCACGCTATCAATGACCCACGGGGCAACCTCCCGCTTTTTCTCAGGCGAGTGAAAAGCCAGGCAGAAAGCAACAACGGTGAAGACGAACCACCAGAGAACGGCGAGTTTGCCGTAGAAGACACCGTGTGATGCCCTCATCCTGGTGTCAATAATGAACCGCTCAAGTCTCCAGAAGGTGTTGTTCATGCGACCCTCTCACCGTCTACCCAAATTTCAAAGTCGTAGTCATAATGATGGCCCCTTCCGTCAAAATCATGTACCCCTTCTTCTTCAAACCAGTAGAGGCTTGTGATTTCCGTGCGTTCTCCAGTTTTTTTCTCGATAGCAATAATTTGTACTCGTTGTGGGGTGTTCATTCCTTCCGCCGTTACTTCTCTCGACGCTATCAGAGTTGAGGAAGTCGCCAACGAATCAAGCGTACCGTAGACGGGTTTGACAGTCTCAGGGGTTTGTCCACAGGCGACCGCTACCGCTTCCAAAATGTCAACGGTAATCCCTTCAGCCGAGTAATACTCCAGGTTCACAATCAATCCGCCCGGCCCTTCAACCCCGCCGTAAATCCGACCACCACCTATGGTGAGCTGCAGCCGCCAGTCATGCGGTAATTGCGTGCGGGCTATTTCAATGGCTTCTTCAAGAGTCATGAGTTTTTGTTCCCTACGAAGAGAATTTTGCGAGGCAATCACGACACCAAACGCGGGAGTGACAAGGAGAGGCAAGTCGCTCCCGCTCTGGATGTCTCGCAACGAACGCCACCGCTCCACAGTTCGAGCAGTGCCAATAGAAGATTTTGCTATATGGAATTTTTGTCTTCATACCTTTACTCAGGTCAAGACGAGCGAAACGCGGAGCGTGCGACCCGAGAGGCAGCAGACGCAGCGAGCTATCCACAAAAGATAGCTGGTGAAGCATTGCTGCCGAAGGGGAGCCGCGATGTGTGAAGCGATGCCGTACATATTAAGATCTTGCGGAGCGAGGCGAGCGTGCCAGGCTGAGCCTTGTCAGGCGAACCCCCCGACACAGGGGGTGAAGCGTGCAAGGCGAAGGTGGCCGCGATGCACGAGCGGGGGTTGTGCTAGTCATTCTCTGGCTCGGGAATAGGTCCTGACCATTCCGTTCCTTGTTTTGCTTTTGCGTAGTTCTCAACTGTCATCTCGTACCAGTCCATGTCCACAAGTAGATTTCGGTCTTGATACACATGGACTACTCCTTTTCGTGACTGAGTAGCACGTACCCAGTACCATCCCTCTTGCCTGGGAAGTTCAGAAGTCCATTTCATTTTGCCCTCACCCAATTGTTCCAGAGCATTATTCCTTCTTCCCTGGTATTGGCACTTCCACCCTGCGCTCCGCATACATTGCATCGAATGTATCGCTTGATACTCCCATTCTCTGTAGGGCTATGCACCTGCCAGCCTTGCCCTCCACACGGACATGGCAGAATTTCATCTTCCCTCCCAGTTGGTGCCTCTTCTAATGACTCAATCACGCTGCCTCCTCCCTCTTCTCAACATATTCGGCTTCAAATTCCTCTACCACGGCACGTTCATTCTCTGACAGTTCTTTTTTTATAAATTTGAGCACAACAATCTGCGTCTTTCTCACTTCAAATATCACGTCCGCCAACAAGTCTTTCAGCAGTTCCATGTTGCTCTGTTTACGGTCCTTGGTGAAATATTCTCGCATCATGGCAACCATCAGGTAAGTGTTTCCTTTGCCCAGTCGCTTCACTTCTTCGTTGAACAAGTTGTCGAGATCGTCGGGGCATCTAAACGAGATCTGTTGCGACATCAAAGTCTCCTTGTATGCGGTGTTGCTTCTTCTTCCGTGTGGCTTCTGCATTTACTCTGTGTAAATCGGCATCGTAAGCAAGATGACACTTCTGGCATAACGCTTTCAAGTTGCTCTCCTCATTGTTCTTTGTATCATGGTCAAGATGAGCTATTGTGAGTACAATTGTCACGTATCTCTCTGACCTTCCCTCCTCAATTGCTTCCCGTGTCATTTGCTCCGCTGCCTTCCGCCTCTCTTTGTAAGAGGTCCCAGGAACATGCGCTACAACGAACCCTTCCCTAAGGCGAGAGATGACTGCTCGATTCCGAACCCCACATTGTTCACACTTGTCTTTTGCTCGGTCTAGAATACGAGTCCGTATCTGAGCCCAGTCAGACGGATAGTTCTTATAGTCGCAGGGCATTACCACCTCCTCAATCTCTCCAGCGAACTACGTAGCCGATACAGTTCATCTAAGTTCCGTGTTGTCTCTCTCACCGTATTGTCTCGGTACCCATACGACCCCCCTACCCTTCCGCTATACGAAGGTTGAGAGGCCGTACAGGCTGTCAGACAAACGAATACGGCTGAGAATACCAGTATACGCTTCATGTTTGATTTTCCTTGTGTATTCAGCTTTGTCATGGAGTGTAAGACTTGGGGCATTCTCCCCTCTTCTCTGCTCTCGCAATCGCTTTGTCGAATGCCTTGAGCACCTGATTTTTCGTACGCCGTTTATCATCATTCCAAATATCAAGCTCGACTGTTCTGGCTGCCAGCGCTACCTCATAAATCAGGGAAGCGAAAAATCCTACCCTTTTTTTACGAGGAAGAGAGGCCAGCAGTGCTCCCAGCACACACCAGGAGCACGCCTTTTTACTTCTGACATCGACGCTATTCCCGGCTCCATCTTCAGCAAAAGAGATCTGACACCACCCTATCGCTATTTTGGCTCTTGCCTGTTTTAATGCCTCAATTATCTTCCTCTTCTCCATACAATCCCGCCTCTCCTTCAATGAAACGCGAAATATAAAAGCATCCCTAAAACAATGATAATGGAGCATAGTATCGCGTCATTGCAGCTCATAATTTACCTCATTCTCCATACAATCCCGCCTCTCCTCTCACTGGCACACTTGCCTCAACCGGCACTTGCGGTGCTAAGATCCCAGGTGCAGGGTAGAGCTTAGACGGTAACGGATACTGCCATTCCTTGCGCCACATAATCGCCCAGTATTGCGGGTCTCGGCGGAACGCTAAGACCCATATCGCGTGCCACAGAACCCAACCAACAATGCCGTAGAGGGCTTTGGGTTGACCGTATAAGGCAATGAATCCCATCATCGCAAGGCAGCCTACGCCGAAAAACCCTGGCTCTCTTTCCGCCCCTAATAGTTGCTGGATTCGGACTACTCCCGACTCAATTGGCAGTATCCGTGGCCCGTCGCTTGTAGCCTCCCTAGGGCTATCGTGCTCCATTAGTCTCTACTCCTAGAATATGACTCCAGATGCCGCGTAGGCCGTGTCGATCACTGTCTCGGCAAAGAACCACCCGCCCAAGACGAGGAGAATCGTAATCAGCCCCGCTAAGCCACCTCCCATGTGCCCGCTGTACATCTGCCAGAAACCAAAAGCGAATGCGACAACGCCTACAATCTTCACAAAATCTGCCAGCCGAAATGACCCCAAAACCTTCCTTGCGCCTTCTACGAGTTCTGGAATTCCGTCGCCGGTTCCCGCCGCATGAGACACCGCAACCATTGCCAAAAACATCCCAAGAGTGAGAAACACAACCCGCCATGAAAACACATTTGCCATTCTTTCCTCCTGCTTGCCCCCTTTGTTGGGGGGCTAATTTGTTAGAGAGTTTTCATCAATTTGCTTTAGCCGAATAGGAATTTCATTTGCTATGTCATCTTTCTGCACCTCCATAAGTTGTGTGAGTCTTCGTTCAGTTCCGACCATTTCCATGTGGCAGATAAGATCAATCGAACGTCGAATTAACCGCCACGGTGGAATCCTACGGCCTGCCTCCTCAGCAAATTCTGCAAACCGATCTAACACCCCGGCTGCGCTATCAGCATGCACTGTCGTCATAATAGAGTGACCAGTTCCCGCCGCCCGTAACAATTCAATTCCTGCCTCATCCCGTGTCTCTCCAATAATCAACCGATCCGGTTTCCTCCTCATACTCTCCTTGATTTGATGCCGCATACTCAACTTTTCCGTGACGTTAAACCGTGAAAAATTCCTCCCTTCAAAGCGAATTTCTTTGGTATCCTCGATGATAACTATGTGTTCATGCGAGTCCTTCAGGACGCCTAAGCATGTGTTTAATAAAGTTGTCTTTCCTGAATTTGTGGCACCCGAGAACACGATGTTGCTGCGTTGGCGAATATGGCGGAGCAATACATCTATCTGCCATATCCTGATAATTCCTTTGTCTATATAGTCGTGAAACTCAAATACTTGAGGTGCGTGCCGACGAATGAAAAAGGCGGGCAATCCAGACGGCGGAACCGAAGCTGAGACCCTATCTCCGGTCAGTGGTAGTTCTCCTGAAAGGTCTGGTGAATCGGCATTGCATGTCTTCCCTAACAGGCTCGCCATCGTGTTTATGGCGTGTATTCGTTGATGCTCAGGCAGAAAACCTTGGGTATCAACCCACCCCTTTTGATGCAGAGTGACCCATATTTTGCCGTCTTCTGAGCACTTGATTTCCGTCACAGTTGGATCAACCAGAGCCGAACAAATCGTTGCACCGAGGTAGTCTCGTAACTGGTTGTGTAGTCCGTCAATTTGCTTTGTATTAAAGTCCATTACCTGCCTCCGTCCACCACGGTTGTAGTGTCTCAATGATGTCTGAAATATCCGTCGGTCCCGTATATCGATTGTCCCAACTCCGCTCTGAATTCGTCGCCATAAGGAAAACTTGACCGGGTTTCAGGACAAAAGTTCCCCGTTCTACAGCCGGAATCTCTCGGCCTTTTGAGTCTTTTTTCTGTGTCTCTGAGTTCAAAACGAGCCGGTCATTTACTGCCACGTATGCCTGTGTGAGTTCGACCGTATCGCCCGGCATTCCTTCCACTCGTTTCAGAATTGGCATGGTGTTGTCAGGGCATCCTCCCTCTTCTAGATAGCCTCTCTCCTTGGCAAATGAGGCAAGTTTTGGGGGCAAACACTCGGCCACAATCACGCCACGAGCAAGGGGTTCATTCGATACTTTGTAGATCCCACGAGGTAAAGAATCTGTGATATTAACCCGGAATCGTGGCAGTGAAAGAGGGAGCACGAGCGCGAGAGCTGCCAAGCTGCTACTCAGAAAGCGCATACTATTCCTTCGACTTCTGGCCGCATTCGTAGCCGAGATTAAAGATTGCTTGAACCATCCGTGCTGGAATTTCTGTATCTTTTAGGTCTAAATCAAGGACGGCAAAGGGTATATAAATAAGATCACTTAATTGACTAAATTCTTCCTCTGTTAATTTTCGATAATTCACATAGTGTAGAAAAATAGCTTCTAATTTTTCAAAGCTAAAAGGTTGTTTTCTCTCACTCATATTGACCTCTTTCTGCATAGTCTGTTCCTCTTTCCCGTTCGCAATAATCGCCAGGGAAGGTGAGCGTTTCGGTCACTTGCAACAGAAAAACTTCTCCTGCTTCAACTGTTCCAGTCGGTCCACGATAACCTCCTCGGTCCCATGTCTCCCTCGCTCTGCGGTCGAGTTCTCTGCCACCTTGGCGCTGCATAGCATCATCAAATTCATAGCTCCCGCTGCCATTCCTCCGTGCCATGTCTGCTGCTGCTCCGGTAATCGTGAGCAGCAACGAGCGGCCAACTGTTCCCCAAAAATGGGTATCAATATTTGATGGAAGTCCCGCCGCGCCGTTGCGATCCGCGCCAGGGAAAGACGCAAGGTTCATCGTCTCACCGTTGGGAAAAACAATCTGATCCCATGCGCTCGGTAATCTGTTTTGGTTGTACGATAACCGTGTATCAGGCCATCCGATAACGACCGCCCCCGCTTTTGAACAGCCTGCTTCGCCTGGAATCATCGTGTGTGTTCCAGTAACCGAATCCTTGACATCCTGAATCACCACCGCCGTGACTTGTCCCGGTGTTTGGGTGTCAATCGCATCTTGTAGACGAACCGGAATCACAGATCCGCGTAGCACTTGGTACTGAGATTGTGCCGGTTGCACGATCCCTGTTTGTCCATTGCCACGGTCGTAGAAATCATGCCGCCACATATTCCCGTGCCCGTTCCTGGTGCTTGCCATTTGCGCGGAATTGCCCGCTAATTGCGCTGGCGCAATCTCTAGGGTCTGCCCTGGTCGTGAAGGTTGCATCTCGTTTTCATCCCTAAAAGAACAGTCCGTTAGCTTCTTCCATCCCTGGTCTAGTGGTCCTGAATACTGAGAAATGAGCCGCGCTTTCTTTCTGCATTTCTCTGCTAAAGTCTCCTGCCTTGGACGTGAAGGCGCTTTCGATTTTTCTTTTTCTTGATGCTTTTCAATCGGAGTTTTTACTTGCTCCTTCTTTCCTTCCTGCTCAGCCGGAATCTTCACCTCCTCATCTGCTCTTGCTGTCTGAAGTTTCTCTACCTTCGCCTCGGCTTTATGCTCGTACTTCGGCATAAATAGCTGCGCATAAACGTTCCAAAGGATAAGAAAGAGCCCTAGAAGAGCGATGACAACAAACTTTGGCCGGTCTCTGAGGGTGTCCTGTATCTTGTTTGTCAATAGAGAAATTCTGTCTTGTGCTGACATTAGTTCCGTCCCCTCTCCTTTAATATCCTTGCTAAAAAGAGTGCTGCCCTACATGCCTGTAAAGGAAAGGTATCTCCTTCAATATGAGTAAAATAAGATAGATTGAGGGAGTTCTTAATAAAAGAGTTAAGATGAATCTTGTCTCTAGAAATGAAAGCGGCAGGGTCCATTTCCCAAATTTTTCTCATTACTAACCATCCTGGTTCTATTAACGAACTGTATTGTGGGCATATTCCAAGTTCTAGAAACTCATCTGACAAATTAAGGGTTCTAGCTACCCAACTGTCTAAACAGTGATTCGCCGGATGTCCCATCAACTCCATATTACATTTGGGGCAGAAAAAATTTGTCTTCATTACTGCGCCCTCCCTAACAAGCTAAATGCTTCTTGTGGTTGCCTATTCTCCTGCTCTCTCCGGCGTCGTTCTGCCTCTTCCATCCGTGCCTCTTCATGCTGAATTCTCCTGGCTTCTGTCTCGGGATTGATGACGGTAAATATAGAAGGCTGTCTCTTGCTTACCCCATTCTGTTGAGGAATAAGAATGAACGGATACACTTCGGCATCAGTAATCACATGTAGTTCCGTAGTCGGTGCCCACGGCGCGCGGCGTATTGTCACGACTACAATCTGCCCATCTAGCCCCATCGTTTTGCTATCCACCATCCACTCACCCGAGGCTCCTGTGTTGAATGCCTCTAGCCTCTCACCTTCCGGCATTTTGATTGTCAGGGTGCCGGAGGAAGGACAGTAAACCGAGTATTTCTCCCCCGGTTCAAAGACAATCACCTTTCCGCCTGCGGCCATTTTCGCCACTCGTTTCCTGCGTTTCGGTGATTTCTGGACTGGGTTAGAGGCTAGGGTTCCCGTAGTGCCCCATACTACTTCTGGCTGTGTAGTATCTGCCGTAATAGGGGGCACTGCGGTTGTCGGTGGAGCATGGGACGGCACCGACACAATTGGTTTCTGTCTCTGTGGAGCGCATCCTGAAGTCAGTAGCGCGAGGACTAATCCGACTAAAGCAAACCCAAGAGCCGCGCAAATAGTCTTCCAAAACTCACTATTGTCTCGCATACTTTTCCCCCTGTGTGGCACCACCTTGCGGTGTAAAATTTACAATTCTAATCCCGTAGGGATTTCTATAGGCAATCCAGTCGTCTTGTTGTGCGATCTGAAAGGTTGCTGAAAACTTCCGCCGCGTCTCGCTATTATTCGAGGTTGTGACCTCTTCCCACTCCGTCTGCCACGAGTCCCCAATCAGATGAATAGGAGGTTTGTACTCAGGAAGGATCACATGGACAGTTTCTTTTTTAATCTGCTCAAACAAGTCTTCAGGCTTTATTTCAGCACGGACTTTTACGAGGGCAGGACCCGCCGAGGCGCGTATCACCGAGGTAATTCCCATCGCTGTTGTCTTCTTGTCACTGGAACGAGTCCGGTAATTCACTATCCATTTCTCAATCTGATCCCTGATGAACGCTTGCCGGTACGGGTCATCTTGCGGGATTTCTTCAGGCCGCAACAGCAATCGAGAAACAACTTCCCCTTGTTCACTCACCGTGTTGATATAGGGAATAATCCTTACTTGTCGCATCTGATAAACATTGCCGCAGACAGACACGGCAAGGAGGGAAAAGGCAGCAAAGGCTATTCTTCCCCGGTCGAGAATCGTGCGCTGTAGGCTCTCTTCTCTGGTCTCCTCCCCCTTGATTACATCGATGTAGACGCTCTCTCCACCTTCGCTCTCCTGGTCTACTGTGAGTTCTTCAGTCACTATTGTTGCCTCCTTTCAACTATTGCTTTCTCTTTTGAGTGGCGCTGATACGCCCCATAAATCGTCACTGCAACCGTACTGACGAGAGCGCCAACAGTCAGATATTGCCAGCCGCAAAAGGCAAGAGAGACACCGACGATTGCGGCCAAGACCCGTTTTTTGTACGTCCGCTCTGCTTCGGTTTCCCGCCGATCACAAGGCTTGCAAACGTCTCTCAGTTCGTAATGGAGATAGGTAACTGATCGGATACTAAACGATACTCTGCCTTTGCTTTCGTGTACCAACACTCGCCGCCCGACCATCTGATTCAACCAAGTCTCCTTGCGACAGAGGTAACACTGCTTCCAAGCCCCGGTCTGAATTTCTAGGGAACTGTCTATCATTTTCCTAACTCCACTGGCTCTTTGCCGGTTCTCTTGCCGGTCCCATCGAACCACCACCGAATCCTCCACCATCCCAATCCCTTCCTTGTGACGAACTAATCTGCTGTTGACTGCCGCCATTCGCGTTGCTAGTTCCACCCGATTGACTCCCACCTCCCGTCTTCGCTGGCATCGTAAAGCCATAGCTGGCCGCGCCTAACGCCATGCTACCGCCTGCCCACATAGCCGACGCTATGCTGCTTGCCTCACCGGAAAAACGAAACGGAATCTTCCAAAATGCGGCCCCAAGTACCAACGCAGTCGCCAACGGAGCCCCGTAATCAAGCCAGGTAAATGTTTTGGTTGCGTCAGCAAATACCGCATGGTACTGCTCGCCCATTGCCCGTGATGAGGTTTTTGCCATGCCAGTTAATAGCCCCGTAACAAACAACCCCGAGAGATTCCCACACCCCATGCTGATCCACTTTTGACTCAACGCATTGAGGCCCGGAAGCGGCAGCCAGAGGAGAAAAAAAGGAGCGGTCGCAATCAAAAGGTAGTTCACCAAAATGAAATAAAATTGCACCGCAGCAAGCAGACAAAAAACCAGAAAGACGACAATCCCTGAAAGGGTAAAAAATAAAGCGGTCGGATGTCGAAGAAAACTTAAATATCCACCATCCCCTACACTTGTGAACAATGGCGCCGCTGCATACGCCCCCAATCCGACAACAGCCGAGGGGTCATAGGCAGGTACCCCAAGGAATCCCGAGAGGTGACGTACTCCGTCAGAAAGATCCCGCGACCACTCGAAACTATGAAGAAACAGAACGTGGGAGAATCCGAGCCACAACAGGCCATTCAAAATTGCACCGAAGAATTTTCCGTGGTCAAACACCAATCCTAACATCAACAGGACAAGGGCTAGCTTGGCAAAAACGAACCAACTAGGCTCAAGAAGGTTCATGAGCGCTATATTCCAGTGCTCACTTTCGGCCTTGAAGTTCAGGAGGATGATGCTTAATAGTCCGCCGTCCATGTTCTATGCCGCCACTTTCAAACGCCTCTCCCGCGAGGCTGCAATCATTGATTCCATTTCGTCTAGTGTGGGTTGTACTAGAGGAATACGCGGCCAGGTCTCACCATTAGGGCCAATTCCTCCGGGACACGGATCGAGAGTAAACCGAGGCTCTCGGGTAGAAATGTCGAAGTAGACAATCTTTGTATTTTTGGTGGAGTTGGCCGCATGACTGGCAGGTTGAATATTCCACACGTCATGAGTGCCTCCGTAGTACAGAGGCACTACATGATCGAGAGTAATTTGCCCTGGAAGCAAACGAACTCCTGTCAGATAGCAAATTGCCCCGTCCTTCATCCATGACAGAAAATCTGATTTCGTTGCGGAGTAGTGAAAAGCAAACTGTGTCCGGGTCCGACGTTTATGATAAAGAGCCTTTTTATTAGCTTTTGCTCCAGGAGTTTGTCGGTATGCTTTTACCTTACTAAGAATAATATCCCTCTTTGTGAGGGAATGGTGTTTAAAATAGGCAGCAAAGGTTTCCTTATTTTTCTCATAATAAGTCTGCTTTTGGGCGTCAATTCTGCTCTTATTTTTTTGATAATACTCCTTAATATAGGTGGCCTTATCTTCTCTATGAGCAGCAAATGTAGCCCGTGCCCTGGCTAAATACTTCTCCTTATGAAGAAGATAATATTTGTGGTCATAAGAAGAACGAAGAATCTTTCTATCCTCTGTCATGTGCGATTTTTGCCGCGCAGCAAAACACTTCTTGCATTGCCCCCGAACACCAAACTTCCCGCTTTTTCTCGGAGCAAACCGACTGACTGGTAATATTTCAGAACAAATGCTGCATTTTTTGTGATTTTCCATGTTATAGTCCGCGATCTGTAAATACCGGGAATTCTACTTTACGATGGAAATTCGATAGGAATTCCCGTTCTTGCGCCCGTTCCGCTGCCTTTTCGTTAATTTGATGACCCGCTGCCACGGTAACGGCATTCGCTAATGTCACTGTCGCCTGCCTTTCTTTTCTGATCTGTTGTAACGTCTCTGCCTGTATCATTGCGTTGGCTTGCTCGATTTGGTTCCTTCCTACCGAGTCATCTACGCGCGCCTGCAACTCCTGAATTCTCTCCTCGTCCACCTCGTCTTCCTGGTGCATCATCTCTAAGTGATGTAGCAACGTGCGCTGTGTATTGAGCGCCGCGCTGTCTCTTTCTAACTCGTGCTCAATCCACGAGCCGTTGTCCCAGGTGTGGTCTAGTGCGTAGGTTTCACCCCACACGGTACTGCCGTCTGAGCCGTAGAGGATTTCATTTGCGGTTTTGTATCGTGCGATTTCGTTCAAGAGTTGCCCCGTTCTGCTATTCCACGTTCCCTCGCTCCATCGCTTGGAATTCGTTAGCATATCCTTCAGTTGCAAGATTACTTGGGCAAGAGTTTTCCATGTGTTATTCCCTACGTCGTCATCAACCACAGGAATTTCACTGGGGCCGGTCGCCCCATTCGGGTAAAACGGGACGATTTGCGCGTGTACTGCGTCAGGAAAGAGTAGGAGTGCCCCGAGTGCTAAAGCCAAAAAAATGCGTTTCATGCTGCTTCCTTTCTGATTGTTCGTTGACTCCATTGATTAGCGAGACCTGCGTGGCCCCTTTCGTTTAGCCACGCGGGTAACCAACTCTCGCTTGCACCCTCCCTTGGGGTGCCGTGTTGCTGCCTGAGTTGTAAAATACCGGGCTTTTCGTCACGTCCGTTTACTGCAAAGAGGGCTGCTTGCCATTCACCCCATGGTAACTGAAACTTCCGCCGCTGATTGCCTTGTACAGTGTAGTAGTCCCGTCGTGGCTGCATCTGGGTCGGATCTGCAAGCATCTTGATTTCCCGACTTCCAAGTCCGAGGTCTGCGTAGTGCTTTCGCATAGCCGGAGTGTCTGCCGCCGCGTTCGGAAGAAACACATAGGTGTCAATGTTCGCTACAAGCCGGTCAGCGTGTGGAAAAATTGACAAATCACCAGGAGAATGCAGGACAAGTCCGAGGCTAACGACCTTTTTCCGCATCGTCGCGCTTGCTTCCTCAATGAAGTCACGCAGGAGTACGTCCCCCGCTACCCGCCATCCTTCCTCAAAAAACATCTGCGTCGGTCGCCCGTCTGATATGCGTCGGTCAAGGACATGAAGTTGCGCTAAGAAAACCGGAACCCGGACTGCCTCCGCCCGTTTCTGGATCTGCTCCATGTCAAACGAGAGCCAGTGACTCTCCACGGTCGGTGAATATTGGCCGTCTAAAACAGCCCCCGGATTCGTGCCTGCGTAATAACTGAGCGCTTGCTCAAGTCCTTTTTCCTGCGTTTGCAATTGGGCCAGCAGTCCCGTCATGGTGCGATGTTCACGAGGAGCCTTCGCGAGATCCCTTAGCGCCCGCGCCAAATCCCGCTGCGCTTGCCAGTTCATTTCATAGTTCCGCAAGCCCGCTAATCGTTCGCAGAAATCCAGCGCCCAGGTATATTCGTTTTCTTGGTCAATATGTGCGAATGGAGCGTACTGCATCGTGTCTAGGTCAAAATACTCTCCCCCACATGCTTGGTTCGCAACAAAGCCACCGCCGTCTAAATCGAACGTACAAACCTGTGCACCCTCATATTGGAGGTGCGCCGCCGACCACGAGTTTAAAAGCGTCGTTTTGCCTGCCTCGGTCGGACCAATAATGAAGGAATGTAGCCGCGGCGAGAAGAAAAACGGCGTGTGCCCCGTACTCTTGCAAATGATTAGAGGCCCACTATTCTTCGGATAGAGCGGCGAAGGATGCTTGTCAGGTCCACGCCAAGGAGTGCTCGTCACCCATAACCGGGAGAAGTGCCGGGTTGTGAGTTGGGACCTCCTGACGTTCTCTGAGGCATGTCCAGGCCATGATCCACGCAATGCATGAGCCGAGTTATCTGTTTCGATTACTGCCGTAAATCCTTTCCGGTCGAGCAGCAATTTAACTTCCGCTGCTTGCTGCTCGACCTGCTCTTCGGATTTGTCTTGTAAGACAACAATCTGCGTGTAATGCGCGGCCCTTTCCTCCCCTTCCTCTATCCCGAGGATTGCATCATCTACACTATCTCCTTGCTTCTCTGCGGCCCGGTTATGCCTGACGACCCCCTTCTTGTTTGGGTCAACCTTTGTAATATTCTGCGCTGTACCCCAGCCGATCTTTTTGGGGTTGTACCAATTGGTATAATTCCATTTGTTGTACTTCTCCTCTAATTCTTTGACTGCCTTACGGAAAGACAAACAGATAATCCGCTGCGAAAGGCGCAGACAGTAAGGAAGCCGTAAAAGGTCATCTAACATTTGCGGGCTCGTACCCTTGGGATACCCGTAGATGCCCACTACTCGTACATGCTGTCCCTGCATCTTCTGTCTGCGCGTTTCCCACACCGCCGTCCCAATCGCCTCGTCAAGGCGCTCTCCACCTACCACCCTGTCTTCTCCGGTCACACACAGCCGCAAGAACCGCTTTAACTCCTCGTCATTCAATCGCCGCAGTTTTAGATCGTGTCCTAATGCCTCCGTAATCTGTTTCGTCTGTGCTTGGAAAATGCCGAGCAACACCTCGCGTGACGGCTTTTTCTTCCCTACGTACCGTTGACCGAAGAGCCAATTGCTTACGCTCTGGCCTACCTCAGACGGAGGTAGCCACGTAAGCGCCAGAACATGCCGCAACTCAAAATGCTTTCCCTCCGCCGCGTACTCTGCCGCTCGTTCCTCAGCAATCAACTGAGAGGTGATATCAGGGCAATGGTTCGTACACGGGGGAACAACCACCGGAACCCGGATCGCCTCAGCCTGCACGGCCCATCCACTACTGAGCTTTGCGAGGTCTTGATTGATTTGCTCCGCCACATATTCCATTTTGAGGAATGCGGCATACTCCTGGTCAGGTCCGTGCAATTCGTAGGCGGAGAGAAAGGCGCCGTCTTTCAGTTGCACTACGCCAGGAGCAACGAGCACCTTGTAGTTGAGGTATTGCGGCAAGCCGGGCTGTGTTTTCATTTACTTTCTCTTCCCGTGTCCGTTACTTTCTTGCTTCCCTTGGTCCGCTAACTGCGCTGCGGCTTCGTCTACCGCTACCGCCGCCTCCTGTACTTCCTGATCTGCTTTTGCGAGTTCGGCGCGTAGCTCGTCTCGCTTCTCCCGCCAAAATGCCAGCCGCTTACTCCGCATCGTCAATTCTTTCAGAATATCTTTCGGGGTTTCCTTCTGCCCTACGCTCACAACCTGTTCGTTCATTCCCTTTTGCCTCCTTGTCACAAATGTACAATTGATACAAAATAAATTACCATACATGCACTATCACCGCAAGTGTACATTTGATAAAATTGCAACGAATGTGATAAAGGGGTGGGTCGGGAGGACGACTAGATGAGAAAATCAGGAGGAAAGAAAATAGGAAAGGCGAAGGGGAAGAGGGCAGGAATGGAGAAGAAAGAAGACAGACGCATTAACGTACAAGTTGTTACTCAGGCGGAGCAGGACGTATTGAAGCAAATTAAAAAGTTTGCAATAGACGAAGACAAAAATTTCAGAACCCTCGTGATAGAGGCGCTGACTATCTTTGTGAATGTCGGGCCGGAGAGGTTGCGTGATTGGGCGCGTAAGACTCAGAAATAGGAACTAAGATTCTTTTAAACCTGCAACATAATCTCGAAACTCTTAGCATAATCCGCAATGAGTTCCGCACGGTCAGTCCCATTCACACAGCGCCGACAATTTAGGTAATCCCATTTCTGCTCCTCAATGTACCGCTCTATTCCGTGCCCGGTAAACAAGCCCCGGCAAAGACCTACGCTGGCGATTTGATAACTCGGTCGTGGGTCGCACGCCTTCTCCGGGTCGGCCAGAAAATCAATTCCGAGCAGTGCAGAAAACAATTCATAGTTTTTTCGCCCCGTGAGTTGGACGTACCCCCTTCCGTAGTAACGAAAGGCGTCTGCTGCAATTCGATTTCCGAGCTGTTCCCGCACGCGCCTGTTATCCCAATACCGCTTCACGAAATAAGCCACACCCCCCCGTTCCCTGATGGGTTCCCATGTGTCTGCCGTTTCATGCTTGATCGTAGCAAGTAAGTAGGACACGTAGCGAGGATTCGCCCGTACGTTCTCATCTCCTTCTATTAAGGAGAGTAACGTAGAGAGTCCGTTGACTTGTCCTTGTCGCAACGGCCCGAACGCGCGGCGGTACTGTGAGAAAAAGTGAGAGCGGTTAATGGGTACGGTTAACATCTCTTCTTCACTATCTGTGACTTTAACTCTCCGTCCTTCACCACAATCATTCTAAATCTGCCCCACCGATAGAACCAAAAGACCCCGCTACTGCCGCAGTGCAGGCAGTGATCGGCTAAGGCGTAGACCTTCATCATCTCTTCTGTTTCGTGGTCGATGGGAATGCGGGTCTCTTGCATCGCTTGCTCGTTTCAGTGGTTAAAGATCTGTCCCAGTGCGAATGCGGCCAGGCTGCCGGTTACCGCGCTAATGACGAGTTGCCACACCCGAGCTGTTACTTTTTCGCGGTCGCTTTCGAGATGGCCCAGGCGCTCATGGACATCTTTGACAATCTCCTCCCGCCGAATTTCTAACTGCTTGGTTTGAAACTCTAGTGCCGCCAGCCGCCCGAGAATGCCGTTTCTTCCCTCGTTGTCACCCCGCAGTAAAAAATACACCTGCTCCATCTGCCGCTGCTCGCGGGTGGTCATTTCCTTGGTCATTTGTGTTTGCTGTTCTACTGATCCCAGCATCCTGGTCAGGAGGTCAATCGCTTTGCGAATTTCCACGACTTCTTGCCGAAATTGGGAGACTTCTTCGTTGCGTTGTTTGCGCCATTCTGCGGTGTCACGACGTATTTCTTGCATTTCGTCGTAATGTCGTTTGCGAAACTCCCCAACTTCGTTTCGGAGGTTTTGCATGTCTGCGCCCCGCGAATAACTCTCTGATGGTGGCGCCACGTTCACACACCACCTATTGAGTCAAGTTTGGTCAAAATCGCTCCTAGCTCCTTCCACTCTTGCTTCATGTCACTGCTTGATTTCAGGGTGTTGACGAGCTTACTCACCGTTTCTTCTTGACTCTCGCGGTCCTCAAGATATTTGGGGAGCAGAGGAATCACGTACCAAGCTGTGTAGGCAGATACGAGCCCGGTAAGAATCACCATGATTGCCGCCGCGAAATACCACCAGCCGCCCCAAAATAGCGTGAGTAGGTAGAATCCATGCGTAAGAGCGCAACAAAAAACAAACGCCGGGAGCCATTGGTAAATAGGTCGCACAAACGGATGATGCGTAGACTTGTAGCGCTTTGATGCCCGCCAGTACACCAGCGGAATACTGATATAGGCATAAAATGTCAGTAGGTGACCAAAAATCATGGCGCTAATCATCCACTTGTCACCTAACAGACAGGAGACGTGCGGCAAATACCTCACTTGATAGTTACCTCCCCCTCAAACGTCATATTCCCTTGCATCTGGACTGGTTGGGATGGAATTTCATTTACCGTGGTAAAGGTCCACGTAGAATCTGCGGCCATTGCCTCACCCGAGGCGTCTTTTACCCCACCGGGGCCGCCGATGGCCGTTGCCGTATAGAGAATGTTTTCTGCCAAAGGATTCGTAGGAGTGAGAGTAACCGTCTTTGTCCCGGCATTGTAACTCACAGTTCCGGCAATGATTTGATTCCTGGGATTCTTCAAAATGACGGTGTTCGTCGTCAGCGTTGCCGCGTCCATCGCCTCGTTAAAGGTTGCTGTCACAGTTGTGTTCTTCGCTATACCAGTGGCTCCTGACGTGGGGGTCTGTCCCGTCACTGTAGGGGGGGTCGAAACGACCGTAAATGACCATACTTCTTCAGTCGCCAGTTGATTCCCTAACGAGTCCATGACTCCTGACGGGCCGCAGACAACAGTTGCGGTATAGGTCACATTTTCTGTCAGCGCACTTGCGGGTGTGAAAGTCACCGTATTAGTGCCCGAGTTATAGGCTACGGTCCCGGTCACCGCCACATTAGCGGCGTTTTTTAGTAGGATTGTCGAGGTTGTCAGAGTCGCGGCATTCATTGCCCGGTTAAACGTCGCGGTCACTGGTGCCGTAGGCGTGACGCTTGTGTCACCCGCTGTCGGTGTGCGCCCTGTAATCGTGAGCGGCGACACTGACGTGGTAAAGGTCCAGGTAGAATTTGCCGCTAACGCATTCCCGGCGCTATCCTTCGCCCCACTTCCACCGCCAACGATCGTTGCGGTGTAGGTTGTCCCTTCTACTAAATTCGCGCTCGGCGTGAGGGTGGCGGTGTTAGTCCCACTGTTGTAGCTCACGCTTGCGGATACTGGAGTTGCGCCGATCTTTAACGTAAAACTACTGCCGGTGATGGTACTGGCGTTCATGGCCTCACTGAAGGTCGCCGTCACGGTCGTATTGACAGCAATGTTGGTCGCCGTGTCTGCTGGGGTGCGCCCGGTTATGGTGGGCGGCGTCGTATCGGTCCCGACAAACTCATATGCCCCAACGTCGTAGGCTGCCCCCTGAGGACGGGAAGTTCCGGCAAAGTCTGTGGTGATGGTTCCGATGGTGACTCCCTGGTTAATCGCAGCCGTCGAGCTGGCTTGAAGGCGAAAGTCGCCTGACGCCGCGTCAACAAAGTGCGGATCAGCGGTGACGTTGTTTGCATGGGTATTAGCACCTGCCCCCGTAATGCCCGAGGGGTTATTGAAAATCAGATTATTGCGAATCGTATTGCCGCTCCCCTGTTCGTCGAAGGATCGCGTGCCATTATAAATCGTGTTGTTATCCACGGTGCTTGCCGTCCCTGACACCTTGATCCCCGCAAACTGAGTATTATAAATGATGTTGTTGTAGATGTTGTGCGTGTCCGTATAGAGGCCGATCCCGATTTGCATGTCATGGATACGGTTGTTCCGAACAATATTATTTTGCCCGGTAAATCCGTTTGCCTGATAGAGTTGCAACCCGTGCGAGGCCGTATCGTGGATATGATTGTTCTCCGCAATGGTATTCGCGGCGGTCATATAGATCCCGTGTCCGGTCGTCGGGCCGCAGTTATAGATTTCCAAATTCCGAAACACCAAATTTGTGTTGGCGCCGCCGTTCCCTTGCTGTGTCAGGCAGCTCTGGCTCGCGTTTCCGTAATTCGCCGAAATCGTATCCCGAATGATGCCATTTTGGATTGTGATAAAACTGGAACACGTCCCGCCTTGACTGCACCCAATGATCACACGGCGCCCTGAGAACGTCAGGCCGTCAAAGGTGATATACCTCCGGTCTAGTAATGACATTCCGTTGTTTCCACTGGCGTCTCCGGTGATAATGACTGAGGCCCCCGTCGCGGCTCTGACCGTCGTCCGCTGTGCATCCGAAATTCCAGAGGGAGGGAGGGAGGGCGCCATGATAGATTCTGCATACGTCCCTGCGCCTATTACCAGCGTATCCCCCGCTCCTAAGCAGGCGAGCCCTGCCGCTATCGTCAATTTTGCCGTGGCGACATTTTGCGCTTGATTACAGGAAACAGTATTGACGCACGCCTGCCCGCCGCAGGTTTTGGCAACGTTGTACGTCGCGGCATCACTCGGATAGGGAAAAAGAATCGCCGCCAGGAAAATAAGTCCGTAGAGCAATGTGCGTCTCATATTTCACCGTTTTCGTGTGAATAGGCCGCTCAGGGCCGTAAGTTATAGGCCGCTCAGGGCCGTAGAGAAAAACCATGTTCATCTTCCCACGCCCAGGAGACCAAGGCTCCCCGCTGGGGGACCGGAGGGGGCTAAACGCACACCCCGTCTCCTGGGAGGAGTATAAAATTCGAGCCACGGATTAATATATAAACTCTGAATTTCGTCAGAGGAGAGGACGCGGTTATAGATACGAACCTCGTCAATCTTTCCCTGACACCAACTATTAGTTCCTTCCGCGCCGATTTGGATGGGCTGGTTAGAATTAAAAAGAGAGGCGGGAATTGTCCCCGTGACGGACCCGGGGATTAGGATGCCGTCCCGGTACATGGCAAGAATCGTAGCCCCCGCCGTCCCGCGATAGACCCCGACAATGTGGCGCCACACGCCAAGGGTGTCAGTGGTATAGGTGGAAGTGGAGCTGAAAAAAATATCGCCGCCACCGGTGCCTGCCACATCTAGGTAGTATTTATTGTCACTGAAGTGAGACAGGCTAAAGGCATGCTGGCCTCCGCTCCACTGCGCGAGGTAGCTTTGGGCACGGCCATTTGCTGCGTCGTTTACCCAGAGGGACAGACTGAGCGCGGTCGTTGCGTAGACGTAATCGCTCACTTGTATCTCGTCGTCTGTGCCGTCAAAATTGACCGCCCCCCCAAATTGACCGACACTCCACGTCGGCCCGGCTGTGAGTGTACCGTGCGCCCGGCTCCCACTGAGGTCATACACCGTCCCTCCGCCTCCCTCGTTGAAAATCCAGTGTCCAACACACCCCTGGTATCGGGGGTGGTTCCGGTAGTACCCGGCAGAAACAACGGCATGGTGGGGTTTATACAGCATGTTAGATCACTGTTTGATATACCGGTGTCCAAATTATTTCATGATTACTGCCCGTAGAGTTCAGATTTACTGCGGTTGAATGTGAGACGAAGATGCCGTGATTCTTCGGCATGTTCCAGCCGAACACGGGTTTGAGACTGCTTGGACCAAATGGATAGGTGCGGTTTGAGGTGTTATCAACAAACATCCTTTCTACGAGTCGAACCGCCGTCCGTTTGGTATTGGCCGAGGTAAAAGTTTGACCTGCGTCTGTCCCCGTTACCCCGTCGCCGTAGGTGGGGGCGTCGGCATAGCTGCCGTAGGCGTCAATCTCAATCTGTGTATCTACGGTGGGTGAGGTCCCTGTCGTGACTTTCCCACCCACGAGATAATCGTCGTAGAGGTTACTTGTGTTGCTGACCGCCGTGCCCGCGCGGCCCACTACGAGTGTTGAGGAGGTTGCGAGAGAGGCAAGAGTAATCGTGTAGGCCGCACTGCTCCCGTAGGCGACTTTCACGTCCGCATTCGAGGCCCACAGCCCTGCGACTCCCGGTTGTTCAAACCAATTTACGCTGTGGCCGACATGCCGCAGAAAGAAACCTTCCGCCGAGGCCAGGGCTTGTTTTAGGTCGTTAGGCAACTCGTGTACTAAATGGCATGTCCAGCACGCAACACGTTTTACCTGCCAGCCGGTCAGGGGAACACCGCTCTTACGGATACGGCGGGCAATGGCAACGTCAAGAAGTTTGTCGATCCATTTCATTAGGCACTCCGTGCGGTTTGTACGTCCTGAAACGAAATCGGCCCCTCAACTACCAAGGTTGCCGGGCTGGCATCACTGCCTGTTCCGGTCGCATACAATTTCTCGACCCTGGTGGCGAGCCGTTTCCAGAGGGTAAGGAGCTTTGCGCGGGTCGCGGCCCCGCCTGCGCCGGAGAAGATGTCATCGAAGAAGGCCCGCCGATCCGCGAGGGATGGGTTGATACCATCGGTACTCAGGATAGCAACCGTCTGTAAGCGAGTGTGGTTCGCGGTAGTCAACCCCGCAAGGTCAGTCCCAACCAGATTGTCTCCCACCTCTTTTATCGACACATTGGTTTTCCAGACGGTAAAGTTCGGGCTAGCCTGAGTGTTGTAGATCGCCGCAATTGAGAAAGCGCCATCACTATTATTGGGAAAGGCTGAAAGCGTAGCATCGTTGTTGATGTCTGTTTTTAAGCTCTGTAGTTGAGCCGATGTAAGAGGCATGTCGTCTCCTTATTGCAGAGGAGTATCACGGTCAGTGACAATCTCTGCCCCGCTGAGCGCGCGGTTGTATACCCGCACTTCGTCAATCGTGCCTTGAAAATATTCGCCCCACGTGCTGTTCCCGCCGATCCGTAGAGGGTTCGTTGACGTTGCAATCGTGCCGGTCTGAGCCGCAGATGCTACCTGTGTGCCGTTGAGGTACAACCGAATTGTCGTGCCGTCATACGTCATGGCAACATGGGTCCAAGTGTTAATGGAGAGTTGAGTCGGGCCACTGAGGATACGGTCTGTCCCGCCAATCGAGAGATAGACTTGAGGGGGGCCAGGGTTAGAAAAGCTGTACAGCACGTATGCCCCATTTACCGCCCCGGTTCGCTCTTTTGAGACAATCGTTCTCCACCCTCCTGTAGAGGTGGTCGGGAATATCCAGGCTTCGACTGTTACGGCTGTCGTGAGGTCTAACGAGTTGGCGTCATTCACCGTCACCCAGGCATTTGTACCATTGAATACGAGAGCGCTGCCGTATTTCCCGCTGGTCGTCCACGTCGTATTGCTGACGGTTCCGTTATTCCCCTGGCCTGAGCTGTCGGCAACTGTTGTTCCTGTCCCGGCGTTCATTCCCATTGCCAGCACCAGCCCTACCGGAGCACTTTGGCAGGGAATGGCAAAGGCATGACCGGGGAAGAGGCAGGTCAAAAGAAGAAGGAAAAGGCTTTTTTGCATATCAGACTCCTAGACTTCGGTGTATCCAATCACTCCGTCACAAGAGACGGCGCCGGAAAGTTCCAAGTTGAGCAGCGTATTAGAAGCCGTCTCAAACCATCCCATCGGGCTAAATGGAAGCGTAAATCCGCTATTGGTGGTTACGTTCATTTGTCCGGTCAGCGCTGTTCCGTCAGCCCCGGACTCAAAACGCACAGTCACTGCTCCTGCCGCGACAAGAAAGCACTGATGAACCCGAATCTTTTTTGATGTGACGGCGGCCACGACAGTGTTATTCCCGCTCGTGGCGTGGTCGATGACCGCAAACTTGGGAATCAGCGGAATCGCACCGTTGTAGACAACTGAGGAATCACTGGCGGTAACGTCAATGTCACGCTTGCCAAATCGTCCGGTGCCAATGTTCCTAATCGCAAGGGTAATGTCAGTGGCGCCGCTCGTCTTGACGTTGGTCGCGGCAATCGGCAGGGTCAAGCTGGTTGTGAGCGCAGAAGACGTGCCGCTTACTGAGTGGCGCAAGACGTTATCAATAAGGAACCAGACCGTATTAGCCGTGTACCGAATCTCAAATGAGTGATAGTTGGTGTCCAGCGTAAACGGGGCCACGGCATTACGGGACCACGATCCCGAGGCCGTTGCTGTGGCCGAGGCGCCTTTTACAACGACCGCATTCAGCGTCGTCCCGCTTAACTCGTAATAGAATCCCTCCTGCGGCGTCGTCCCTGAGACCGTGTACATACCCAGCCGTCGAATGTTGCCTGCCGTGCCGGTATCGCCAAACCGTACGGCGCTGTTCAGCCATGCCACTTGGCCGGGATAATAAGGAACCGTAGGAGACACAATCTGTGATGACCCGTTGGTAGCGGTTGAGGTTTTGAGCTGTCCCTCGCCAACGGTTGAGGTGATCGTCCCGCCGTTTGCAGTGGTTTGTGTCCAGAAGGTGTTAATGCCGTCCGCAAGTGAATCGGCTAAGACGGTATAGCGCTCCGCAACGAGACGGTCACGCAGCCCAGTCACCCCGCCCGTCAGTCCTAACTCGTTGTCCTTGTCAGAAACAACTGGCCGCCCGTATTCGTCAAACCACGCATTTACCCGGTCAGCATCTGCAACTGGGGTCGGAATCCCGGTGAGTGCCTTCCCGCCGATTTTGAGTGGGTTTCCCGCGTCTACGGCGTCGTGGGCGGCATCTCCTGGCAGAGTCGAGACTGTTACGTCTAACCCGGTTCTAAGGTCTGCCATAGGTTAACTCTGGTAGAGAAACACGCAGTGAACATCGGCAGCGTTTGCGTCGTCAAGGTTAATCATTTCAACCCTGAAGGTGTCAGCACCTGCGGTTGTTCCGAGCGCGGCATAGTCCGGGTGCGGTGCGGTCCAGGTCCACCCCGTAAAAGGAGCGCCGCCACCAATGGCCAGGGCTTCTGTTGCCTCCACTCCGTTATTGACAAGAAACACCCGGGCGCGAAACGCAACAGAACTCCATGCCGTCACTTGCGCGAGCTTCTTCCCCGCCGCCTCAGCGCTGTCCAAGTTCGCCTCTGATCCAGCAGCGAGTGAGGCGCTAGTCACGTAATCAGACAGCGGTGAGGTTGGCGCTGTCGGTGAGAATGTGACATCGTTATTTGCACCCAGGTTGACCAGGAGACCATCTGTTGACGTGCCGGGCGCGCGGTCCCAGGTTGACCCATCCCACACCATGTGAAAGGCACCGACTGCGGGAGCGCTTGGGTTGCTGAAGTTGTCTGTTAGTGATGCTGCGGCAGGTAACTCACTGTCTACGGTGACTGTCCCCGTCACCCGCGTCACATCAACATCGAGGCCGTTGGTCGCATCGCCGCCGATGAGAGCACCGGCTGCCGTGAGGACTGCGGCTTGTGCCCCATTGCGGAGGAACCATGCACGCACCACGTCTGCGTCTGCTGATACGTCAGTTGGTGCTGCCGCACTTGCGTAGCCGCCTAGTAATAACGGGTTCCCAGTTGCTGCCGCATCATGCGCTGCGCCACCGCCTGTAGTAAGAGCGGATTGGTTTGATGCAATGACCACAGGAATAGAGGAAGCCATCGCTTGTTGGCCCAAGGCTTCAATGGAACCACCAGAAGCCGATAGCCGCAGATTGACGCCTAACACGTAGTCAGTACCACCACCGCTATCAAGATCGTATCCTTGAAAAATGCTACGAAGGTCAGCCATCGGTTATTTCTCCTTCTGTTCTCCAAACTGTTTTTCCATCTCGCCCAACTCGTTTTCAAGTGTCACCCGGTGTGAGTCCATGCGCTCAATCTCTTCTTCTTTCTCTTGAATCTCCACCCGCAGCCGTTCCAGGCTCAACTCAAGCGCCATAATCTCTAGTTGTTTGCGGCGGATCTTTGAATTGTTATGGCCGAGAGGTAAGCCGCGCGGAGTAAGGTCAGCCATTGCGGTCTCCTTGCGGCGTAAGCACGCCGGTTACCGGGTCAATGGAAAATTTTGCAGTTGGGATGTCGTATCTCGCGCGAATTCCTTTTGTCCACTGCTGAAAGGCTTCTTCCACCATGAGGGATTGAAAGCGGGCATTATTCAGCGTCGTCTGCCGAAGATGGAATTCCTGTAAGTCTTCTGGCGTGAGTTTAAGAACAGGAGCCTCTACAGGTTTCATAGTGATCCGTTGTTTTTGTTTCTTCGCTGGCATTTAGACCTCATCCCAAAAAAATGTTGAGTAGACATTGGCCGGGTTCCGTCCGTCTAAGCTGGTTGCGGTGACGCGAAAAAATGTGTTCGATCCGTTGCCAGTGAGTTTCGCGTAGTCCCGGTGTGGAGGTTCCCATTCATGGCTTGGCGTATTGCCTGAGTTGCCTGAGGTAAATACGACATCCAGCGTGGTATCGACTCCGCCCGAACTCTTCTTGATGACCCACTTCACTGCGATACTGGACGAGAGTGTGACTTGCGAGAGCTTCCCGATTTTGCCGTTCGGAATGAGTGCCCCGTCGAGATTGACTGAAGCGCCTGCGGCAAGGTCCGTACTGGATTTGGCGTCTACGACTGGGAATGTTGGCACGTCTTCTTCTCCTGATCCGCCAGGCCCGGCAGGTCCCGGTGGTCCCGTCGCCCCTCCCGAAATAATCGTTTCACCCGAACCGAGAGTGAACGTCTCCTGCACGACCTCCTGTATAAGACTCTCACTCATGGGCGCGTACTCGCCGAACGAATATCAACAAGTCCGTGACCGTTATCGAGTTTCACAATCACCTGCCCACCTGTGAACGTGTATTTAATATCGAACACTGCATCGGTAATCGGCGCGAGTAGTGCCGTCTGTGAAGGCGTCAAACTGAGCGTAGTCACACCGGGGTCTGTCAAAACAATCGTGCCGTCATCTACTCCCGGTGAGGTAGAGAATCGCACTAACACCTCATCGGAGTAGAGTTGCGGTCGCACCTTTGCCTCTGCTGTAGTGCCGGAAGGTAACGGCACCAACACATTGTCAATCTCCCAGGTAATCACCTCGCTAAAGGAGGCCCCGGCAATGATAATCAGGCGAAGTGCGCTGACCTCGGCCATGCTCTACTCTTGTTCCTGACGGGCGACGAATTTCATGGGTTGCGGCCTCACTACGGCCTGTATCGTTTGTGGCTCTGCATTCCCAAGAATAGGCTGAATCGGCTCAGATCCCGAGATGCGCCGCAGGACGATAGTCACTCCGTTCACAACTAGAGACACTGTGCCAACCGGCAGCAATCCGACGCCGGAAAGCATTTGTGCTATCTCTGCCGCGCCACCGAGTACGTTCGTCCAGATGATTTTTGACTTCCACCAGGGCTTCCCCGTGACTTCAACTTCCACCATGTGTTCGTCCATCAGCGTCTCCTTACTGAGGGGGTTGTAGGGTCCCGCCAAATTCTAAGGTCACACCCACCGTCACTTTTGATGGAACAGTGAGACAGGCTTCGTTACTCGGAGCACTGTTTCCTGCCGCGTTATAGGCCAGGACGCGATAACAGGCCGATTCTCCTGTTGTCATTGTCAGCGGGTAGGTAGTGACATTGCTTCCCACGCGCCCGAGTTCGGCAAAGCTCGTCCCTGATTTTTTCTCAATAATAAATCCGTCTTCGTTGTTCGACGTGTCGGTCCACGAGATGGTAGCGGCATAGACACTGGATGCAGTAAGAAGGAACAAGAAAGGAATCAAGACTCGTTTCATTGGTTCCTCCTCGGTGAAAAATTGACTGGTCGTATAGAATCTGTCGGGAGCCATCCCATAAACTGGGGGCTCAGGGGTCGTTTGCGGGCAGAGGTGACTGAAATCTCGGCTCCGATGACGAGTAGCATACTGTTAGAGGCGCCAGTGCCGCCGACTGTCGTATCAGGAGAAGCAAGGTAGGAGCTGAGAATGCGGGACCCCACGCCGGAATTCTGCGCAACATCGGTATAGCCGCCTTCAGAAGTCAGTACGATATTCTGATTTGAGGCGATGCAGGCCAGGGTTGCATTCCCCCCACCAGCGAAAGCGGCAAGGTCAGGACTAATAGCGACGGAAGTACCGGCAACCGTGGTGTTGCCCGTTGATGACTGTACTACTGCTGCTGAGCCGTTACTGCCGCCTGTGTTGATTCCGCCGATTTCAAAGACGGACCACGATGCCGAGGCTTGCGTCTGTGCAGAGTAATCCGTTGTTACTGCCCCCGCAGAAGGAGATGCCCCCATCGCCCGAAACATGCTCGTGCGGTTGAGCCCCTGCGTTGCCGTCGCGACGAGTACCCACGTCAGGCCGTTGCCACTGACAGTAGGTTGGTTTGGCGTTCCGCTCGCCACCTCGTTAAACACGCACTCAATAATGAGCTTGTTCGCAGATGGAGAGATACTTGCGGTTGCCGAAGACCCAGCGGCGTTATTCACGCCGCTGGTTTCGAGGTTCGTGACGGTAATGGCGGCGTGCGCGCATGGCATCCACAGCAGGAGGGCAAGGAGAACAAAGATAATGACCTGATGAATCAGGATGGTCATTTGAACGTCCCTCCCCCGCGTTGGTTTTCTCTCGGCGCGATAGTAGTCACAAGTGGTGTTACCGTGTAGGCCGAGAGCGCTGTTCCTGCCGAGGTGCAGACTCGGTACCGATAGCGGTCTCCTACAGCCGCAGTCGTGTTAATCAGTATGGAATATTCAAGCCCGGTCTCCGTATTCGTGGTAAGGGCAACCGGCGCTTCCCCCGTCGCCTGCTCTCGGAACACACCCGGAACAAAGGTTGCCTGCGTCGGGGTGAGCATTTCCGTGGTCGGTTCTCTGTCGCCTACGTCAGGGGCATTGGTGAAACAGGTGTCCGAAGCGGTGCAGGTATCAGGGACAAGCGCATAGGTGCCGCTTTCATTTTTCTCGTAGCAAAGTGAGTAGGTCTGTGGTGGGGCAGAAGCCACGGTGTTCGCTACCTTGAGATGCAGTCGAAATGCCGCGCCGAGGATAAAGAACGGATTGATGTTCTCGAAATTGCCGCTTTGTTGGTACCAATCCGTTGAGTCAAGATCACCGTGCAAAGAACGGAAGGCGAAGGCGGTTTGTGTCAAGACCGGACTTGAGGCGGGCGGAAGATTATTCGTCGCGGTTTGGTTACTGAAAGGCGTGACTAGTGGGGTGCCGCTGCCTCCTGAGCTAATATTGCCTGGAGCATAGGAGACCACGACTACTTGGGAGCCGGTGGTAATGGTACTTGAGGCGAAGGTGAGAAAATAACAGGTGTTGCCGTTGCGGACCACGCTTGTTGGTGTTTTAGAGACGGCATCGACCGTTACCGTAAATCCAGTTGCCAAAGTCGAGGGAATCATCGCCGCCGTATCAAACGTCTGCCAGCACACGTCTAATCTGTTCGCCGTGTTGACGGTAGCGCTCAAGAAAACCGGCGCGTTTACGGTGGGCGTTCCGTTCTCAAACGGATCGTCAATAAACTTCCCGCGTTGATAGTAAGCAAGTCCGTTCGGCCAGGGGATGCCGGCAAAGTTAAGAAACCCAGGAATCTGCTCCTTCAGCATAGGCCGCTGATTGGCGGGAGTTGCGGAGGTCTGAATGTTGCGCACGACGTGCAAGGCGGTGAGCACGTCAGCGCTGCTTCCTAGTATACTCACCCAGGCGGTTTGATTGGATTGCAAGGGAGAGGTCATCGCCCCGCAGCCGTAGAGGGCGATGTTTTGTGAATCCTGTATAATGATCGTCGGACTTTGCCCCTCCCGTTTGCAGCCGTAGATCCGTACATTGGCAGAATTCGTCACTTCAATGTTGGCTATGGAATCGTCAGCAGGTGTGGCCGACTCTTTGGTTGACTCGACGTTTTGGCCGTAGAGAGTTAGTGGTTGAGTCGTTCCGTTGACGTAGATGTGCCGCCATCCGGGGTTACTGTCTGCCTGCTTATTAAAGTTGTGGTGTCCGTAGTGTCTGCCCCCGCCGTTCATGTTGAATTGAATATCTTTGGTGTTCTGCGAGGCCAGGCGGGGGTCCTTCCACTCGTTGTGATACGCCATAGCGTGGGTCATGGAATCTTTCCCAACCCGCCAGAGAAAGCGCCCAATAAATTGATTCGCGAAGGGTAAGGAGCGGGTGTACGTCGAAATAAAGCCCATGTAGGCACTCCCACTTGCGCTGTTATCAGTCCTGAGTAGGTAGGTTTGCGACGTGGGCAGCCAGGTCGTTTTATAGACGAGCCCCGTTCCCGGAATTGGCGCGGCAGCCATCAGTTTGGTATTTGGATGCAGCGTGAACTGAGAGCCGAGTGCAATCACGCCGCGCGGAAGATGCACACGGTTGTGACCCGCCGTTTGCGCGTTATCAATCGCGGTCTGCAACTCTTGCGAACAATCCGGCCCGGTATTGCCACTTTCCGAATTGGTGTTCCGCCCGGTCGCTACCAGCGTGGCATTGCAGTCGCCGTAATCATCCGGGTTTTCAAAAGGACCGTCTTCAAACGTCGGAATGGTAGTCCAGGCGTGCCGCGTGATGAGGTCATTCGGTGGTGCGGGCGAGTTATCTACTTTCTGTGAGACTGGGAGCTTATTTTGTGCCAGCGCCCCGTTAATGTAGGTGCGTTCCTCGAATTGAAAATTGCCGGAGGTGTAGGACGGAAAAAACGTAGGATCGCTGTTCCCATCCTTGGCAAACTGGTTGACATACATATACTCTTGCAGCCGGACCCACGTTCCCGAACCCGTAAAGGTTGCATCGGTTTTGTTCTTCACGAGGTTGGTAGATCCAGAGACGTAGACATTACGCAGGTAGAATGACCAGCCACTGGGATTGTCAAACACGAGAATATTGGCGGCAGAGCCACTGAGGGTAACCTTGGCATCTTGAATCATCATGGGGCCACGCGCGGCGAACGGTGTCCCGGTCGCACTTTTAGTGATTTCCAGGCCGGTAAAAATGGTGGGGGATTGATCTTCGATATCAATCGCAATCCCCGTCTGCCCCGTACATTTGGCCCCAATGACCATTGAGCCGGTCGCAAGTTTCAGTTTTAATCCGTAGAGTTCACCACTCACAATGCAATGCTGCCCACCGATGACCTCGAAGTTGACCATGTAGCCGCCCTGACCTGGAATAGAATAAATCCCACCCCATGAACTGGTAGCGGTACATTTCACGTCCTCAACAGCGCTCATTTGCCCAGTCCCCCAGGAGAGGCAAATCGCGCCCGCGTTGGCGTTGGTGTCGAATTCAATATTGTTGATAAAGTCTTCAAACAGATGCCGCCCGGTTCCCGTCATGTTGGCTGGGGTCTCGTCCCACTCTGAGGGCTGCGCGTTAGCGACGGCATTGGCATTGTCTGAATCAAAGCCCCGTATATGGAGCATGGGCCTGGGGTTTGCGGAGTCCGTAAATCCTGAGGAACTCGCCGCGAGCTTTATCACCGGCTTGGTGCAACCGACACGAGACCCACGGATAACCACGGATCTTTGGTCGGGGGTCTGCATTTGGTTATTGGAGGTCTGCCAGTTATTCCACTCATAGACAAAGAGCATTCCGTTAATGTTATAGGTACCGCACGGAAACCACGCGGCAAGATTGTTATTGAATGCATCTTGCAGGCAGATATTGATTTGCGTGGTGTTGGTCGTTGCTGATCCGCCGCCAGCATTGTTCACCCCTGGGTACAGTTCGCAGTGCAGGTAGCCGAGCGCAAAGTCTGCATGATTACTGGCCGCTAAAGGAATCGCGGCATGGGCAATCAATCGACTGCTAGACAGCATTCCGACCGTCAGGAGTAATAAGATAAGAGCACGTCTCATTGATTACTCCGTCAATTGCGTGATGGTGTAGTTGACCTTTGCCACGGGGTGAATGCGTACGTCGGTCATGTTGGCCGTGGTGCCGGAGGCGTCCACATCACAGTGCATGTAGAGGTGATCCCCGGCAGCAGGAGTGTCGTTAATCGTAATGGCCGCACTAGTCGCGTTCTCTTCTTTGTATTGGGTAGCTAAGACAAGCGTCACTGTTTGTTCGCCTGTCGTGCTTTTATTCTGGATGACATCGCCGTCACTTACTGCCCGGCCCGAACAGGATAAGACGATATTGCCGCTGGGCGTGGCGTTTACACTGAGTGCTTTCAGTGTCACCGTCACAGTTCCCGCATTCCAGTTGCCTGGCGTGACGAAATCAAAATCGAAGCCGTCATTGTCGTTATCCGTGCAAGTAAAGAGGCCCAGTTTGGGTTTGCTGGCGGCGATGACAGCCTCGTTGTACACACAACTTCCGAATTCAAAGCCCTGTACCTGTACAGATTTGAGCGGGCGCCAGGTGGAGTTAAACTTGAGGGTCGTGCCATCAAGCCTCATGGCTTCTGTGCCTGCGTAGCGCCAGATTGCCGCGAAGCTGCTAAAAATGTCGGTAAGTAAGTTTCCTGCCGGGAGAACAAACTCAACAGATCCTAGTGCGCTATCGTAGTACCACCCGCGACCGCCCTCGTTGGTCTCGTTAAAATTGCCGTCGCCGTCATCTACCCCGAAAATGACCGCGTTGGGCTGGGAGTTCGCATTGCCGATCCAGCGCCCGACGTTCGCGGCATCCTGTAAAGATTTATCGACCTGCGCGACGTTCGTAAGCGGCGCCCACACTGCCGCGCCAGGCGTCGGGTCGGTGCAGATATAGACCACATCCGGGTTGCTCGTAGTCTCAACCCAGACGCTATAAGAATCGAAACCATTGTCGGCGTCATCCGAGATAGACGGCGCACTAGCCGAGGTAATGAAGCGCACGAATTTTAGCTGATTGACGTTCGTTGCGGTCTCGTTGCCAAAGAGCATCCCACTCCGTGAGAGTGTCGGCATGATAAGGTCGTAGGCGGTCTCGATGTCTGCGGGTGCCTGAAATTGGATGGTGTTCGCCGCCGCCGCTCCGGGTGGTGTGCCTTCTCCGAAGGTGAAGGTTCCGGCGTTCCCGCTCGCGCTGCCGGTCGTAAAGGCGCCGGGAGTCACAATATCCCCGTTGTCACTTATCGTGACTGACGAGGCTTGTATCGCTTTGCCGGTGGTCCCGTTAAAGCGGGTCGCCTGGTTGTCTACGGCACTCGCAGGTCCCGTCACGTCTCCGGTTCCACCGCCCCCTCCGGCGTCTAAGTCGGTGACCGCGCCGTTCGTACATTTCTTGAATTTGGCCTCGCTGAGATCAGCGTAAATTGAATAGTTGCCGGACGCGCAGGCCGGATTCGTGTCGGATTCTTCAAACTCAATCCCAAGATTATCCAGGAAGAGTTGTCCCGTGAGAGGGTTTGGTGCGCCTGCTGATTTCATTAAGTACGAGTCAAGAAGTCCGCCACTAGCTGCGTCGGTGTGTACGTGGTTGGCGTTGGTAAAGTCTGCAATCGTGGGCGTCGTCAGGCTTTTGTTGGTGAGAGTTTGTGTGGCCGTCGTGGTGACGTTGGCACCGTCTACGACGTTAAGAATCGTCCGCACTTGGGTTGCGGTGCAGTCTTCCGGGTCACCGGTCCCGGCTGTGGTCCGGCACTTGAGCGTACTATTCGCCATGTTGGCGAGCTTGGCATTCGTAACGACATCGTTATCTATTGTCCAGGTGGTGCCGCCTGTGACGGTAATATCGGTCTTGTCACCGTCTGATGGTTCCGTTCCGCCGCCTACGCCCGCGTCATCACCGCAGGTCCATACGCCGGAGGCTTTCTTCAAAATCTTGCCGTCTGCACAGACCAGCGCGGCAATCTGCGTCAGGTCGGCATCCCGTGGCTGTCCGCTCCCGATGGGTCCGGCGTGCGTGTGGTGGACAAAAACCAGCAACGCAAGAGGAATAACTAGGAGGGTTTTTCTTCGCATGGCGTCCCGCTTGATGCAGGACGCTGTGGTCCGTGTGGTTGAGGGTGCTGTGACCCGTTAGGATAAATGATTCGCAATGCTTTGCAGGGACGGCATTTGCGACGGATGGGCTGTGTCAATGGTCCGAATGACTCAAATAATACTCCCGTTTCGCAGACTGGGCAACGATACGGAATCCAACACTCACTCATTGTTGCCCTCTTCCTCCTCTTCAGGGTCAAGATTTACCACGGCAAGAGGGCGGCTCGCGTTCGGCTCGTAGGTGCTCGCCAAACTCCATTGCGTAGTCCCAATCTGATGGGGCGTACTAGCAAGCCCGCTCGGCTCACTCTGCGTGGCAATCACTAATCCCTCAATCCGTTCGAGAAACGCGGCAAACTCACTGATAATTTCTTCTACGAGGGGGTTCGGGTTCATGAGGTCTTGTTGGAGTTTGATTGAGCGAATCAGTTCAGGGAATCGGTATTGGACTTCTCCCGCAATGGTTTCTTTGACACCGAGGTAGATATTGTCTGCGTCACTACGAGCGGGCGCGAGATAGAGCGTTGTGGTTTTGGTCCGCATGTCAAATTCGCCGCGCACGATAAACAACCCGTCGTAGGTATCGGGATAAATCACAATCGGGGTATCAAGTTTAATCATCGTGTCTCACAGGTGAAGTTGGATTTTGTAGGTCACGTCTGTGACACCATCCGTAAATTCCATATAGCCGGAATTCGCACCGACGCTCCCGCTCTTCCGTGTCCCTCGATATTCGCCTGTTTCTATAGAGCCCCCGAAAATCGTCTCGTTTGCAAGGACAAAGAGAAACGGCCCCAACGCTTCAATGACCATTGACCCGTCAGTCGATCCTGAGATGCCCGCCTTCTCTAGCCCTGCTCCATCCTCGAATGAGATTTTTGCTGGCACGCCAACCATTGACTTGAGGCGAATTCTGCCCGCGCTGTCAATAAAAATAGCGGTAGCTCCTGCGGTAAACGGGTTCACAGTCAGTAGACCCGTGGTAATCTTTGCTGCGCTCAAATCGTTAATCTTGGCGTTCGTCACTGCCAAGTTTGCAATCTCTGCGGTCGTTATGGCGGCTGCCGCGATTTTTGCCGTCGTGATTGCCGCGCTGCCAATCTTCGCGCTCGTGATGCTCAGGGATTGATACTTGTTTGTTGAAATTGAGTCATCACTATAATCATCATTCACTAGACGGCTAATCAGAATGCCGCCCGAGGAGGGGGAGAATCCACTCTGATTGCCGGTGGTATCTACAATTTTGGCCCAGTAAAAATAGGTGGTGTTGTAACTGATATTTTGATCGTGGAAGCTGAGCTTCTTGCCGCTATCAATCAGCGAGGCAGAGCCCGAGCTATTCGTGGTATTGCGGTAGAGGTGCGTAGTTCCCCAGTCAGGAGGCGTCGTGGCAGCAATCGAAATCTCCACGGTCTTTGCCCCGCTCTGCCGAACGCTGACGCCGGTCGGACTGCTCGGGGGAATCGTATCGCCGTCTACCGTATGACTGAGAATTTGCGCCGCAGGACTGTAGCGATACCCTTGGGCGTTCATGCCGTTGTAGGCAAAAACTCGGTAGTTGTAGGTGAGTCCCGGCTCAAGCGCAAAGACCGCCTGCACGTTCGTCTGCCCTGGACTTACGACTACCGGGATTTCTGTAAAGAGGACCGAGCCGACTGGAACCGCCTGAAACTTTAACTCCGTCACATTGGTGGGCGGTGCATCGGCCTGCACGGTCACATAGGTTTTGATCGATCCGTCACTCGTGACTTGTACGTTTTGTACCCAGACAATAAAATTGGTCGGCGAGCCCGGAATCGTGAATCGGTAATCAATAAGGGGAGGCACGCCCGTCGCATTGACCGGCACACTCACGTAACTATAGGTTGCGGCGTCGTAGCCCCGTAAACTAAAGGACAGATTATCCGCGCTGCACGTTCTTCCCACTACCCGCATAGTGCGACCGTCTATGTCCGGGTCATTCGGAATATGAATAATCACCAAGTCATTGGTCTTGACTGACAGCAGTTCCTGCATTTTTGCCGTAGCTTCGGCTTTGTATGGAGAGGAGGAGCGGTTCTTCGTGAAACGGTAGTAGACTTCTCGATCTACTGAGAGTGGGGAAAGGTAGGGTTCCTCTTGGGTCAGTGTCGAGCCGTTCGTACCCGCAGACCGTGAGGCGGAAACAGCATACGTCTCGGAGCCGCCGAAATCACTGACCAGATAGGCTTTCAGCGTCAGCGACTTAATCTGATCGAGCATCCGATAACTGGCGGGCGCGAAACTGACGTTTTCCCATTGTCCGTCTGCTTCCCCCATGTGCAGCGAATTAAGCGTATGCAAGCTGAGGCTATCTGCGGTGTCGGTATACGCACCGCTCTCGGTCATGCCAATTTCTTCGCCGTAGAAACAGAGATCGCTGATGACATCGATAGCGGGCCGTTGTGAGGACAACCCGCCTTCGGCGAAGATCCCTGCGGCAGTGAGGGCAAGCGCACTGTCACCAAAAGAGATCGGATCAACGGAGACCCCCGCGCCGTCCGCAAAATCACTGAGCAGGTATTGTTTAATGCGGGCCGGATTCGGATTCGTCCCAAAGTCCTCGGTGGAGAAGGTCAAACTAATTGCCGCCCGTTCACCGTTGACCTCTAGCTGCGGCTCGGTGAACCGAATTGTTCGCATACCGGGTAGAGGTTCTTCAAGGGTGAACGTTCCCGGTGTAATGACCGCAGTCCCGCGGTAGGCGCTCCGTACAATAAGGCTCGTGCACCGAATAGGACCGTAGTCCCACCAATCGCGCCTGAGCAATCCGACATCATTGGTGATCGGATTTTTCCCAGTCACTGTAAAGCCGGTCACCGTCTGTTCATCAAAAATGGTCAGCCGTAAATCCCCCTGACTATCCACAATGCGGGCGTTGCCGATCCAGGCTAGGCACCCCCGCGTCGTGTCACATTCACAGGCAAGGGTGTAGGTAATGATGGTCTTGCTGGCCATTGTGGTGAGTGGGATTTCGCGCCGATACCAGCGGTCAAACGCGACGGCATCGAGGTTTGTGATGGGATGACACGAGAGGCCATTTTGATCCACTGCCCCGGTATCTCTGAGATTGGTGCCGTCTGACGCGCCGAGGTCGAGCGCAATCTGCGAGCCTCCAAAAGGGTCTCTAATGTCGTACTGTAATTTGTCTCCGGGCTGCACGATGTAATCAGGAATGTCGGTCATGTCGAGATACAGATACCCGGCTGCGTCCGCGTGCATCTGAAATTCCGCGTGTAGATAGGGGCGCTGACAGAGAGGCAAGGGAATCTTGTACATCGTCCCCCACGGAATAATAATGCTCGGGTCTCCCCCGCCTGGCAGCGTCGAGAAATCCGCGCTGGGGAATACATCCCGCACCCGCCGCTTAGGAATCAGGGTTTGTAGCGGTTCGGTCACATTCTGTTCTATCGTCAGGTCCATGCGCTCGGGGCCGCAGTTAATCTCGGTAATAATGCCAGTTTGCACTTCTAAACGAGTATTATTTTCTACGTCCCACAATTCACCCCTGGCAGTCACACCGAGGAGTTGTCTCGGCGCGGGAATCTTGCTCAGGTTAATGTTACTCAGTTCTGCCGTGATCCGTTGATTACCAGGAGCACCGTCGGCACTGTCTGACACGGCCCGCTCAAATACCAGAGGAGAGAGCAGCTTTGTCTCTACGCCGCTGGCAATCCCGCTCTCGGTAACGTAGGAGTCCGTCTGGTAATCGGTAGACTCGTAATCCGCCGCCTCGTAATCGCCGCTTTCGTGACGGATGAGATCCGGGTAGAAATCGGCGTACGTGCCGAATCCGGTAATTGCTAAGCATGACAGCAACGTTTGCATAAATTACCACGCGTGCGCGTTTGAAGAGTACATTGCGGTGACGCGATAGGTTGCGCCAGCCGGGCCGCCACTGAGAACGATATTGGTACCGTCAATGGCCACAATGGTAAGAGGCCCCATCGCCCCGCCGCCGCCCTTGTACCATGCCTGCACAATGAGCCCAGTTTGAAAGAGGTTGCTCAGGCCGTGCGCGACGTTTGCTGCGCCAGAGCCGTTCAGCGTCCCGGTGTACCGCCGCACGGCAAACGTCGGGGTATTTGTATCATTGAGGCCAATCGCGCCTGACGCTTGGAGGTAGCCCGCAACTTCATTGCGTTCAAGCTGGGTGCCCACGGGTGCCGCGAGCAGATTATTCCCGCCGCGCATCGTTCCGTTGCCGTAATTTAGGCCCCAGCCAGGGGCAATGTTCCCATTCACAATGGCCGTCCCTCCGCCGTCCACCGTGATAAAATTTCCTCCCCCGGTCCCTTTGTCTGCGGCAATGTTGTTCGTGACTGTCGCCCGCGTACTCACCCCGGCGAATATGGTCGGTTGCGTGTAGGCCACATTACTTGCTCGTAGAAATTGGTTACCGGTCGCGGTGAAGTGAATCAGCCCGCCCGCCGTTGCGTCTGCCACAATGCAGTTGTGGTTGCCGCTTTCACTGTTGAACATGCACCCGCTGACATTGACTTGTATGAATCCCAGTCCCGCCGAGCCGACAATATCAATGAAGCGTCCGCTGCCTATGGCATCAGACAGAAAATAGCAGTTGCTAATCTGTAGAAATGGATTGTTCCCGACCGTTGCAGAGATGGATTTGAAGCCTGACCCCAGAAGCGTCGTAAAGTAGGAATTGGTCACACGAACGACGCCCGCGAACTGAAAGATTCCATTGAAGGTGTCAAACCCGCAATTGCTGATATTCATGTTGCAGGCGCCGGTTGTGACCGCACTCGGAAAGGTGCGAATTCCAGTCCCGCAGATAAAGAGCCCTTCGGACAGAAACAGCCCGTCCACACGTCCGACTTGCATCCCGACGTTATTCGGATCAAACACCGCTTGTATTTGATTCGCCGTACAACCGAACACCCAGTCGTGGAGGTGAGAGACCCGTACAGTATCGAGAGCCCCATCAATCTGAAAGCCGGTGTTGAAATGTGAGATTTCTAAATCGTGAATCTCCGCATTGGAATTCCCGCGCATGTCGATGCCTTCCCAGGCGTTACAAATGCGCACGTGCTGAATGCGAAAGCGTGGTACATTTTGCGCGAAGATCGCGGGCACGTAGTGCGTCATCGCGGTTCTGACCGTCGTATCGGGTTGGTCAAAGAAAATCTGCAATTGCTCGACGCTGGACCGTAGCTCTGAGCCGCGAATGTGAATAATGCCTGGCGTAGCCGTGGTACCGCTCGTGACGTGGAGCACCGTCGCTTGCGGCCCGGCTCCTACCAACCGGACTTCCCGGTCAGCCGGAAAGACAATCGGAGAGGTAATCCGATACACACCGGGTGGAATGTAGACGATCCCTCCGACTGACGACACGTCGTTAACCGCCGCATGAATCGCCGGAGCAGAATTGCCTACATCGTTGCCAACAGCCCCGTATGCCGCGTCCGTTACGTCAATGTGCTGATGGTTGACAAAATCAATCAGCGCCGAAGTATCCGCATTTGCGTACTTAAATGGGGGCGTTTTTTTAACAAGTGTCAAGCGATACTCCTTAATCCCGAGTCAATTTCCTGGGTCACCCCGTGCCGGGTAATACGGGCGGGCTGGTTGCGCTCCCGAATCTCTACTTGTGAGGTGTCGTTCTGGTTCTCGTACCACAGGAGGCGGGTGCCGGGTTTGAGGAGACGTACCGCGTGCCACTCGGCCATCTCCGTCGCGTTGCGTGCCGTGTTGTGAAAACTGATATTCCGGTAGGAGATCCCGGCAGGAGCCCCTTCGGTCCAATCTTTCCCCTCGGCTCGATACTCCGGGTCGGTATATTCTTCGTTCAACGGGTCATGAAAATAGTGGGTCATGGTGTTGATGTTGCTGCCCCACGCGAGTACGCCGAGGGAGAAATACGAGGCGTTATCCGTGGGTGTTTGAAACGGAATCTGAATACGCCCATGCGTCTTGCCGGTGTAGGTTTGAACAAAGAACAGTTTGTAGTAGCCGTTTGCATCTGTCCAATCCTTGCCAATCGTACGCGTCGTGATCGTTCCCGAGCCGGTCACAATGTCGGTAAAAGTCGTACCGTTACTACTCACCGAGATTTGCACTTGCGAGAAGTTGGCGTTGAGAAGCGCAACCCAGGTCCCGTTTTTAGCGCTGCCGAAACTACAGGTGATGGTCTGCGGAGTAGTATCTAACGAGTGCCAGGTACGCACGAGCGGGCGAGTACTGGCCCAGTCAGTGACTTGAGAAATTGGATAGCCTGCTGCTGACCCAGTTGCCGTGGGAGTGTAGGCGAAGAAGTCAGAGAATTTGACGTATTGGAGACCGCCCGCCATTTACTTCATATCCTTAATAGCGCGGGCAATTTTCCCGCGTTTACGCAAATCGTCTGCTATGGCTTGAATGATTGCCTCTTCGGTTGCTGCCGGATTATTACCCCCGCCTTGGACACCAATTGCAATCGAAGTGTTGACGCTAATTGGTCCGGTCGATTGTCCGGCAGGGGTAATGCTGACGTGTTCGCCGGGGTGCGCGAGAAAGAGTTGTGGACGGGTGAGGTTCCCGTCAAACCCGCTCGCCGCAGAGGTAATCCCGGAGAACGCAGTAATCAGGCTATTCTCAAGATCGTAAATCCCGTGGAGGATACCTTGCAACACGGAAAGTTGTTCGGCTGAGAGGTCAAGTTGCGCTCGTACCCGCTCCTGTTGGGCAGCAAGAATCGCATCCTCAATCAGCGCAAGATTCCGAATCTCCGCCGCCGCTTCCTCCCTGAGTTGGTCAATCCGTAGAGAGGTTTCCCGCTCTGCCGCCGCAATCGCCGCCTGTTCCTGTTGTGAGAGCGCATCGGCTTGTGCTTGAAAGGCTTCTTGCTGGGCTGCCGCGTCGGCTCTGACTTGTTCAGCACGGGCGTCAATCGATGCCAACGAAGCAGCCATTTGCGCGCTTGTGTTGGCAATCTCCACTTGAATCGACTCAACTCGGTCACCTTGCGCGGTCGATTGGTCCCGGAGGTTTTCCAGTTCTGCCACGACGCCGTTGAACAATGCACTGAACCTGGTGGGGTCCAAAAATTCCCGGCCCGCAGTCAGTTGGTCTTGCAATACGGATGAGAGTTCCTGTATCAACTCCGCATGTCGTTCGCGTGGCGCTCCGGCGATCTGTTGCCGGAGCTGCGCGGCCCGTTCCTGAGCGCTGGCAAGTTTCTCTGACTGGGAGAAGGGAGAGTTGCTTTGGACAAGGCCGCTAATGGTTTGCTGGAGGCTTTGCGCGAGTTGACGAAAATCCTGCGCAACTTGTAACTCTTTTTGCAGTCCGTCTAAACGATCCTGAAACAACTGCTGGACCGCGTCTTTTTCTTTCGAGAGTTGTTCAAGGCGGGCTTGTGCAGCCTCCTGTGCGGCTTGGGCTTCCTTCTGCAATGCGTCGCGTCTAGCGGCAAAATCCGCACGAATATCGTTAATCCTGTTCTGTAAGGCTTCGCGGGCTTCGGCTTCTTGCGCTCTGAATAAATCCACGGTTGCTTGACGCATAGAGCGAATAGCATCTAAGCCTTGCGCAAGTTCGGCATCGCTAAAGTCAGTCCGGGTAGAGGCTCCGAGTCCCTTCAAGACGCCTTTCCCCGCCCCGATACGTCCGCGTGCGGCTTCTACGCCACCAATGGCACCAATCGAGGAGAGGTCATTCAGTACATCAAGACGGAGTTGAAAGCGTTGCTGCGTCAAATCTCGTAGGGTGTCAAAGAGTTCTTTGGCTTTGTCGGCTGCTTTATCAAGGTCATCGGCAATATCTTCTGTCGCCTTTTCCGCCCCTTCTTTCCCCGGCCCGCCGAAAGCGTTCCATATATCCTCGACGGCTTTCCGCGCCTCTCCCGCCCGATCAATAATTTTCTGGAGTTCGTCCGCCCCCAGGCCGTCGCTCAAGTCGATTCCCTCAAAAAGTTTCTTATCTACAAATTCGGAGAGAAAGGCATCTACGGCCAGTTGTTCTAGCCCCTTCATAATTTGCTCGCCGAGCAATTTTCCCACTTCTACGCCGGGCTCATCGTTTTGTACCGCCTCAACAAAACTATTTGTGATGACTTCAAAAGTGGACGTAACTTTGGCAAGTTCAGTCTGGAATTTGTCGATGTCGAAGAGCCCGTCTTCGGAGAAGGATTTCAGCGCGATAGCCGAGACGTTAATGGCGTCGGGCAAATCGCTGTTAAAAATTTCCACCGCGCCCATAATCGCGTCCTGGAAGAAATCGGTGCCGATCTTATCTTTATCAAACAAATTGTTTAGTTTGTTAATCAGGTCGGGAAAGGTGATGTTCGCCTTCTGAATTATCTCCTGTACGGCGTTATCAATTTCATCGGGGTCAAGGCCGAGATTGTCGAGAAGAAGGTTGCCGAACGTTGTGCCCGTCTGTTCGACAGACTTATTGAGCTTGCGGGCCTGCTCCGCCGTGACAAAGGCCCCGAGTGCTTGCAATTGTTTGGCGAGTTCTGGCCCGATCTTGTCATTGAGGATTTGCTTGCTGGCCTGCAAGAAGTCTTTGCCATCATCGCCGCCAAACATTTTCTTGGCGAGCTTCTTGGTCTCCTCAAAAAAGTAGTCGTTGCTGTCAATCTCATCGGCAAAGCTGGCTTTGATGTCTTTGAGGAAATCCTTGACTCCCTTTCGCACCTGAGTTCCCTTACTGGGCGTGTGCGAAAAAAATGAGCCGAAGACAGAACCTAAGAGCCCGCCGAGTGCCGATCCGATCCCCGCGCCGATAGGACCACCAACTAAGAAGCCCGCAAGTCCCCCCACACCCCCGCCCACACTCCCGCCGATCCCTGCTTCTTTGCCTTAATCCCGAAAATCCCCGCAAGTCCTTTGCCGAATACCGTACCTGCTGCTCCCAATGCGGCACCGCCGAAGGCTTCACCTAATGTGACACCACCTGCTTGGGCAGACGTGAACGGTGCCCCGCCTGCGGCAAAGATTTGATCGGACGTTTGTTCCCAGGTCACACTTGCCGCGTCTACTGCCGAGCTTCCGAAGATATTGCCAAAGTTAATTCCGGCACTTTGTAACAGAGAGTTACCACCTGAGAGAATCGGGTCGAGAATGCTACTGACTAATGTATTCCCGAGATTCGTTCCTTGCGCCCCGAAGATGCCCGCCGCGTCGATGCCGAGGAGGTCATTAAAGTTGCCAAGAATGGCTTTCTCGTCCTGACTCTTGCCAAATAACACTCCCTGAATCAGACGGGCTCCCATCGTCTGTCCAAGGTCTTCAAACAGGTTTGAGAGGCTCTGCGTTCCACTCAAGATGCCCTGGGTAAAAGTCTTGAGGTCGTTTGTGGTGAGTGCGGCATTTTCAATCGATTCTTTGTAGGTGTCCACCGCCTCAGAGGCGTCAAGGTTAGCAACAGCAAGTTTTCTCTTTGTCTCAATCGCTTCTCGTTCTTCGTCAGTCAATCCATGTTCTGACGCTTGTACAAGATCGGTTGCGGCTTGCCGGTTAATGCGTTCCTTGGCAATCTGGCGCTCAATCGCTTGCAGTTCTTCTTTGGGACCTAAGCTGGCCTCAATGACGCGCCCTTCCTCGTGGAGCTGGGCAATTTCTTCTTGCAGTGAGAGGAGAGACTTGGCGTTCGCTTCTTCGTCTTCCTTGTCGGCCTTTCGCTTCTTTTCGTTCAACTCGTTCACCAGCGCATTGGCTTTTATAAGATCCTGTTCCGCTTCCTTCTTTACCCGTGCGGCTTCCCGTTCTGCTTCTGCCTGCTTCTGTGTTGCCTTAGTTGCCGCTTCTTTCGCAGCCTTCGCTCTCTCATCTGCCAGCACGGCCCGGTACGTCTCGTCGGCAAGTTTCTTGTCTCCGGTTTCCTTGAGCACCGCCGCTGCCTCGTACTTTGCTAGGGCTTCGCCTGTGAGATTCAACGTATCAGCGTGCTTCTGAAGCTGGGCGTTATGTTTGCGAATCGACTCAGCCGCCTTATCTTGCGTCGGGATATAACCTGACTTCACGACCTCTGTTGTTTTCTGTAGCGCGGCATCGGCTTTCTTGCTTGCTGCCTCAACTTCGCCAATCTGTTTCTGTAGATTCTCAATATTTTGCTGTCGGAAGGTGTCGTCTCCCCGCAGGCCCGAAAAGAAACCTGCGATACCCGTAGGTTTTGGCTTTGCTTGTTCAGCCTGAAGGTCTGCAAGTTGCCGTTTCATACGGGCAAGTTTTTCACTCTGTGTATCGAGGTCAAATGCTTGCGAAATCCGCCCCGCAATATTGAGGATGCCCTTGGCAATCGTCTCGGTAATCGCAAATTTCTGGTTGACGGCATCAATTGCTTGCCCAATGGTCGTGCTTGCCGAGGCCGTTGCCCGTCCTACATTGGCTGGAATGCTCTCAAATTGTTTGTTGACTTCCGTGCTTCGTTTCAAAATCGCGTCAAGCACGTCGTTCACTTCAAGTTTTCCGGCGCGTGCTAGATTCGTCGCTTCCTTGGCAGACCTCCCCAGTCCGAGTGCAATTTCTTCGACAATTTTCGGGGCACGAGTCAAAATCACGTTCAGTTCGTCGGCCTGGAATTTGCCTTGCGCAAACACTTGCCCCAATTGCAGAAGGGCAGCACTCATATCCTCGGCACTGATCCTGCCTACCGCGCCGATCTTCTGAAGGGTGTCGGTAATTTTGAGGAGATCCGCGTTGCTCTTCCCGAGACCACTGGCCGCAAATGAGAGTTGGGTAAAAAACTCCACGTTGGCCTTGAGAGGGATGCCGAGTTCTTTGGCTGAGGCTTGAAGTTTTTCAAAAATCGTCGCGCCTTGCCCTGCGGCGGTGGACAAGTTTTCGATCCGAGCCCGTAGGCTATTAACGTCATCGGCGATTTCAACGAATTTTGCGGCACCTTGAAAACTCACGTAAGCAGCCGCCGCTGCACGTAGAGGTCCGACGAGTCCAGAAATGAGGCTTCCTGTTCTAGTTGTCACTTCTCCGTTGGCACGCGCCGCCGCTGTGGTTGAGGTAAACTCGGCCCGGATTGACGCGAGAGATTGACTGAAGGAGCGGAGTGCTCCCTGTCCCGTCGCGTATGCCTGACTGAGCCGCCGTGTCGCCGATTCTAAGGCATTGCCGGCTGCGGTCGCGGCTCGTTGCATAGCGGTTTTTTGCTGCAATGCTGCAACTTCTTGCTGTGTCGAGGTTCGTGCTTGCGCTTGGGCTTCTCGCTGGCGAGTGAGAGAGTTTCTGATTTCATCCGTCGAACGCACGGCCCGAACCGCCGCTTCAGCCATGCTGTTGAGTGCCTGATTAACTTCTTGCGCACCCTGTTTCGCACCCTGGCTATTGATTGAAATTTTGATGGAAGCCATTTTTCACTTTCGGTGCGGGTTGCGGTTTGTCTTTGTTGGCTTCTTTCTCGCGGTGATAGTTTAAGTATTCAATGTCGAGAGCTTCGACCCGATGAAACAACCATTCTCGTTCGTCCGGGTCAGCAACGAACATCCGGCAGTAGGACTCAAATTCCGTCAGCGGTATTGCACCGATCCCGAATCCAATCGGACGGCGGCGCGAGAGTGACCAGAACGTGTCCCACACCCGCTGTAAGTGTGGGAGCAGTAACGGACGGTTAAGGTAATTGGTGAGAAATGGGTCATTGCGTAACGAGGTGCCGGTCGGGTCGGTCTGTAAATGTTCTTCTACCCTTAGTGCAAAGATGTCTCCTGGAGATTTCCCGCCTCGCTTGTCGCCTTCCCATTCAAGCGAGTGCCGGAGGTATGTGTTAAATTTTCCGCGTCAGCTTGCTCCTCCTCTCGCTGGTACCGGGCCAGATTCCCCGAGACCAACTCTAGCCGTTCAAATACTTCGCGCTGACTGGTAATGAGGTCTCGGGCGGCGTCCTTAGAAAAAGGGACAGAGTTTCCGTCTTCGTCCTTGATGCGCCAGTCGGTAATCGCGGCCAGCAATCCTTCCATCGCCGCCGCTTTCCGTACATCTGTCGGGACCCAGTTCTGTGCGCGGATAATGTCTTGCGCCTTCTTAGTCACACGGTCGTAGGCAGTCGTGTAGACTTTCGAGGTCATCGAGGCGACTCTGATAGCGGGTCCCTCTCCAGGGTCAGTCACTACCAGTTCGTTGTTGAACACCTCGTCATCAATTGAGACCCACACGCCCTGCTCGATAGCGGCATGATCGTCTTTGCGGCGAAATGAAAACTTCATACTTACTTTCTCCTTGAGGATTTGCGTTTCCGCTTCCCGACGTGTTCTTCGTCGTGCGGCTCCTCTTCCTCTTCCCCCTCAGTCGCTTCCACTTGCCCCGCGTACCGATTCAGAAATGACCACACGTCCATGTTCCAGCGCGCGTGTTGCCCGGGAGGTGTCATCGGATACGGCGCGGCGGGAAGCGTAGGAGAGCCCAATTCTTCGTGCCAGTCTTTCAAGTCATGATAGGTTTTTGGCAAGCTGTAAGTCTCGCGCATTGCAGCCCACAGTTCTTCCGCGTCAAACCCCCAAAATTCAGCCTTCCCGTGCTTTTTGGCGTCAATGAACGCGGCCAGCGCGTCCGCGTCCGCCGTCTTCTTATCTGTGGTATACTCGCGCCCATCCTCCGCTAGAATGACGAGGGTTCCGGTGTCGTTGTCCGCCTTAAATGCTTTGGCATTGATAAAATATTTCATGGCATGTCCTTTAGTTAATCATGTCAATTTGCATCATCATTGACGGCGTGAGAGAGAGGCCCGTGTAGCGCACCGGAGTGTAGGTCAAGTCTTGCGCGACTGGGGTATTCTGTCCTTGTTCCTTCGGCGTGCCTGCTAAGTAGCCCTTCGGGAAAGTAAAAATAACAGACTTTCCCGCGCCGTCTGTGAATGGGAGCCAGAGCGAGGTAGGCGTGCGGTTGATGACCTTGTTCACAAAGGCCAAGTCAGAGAAGAAGAGGTTGAGACCAACAGAAATGTCAAACGTGCCATCAATGAGTCCTGCGGCTGCCGCGTTGGCAATGGCACGGAGTTCAGTGACGTTTGGGTTGATATTCAGCGTCACCTGTCTTGCCAGGGTGGTAATCGCCGCGCCGCCTTCGTACAGCGTTGCCACGTTTGACGTACAGTTCATGGATTGTGTGGTTCCTGCGGGTGTGACCGTCTCACCAGTAATCGCGGCACTAGCAGTCGCAATGTTCTGTCCAAGGAAGTTGACGGTTCCAGTGACCACATTGCCTGCCGTAGCATCCATTGACAGGCCAGTTGGGCGGAAGCCGACGCCTCGCAAATAGACGTTCGTGAGGTCGGTAAAGTGCTGTTCAAAGGAGAAGGAATCTTGGTTCGCGGTCCCGGTTCTGACCATCTTGCCACCGATTGTGACTGCCTCACCCGCCGCGTCATCCACAAGGGTCTTGGTAGCGGCAACAATGTTCATGTCTGTTGCGGTAACGTCGCTATCCCCGTCCGCAATCTTCATGATTCCGTTATTCGCTACCGTGCCGGTAAAGCCTGATACCTTAATCCACATGCCAGGTTTGAAGCCATCACTGACAAAACTACCAGCACTGCGATGAATGGTGTTGGTAGAGGCAACGGCGGAAATCGTTGTCTGCGCGGTCAACGTTGCCGTGTAAGTCGTACCGCCAAGAGTTGCAATAAAGAAGTCGTCCAGTGCTCCAGCCTGTAATTCAAAGTTATAATCGAAGGCCGCAGAATACCCAGTCTCGATCTGGTCGGGGATGGTCCTACTCGCGTCGGCTTCCTGAGAGCTGACGACGTTCGGGTTCCGTTGCAGACCGCCGCCGCCTGGTACACGTCGGACTGTGGTCATTGTCGGTGTCGATGGGGTTGTGCCGTAGGTCACTTCCCGGACATAGCGGAGGCTTACTCTCGATGATGAGGCGTTTGCCATGAAGAAGACTCCTTCTCTTCATGGCCTCTAGGGGCTCTAGGTGGTAATTGCGCATTGGCCTCTATGGGTTCTGGCGCTTCAATTTGCAACTTGCATTTGCCACACTGAAAACTACCTGCAATCTCACCGTTGCTATTTGCCTTGCAAATAAGACGGTCACAGCGTGGACAACGAAGTTCGTGAAGGGGTAACATTTCCTTTCTCTCGCTCATTTGCTAAGATAATTGAGCGGCGTAAGGGTCGCTCCCTACGCCTGGTTTCCTGGCCAGGTCGCCGCGCACTCCAATCCAGGACACTACAGGAGGTGACTCTTGCCTAATTTTATTGATCTCACTGGCCAAACGTTTGGCCGCTGGACGGTGTTGAGAAGGATTCCCGCGCCCAACAATACTCAAGGAACATACTGGTTGTGTCGCTGTCTCTGCGGCACTGAACGCCCTGTCACAAAAGATAATTTGACCAGAACCGATCGGGGAAAATCTCGGAGTTGTGGATGTTTGAATCGAGAACTTCTCTCTAGCCGTATTAAGCACGGGATGACCGGAACCCCCGAATATACGGTGTGGGGCAGCATGAAGGATCGCATCTTGCGTTCTCAGAGTTCGGCATTTCACAATTACGGCGCTCGCGGTATCACTATATGTGAACGCTGGATGAATTCGTTTGAAAATTTTCTCGCCGACATGGGGCCGCGACCAACGTCGAAACATACATTGGAACGTCGTAACAACAACGGTGCATACGAGAAAGAGAATTGCTATTGGGCTACACGATACGATCAAAATAATAATAGAAGAAATAACGTCTTGCTGACATTGAATGATCGTACTCAAACAGTAAAACAATGGGCACGAGAACGTAATATGCCGTACGACGCATTGCGTTCTCGCTTGCGAAATGGGTGGGAAGTTGAACGAGCGTTGACTGAGCCTATAAAGCATAGTTCCTCTAGGAAAAAATATCGCGATAAAAAGGAATCTGGAGATTCTTTTGTCTCCACCCATTCACCGTTTGTCCCGCTGTGAGACTTGGCTGGTCAAACGTAATCGTCTCTGTGGGGGACATCACAATTTGACTCCCCGCGTTAATGAAGCGTGCTTCTATTTGGTCGGCGAGACTATCGATTGTGTTTTCTCCTTGGTTTTCTTTATCGAATATTTGACAACTCACGACCCCCGCATGACGGCGCTGATGGGGAGTGCCGAGAGTGGCTACCTGTCCCTCACCTTCCAACACAAACACCGCGATCCACGGCACGTTCGGTTCAGAAAACGCTTTGTTCGCCCACTTAATCCGCGTCGCGGTCCACCCGTTAAATTTGGCTTCAATTGCGATCTGTGTCGTTGCCCATCCCATACGCTATTTCAAGTTCTCTTGGGCTATCGCTTCAAGTTGCGCGTCAATTTCTGCGCCTACTTCAGCAAGAGTAACGGCAAACATGCCAAGGGGCGCCTGCTGTGAATGCCCGTTTTCGAGTGGTTCAATGTAGGGCAGATTGTCAAACACCCACACCTCGCGGAATGGATTCTCCTCGGTCAGTTCATCAAGGACCCGCTGTTGCTCTCGTGCGAGGGAGGCTCCTTCTTCATCTCCGTACTCTCCTTCTGGCAGTTCGTAGTCGCCTGGACTGTCAAGACTCATTCCGACAGAACCTCTTGCGCGCCCAGATTTTACCGGCATCTTCTCGATCACTCCGTTATCAATCCGTAAGGCAACGTACTTCACTGCCTGCGCGACTGTTCGGTTGAGGGCTCGGCTGAACCCTTCTAAATCTGCTTTGAATTCGAGTACGGTTCCCTCAGCCACTTAACGCCTCACTTGTAGGGTGTGTGTCGCGCCTGCGGGGTCAGTCTCTACTCGCTTGACCGTCCACGTTACGCCGCTGCCAAAATCAAGGAGGTCATCCTCAGAGGGAACAACACCGCCCAAGTCCAGAGCAGTCAGGATATAGAGCCGGTCATCTGCGAGAATATTACTTCCGTCTACCTTTTCGACACTGAGTGATTGCCTGAGCGCCTTCACCGAGACTGACGCAGAGTAGCCGCCCGTAGGCTGGCCGTTTGCATCGTAGGCAATCCGCCGAAAGGTGCAGGACTCAGGAACATTGCCCGCCGCGTTCATGGCCGTCTGTGCGAGTCGCTGAAAAGTTTCGCGTAAGCCCATGTAGTTCACCAGGCGTTGAATTTCACTCGTACTGGACCCGTCCCGCTCTCAAGAATCGCGCAGACTTGCCCGCGAAAATGTTCCTCATCCACCGGCCACACGTAGGTCTCACCCGGGCCGCCGCAGTAGGCCGCGTTGTCCGGGCTGGTCAATGCGGTCGCGCAACTCGCGCCGCGGTCCACATAGTTGAAGCAAACTTTCACACTGGCATTGTCTTTGACGTAGGTTCTCATGCCGGTCTTAATGGCATCTGGACCGACACGAGCGCCCGCTGTGGAGGACGATATATCCACAAACCCCGCCGAGGTCCCACTATCCACGTCCCCCACCAGCGCCCGCGCGTGGGAGGGTGAAAACACCAGGAGAGAGAGAAGGAACAGTGTCAGTAGTGTTGTCATGCCCTCACCAATCGGACGAAGCCAATTCCTGACTTCGTTGCTATTTGACCGTATGGTTTGACCATCGCCCGCACGCTATCCGGCAGCACTTCTTTCTGTCGTGCTTGGTCTTTCGTGAGCGACAGGGGGCCGATAGTGACCTGTGAGAATTCAAACAAATCACTATCGGCTGTCCGGTCCTCGGCAGCGAGCGAGCGTGCGAGTTCCGCCGTTGCGTTTTTGAGGAATGGCGGAATCGTATACTGATCGAGCGTAAAACCGCCGTAATACGGGTCATACACCGTGCCGCCGCCGTCCATCTCTGGTACGCCACCACGAGGCCAGCGTAGGGCTTGGACGTGGTTCGTTTTCCATCCTGCCCACTCCACTTGCTCATCCAGTACCCGCGTTGCCATCACGAGCGCCACGTCTCGTTGAGCAGGCGGCAGAGCGAACCACGTCGAGCCGTAGAG